>Ga0116219_10004297_pt1 | contig 10783 bp, 9 predicted proteins | sample Sb_taG_4_FD_91019 | JGI IMG/M metagenome (GOLD analysis project Ga0116219, IMG submission 91019) | Peat soil microbial communities from Weissenstadt, Germany - Sb_50d_6_BS metaG | ecosystem: Environmental > Terrestrial > Soil > Wetlands > Peat | place: Germany: Weissenstadt | collected 2010-09-21
GCGCTGCCGTGCGCAGACAGCAGTTCGGTGACATCGGAATCGAACGTGTCATCGGAGAAGTAGCTCTGGGCGGCGGCGGTGAGCAGTGCGATCTCGACGTCGAGCAGTGCGCGGTCCAGGCGGGGGATGCCGTCCTGCCGACTGGCCGGCCACCAGCGCCGCAGCCAGTGGCCGACGGCCAGCCTCCGCAGCGCGTCGACCGATCCAGGCGCGACGTTGACGCCCGCGAGGTCGATGCGGCGGGATGGTTGGGTGGTGATGGCCGCGTCCTCCAAAGCGGACACCACTGCGACGTGTCCCGATTCACCGACAAGACGCCAAAGCCAGTCGGCGCGTGCCAGATCGGTGAAGGTCATTTCGCCCGCCCCGCCACCGGGCGGCTCGTCGACGATCCACGACAGCACGGCGCCACTGACTTCGAGCACCGCGATCAGCGGCGGCGCCGCGCGCGTCGGGGCGGTGGTCCAGAGTCCGGAATCGGCGACCAGTTTCATCCGGCCACCTGCAGTTGGAGCATCGCCTTGATCCGTTGCCGGTGATCGAGGCTCACCGACCGAGCGACCCCCTCGAGGAGGGAGCGCACGTCGTCGACGTCGTCGCAGGGTTCCTGCCAGACGTCGCGCCCGTGCAGCCGCGCCCACAGGCGGCTGAGGTAGGGCTGTGCGTATGCGGCGAGGTCTTCGACAACTTGTTGTTGGCGTGGGTGGATCGGGCCGCCCCCGGCGAGATAACGCCGGGCGTGCAACACGTAGGCCTCCTTGCGCAGGCGGGCCTGGATCTGCGCAGCCAATGCGTAACGGCTCGAGGCGGATTGGTCCAGCGGCGCCAGCTCGACGGCGACCTCGATACCGGCGACCAGTGTGGCCTGTTTGTCCTCACACAAGAGTCCCCAGGGCGCACAGGCCCGGTCCACTTCCTCCTCGCACAGCAGCGGGATGTCCGGCAACACGTCGCGGTCCAGGGCGCGCCGCAGTGTCGCGCGGACCCGGTCGATCACGCCGCGATCCAGCGGACGATCACCGTCGTGGCCACCGGATATCGGCGGTTGTCGTTGCGGCGCGGCTGAACTCAGACCCAGTTCAACGATCGACCAGGGCAGCTCGTCCGACTGGGTGTGGGCCAGGGCGCCCAGGTTGTACGGTGTCGCGTCGGCGATCATCGCCGCCCAGACCCGTCGGCGGGCCGCCGCGGCGCGATGGGAGTTGGCGGGTCCCAGCACCGTGCTCAACTCGGACAGGAACGGACCGGTCGCCGTCTCACCGGCGCGCACGTCGCGCCAACTGCGGTCGAGCTGATCGGCCAGCTTGGCGACGACGTCGGGATCTGCCACGTATTCATGCAACACCTCGATCGCTGTGCGATCGCGGCCCTGATGGATGTCGCCGAGCACTGCGGCCGCCGTCTCGTGATCGCGCTGCGCCGGAGAGCCTTTCGTCACCGCGAGTTCGAAACACACCGGGAAGTAGAGCTCCTGGGCGTTTCCAGTGCGAATCCGCTGCCTGCGGCGCTCCAGCTTGAGCACCTCGAACCATGCCGCGGCCGAACGCAATTCGGGACCGCTTCGAACGATCAGGTCATGCATGGCGACCGCGGTTTCGGCGGGGACGACCGGCGCGGAGTACTGCGGGTTGGACCGCAGCCGCAACACCAACGGGTCGATGATGCGTTTCACGGTCCGGCTCAGCGGCCCGCCGTCGTCGCTGCTGAGCACCTCGACGCCCGGACCGATCGCCCGCCACGCCCGGTCGATCACCGACCGGCGTGGGTGCCCCACCGCGACGGCGGGCGTCACCTGCGAATCCGCGCTCATTTGCCCAGAATAGGGGCATCGGCAAAAAACCGGCAGCCGAAAAGTTGGGTTCGGTAGCCGGTCGAGACGGCGAACCTGAGCGCATGAAGAAGCTGCTTGAACGCCTCGGCCGGTTCCTGTCCGCCCGGCGTCGATCGGCGCACGGCCCCACCGTCGGAGTCGGCACCGTGCGGGCAATCGCCGGGGGCCGGCGTCAGGTCTTCGTCGAGGTGGTGGCCGTGTCGGGGGAGACGTTCATCGGCAGACTGGCGCGCTGTGAAAGCGATCCGGACCTCTCGGTGCTGCGTCCAGGTTTGGTCGTACTGGTGGCATTCGATCCCGCTGCACGCGAGAAGCTTTCGCTGCCCACTGATGCCCAGGCGGTGCTGGCCGTGCGGGCGTCATGGCTCGCGACGGTGTGAGCGCTACCTGGCGCTGTCCACCGCGAAAGTGACCAGGGCGCCCCAATACAGCGGGCTGGCGGTCAGGTCGCCGTCACGCCAGCGCCGCATCTGCTCACGCTGCCAACGGTTCAGCGCGCACCCCGCCTCGGCCTCTGCGTGTGCGCAGTCCACGGCGATTACCACGTCGGCCATCGGTTCGGCCCCTTCATGACCCGCGAACTGTCGATACGCCGCGGTGGTGGGCAGCGACCACAAGGTGGCCGTCACCAACTGCGCGCCGCTCAGGATCATCGCCGCCACCAGACCGGTCGCCTCGTCGAACTGGTAATCGCCGCCCGACCCGCAGGCCAGCAGGGCCACCCGCGGCGGCATCGGCAATTGCAACGACATCAGGTCCGACGCGGTGAGCGGGCGGTGGTTACCGATGGCGTCGGCGTCACCGGGTATCTCCGCGGCGCACGCGAGGTGCAGGGCGGCGCGATCGGCCTGACCCTCGGCCGAGCTGGCGTGGCCGACGTACATGAGCCGGCTGGGAGCGCGGGACAGCACCTTGGCCAGCCACGTGCGGTCGGCCTCCCGGCGGCGGAACAGTTCGACCGCATCGTCGGCGTCCGGTAGCACCGGGCGGCGCCGCATCAGCTCGGCGTAGTGGCGCACCAAGGGGGCCTGCGCCGAGGGCCGGCCGAGCACCGACCCCAGCGCCGAGTCCGGCAGCTGCCCGGGCACGCGAGGGTCGAGAACCAGGACCGGCGGGTTGTCTCGCCTGCTGTCCCATCCGGCCGGGGCGCGCGGGGAGTGCACGATGTTCTGCGGCGCCGCCATCATGACGTCGACCAACTCCATCAGCCGGTGGCCATCGGTGTGGTCGCTGATATCGGTGAGCTGCCAGGGGATCCGGGCCGCCACCCGGCCACTGGCGGTGATGGCTTCCTGGCGGGCGCGAACCAATTCTTCTTTGCTCGGTCCCGATTTCGGCACCGCCAACAGTCCCCAGGGCACCCGCGCGAGCCGAGCGGTGGGTGAGACGAACAGCACCGCCCGTGGGGATGCCACGCACTCCGTCAGGAGCTGCCACCCGGCAGTTCCGATCAGCAGCACACCGAGGATGTATGCGAGGGTGAGTTCGGTGTCCGGCTGCGAGAAAGGGCCTCGGGTCAGCGCCCGTTCGATGGCATCGCGCCGGTTCTCGGAGCCGTGCGGCTCAGGCAGGGCGTCGGCCAGCTCTCGGAGGGTGGCGAGCAGGATCGGTTCCTCGATCACCCAGGTCACGGTTCGCGAGGTTTGCCCGACGATGCGCAGGCTGGCGTAGGTGGCGATGCCGACGTCGGCGTATCGCAGCACCAGAGTCAGCGGGCCCGGCTCGCTCATGGCCAGGTCGACCAGGCGGGCTCGGCGGCGGTGACGTCGCGCCCGTAGCGTTCGAGAGCCAGTGCGCGATAGTGACTCAGGATCGGCGCGGCATCCGGCTGCATCTGCAATGGGGGCAGTGGGCCGAGCCGCGTCAGCGAACCTCCACCGCGTGCGGAGGGGCCGGCCGCGGCCAGCGCATCCCCGGTTTCGATGAGCACCGTCGCGGTGGCCGTCGACGCCCACTCACCGATGTCCGGACGTTTCGGTGCGGTGTCGAACGTGCCTCGTGCGCTGTGATATTCGACGAGCTCACTGATCAGCTCGGTATTCTCCCACTCCCACGCGACGGCGAAGGTACTGGCCAGGATCGGCGCCGAGACGCTGGTGGCCCATCGCGATCTCGCGTCCGCGTCGGTGATCAAATACCGGACCGAGTCCACCGCCAGCGCGGCCGGCACCTTGAGTTCCGCGGCCTGTTCCAGCTTGGCCATCGCGCGCCAATATTCCGGGGTGCCGACCTCGCCCAGGATGATGCCGAGCGACTTGGCCTGCTTGTCCTCGGTCTCCTGCAGGGTTTCGTCGGGGTTGCCCGAACCGTCGAAACCCAGGTCCGCCAACGCATCCGCGCGCCACACCGTTCCCAGGTGGTTGTCGAGCCGGGCGTACTGCAGCCAACTGCTGCGTGGCGACGAGTCGAGCACCTCCCGGGCTTGGGCGATGAGCTCGACCGCCGCAGGGAAGCGGCCCCAAAAAATCGGAATCCAGCTGCGCTGCAGCATAATCCGGTGTAGGTGCACTGGCTTACCCAGTTCGCGCCAGTGCCGCTCGGCATGCTCCCAGCACTCGTCTGCGGCTTGCAACTCTCCGGACGCGAGCCGGGTGAGTCCCATATACAACCAACAACGGGCCACGTCGTGGGCCCGGGAGTAACGAGCGATTACCGGGTAGGCCTCCGACACCAACAGCTCGGTGGTCACGTGGTCGCCGGTCGACCAGCAACCCGCGGCGCGCTCCAACTGCGCTGTGGCCTTTGCCAGATCCCACCCGTTCGCCTCCGCGCGGGCCTCGGCGCGACGCAACCAGGGCTCCGCTTCCGACAACCGCCCGGTCTCGACGCAGAACCTGCCATAAGCGGTGGCCGCGGCTGTCCGGAGGTGGTCGGCGAACGCGCCGCCCAGGGTGTCGATGCCGCTGAGCACCCGTTCCCACAGGGGAACTGACCGAGCGTGCAGGTCGTCGTCGCAGAGCGCGGTCGCGCACAACACATGCGCGTAGCTGCGCAGGTATGCGTGTTCGTCGGCGAGATCGGCGAGATCGGCGAGATCGGCGAATTCGTCGCCGGAGTCCGCGTCCTCCAGTTCCGCCAGGGCGGCCGCCGCCCCTTCGTGATCGCCAAGCGCTGCTGCCAGACCGGTCTGCAGGAATCGCATCCGCCGCGAGTAGCGGCGGATCATGTGCGCCGCCTCGGCGTCGGAGATTCGCACCTGTCCGGCGGCCTCCGGCATGGCGCCGGCGGCGATCGCCGAGTAGATGGCCAGGCAGTCGCGGATGCGTCGGATGGACTCTTGTACTCCGTCAATCGCTCCGCGCGCGAGGTGGATCTCGCCAAGCTGCGCAAAGACTTCCAGCATCAGGTCGTCTCGATCTTCCTGCTCGATCGTCGGCATCAGGGACAGCAGCAGGTCCCGGGCGCCGGCTTCCTCGGCGGCGAACGCCAGGCGGCGGGCGCGCTCCAAGTCGCCGGGGATCGACACGGCTGCATCATAAGTCCGCCGAGCGGCGGACGTGTGCCGAAGCCACGTCCGCCGCCCGGGGTGCAACCGATCAACCGCAGGACACCTTGACGTTGAAGTCCTTGGTGATCATCCCGGCCATCGGGTTCTTCATGTCCGCGCCCTGGGCCTGGCCGGTGATGGTGTAGGTCTTACCGTCCACAGCCACGTTGGCCGAGCCAACCTTCGCGCCCATGTTGTTGGCGACCGACAGCGCGTTGCCGTCGACGACGAGTGCGAGCGACTCCACCTTCGGGGTGGCCTCGTCGGTCATCACCACAGCCAACGCCTGCTGGCCGCCGGTGGACCCACTGCCGATGTCGATTTTGCCGCCCGTCTTGACGCAGGTCACCGAAGCGGGATCCAGGCCGGGGAGGTCGGTGCCCCCCACCTTGACCTGCGCGCCGGTGCCGGTGGAGACGCTGGGCGCCGTGCTCGAGGCGGGGGCGGCTGTGTGGCCGCCGCTCGAACAGCCCACCAGCGCCACTGAAGCCGTAGCACATCCAAGAGTTCCAATCGCTGCCGCGAGAACACGTTTCACCGATGATTCCCTTCATTCATGCGCCGCCCCGTTGGCGTCGACATGGCGCAAGTACAGAACGGCCGAGTTGCTACCGATCCCAAATTTCGTACCGTCAACCCGGTACGCTTCGTCGATGTCGGACGCTACGAAGGGATACGAAGGGATATGAAAGGGATATGAAGGGAGAAGCCCGATGCCGAGCGTGAAATGGCTGGACAAGCCTGAGGCCCATGATTTTCCGGCGGCGGCCGATTACCTTGCGCTGCTTGCGGACTCGCACAGCGTCGACGAGCTGACGGAGCAGCTGCGGGCCGGCAGTGTCGTGCACAAGAAGGCCAAGGACATTCTGCGGGCGGCGCAGTTGAGCCTGTTACCCGTCGACAACCCCCACGTCGCCGCTGATCTGGCCAAGATCACGAAGGGGCAACCGCTGTCGCCCATCTTGCTGGTGCGGGGCGACTTCGCGACCGGTGTTCCGGTGCAGATCGCCGACGGCTACCACCGGGTGTGCGCGAGCTACCACACCGACGAGAACACCGACATTCCCGTCGTCATCGCTGCAGGGAGCCGCTGATGATCGAGATCCGGACAAAGGGACCGGTGCAGGTGTTGACCCTGTCGTCGGGACCCGTCAACGCGCAGGATGTCGAGCTACTCGAAGAGCTGACCCTTGCGATCGGCGATTTGACACGTTCGGGTGCCGGCGCGCTCGTCGTCACCGGCGCGGGGCGCGCATTCAGCGCCGGTGTGGACCTCAACCGCGTGTTGGAGGGCGGTGCCGGCTACACCGACCGGCTGGTCCCGGCGCTGTCCGAGGCGTTCGAGGCGATCTTCTGCTTTCCGGGGCCGACCGTCGCCGCGATCAACGGTGCGGCCATCGCGGGCGGGTGCGTGCTCGCGTGCGCCTGCGACCGGCGGCTGATCGCCCCGCAGGCGCAGATCGGGGCATCCGAAGTCCGGGTCGGATTGCCGTTTCCGGTCGCCGCGCTCGAGGTGATGCGCTACGCGTGCGGGGACAGTGCGGAGGAGGTGTTGCTCGGCGGCCGCACGTACCGAGGGTCTGATGCCGTCGCGACCCGACTCGCGCACCGCGTCGTCGCCGACGATCTCGTCGAGGCGGCTCTGGCGGAGGCATCCGACCTCGGCGCGATCGCGGCTGACGCCTATCGCCACACCAAGGCCCAGCTGCGGGCGCCCACAATGGCGCGGATCCGGGCGGCCGCCGACATCGATAGCGAAGTCCGTCAGATATGGGCCGCAGACGAGACGCGGCAGCGCGTGGCCGCCTACGTAGAGCGCCTCAAGCGCAGGGACTGACTAATCGTCGAGGCTGACACCGCTGCGGGTGCGCCGACGCCGTATCCGATGCGACCCCTTGCCCGTGGGGCGGCGGTTACGCAACCCGCCACCAGGCTCTTCCTCTTCCATGTCGTCGCTGGTCGCCGGTGCCGCCTCGGTCGGCGCCTCGGCGTCCGCCTGCGGTTCGTCGGTTTCGGCGGTGACTTTCGCTTCTTCGGGGGCTTCTTCGGGCGCGGGGGCTTCGGCTTCCTCGGTTTCGCCGGCTTCCGTGTCTTCGGCCTCTGCAGACTCCTCAGCGTCTTCGGTCGCCGCGGTCTCTTCGGCGTGGGGTTCCTCGGCCTCGTCGCCCTTCTTGCGGCGAAGACCGCGCTTCTTGGGCTGCTTCGGCTTCTTCGCCTTGATCGGTTTCGGCGGTGGTGGCGGCAACTCGGCGACGAACGATAGGTAAAAGGCGGCGGACCCGAGCACCCCGATCGCGGCGGCGGCACCGTAGATCGCGAACAGATACTGTCCGGCGGCGTCGAGGGTGAGCCAGTACTCGCTGATCGCGGTGCCGATGATCAGCACCCCGGCCAGCACGTGGGCCACGATCGACCACATCCTGATCGACAGGGCCAGTTGCGGGGTGCCCAACTCCGGCTTGCGGGTGCGCAGCAGCGTGAATACCACGGGCAGTGCGGCCAGAGCTATCAGCGCGCCCGTCGCGATCCGAAGGGCGTTCCCCAGCGCATGCGTGGTGTCGCCCATCAACTCGGGCCAGCGGGGCAACACGAAAAGGAAATAGAGGACGCCGGCACCGATCGAGAACGACGCCTGCCACAGTACGGCGAGCTTGCGCCCCATACGCCTCCTCATGCCGGTCGGTTCAAGCGCGCCCACAGGCGTCCAACCCGATTCCAAGCCAATGTTGTGCATGTTCGCATCGCGAACCCTTGGCGGAGGATGCGGGATTTGAACCCGCGAGGGCTGTTAACCCAACCCGCGTTCCAGGCGAGCGCCATAGGCCACTAGGCGAATCCTCCGTGGCCATGGTAGCCGAGCGGGCGACGCCCGCCCTCAGTAGCCGCCACCGGTCGCACGTCGGTTACTTCGGGCCAGGTATTAGACTCGCCGTGGACCCCGCGCGGCGTCTATCCTGTGAACTCCCCCAGGGCCGGAAGGCAGCAAGGGTCAATGGGCTCTGTCGGGTGCGCGGGGTCCCCCGCGTGTGCCGACGGGGAGGGGCCCCTCATTTCCGGGGACGCAAACCCCGAACCCCACGGCGTTTGACTGCGAAAGGGCCCATGGTGTCGTTGGATTCCCTCAGCCCTGAAGAACTAGCGGCCGCGCACGTGCGCAACCAGCAGGATTATGCGGATCTGCAGGCAAAGAAGCTGGCCCTGGACCTGACCCGCGGCAAACCGTCGCCCGAGCAGCTGGACCTGTCCAATCCGCTGCTCAGCCTGCCGGGAGACGCCTATCGCGACGGCGAGGGCACCGACACCCGTAACTACGGCGGCCTCAACGGCCTGCCCGAGCTGCGGGAGATCTTCGCCGAGTTGCTCGGCATCCCGGTGCCCAACCTGATCGCGGGCAACAACTCCAGCCTGGAACTGATGCACGACCATGTCGCCTTCTCGATGTTGTACGGCGGCGTCGACTCGCGGCGTCCCTGGAAGGACGAACCGAGCGTCAAGTTCCTCTGTCCCGTTCCCGGTTATGACCGGCACTTCGCGATCACGGAGACGATGGGCATCGAGATGATCCCCGTCCCGATGCTGCCGGACGGCCCGGACGTCGACCTGATCGAAGAGCTGGTCGACGTGGACCCGGCCATCAAAGGCATGTGGGCGGTCCCGGTGTTCGCCAACCCCACCGGGATCACCTACTCCTGGGAGACGGTTCGCCGGCTCGTCCAGATGCGGACCGCGGCTCCCGACTTCCGGCTGTTCTGGGACAACGCATATGCGGTGCACACCCTGACGAACGAGTTCGTCCGTCAGGTTGACGTGCTGGGCCTGGCGGCGAAGGCCGGCAACCCGAACCGGCCCTACGTCTTCGCGTCCACCTCGAAGATCACCTTCGCCGGCGCCGGCGTCAGCTTCCTGGGCGGATCGCTGGGCAACATCGCGTGGTATCTGCAGTACGCGGGAAAGAAGTCGATCGGACCGGACAAGGTCAACCAGCTGCGGCACCTGCGGTTCTTCGGCGACGCGGACGGGGTGCGCCTGCAGATGCTGCGCCACCAGCAGATCCTGGCGCCGAAGTTCGCGCTGGCTCTCGAAATCCTGGACCGGCGGCTGAGCGAATCGAAGATCGCCTCCTGGACCGAACCCGAGGGCGGCTATTTCATCAGCCTCGACGTGCTGCCGGGCACGGCGCGGAGGACGGTCGCCCTGGCCAAGGACGCCGGCATCGCGGTGACCGAGGCGGGTGCGTCGTTTCCCTACCGCAAAGATCCGGACGACACGAACATCCGGATCGCGCCCACGTTCCCGTCGCTGCCGGACCTGCGTGACGCGGTCGACGGGCTGGCGACCTGCGCGCTGCTGGCGGCCACGGAGTCCCGGCTGGCCTCCCCGGCTTCCGCTGTGAACTGAGGGCGGAAAATCCAGCCAGCGAAATCCCGCCCTACGTTCACACTAATGCCGCCGTGAACTCACACTCGATGGCCAGCCCTTCGCCCGTCACCGTATCCATTGTCCAACTCCTCAGCGGACCCTATGGGGCCCGCATCGTCGTCGGACGGCGCCGGTAGCCTGCTGACCGTGGCCCTCTACCGCAAATACCGACCGGCGACCTTCGCCGAGGTGGTGGGGCAGGACCACGTCACCGAACCGCTGTCCGTCGCGCTGGAGGCCGGCCGCATCAACCACGCGTACCTGTTCTCCGGGCCGCGCGGCTGCGGAAAGACCTCGTCGGCCCGCATCCTTGCCCGGTCGCTGAACTGTGTGCAGGGGCCGACGGCCAATCCGTGCGGGGTCTGCGATTCCTGTACCGCGCTGGCGCCCAACGCGCCGGGCAGCATCGACGTCGTGGAGCTCGACGCCGCCAGCCACGGCGGCGTGGACGACACCCGCGAGCTGCGCGACCGCGCGTTCTACGCGCCGGCGCAGTCCCGGTACCGGGTGTTCATCATCGACGAGGCGCACATGGTGACCACAGCGGGCTTCAACGCGCTGCTCAAGATCGTGGAGGAACCGCCCGAACACCTCATCTTCATCTTCGCCACCACCGAACCGGAGAAGGTGCTGCCGACGATCCGATCGCGCACCCACCACTACCCGTTCCGGCTGCTGCCGCCGAAGACCATGCGGGCGCTGATCGGACGCATCTGCGAACAGGAGAACGTTGTCGTCGACGACGCGGTGTACCCGCTGGTGATCCGCGCCGGCGGTGGCTCTCCCCGCGACACGCTGTCGGTGCTCGATCAGCTGTTGGCCGGAGCCAAGGATGACCACGTGACGTACCAGCGGGCACTGGGACTTCTGGGGGCCACCGACGTCGCACTGATCGACGACGCCGTCGACGCTCTCGCCGCTTCCGATGCCGCGGCGTTGTTCGGCGCGGTCGAATCGGTGATCGACGCCGGTCACGACCCGCGGCGCTTCGCCACCGATCTCCTGGAGCGGTTCCGCGATCTCATTCTGATGCAAGCGGTTCCGGA
>Ga0116219_10004314_pt1 | contig 10746 bp, 11 predicted proteins | sample Sb_taG_4_FD_91019 | JGI IMG/M metagenome (GOLD analysis project Ga0116219, IMG submission 91019) | Peat soil microbial communities from Weissenstadt, Germany - Sb_50d_6_BS metaG | ecosystem: Environmental > Terrestrial > Soil > Wetlands > Peat | place: Germany: Weissenstadt | collected 2010-09-21
CCATTTTACGTAGAATTCACACTGTAGAAATTTCGATAGATGCAGTATACCAATCCGCGAGCACCCGTAGGGCCCGGTCTTCAGCCGGGCCTCTTCGGGCACAGATGCGCCAGAATCCGCATCCGCGCATCAAACCAATCGAGCCAATGACAAATCGCGCCACTCCGCAATCGCGCCCCATCCCGAAATTACGACGCGAGCCCCTGCAACCGCCCTCGCGATGCATCCTGTTCGTCATTAACCAGATCGTGACACAGCTCCCGATTCGCCGAGCACAGATTTGCCGCAGCGTTAGAATCCGTAGCACCCGCGCAACCCGCGGCGCCTGCACTGGGGGACAACGCCAAGGAACTTTTGGCATCCAATGTGCATCAAAGCTTCATGAGCCAAGGCAGTTGGAGGGGGGCTATGTGGAACCGGCGAGATTGGGATGAGTTCTTTCATATCGTTCAGCGACGTTGGCACTCGCAGCGCCCGCCCCGTCCTCTGGACCGCTCCATTCTCAATCGACTCGTGCCCGTCGAGGGCTATAGCCTGGCCGAATTGGATGATGCCGGCATCAGCGTGGAAACGGCGGAAACCCTTGGTTTGCCAGTAGATGCGGGCAGGGTAGGTTCCTACAGCCCGAACGTTTCGACGCTTCGCGAATTCCTGCGCGCCACTCGTTCGCGTTTCTAATCAGCGCTGATCTTCGCCGCGCTTCGCGGGCTCAGTCGCCCTACTTCCGGCTCGCAATTTCGCCCAACCCAGTCTAATTCCAGGTCGCGACCCCTGTGCAGGTTCGTCGCCTTTTCGGTCCCATTTTGTCACTGCGTCGTGACACGAATGGGCTAGTACGCATGAATCCCCAACTTTGACACTCGTACTCTTGACGGAGCGCCAAAAATCCGTAAACTGCATTTTTCTTGCTATGGCGACTCAACCCAACTCGCTGCCGGCCGCTCCCCCAGAGGCGCTCAGGGACTACGAATTCCCCCAGCGCGAAGCCGCCTTCTTCTACGGCCTCTTCCTCCGCGGCCATTCCGCCGAGCAGCTCCGCCGCGACATCAGAATCCCAGTCGAAGTCCTAGCCAAATGGGATCGCGAAACGGCCCGCGAGCCCGAGCTCCGCGCCGTCCTAGAGCGCGTAGTCGAATACCGCCGCCACGTCCTCGCAATTTTCGACACCCTGGTAGATCACGACTCCTCCGGTCAACCCCTGCAGTAAACTCCTCCCGGCCGCGCGCGTTGACTCCACCCACTCCTTTGTTTACACTCGACTCGCTCGGCGCGCCGCACTTCTTCACCCGCGCCCTCTACTCCCCGGTAGCTCAACGGTAGAGCATTCGGCTGTTAACCGAAGGGTTGCTAGTTCGAATCTAGCCCGGGGAGCCATTCTCTCATGCCGTTTTGCGTCTACGTTCTGCTGAATCCACTGGGCAAGACCTACGTCGGCCAAACCGCCGATCTCGAGCGGCGCCTCAACCAGCACAACGATCCCACTTGCCGGTTGACCCTCCACACCAAGCGTCATCCAGGTCCCTGGCGGTTGCTCCACTTCGAGCAGTTTTCGTCCCGATCAGCCGCCATGCGTCGAGAAAGAGAGCTTAAGTCCGGCAAAGGACGAGAGTGGATTCGGACTGTCCTTCTGAGCGGCTGTTAATTCGCCGCGGCGAATTGCTAGTTCGAATCTAGCCCGGGGAGCCATTCCTTACGATTTTGCGAACCTGGCAGAAACTCCTCCAACTCGAATATCTCCAGGTCGAGCTTTTGGGGATGGACGGTCACGCTCTTAAGGACGCACTGCAAAGCTTCGGATTGCTCCGGGGCCGTTAGAGCAGTAAAGGCACTTCGGAAGTCCCGAAGCGTCTTCTGCAAAAGTTCCGCATTGTAATCCCGAGCAGCTGATTCATTTATTCTCCGCTGGAGATCATCAAGCTGTAGCTGCAGCATGCGTTTGTCGGCTCCTAGGCCGCCAATCTCCGATTCCAACCGCTCAATCGAGAGTTTTCCTCGTCCCAGCGCTTTGACATAGCACCCGACTTCCAATTCGATGTCTTCTAACCGTCTTTTGATTTGCCCCGCTTCCCTCTCCAGAGGCTCAGTTTTTCGTTTGAGGTCCCCATTCAGCTCTTCCACCGAAATTCTCAAGAAGGCTTCGTTCTGGCTCAGATCCGACAGCTTTTGAACCACGGTACGCTCAACGATGTCAGCGTTAATGTGTTTGACCCTGCACACGGAATTATCAAAGTGCATCGTTTTTGTGCAGCGGTAATAAGGAATACGATACACCGAGCCGTCCTTATGTTTTTTCTGGGTGTAGTGTGGGGTCATCCAAGAACCGCAGTCGGAACACCGAACCAAACCCTTAAGCAAGAACACCCGACTCAGCTTCGTTGAACCGTGACTGCGATCTCGCCTCAACGATTGGACCTTGGCGTACAGAACTTCCTCAATTAGAGCTTCTTGTTCGCCTTTAAAGCGCTCTTCGTTAAATCGTATGAGGCCGCAATAAATCGGGTTTCTCAGAATATGGTCCAGCGCCATTTTGCTCCACGGCCTGCCCGAGCGCGTGTTCCAACCTCGGCGGTGTAATTCGTCTCGTAAACGGGAAAGCGAAGGAACCTCGGCGAAGCGGTGGAACATGAATCGAAGCGAATCAGCTTCCTTGCTGTGAATGACTAGCTTCTTGTTTTCGACGGCATATCCGTAAGGTACGTTCCCGCCGTTCCAAAGTCCTTTCTGAGCCCGTTGATACATCTTGTCTCGCGTCCGATCAGCCGTCATTTCCCGCTCGAATTGGGCAAAATCCAAAAGAACATTCCGCAGCAGGCGGCCCATCGGGTTCTGCGTATCCAGGCTCTGAGTAACCGACACGAATTTGACGCCACATCGATCAAAAAGATCCATGAGCTGGTGGAAATCCCGAACGGAACGAGTCAGGCGATCAATCTTGTAAGCGAGGACGCAGTTCAGCCTGCCTTCCCGTACGTCACGGAGCATCTCTTTGAGTGCCGGGCGGTCCAAAGAATCCGCCGAATATCCCCCATCTTCATATACGCGAAAAACCGAGTAGTTCTCTTGGCTGTGGCAATAGGCTTCCAACCGTTCTCGTTGGGTTTCAAGCGAACTGTAATCGGCGTCTGCTTGGTTTCGGCTGGAGACGCGAGTGTAGAGACCGCAGATCGTGGCGTCGGTTATCATCTCGCTTCTACCGACGCGGGAAGCTGCCGTTGAGACGGGCGCGAAAAAACATGGAAAAGGAGCGCGACCACAACGGCAACCAGTGTCAGAAGAAGAGCTGCGAAAGCGGTCAAATGCAGCTCCGGATTCTGCCGCCGCATTTCTTCCTGTTCTTGATCCTCCGTCGTCCAAACAACCAACATAGTAGCGAACATATTTGCTTGGTATTCTTTGAGGCCATTTGTCATGAAGCCGAGCCGTTCGGAACCGTCCGACGGATCTAGGTGCAGAACGTGATGCCCTAGCTCATGGGCGATCGTGTAGTTGCGATGTTGTGGAGGCTTGGCACGGTTGACCACAATATGCGGCTTTCCTGCGATCACCTGAGCGAATCCACTGACTTTTGCGGGAAGGTCGACAGGGCAAATCTCAAAGCCCGCTCGTTCGGCCGCGAGAGGAATGTCCTCCACAGACTGGACGCCGAAATCCTGCTTCACCTTGAAGGCCTCCGTTCCAGGGTTCCATATCATCCCCAGAATTTCGAGAAAAAGGTCAAAGGTAGAAGGTTTGGCGTCCGATCTCATGTTCGCGTCCTCTTACGGTGCTGCTTAAGGGTAAGCGCTTCTGCAGTCCTTAACAATTCCTGCATATCAGTCTCGCTTAGTGTGCCCGTTGCTCGCAACAGCGCAGGAGTCTGCCGACGGCTCAGCATCGGCTTGAGTTCCTCAGGAATACGTCCCGCCTCGATGAGAAGCCGCTCGGCTGGTTCGAGATTGAGGACACGAGCGAGGCGCACAATCGTCTTGTCCGAAGGCAGCCCGCGCTCTCGATTCAGAATCCGACTCAAGTAGGCAGGAGAGATGCCTCCCCGCTCGGCCAATTGATTGAGCGATATCTTTCGGCTTTCCATCCCTTCCCGGAGCAAGGAGACAAAGCCTTCTGGGGCTTCATGTTTCATCCGCCGTCGCATAGCGCCTACTCTAGCCGCTCATTGCCCTGGTGTCAACAGCGTTGACAGTAAGGGAACCGAGTGCTAGTGTTAGCCCATTGCCAATGTGGCAACATATGCGTCTGACCGGCCAGCTCGCCGTCGAGTTGCATTTCATCCCCCTCTCCGCAGGGGAAGCCGAGGAGCGGAGGCACCGTCTTCGTACCCTGCTCCTGAGAGGTGCACATCGATTGGCCCAACAGCATGGAGATTGCGGTCAACGGGTCGGAAATTCCGAACCAGCCGAGGCATTGCATCTCGGTGTGGTGAAAAAATGAAGACCAATAAACATCAAACTCTGCTACTCGTTAAGAAGCAGCGTGCCGTTCACGCGCGCGATCTTGTGCAACATTTTGCATATTCTCCTGGGACAGCGCGATCGTATCTTTCTCATCTGGGGAGGCAAGGGCTGCTGGAACGGATCGGACCAAACTACGGGCTGACTGAGAAAGGGCAGGACCGCTTACAGCATTTCGACGTCTTCGGCTGCGCAAACCCGGCGTGCCCGCTTTGTCAGGGGAAAGCGGGGTACTTGACTTGCCCTAGTTGTGGACACCAAATGACCAAGCGAGAGGCAAAAATCATCAAAGAATCGGACTACATATTCGTAGTTCGACATGCAGGTATTTATTGCGACCAGTGTTTAAGGCTTATCTTCAACGAAACTCAGGCCCGATTGCTCGGAATACGCGAGGAGGAATAAATGGAAAACATCGGATGGGAAATTCGGCCCGCGGGCTGGATCTTTCTAATCATCGTTCTAGGCTTGCTGATCTACTACGTCGTAAACCGGCTGCAGCCTCCTTCAAATACGAATCAGTAGAATACTTAACTGATTTCTGCCCCCCCCCGATATTTGATTTCATTATCTTTTCTCGCAAAAATTCTGCGGTCATTCAATCGCATCATATTCTTTTTCCACATGTCAGCTTTTTGAACGCCGCAACTGAATCGAACGCATTGGCCTGGAACAAACTAGCTTACTCGCCTTATTCGCTCTTACTCGGACTTGTAAACGCAGCTAGTTCATCGGCGTTGCCACCGCATCGTCCACTAAACGGCAGACCCTATCCATTGGCAGGTGTGCTGAAAGGCTGCTACGGGATTTTAAAATAGGCCAGCGGCCATTCTGGAGATCATTGCGACCGCTGTACATATTCTCTACCGTATGATTTTTAGTTGTTTGAGAGCCGAAAAGGAATGGTTTCGTAAAATTTCCGTAGCGTGGGCTGTGTTAGGATCTGTGAAAGTGCCCAGTTGCCCCGTTTGCGGCGAACAGCTACCGATTGCCCCCGAAGACATGACCGCGCCGTTTTCTTGCGAAAAATGCGGTAGCACATTGCGCGCGAGTGTTCGCTACAGGACGGCTTTTCTCCTTATCGCCGCAGTGGCCGGAGCTCTCCTTAGATTTACCACGCTTATTTTCAATCCTAGATTCAATCCGCAAAAGACGGCGAAGTTTCCCTTTGCTATGGAAGCTTTGCTTACGCGCCTATTTTGGCGAACGAGACTTGTCAAAATTGCACTACACCGAGCTCCAGTCGCGAACCCAAACTCGGAGCCCCAGTCGAGAGCGGTCTAGAATCGACTGTGTTGAAAGGCAACCCTTCTGACACATCGCATTGAGAGCAACGGGCTGCAACGGGCTACGCGCGGGCTACGCGTTGACTTGCTTATACGCGCAGCCTAAGATGCCCGCCCAGAGGCAGTCCCTCCCTATGATTGGCCAGACGCTCGGCCATTACCGCATCGTCGAGAAAATCGGTGCCGGAGGCATGGGCGAGGTTTACCAGGCTGAAGACTCCATGCTCCGGCGCCGCGTGGCGCTGAAGTTCCTGCCGGAACGAGTCGTGGGCGACCCCGTCGCCGTCGAGCGATTCGTCCGTGAGGCGCGGGCCGCGTCTGCGCTCAACCATCCCAACATCGTGACCATTCACGAAATCGGCGAGACCGGGTCGAACCGGTTCATCGTCATGGAATTCATCGAGGGGCGCACGCTCCGGAAAATGATCGGGCATGGCGTAGATCTGGAGTCGCTCGCGCGGATCGGCGAGCAAGTGGCCAAAGCGCTGGCGGTGGCGCACGCCGCCGGGATCGTTCATCGCGACATCAAGCCCGACAACATCATGGTCCGTGACGACGGCTACGTGAAGGTGCTCGATTTCGGCTTGGCCCGCCTCGTACCTACCGCCGCCGTGAGGTCGCTTGCAGCGACCGCCGGCAACACCGAGGCGGGGGCCATTCTCGGGACGGTACGTTACATGTCGCCTGAGCAAGCGCGAGGAGAGGTGGCAGACAGCGCCACGGACATTTTCTCTTTTGGGATTGTCCTGTATGAGTTGAGCACCGGCCAGCACCCTTTTCCGGCGGACTCGCAGATTGGGGTCCTGCACGCGATTCTTTCGCAAACGCCGCTTCGTCCTTCGCGCCTGAACCCGGAAGTTCCCGCGGTTCTCGACTCCCTGATTCTGCGGCTGCTCGAGAAAGATGCGCGCCTCCGGCCCAGCGCGACAGAAGTGGAATCGGAACTCGGCGAGCTCACCGGAACTCGCGGCGGCAACAAGGCCAGTCCCGGCGTTGTGCCCATTGAGCGCCACACGGTAGGCCGCAAGCGCGAGCTTGCGGAACTTCGCGCCGCTTTTGACTCCGCCGAGTCGGGCCGCGGCCTGCTGATGTGCGTTGCGGGCGAGCCCGGAATGGGGAAGACCACCTTGGTGGAGGATTTCCTTGCAGCCCTAGTCGCGGGCGGCCGGGCTTGCAGCATCGCGCGAGGAAGATGTTCTGAGCGCCTGGCTGGCACCGAAGCCTACTTGCCGCTTCTGGAAGCGCTCGAAAGCCTGCTTAACGGGGAAGCCAGCGTTGCAATGGTCGGCGCGCTGAAACGGGTGGCGCCGACCTGGTACGTCCAGATCGCGCCCCTCGCGGCGAATGATTCCTCGTTTTCTCGAGTGATGGAGGAAGCCAAGGCCGCCTCACAGGAACGCATGAAACGCGAGCTGAGTGCCTTCTTACAGGAGGCTTCGCGTATCCGGCCGCTGGTATTCTTCCTGGACGATTTGCACTGGGCCGATGTCTCGACGGTAGACCTGCTTGCCTATATCGGCAGCAAGTTTGAGTCGCTGCGAATGTTGATCATCGGCGCGTACCGCCCTTCCGACTTACTGCTGGCCAAGCATCCTTTTGCTGAGGTGAAGCTTGAGCTTCAGGGGCGTGGCGTCTGCCGCGACGTGCCGCTTTCTTTCTTGAGCCCGGCGGATGTCGAGCGCTACCTCACTCTGGAATTCCCCGAGCATCGTTTCCCGCCAGAATTTGCCTCGCTCATTCATGCCAAGACGGAAGGCAGCCCGCTCTTCATGGTGGATTTGATCCGCTACTTGCGGAATCGCGGGGTGATCGCCGAAAAAGAGCAAGGCCGCTGGTCGCTGGCGGAGTCGGTCCCGGACATCCAGCGCGAACTGCCCGAATCCGTCCGCAGCATGATTCAGCGAAAAATCGATCAGCTCAGCGATGCGGAACGGCGGTTGCTTTCCGCGGCGAGCGTGCAGGGTCAGGAATTTGATTCGGCGGTTGTGGCACGGGCGCTCGAGATCGATGCCGCGGACGTCGAGGAGCGACTTGAAGTTCTCGAACGCGTTCATCTTTTCGTCCGCAAAATTCAGGAGCAGGAATTTCCCGATTCCACATTGACGCTCCATTATGCCTTCATCCACGCTCTCTACCAGAACGCATTGTATGCCGCGTTGGCGCCGACCCGCAGAGCCTCCCTCAGCGCGGCGGTGGCGGGAGCCTTGCAAGCTTTCTACGGCGAGCGCAGCGCGGAGATCGCTTCCACACTCGCGTTCCTCTTTGAGGCGGCGCGAGATTTCGCGCGTGCGGCGGATTACTTCTTGCTGGCGTCGCAGAACTCCGCCCGCGTTTTTGCGAACCGCGAAGCGGTATCTCTTTCGCACCGGGCCATCACCAATGCGGAAAAACTCCACGGCGCAGAGCGGATGTCCCGCGTGCTGGGAATAGCGTTCGAGCTGGCCCGGTTGCACCTGACTCTGTCACAGTTTGATGAGGCGATCGAAGATTTCGCATTGGCGGAGAAAGTGGCAGTCGAATTGGAAGACAAGGAGGCGCAAATCGATGCCATCTGTGGCACGGCGATGTCGCTTTTCAACCTGAAACGGATAGCGGAGATGCGGCAGCACGCGAATCGTGCCCTGGAAATTGCGAGCGCGATCGGGTCCAGCGTCGGCGTGGCATCTGCGGAATCGGTCCTGGCGTGCGACCGACTGTGCGCCGGTGATCTTGGCACGGCGGAACAATATTTTGGACGGGCACTTCCTGTGCTGCAGGAGAAAGGCATGCAGCTCGGCGTCGTTGATGCCCTCAGCTATCTGGGCGCTCTGCACACATGGCGCCTGGATTATACCGAAGCCGAGCGCGTAACGGGCTGGGCATTGGAAAAAGCGCGGGAACTCGGCGCCAGCTTCCACATCGTTGAAAATCTGTTCTTTCGTGGGATGGCGCTAGGCAATCAAGGACGTATGTCGGAAGCCTTGCGCGCGCTCGAAGAAGGCCGAAGACTCGCCGAGCTGAACGGCGAACGCTACTGGCTTCCGCGCCTCCCCAATACGATCGGTTGGATTTACCGCGAAATGCAGGACCTGGAAACCGCCCTGCGGCTCGATACTGAGAATGTTCACCTCGCCGATGAGATGGGCGTCGTCGAGGGGCGCGCCAACGCCCACGTCAACCTCGGGCACGACTATCTCGCGCTCGGCGAGCCCGCCCGCGCCTTTGAACATCTGCAGCAGGCCGAGCAACTTTTCAATCAGGATGTATGGTTCCGCTGGCGCTACGCCATCCGCATGCAGGCAGAGATGACGAGTTATTGGATCGCGCGCGGAGATTTGAAAATGGCGGCCATGCATGCTGCGGCCACGCTCCAAGCCGCAGAGATGCCTCGCGCGCGCAAGTACCTGGCGTGGGGGCACAAACTCCTCGGTGATATCGCCGTGCTCGAAGAACGGATGGAGGAGGCCGGTCGAGAGTATCAAACCGCACTGGACGTGCTGGGTCGCTATCCGTGTCCGATGATTGAGTGGCAAATCCTGAAGGCTTCGGCGAGAGCCGCTCGGCGCGCCAAGAATGACTCGACGAGCGAGGAACTTCTCGGGCGGGCGCGCACTGTGATCCAGTCACTGGCTGACTCTATTCGTGACGACAGTCTGCGCCGGAAGTTTTTGGCCGCAAGACCCTTCCGCGAGCTCTGACATTCTCGTCTGGCAAGCGCGGTGCAGTGCTGGCTGCCACTGCGGTTTGACTTAGCGCTATATGCGCCCTAGGACGCCTGCCAGCGGCGGTCCCGCTTGACATGATTGGCCAGACGCTCGGCCACTACCGCATCGTCGAGAAAATCGGCGCCGGTGGCATGGGCGAGGTCTATCACCCCCATGATAAACAGCTCGACCGCGACGCAGCCCTGAACGTCCTGCCCGCTGGCACACTGGCCGATGAAGCTGCGCGCAAGCACTGCCGTAGGGAAACCTTGGCACTGGCCAAACTGAACCACCCCGACATCGAGACTGTATTCGAGCTCAACACGCAAGACGCCGTAGGCGAAGTAGCGCGTAAAGAGCGTGGCGGACTCATTTCAACCATGTTCGAAAGGTTGTGATTTCGGCAGGGGGTTAGGAGGAGAACTTCGATCTGCGGGTTGAGTTATTTACCCCCTCGGGCATGAAGACCTTTTCGGCAAGGCAGAAAACCAGGTCGCTGCTCTCGTCCTAAAAGCCCCAATGATGCGCGAGTCTGTCGAATATCACACCCAAGACCCCCCCGACGACCGCACTTATTACCCCTGTTACCACTACGAATTGCCAAACACGTCCAAGCCAGTAACGCCTCTGAAATTCCGCGACATCTCTAACAATGCGATGCCGCACCGCCTGAGCAGAGTATTTCCTCTTAAAGAGCCAACGGGCTTCCAACTCCTCTAGTCTCTCGAAACCTTCATTCTGGAGTAAGTAAGGCCCCTTTGAGGTGTAAGCGTAAATGGGGAACGGTGGTGCTCCGCCAAAATGTGCGCGGACATTTGCGATAAGGCCGATTCCCTCTTGTGCCTGGGCGGCGCCGAAACTGGATGCTAGTTTCTCTAATTGCTTGACCTGTGTGTCAACCTGGGCTTCTATTTCTTCCCGCTTCTTGAGGTCATCGTAAAAATACACGTCGCACAAGAGTGCGTCAGGAGGCTCTGAGGTTCTGAAGGCTTGGAGCACCGCGCTGGGTCTCTCGAAAACAGTAATTTCAAAATCGCTTTCGTGGTCTCTTTGGAAATCCTTACGGTTGACTTCTAAATCGTCAACGAGCCACACGCGTGGCCTATCTGATTTAGATCGGTCAAAAAACTGAAACAGGCCCAAGAAAGAAGATCCAGAAATTGACCTAGAAATGATCATCTGACGCCTCCGATCGAGGACTCTGAGCCGAAGCCATGACATCATAAGACACCGGCTAAAGGTGTGTTTCAAAAAGGTTGGAAGATAAGCTTTTGTAAATCACTGATTCGGTAGGGTCGATTGTGGCGGGTCTCCCCGAGCCAAAACCTC
>Ga0116219_10004320_pt1 | contig 10734 bp, 9 predicted proteins | sample Sb_taG_4_FD_91019 | JGI IMG/M metagenome (GOLD analysis project Ga0116219, IMG submission 91019) | Peat soil microbial communities from Weissenstadt, Germany - Sb_50d_6_BS metaG | ecosystem: Environmental > Terrestrial > Soil > Wetlands > Peat | place: Germany: Weissenstadt | collected 2010-09-21
TCACCCGCGCGCCTGCAAGCACTGATCGCGTCCGAACTGCCTTACGAGCGGATCGAGGATGCGAGGATTCCGCTGCACGTGGTAGCCACAGACGTCCTCGAGGGCACCGAAGTGTGCTTAAGCCGCGGCCTGCTCGCTCCGGCCCTCCTCGCGAGTGCCGCCATTCCGGCTATATTCCCCAGCGTCTCGATTCAGGACCGCCACTTGATCGATGGCGGCGTGGCCAACAACACACCGATCTCCTGTGCGATGAAGCTGGGCGCATCACGCATCATCGTACTGGCCACTGGGATCTCATGCGCACTCGAGAAGCCACCGCGCGGCGCCGTGGCTCTCGCACTGCACGCCGTGAATCTTCTGGTCATGCGCCAGTTGGTGAGCGACATCGAGCACTTCTCCGCTCGCGTGGAACTGATCGTGCTACCGCCGCTTTGCCCCGTCACGGTGAGTTCGTACGACTTCTCTCAAACTGCCGAGCTCGTGCATCGCGCCGAAGCCAGGACTCGTCAATGGCTGCAGCGGAATGGGTTGCAGAGTCGGGGCGCTCCCGACGAGCTGCTAGCTCACCACCATGAGCACGGGATCCACTGAACCGTGTGGCGAGCGAATGGAGACTCAGGCGAACGGGTTCTGGTGCATCTGGGGATTTTGGACCAACGAGGACTCCATAGCGGACAGGAGACCAACAGGCGGCGAAGAGCGGATGCCTTAATTCAAGCGATTTCCGGTCGCTGGCGCGAGCAATCGAAAGCGCCTCTGCGACCGCGGGGTCCCCGTCGCCTGCAGATGCACCAGAATCACAGAAACCGGCACACTAAAAAGCAGCAAAAAAAACTCTCACTTAACCGCTTGATTTTGGTGGCTAGGGTGGGACTCGAACCCAGGACCTCGGCATTATGAGTGCGAATTAGCCAATTTTAACTCTGCGGTATCTAACTCAGGTGCTGGAAATACAGGCACTCGCTGGCCAGTAGCGACCATTCGAGGCACCTAACGTCGCACAAAAACCGGCACACTAAATTCGGTCGGCCGCCTCAATTCCGTACGGGACGGAAGATGGGGTCGAAAAGGCACTGTACTGGCCTAGCCGATGTGAATCGTCACCTCTCAGCGCAAGAGCAAAGCTTGCACTGCTTGAGGTAGCCCACAAGCGGGATCAATACCGGATAAAGGCTTACCTTCCTGGAGTTAATTGTGATGCATCAGGCCGCCAGGAGTAGCGAGGGCAGCCGAGCGGCGACGATCCACGGAAGCAGCTCATCGATATTATTGATCGGATACTCGGCGATACACCCGAGCACATACCTATGGCGAGCGATGCGGATTTTCGGTCCGCTGACGAGTGTTCGAGGGGTTCATCTATAAGTCAATTGCAGCGCTTGCCACCCCTGCCCCCAGCCCCACCATGGCACAATTGCGGCACACCCAATCCGCGCTCGACCAATTCCTGGCACAGCGCCGTCTATGGCTTGACAGGATGAAAGTGAAAACGGACACGAATAGTAAGAGGCCGACGTACCCCAGATCCGATGGATAAGTCGACACTGGGTGAAGGAGTGCGAAACGCCGGATGCACTCACTCGCGTTGGCTATTCGATCTTCTCAACCGCCGACGAGCGGTGCATTCCAGTAGCGTGTGTCACTTTGGCGGGCGCCGAATGAGTTTTGATTAAGCTCACGAGCCAGATCTTGTCGCTGAAATGCTTGCCGCATTTGAGCAGCCTGCAACCAAGCCGACTCCCGCAACATAAAGAACCGATTCCGAAATTCCGTCTATGCCCAAAGCCTTCTCGATCAGAGAGTCCTTCAGTGCGGCCGTGCTGAACGGAGCCAGTCCCATCCGTGTTGCTGTGAGACAGAACGTCTGACAGAGATGGCCGGTCTCGAGCAGAACAACCCGATACGCTCGAGCTCTGCCGTATTTCCACATGGTCCTGGCGAAAACTGCTGTCATTATGAACAGCGCCGCCGCCCCGGCAAAATACGGCTGATCCGCGCAATACGCACTTGCCATGCGCGGACTTGCTTTGGCAGGCAGTCTTGCTAAGCGGTTGTCCTTGGCTTGGTAGTGATAAATGCCCCGCTTGAGCCCGTCCACCCTGAGTGCCAACAGATATACCTCGATCGGGTGCCTGGCACCGCCTGAAGGGCTTGTCTTGTATGGAAGCCTTCCGAATATATTCGTCTGGAAGTATCCCTGGACTCCCCACGTCGTCTGAAGCAGTTTCGACATGTTCTGTAGAGACACCGTTCCTCTCGCGAACTCTCTATGCGTCCTCCTGGCGTGCAGCGTCTCGAAGAAGGTGTCTGTGTCCATTTCATGCGACGGCAGCCGGATTGAATCGGTGCCCCGAATCGTCTTGAACTTAGCCGGGGCCGGAGTTGGCGGAAGTGCCTTTATTTTCTCCTCGATGGGCCAATCCCAAGGAATGTACGGGGTGTCCTTCGTCATGAAGTGAAAACTGCCTTCCGGAAGCCACGGCCCCCATGACGACTCGACCAGTCTATCCCGCTCCCACTCGGCTGAGCCGTACTCGAGCAGGAGCTGGGCATCGATCAGCTTCAGTATCGCCCGTGCGACGCTTTCCCGGCTGTACGAGCGAAACTCGATCAGTGCATCCCCGATTGTTCGCGGGGTGAAGAAAAAACCGATCACGTCCAGAGTTATCGGATTCGCTGAAAAGCTCCTGCGGGTGAGGTAATTGGCGATCCTCAGCCTTCCGCCCTGCCAGTATGCGATCTGGCAGGATGCGCTCTTCAACTTCATGCTTCTTGGTCCACCTCGCTACTCGCTGATGTTACTTGAACATATGAATAAAAGAACTCATCCGCTTCAGGTTCTGTTCTAGTTCCTTCAACCCTGTTTGCAATTCCGGCCCAGTAATGGTTCCCGCCAGATCGCGCTTTAGCAGCTTGGCGACCTCGCCTCGAGCTTTCTTTGCAAGCTCGCGGAGCTCTTTCGCTTTTAGGCGTTTGTCCGATGCCTTCCTCGTGGTGACTCTCTTTGATGCCATGTTGAATCCTCTTTAGATAAAATTGAAACGACAAAGCTGATGTGAAATCTGAAGTCTCGACACCCGCGCATTCCTCGGGCCGTTCAGTCGCATGCGGGTCAGCAATGCCTGGAACCTCGTGTCGCTGTGCAGATTGCGAAGCAGGGGGTCCGCTTTGAGCCCGAGCATTGCAGCATCGTGTTGTTGATACGCGCGATCGAGCCAGCGGAGGGCATCATCGATCTCCCCGCGGTATGCATGGACCTCGGCGATTCCATAGGCGTCGCTCGAGGCGAAATTATCGGTCAGCGAATTCAGCGCTGCATCCGACTCGGTGTGCCTTCCCATCGCCGAGTAGACCATCGCGAGGCCGCCCAGTCTATAGTCCTCGTTGGGCTCCCTTTGTATCGCTTCGAGCGCCGCGGCGAGTTGGCCAAGATACAGGTGAGCGATGCCGACGGAGCTGTTGATTCCGCCGAATTCTGGATGCAGCTGCTGCAGCCGCAAGCGAGTCTCCAGGCATTGCTGCAGGCGGTTGGCGGCACAGAGCGCGATGCTCAGAGAGTCCAGCGTGTACGGGTCGAGGGGATTGCGCTCCAGGTCATCCTGGTACAACTCCACCGCCCTGTCGATCTCTCCGAATGCGAGCGCAATGTCACCGAAAGCGCTTGCCAATAATTCAAATCGGGGGTCGATTTCGCGTATGCGTTCCGCGTCAGCCTGTGCTGCCGCCCAATTCCATGTAACGTTCATTTCGAATCCGCCGCGCGTGTAATACGCCCACACGAGATTCGGGTCGAGCCGGATAGCCTCGTCAAGCGCATCGAGAATTCGCCTGTTCTGGTCCTCCGATGCCGGTTCTTTCAGGATCTTCTCGCTCAAATACGCACTCGCGAGGCGCGCCCACGCCAGCGCGTCGTCGGGATCAATCTCGATTGCCTGCCGGTAGAGCTGCGCGGCCTTTCTGACATCGCTTAGGGTCTTTCGTGCCTTGAAGTAATTTCCTTCCAGAACGAGGTTGTACGCCCGGACATCGAGCTCCCGGTTTCCTGGCTGGTGTCCGTTGCGCAAAGCCACGTGCAAGGCCTCGGAAACCTTCTCCCCGATCTCATCCTGCACTTTGAAAATGTCGACTAGGTTCCGATCGTATGTCTGCGACCACAGGTGCGCTCCATCTGAAGCGCGAATCAGCTGTGCGGTGATGCGCAGCTGCTGGCCGGCCTTTCGAACGCTGCCCTCCAGCACGTTCGTCACCCCGAGCTTGCGAGCGATGGAGCGTACGTCTTCGTTCTTGCCCTTGAACTGGAACGAGGAAGTACGCGCGATGACCCTCAGGTCCGCACTGTGCACGAGGTGGGCTATCAGTTCCTCGGACAGCCCGTCCGAGAAGTATTCCTGATCCTTGTTCTCACTAATGTCGAGAAATGGAAGAACGGCGATCGACTTGTCTTCCACTACTACGGTCATATCGGAATCGGAGGAGGCAGTATTCGTCGCCACGGCCGGCACCGCGCCAGGTGAGCGTGTCAGTTCATAGCCAAGCGCAGCCGCGAGCAGCGCGGTCGCTGCCGCGCTCGCCGCCAAGCCGGTGCGGTGCCGAAGCACGAACTTGCCGGCGCGGTAGCTGAGCCGATCGGGCCGCGCCTCTACCGGCTCCCCGCGCAAGCTTCGCTGCAGATCGTCGGCCAAGGCGGCGGCGCTGTCGTAGCGGTCTGGCGGTGCCTTGGCGAGCGCCTTCAGGACGATTGCGTCCAGATCGCCCTTCAGGCGCCGGGCCAACTTACGCTGCGTGGTGCCTCTTTTGCCTCCCGCACTGGGCGCAAGCTGCGTGCTGGGCCGCTTCACTTCAGCGGTGCTGATCGCGTGCTCTAGCAGCGTTAGCGAGGTCGAGGCCTTGAGATGGTACGGGCTGCTGCCCGAGAGCAGCTCGTACAGAACCACGCCCAACGAATACACGTCGGTGGCCGCGCCGATCTGCTCGTCCCTCGTCAGCTCTGGGCTCGCATAACCCGGGGTCAGGGCCCTGCCGTAGAGCTGCGTGAGGTCGGTCTGTTCCTTTTCTTCTTTGACCAGCAGCTTGGCCACCCCGAAGTCCAGCAGCCGCACTTGCCCCGAATCGGTCACGAGGATGTTCGAAGGCTTAATATCCCTGTGAATGACCTGGTGGTCGTGCGCATACTGCACTGCGTCAAGCACCTGTGCGAACAGGGCTAGGCGCTCGCAAATGCCCAGATGATGCGCATCGCACCAGGCGGTCAAGGGCTGGCCGGCGACGTACTCCATCGCCAGGTACGGCTGCGCATTGGAACCGACGCCGGCGTCGTACAGCCGCGCAATGTGGGGGTGTTCCAACGCCGCCAGGATGTCGCACTCCCTTGCAAAGCGGCTCGCAAGGTCCTGGCGCGGGCTCGCGAGCATCGGCAGCTTCAAAGCCACCTCGCGCTTGAAGGCTCCGTCGGCGCGCTCTGCCAGCCATACTTCCGCCATGCCGCCTTCGCCCAGAGGCCGGATCAGCCGGTAGGGGCCCACGAGTTCAAGCGGCCGTGGACCACTTCCGATTCCTTCGAGGTAGATCCCTGCGCCAACCTCGAGCAACCCAGCCAAGTCATTGTCTGCCCCTACCGGTAATAGCGCCGCGCGCAGCGCAGGGGCCAACGCCTGGTACTCGGGAGAAAGCCCATCAAGCCAGCGCCGCCGCCCCTCTGGATCGAGCGGCAACGCCTCGTCGAGCAGCTCGTTCATCTGCGCAATCTGGGAGGCCGTAAGCCGCACGGGATCGCACTCCTTCGCGAGTCCAGCACCGCCGCAACCGGAGGTCTGGCCGCCATTTCTACCAGATTGCCGCCAAAGTATCGCATCGACCCGCCCATGTCATTGACCATGAGCGCGCATGGCCAGCCGCTTATCGCTCACTGCAGCATCGCCGCAAGAATCAGCCGCGCCTTCTCCCAGTCGCGTTGCACCGTGCGTTCGGTGATGTCCAGCGTCTCAGCGATTTCCCGCTCGCTGTAACCGGCGAAGTAGCGCATCTCTGCCACTCGTACCAAACGCGGGTTCACTTTTTCCAGGTCCTCTAGCGCCTCGTGCACTCTCAAAACCGTGTCCTCGTCGACAGCGACATTGGCCGCAAGATTGGTGCTCAAGGACAACGGTTGCCGTTCGCCACCCCGCTTCTCCGCGATACGATCGCGCACACTATTGACGATCACTGAACGCATCACTTGCGAGGCGTAAGCGAAGAACGCCAGCCGGTCCTGGGCACGAAGTTCCCCGGCCTGTACAAACCGCAAGTACGACTCGTGCACGAGACAGGTCGTGTCCAACACAGCGTCGCGCCCGCCGTCGCGCAGCCGCGCGCGTGCCAGGCGGCGCAGCTCGGCATAGGCAGCCGCAAAGAGCGCATCGCGCGCATCCGTGTCGCCCGCCTGTATCCGTCCGAGTAGCTGGGTGATCTGGTTCATTGAGTACCTTGGTACCCTGCGCGCGTGCGGCACGGCCAAGATAGCGCGTCCGCATGATCGATGTCACCGCAGGCTGTCACCACGCCGGGCCGTTCTTCGAACCGACCGGCCCGGCGGTTGTCGGATTTGGCCCTCAGACCGTGTCTATAGGGTGAGGAACGACCGATTTAGCATCAACCTTTATCGAAAAGCCAAGGAGAGGACCATGAACACGATGACCACATCCGGGAAGCTTCGCCGCACGATCCTGATGGCGACCTTCAGCGCCGCCCTAGCCTCGAGCCTAGCCACTGTTTGCACCGCCGCCGACAGCACGGATGCGCCTCAGGAGACGGTGAAATACGGGGATCTCAACGTATCGAACCCACAGGGTGCAGCCGTACTCTATTCCCGCATACGAGCGGCCGCCGGCCGGGTATGCGAGCGTCCTGACGACCGCGACCTCGCCGCGATGCCGCTATGGAATAGCTGCGTTCGCAAAGCGATTGGGGACGCGGTGGCCAAGGTCAATCAGCCGGCGTTGTCTGCGCTCTACAACACAAAGAACGGAACGCGGCACCCGATCATCGTTGCCACCCAGTCTCGCTAAACCAGCCGCCCGCGCTGTGCGGCGGCGATCGCCGCCGCACAGCGGTAGGATTTACCTGGGATTTACCTAGAGCGTCAACGCGGGAGCCGATGATCGAGAGTGGCGAATCAGCGAGAGCTGGGGCCATTTAAGCTTGGGTTTATCTGAATTACGAGGACGGCGATCTCAGAGGGCGGGATGCCGGCGCGTCTGCGATCGCCGTCAGCTGCGCCTGCGAAAAAGTGAGGTTTTGAGCGCCTGTCATGACTTCTTCGTCAGGTAACAAGAACGCTCATTCGTTACCCACGTTGCCAGTTGTTGCCGATCCAGCGAAGGAGAACTTTCCTCTTCAAGAGGGCGTCGGTCAGACTGCCCGTGCTGTCGCTGAGTATCGTGATGATGTCATCAAGACGCATCGTGCCTGATTTTGGTGGCTAGGGTGGGACTCGAACCCACGACCTCGGCATTATGAGCGCACAAATGGAATTTCTGGGCCTTTAATTTCAATCACTTGCCGCGTGGCGTCCGTTGCATTTGGCACCACTGAGCACAACGAAGCACTACCGTGTCACGCAAAAGTCACGCAGGGAATTTCGACCCGACGGGCTTGGATGCGTGATTGGTCATTGCGGTAATACCTAGGCTGCCTTCGCCTCGAAGCGCAGCCCCAGCGCGCGCATGACCTTCAACACAGTATCGAACGTCGGATTTCCGTCTTTCGATAATGCCTTGTAGAGGCCGTCCCGGCTGATGCCGGTATCACGGGAGAGCTGCACCATGCCACGGGCCCGCGCGATTGTGCCGAGAGCGGCAGCCAGATACGAAGCATCGTCAGGCGCTTCTTCCAGACAGGCTTCCAGGTATGCGGCCATATCCTCTTCAGTTTTCAGGTAGTCCGCGCTGTCATAGCGTGAGACAGTCACTTTGCTCTTTCGCTTCGCCATACTTCACCTCTTCTTGCGGACCTTGGGCTGCGCAGTGGGCTTAGCCTTACTTTGCTGCCGCCCGTCCCCGGCGAGCTTCTTGGCATGCTTAATATCTGCGTCCTGAGTGCGCTTGTCACCGCCGCACAGGAGCAGCACTACGAGTGAGCCTCGCTGCTGGTAATAGACCCGATAACCGGGCCCGTAGTCGACGCGCATCTCACTCACGCCCGAGCCGACGGGTTTGACGTCGCCCGCATTACCGAGGGCGAGCCGGTCAATACGGGCGGCGATGCGCGCCACCGCCTGTCGGTCCTTCAGATCCGAGAGCCAGGCATCGAACACGGATGTCTTGAGCACCTCGACCATATTGGGCAGTGTATACTATATTCTACAAACATCAACCGAACCGCGGCTACGCCGGTGAAGTCCGAGTTCGACCCGTTGCTGCCTGTCGGCATTCCCAAGACCCGACGGTCAAATTGCAAGAAGCGCACGTCCGCCGAACCACAAAGTTAGGCCGCCTTGCGCGCGGCGGCTTCCCACGGCACCGGCAGGCCCACCTTGCGGCAGAGAGATCGCGGCCCGGAGGTTGGAACTAGGAGCGGTAGCTCAGCAATAGACCGTTCGGCACGTTCTGCAAGAGCATTGGCGTCTTTTGCTAGTTACGCCGACCCGCTCTTGAGCCACACTGAAATTGTGAGCTCGGGTCCTGAGAGACACAGCGACCTTGGTAAAGCCGAAACCTCATGAAGGGTGACACAGATGAAAATACGTGAAACCACGACTCCAGTAAGAGCCTTTGATCGCGCCTATATCAACGGCCAGTTCGTCACTCCCCATGGAACACAGATCGTCGATCTGGTGAACCCGACCGACAACAAGGTTATCGGCAAGGTCACCATGGCAGACGAAATCGACGCCCGAAAAGCCATCGGTGCAGCGAAAGAGGCCTTCAACTCCTTTTCGCAAAGTAGCAAGGAATACCGGATGGAGCTCCTGCAGCGGTTGCACGACGCCGTGGCCAAGCGAATGGATCAACTCGTTGAAGCAACGGTCGTGGAATACGGCGCACCGCAAGACCGTGCGAAGGGCTCCAACAACCTCGCGGCGAACATTTTCCTGCACTTCAAGAAAGTCCTCGAAGATTTCGACCTGGTCAAAACTGTCGGCACATCTAAGATCGTGATGGAGCCGGCCGGCGTAGTGGGCATATTTACGCCATGGAATTCGAGCGCCGGCTCGATCGCGATCAAGGTGGCGCCGGCAATCGCTGCCGGATGCACGGTCGTCATCAAGCCCAGCGAGATGAGCGCTATGCAAACCGAAGTGTTGATGGACGCCTTTCATGAAGCCGGGTTGCCTCCTGGCGTCATCAATGTCGTGACGGGCCTCGGCGAGGTCGTCGGGACGGAGTTAACGCAAAGTCCCGACATTCAGAAAATAGCTTTCACCGGCTCGACGCAGATCGGAAAACTGATCGCCAAGAACTCCCTGGACACAATGAAGCGCTTGACGCTGGAGCTCGGGGGCAAGTCGCCCAACATCATCCTGGACGACGCCGATCTCTCCACGGCGATCCCGATGGCCATCAACGCATGCTACCTGAATAACGGGCAGGCCTGCATTGCGGCTTCGCGTCTGATCGTGCCGGAAGACCGCCTCGACGAAGTGAAGCGATTGGCCAAGGCGGCCGTCGAAAAAATCAAAATGGGCGATCCGAGGGACAAGGGCGTCACCCTCGGCCCATTGGCCAGCACAAAGCAGTACAAGCGCGTGCAGGAGTACATCAAGTCTGGGATCGAGGAAGGTGCGGAGCTCGTCATCGGCGGGGAAGGTCATCCCCAGGGACTTGAAGGTGGGAATTTCGTGAAGCCCACCGTGTTCGCCAACGTCACCCACGAGATGCGTATCGCGAAGGAAGAAATCTTCGGACCGGTTCTGTCGATACTGACGTACAAGACGGAAGCCGAGGCCATTGAAATCGCCAATGACACCGAATTCGGCCTCATCGCCTACATAAGCTCGGCGGACCCGGAAAGGGCCACCCGTGTGGCGCGCAAACTCGCCGCCGGCCGCGTCCTGATCAACACATTAAGTCACGATCCGTTTGCTCCCTTCGGTGGGTTCAAACAATCGGGGATCGGTCGGGAAGGCGGGATCTTCGGGCTGCGGGAGTGCCTGGAACCCAAAGCGATCATCGGCTAACCCGAGGAATGTCCTGACAGCGCGATTGCTTCCAGACGAAATGTCAGCGAGAGAAAAAAATGACCGTCCACGTGCCAGACCGTTTCAAAGCCGCGAACGCCTTTTGGATAGGGCTCGGTAAGATCGGACTTACGCCAGCAGCGGTGCTGAGCCAAGCTCGCTTGCCACTGACTGTTTACGACGGCAAGAAGAACGTCGTCACAACGGGCGGTTCTTCGCACTCTGGCGTGCCGTGGGCGAGTTCTCCGCTGATCCGGCCGCGGGCCTGAAAATCGCCACCCAGATCGACGTTGGCAATCGGCCACCAGGCCTTCTACCCAATGTTTTAGTGGCCTAAGCTAAGAGCCAGTCAGGTATAGAATGAAGCCCCGGCAGGCTGATGCCTAGCACGTGCTTAGGCAACCTGTCCGAGTTTGTATTTTTGGAGGATCACATGACACAGAACAATCTTGAGCTCATGCGGACACTCGACGATTCGTGGAACGCACAGGACTGGGATACGTTTGAAAAGCGGCATTCCAAGGACACCACCGTATTTTGGCCCGGCCAGGCCGAGCCGACAAGAGGGCGCGACAATCACA
>Ga0116219_10004323_pt1 | contig 10728 bp, 8 predicted proteins | sample Sb_taG_4_FD_91019 | JGI IMG/M metagenome (GOLD analysis project Ga0116219, IMG submission 91019) | Peat soil microbial communities from Weissenstadt, Germany - Sb_50d_6_BS metaG | ecosystem: Environmental > Terrestrial > Soil > Wetlands > Peat | place: Germany: Weissenstadt | collected 2010-09-21
CCTCATCTCGGTCAGCCTGATCGTCATCGCCCTCCTGGGCTGGGTGGGCACAAGCCTCACGGCGACTACTCACTTCAGTGATGAACGGGCAACGGAGACAGCGGTCACGAGCGCCATCAACCTGGCCATTCAGAACACCAGGTACACCTTTACGTCCGCGATGGTCAACGCGAGTCCGCCAGTCCAATGCTGGGGCAGCACCTCACAGTCGGCGCCTGCCTCGAACCTGTCGGTCGACGGCGAGTCGGTCGATGTCTGGTGTTCCATGGTCTGGCAGCCGTTTAGCCAAACCGCACAGACCCGAATCATCAGCTACTCGGCGTGCCTGGATTCCACACCGAACAACCCCTCTCCAACTGCGGCGGGTTGCGCGGCGAACCCCGTCTTGCAGGCAGAGGTGGCGTTCGACGACCTTCCCGGGGGTCCCGCTGTTGTCCCCAACGACCACCCGGTGCCCTGCACCACGCCCCCCAACGGCTATTGCGGCCAAAGCATGACCCAAGAGAGCTGGCAATGGAACCCCGACGTGCCCACGGTGACATCGATCTCGGTCACGTCGGCGCCGAGCAACGGGCTCAATAACGGCAGCCCCATGACGATGCAGGTCAACGGTAACGGATTCGTCCCCGGTGCAAAGGTCAACTTCGTACAGGAGACCGGTTCGAACCCCGGCCCAGGCGTCGTCCCACCCGTTGCCAACGTGCCGACTACTCCAGCCGGGCAGGAGCAGGGTGTGATCGTGCCGGCCACGGTCACACCGAACTCCGTGAGCTGCAGCGGTCCAGGCAATACGAATTGCAGCCTCCAGATCACGGTCCCGGCGGTGCCAGTGACTTCGCCCGCGCCGCCCCCATCGCTGCCGTCCGGTCCGGACTACTTCGTGACCGTGACGACACCTGGCGGGACGAGTCCGTACCAGCCGACGCCGACGTCTCCTTTCATCCATTTCGGCTACACCGCTTTCGCACCTACGGTCACGAGCATCGGCGGCACTACCAGTGGCGCCATCACGGGCGGATCCCTGATCACCCTGACCGGCACTGGGTTCTACAGCGTGCCGAACTTCGCAGCGCAGGTCGTATTCTGCAGCGCCTCTCCGTGTGTCACGACAGGCAGCAATCCCACAGGATGGCTGGCCACCGACGTCACAATCACGTCATCGACGACGCTCACCGCGGTCTCACCTGCCGTCAGTACGACGGGCATCACCTACCCCGACGCCTTCTTCATCCAGGTGAACACCGTCGGAGGATCCACTTCGAACACCAATGTGAACTTCACGTACAGCGTCCAGGTCCCGATCATCTTCTCCATTAGCCCGACAACCGGCACTACCAGTACCCTCGTGACGATCAACGGTTACAACTTCTTATCCGGATCCACGGTGGCCTGGATTCAAGTGTCTGCAACCGATCAAAACGCAACACCGAACGACAACGCCGTTAGTTCGCAGACGTCTACCAACTATGTCAACAACACTCAGCTCACCGTCACCGTGCCATCGAATCTGCCGAATCCAAATGGCAATGGCAACGGCACCACCACGTATGTCCCGATGGTGATCAATCCGGGCAACACCGGCATCTATTCGCAGCCGTACAACGAGTCCGCAGACGAATTTATATTCCCGTGACCCCGCCGGCAGTGGCCAGTCAGGGTCCCACCGCAGGTGAGCTCTTGGTGGCTCAGGAACTGCGCCCGAACCGAGTTGTCCGAACCTTGCCGGAGGCGGCCGTCCGGACCCGTTGAGAAGTACCCACAGAATGAAGCACCTACAGAATGGTCACCAAATGCCGATACTGAGTGGTAGTCGAGCCCCTACTTGGGAGCTAGACTGAATGCTGCGTCAGTGGTGGAGGCGGTCCACCAGGAGCGAACGATGACGAATCGGCGAATCGAGGATCTCCCATCTCCCCGGGTGGCCGTTGGTCGGCGCGCGTGCCGCCGACCGGCTTCTCCGCGCACGATGCCGGAATCGGTACGGCTCAACGAACCGGAAGGGACGCCGTCGTCGTGGTGAGAAGTGGGCGTCACACCCGTAGGGACCTTCGGCGATCGGATGCGCCTGAGCCCCTCTCCCCGAACGGCACCCCGCAAGAAGAGGCCGGGCCGCCCATGAACGGTCAGGCGACGCTGCGTCTCCAGAAGATCTTGCTTCAACGCGACCTTGTGACCGACGCGCAAATCGATGAGGCGCTGGCAAACCCTAGGGACAACGGATCCTCCGAGCTGGGGCAGACACTCGTCAGCATGGGGTTCATAAATGATCGAGATCTCATCGATGCTCGAGCGGAGCTCTACGGGATGGAGGTAGCCGACCTCCGGCAGGCCACTCCCGAGGTGGATGCATTGGAACTAATTCCCGACTCCATGGCGCGTGAGCACTTCGTCATCCCGGTCAAGCTCGATGAGCTCGGCCTGCACGTGGCCATGGCCGATCAGCCGACGCCCGAGCTGCTCGCGCTCCTTGGCCAGGCCAGCGGCAATTCGATCAGGCCGATGCTGGCGCCCCTCTCCGAGATCCGTCGTGCCATCGACAACAACTACCGGGCCATCGGTGGCCTCGATCACTTGGTCCAGGCGTTCGAGGCCGTCGAGACGACCCGGAAGCGGACGCTCGACACAACGACCCAGGCGGCCGAGGTCGTTCTCGACGACGATGCACCTGTTGTCCAGGTGGTCGGCCGTATTCTCACCCAGGCCATGCGCGACCGGGCCTCTGACGTCCACATCGAGCCGACCGAGGGCGGTCTACGCGTTCGCTACCGGATCGACGGCGCGCTCAAGCAGGTCCTCATGCTCCCCGCTTCCATGGGCGTCGGCCTGATCAGCCGGATCAAGATCATGGCGGGCATGAACATCGTCGAGCGTCGCCGACCGCAGGACGGCCAGCTGCGGACAGAGATCGACGGTAAGGAGGTCGACGTCCGGGTGGCGACGGTCTCCACCATCTGGGGCGAGAAGTGCGTCATGCGGCTGCTGGACCGGACGCGGTCTGTCCTCCACCTGAGTGACCTAGGGATGCCCGCCGACTCCGCGGAGACCTATTCCAACTTCGTCCGCGCTCCCTTCGGCATGGTGCTCTGTGCCGGACCGACCGGGAGCGGCAAGACGACGACGCTCTATGCGACGCTGACCGAGATCAGTGATGACTCCCGCAACGTGATGACGATCGAGGACCCGGTCGAGTACATCTTTCCGTCCATCAACCAGATCCAGACGAACGAGCAGGCCGGGCTTACCTTTGCCACCGGCCTTCGTTCGATCTTGCGCCAGGACCCCGACGTCATCCTCGTCGGGGAGATCCGTGACGTGGAGACGGCGCGCATCGCCGTGCAGTCTGCGTTGACGGGTCATCTCGTGCTCTCGTCGCTGCACGCGACGGACGCCGTGTCCGCCCTGCACCGCTTCCTCGACATGGGAATCGAGTCCTTTCTCGTGGCCTCCTCGGTCATCGGGATCGTCGGGCAACGCCTCGTCAGACGGATCTGCCCGTCGTGCCGGGTGTCGTACAACCTGAACGAGGCTGAGCGCGCGTTCTACGACGAAAGCGGTGGACCCGAGAAGACAGACTTCGTGCGGGGTGCGGGGTGCAACTTCTGCAGCGGTACGGGGTACCAGGAGCGTATCGGCGTGTACGAACTTCTTCGTATCACTCCGGAGATCAAGCGATTGGTCGTCGGCTGGGCCACGCAGGACGAACTGCGCAGACTGGCCCAACGACAGGGGATGCGTTCGTTGCGACAAGAAGCGATCGACCTGGTCGCTCAGGACGTGACGACCGTGTCAGAGGTCATCAGAAGCATCTACAGCTCGTGAGATGAGGAGAACGCGATGAGCACACTCGAGACATTCCGGTACACCGCTTTCAACGAGGCCGGCGACCGTGTCTCTGGGAGCGAGAAGGCCCCGTCGGCGAGCGCGGCACACCTGGCCTTGCTCCAGCGCGGCCTTGAACCCATTGACGTCAAGGAGCACAAGAGCATCCTCAAGTTCGAGATCACGAAGAAGATGGTCTCGCGCAAAGAGGTCATGCACTTCTCGCGTCAGCTCAGCGTGTTCGTCGAGGCCGGCGTCCCGATCATGGAGGCACTGGAAGTGATCTCGGAGGAGACGACCGACAAGCTCCTCAAGAAGGTCTTGCTCGATATGGTCGTCCAGATCCAGGCGGGCGAGACCTTCGCGACGGCTGCCGCGTCCCATCCCGAGGCGTTTCCGCGGTACTACATCGCCGTGCTGGAGTCGGCCGAGCTGACGGGAACACTCGACAAGGTCCTCGAGGAGCTGGCGGAATACCTCCAACGAGACATCGACGCTCGGTCACAGATCATTTCGGCACTCATCTATCCCGCCGTCGTGATGTGTCTGGCCGTCGTCACGATCGTCGTCCTGGCCGCCTTCGTGCTGCCGAAGTTCAAGACGTTCTTTGACTCGCTCAACGCCAAGCTCCCGCTCCCGACACGGATGTTGCTGAGCGTGTCCTCCTTCATTAGTACCTGGTGGTATGTGATCCTGGGGATTCTTCTCCTCGTGGTGATCGGTGTGGTGGCGATGCGCCGATCGGACCAAGGACGAGCCAAGCTCGACGAACTCATGCTGAAGTTGCCGGTGCTCGGATCGCTCGTGCAGGCAGCCATTGTGGAGCGTGTGTGCCGCGTGCTGGCATCACTGGTCACCGCGGGCGTCGATCTCCCTCGGGCCTTGGCCGTCACTGCCGAGTCGTCCAACAATGCCGTCTACAGCGAGGGCATCAACCACATCCGAGAGCAGATGATGGAAGGTGCCGGCCTGGCCGGCCCACTGGCCGAAACCGGGCTCTTCCCGGCGGCAGCACGCCAGATGTTCCGGGTCGGAGAGGAAACAGGGACGCTCGACAAGCAGCTCGAGACCGCGGCTTCCTTCTACCACCGCGAGCTCGAGCTCAAGGTGAAGCACTTCACGAGCCTGTTCGAGCCGGCCGTGATCATCTTCATGGGCATCATCGTCGGCTTTGTCGCCGTCGCCCTTGTCTCGGCCATGTACGGGATCTACCGACAGGTCAAGATCAGCGAGATTCTCTTCCATTTGAGCTTTTGGCTTTGAGGATTTCTGCCGATAGCCATACGGGCTAATCCTGCCCGGGCTCCGCTATGACTGAATCTTGCCCCCGCGTTGTTGAGGGTTTCCCCGCGGGCAATTTTATCCTCAATGCGACGACAATTACCTGGTCGCAGGGCGAAAAGGCTCTTGTTTCCAGAAAAATGGGACGATACCATTAAGCAACCCCCGGAAGGGCTTCGCGGGGCAAGGGGAACTCATCCGGGAACCCTTAATCCAAACCAAACGACGGGCTTTGGCGGCCCGGCAGAGAAAGGCGGTATAGCTCGTGTTTGAGCGTTATCGGGAAATTCAAGAGCGCAGGGAGGCTGGGGATTCCGAGTACGGATTCACCCTTATCGAACTGCTCATCGTCATCATTGTGCTCGGCATCCTCGCCGCGATCGTGATCTTCTCCCTCACGGGTGTGACCGGTCAGAGTGAGTCGGCTGCGTGCAACTCGGACGCCAAGACGGTCGAGACCGCGGTTGCCGCCTATCAGGCGGAGAACCCCGGAGCTCTTCCGGCTGGGTTTACCTTCACCAATCTGACGGGCGTGGACCCATCGGGCCACGGACCGTACCTGCACGCGGCTCCCACGGCGACCCAGAAGGCCAATGGCTACGTCGTCACGATGGACGCGACAACGTTGGGTCAAGTCGACATCACGACGGCTGGCGGTGGTCCCACCAGCTACGACGCCGGTGGTCAGACTCTCTGCAGCAACCTGGGCTAGTCCGGGAACATCCACACTTGAAGGCGAAGCGCCCGGCCATGGCCGGGCGCTTCGCCTTCACCAGCAACGAGAGGGGAATGTCATCGTGAGCTCACCTGTGAACGAGCGAATCAATCCGTGGCTCCAGATCCTGTGGGAGGGGCATGGATCAGACCTGCTGCTGGTGAGCGATTCGCCGCCGCGGGTCAGGCTTGACGGAAGGTTGCAGTGTGTGGACGGGACGCCGGCGTTGACCGGTGCCGAGATCGACGAGATCGTCCGCAGCATGCTGACGCCCGACCAACAGGCCATCCTCGACGAGCATCAAGATGTGGACTTCTCCCTCACCTGGTTCGATCGAGCCCGCCTTCGTGGGAGCGCGTTCACTCAACGGGGGGAGACCGCGCTTGCCCTCCGGATGATCCCCTCGGACATCCCGGATTTTGAGGAACTGGGTCTGCCCCCGGTGGCCGAGTGGATGGCCAGGCTCCCGCGCGGCCTCGTGCTCATGACCGGCCCGACCGGCTCGGGAAAGTCGACGACCCTGGCGTCCATCATCGCCCGCATCAATGAGACCCGATCGCTGCACATCCTCACCATCGAGGACCCCGTCGAGTACGTCCACACACACGGTCTCTCCGCGGTCACCCAGCGCGAGGTGGGCGTGGACAGCCCTTCCTTCGAGCGTGCACTGCGCTCAGCTCTCCGCGAGGACCCAGACGTCCTGCTGGTCGGTGAGATGCGTGACCTCGAGTCCATCCAGCTCGCGCTGACCCTGGCGGAGACCGGTCACCTCGTCTTCTCGACCCTCCACACCAACGACGCCGCCCAGGCCATCGACCGCATCATCGACGTGTTCCCCGCGTTTCGGCAGGAGCAGATCAGGGTCCAGCTTGCCGCATGTCTCGGCGCCGTGATCGCCCAGCGGCTGGTGCCGAGGATCGGGGGTGGCATGGTGGCCTGCTTCGAGATCCTGGTGGCGAACAACCCCGTCCGGAACCTGATCCGGGAGGGCAAGACGAACCAACTCCTGAACGTCATCACGACCAACGCGCAGGAGGGCATGTGCACCATGGAGTCCAGCCTGGTCGACCTCATCCAGGCTGAGGTGGTCTCCTATGACGACGCGCTGGCGGTCTCCGCGCACCCCAAGGAGCTCGATCGTTTGCTGAGCCAACGGGGTGCCTTGCTCTCAACGGCGTGAGGGCCGATCCCCCCTCTCGCCGCGGACCCAACCTCCCGTACTCTGTCGTCGCAGGGGTCACCCCGTGTCGGGGGGGCTGGCTGGTGGCCTCCGCCAAGCTCCAGGGCACGGTATTCGCGCCTGAGGATCCGGTCCGACTGGACAGCTTCGTCGAAGTGGTCGACATGCGCCCGGCTTTTTCGACCGTCGCCTTGAATGCACCCATCGGAAACCTGAACCAGGCGATTGCAGGCGGTCGGACGTGCGACCGCGAGGCACGCGCCCTCCTCGGTCGCCGGGGAGCGTCCATCAAGAGCGCACCGGTTGGGATCGACACTGGCGCCGATATCGATCTCCTGCCCGATCATCTCGACGCAGTCAGCCGCACTCTCCTCCCCCGTTACCGGGAGGTCGCCGCTGAGATGGCGCCCTTCCGTCAACGAACCATTTTCGAGGTGCACTCCGACCTCAGCTTCTTCCAGCTCAACGGCGACGTTCCGTTGCAATGGTCGAAGCGTTCGGAGAAGGGCGTGCAGGAGCGACGGGCCCTCTTGGAGGAGAGGGTCCCGGGTGTGACAAGGATCCTCGACACCGAGGTTCCGGGAGCGACCGCTTCGCACCTTCTCGATGCCGCCGCATTCCTCTGGACGGCGCGACGGATCTTCGCCCATGCCGCAATTCGGATCCCGGAGGATCCAGAATGGGACGAGCAGGGACTCAGGATGGAGATGTTCCGCTGAGTCCAGTGGAACAGGGGCGTGCCGATGGCGCCGGCATTCTTCTCAGAACGTGTGGTGGGTGAACGGGCGCAAGAGCTCCGGCCCCGCTAACACGGCCACCGCGCACCCCAGCGCGAGAAACACGCCATAGGGGATCCGATCGCTGCGGCTCATACGCTTTGTCGCAATCAGCAGGATCCCGATGACAGCCCCGATGACGTTGGCGGCAAAGAACCCCAACAGCACGTAGCCCACACCCAGCCAGCCGAGTGCCACGCCCAGCACCAGTGAGAGCCGGACGTCGCCAAATCCCAGGATTCGGGGGCTCGCAAAGTTCAGGGCGAAGAACACCGCGAACCATGCCAACGCGCAGATCACCGCAACGGCGTAGTCGTGCCAATGCCCTGTGGCCGCTGCAGCCATCAGCAGAAGCCCCGCGACGAGGACCGTCAGGGGGTAGACGATCTTCTTCGGGAGCAGCAACCGTTCGATATCAATGGTCGAAAGCGATAAGAGACCAGCGAAGAGGGCGAGGTATGCCGGGAGGTCCCACTGGCGGCCGAACCTGGCAGCAGTGCCGGCGAAGAGCCCGGCACACAGAAGCTCTACCAGCGGATAACGCGGCGATATCGGCGCCTTGCAATCTCGGCATCTCCCTCGCAGCACCAGCCAAGAGACGACGGGGATGTTGTCCCGCTCGCGTATGGGCGCCCCGCAAGAGGGGCAGGCCGAACGTGGGGACACGATCGACTCGCCGCGAGGCACCCTGTAGATCACCACGTTGAGGAACGATCCGACAGCGAGCCCGAGGAGGGCACACAGCCCGATCAGCAATCCAAGCATGGCAGGGAGGTGATTACGAGCCGCACGCCTGAATCATCGCGAGACAACGGTAGTTCGTCTCGCCGTGCCTCCGTGGGATCTCAAGGGAGGGTGCTGGCCACTGGCCAGCGGGTTTGCAAAATCTTTAGCCGTGCTGCGGGGGGTCCCGTGCCAATCGATCCGGGTCTTGTGGAGGACCCTCCGACCGGCAGGCGTCGTGGTCCCCTCGACAGTCGTGTGATGATCGAAGCCGGACCTGAACTCCGCTCGTTCCGGCCGCGCCAGCAGAGGAGAGGCATCACGGACGAAGTTCCTTCGCTCCAAGTGACCCTCCCGAATCATTGACGCGCTCGCACGGCCTGACAGAGGGAGCATCAAGCGCAAGACTCGCTCCAGCCGACACAACGAACCAACAACTTTCTCTCGCGTGGGCCTTTTCGCTCATTCGCTTCTTCGACCTGTCGACTTACAATTGACCGGGAAAGGCAGCGGCTCTGAAGGGACTCGTGCCTGAACGAGGGGGTTGTGCGAGGAATGAAGCTCACCGAAATGTTTTCCGACCAGGACACGCGGACCTTCGAGGAGCGGCGCGCCGAGGTCGTGGCCATCGTGAGTTCTGCGGCCGACTTCGCCGGTGCCGACTATGGGCTGCGCGCCATGTTCCAGCACATGTGCAATGCCCACGACGAGAAGGAATTTGACGCGGCCTTCGACACGCTGGCGGCTTCCCTCAGCGAGAACACCGCGCGTTACCTGCAGTCCGTCTGACCCAGGCTTGGATCCCAGCTTCGGCGTCGGATCCGCTGGGCACCACCCCGGCCGCGACTCGACCTGAAATGGGGTCGGCTTCTTTTCTCAAGTGGCGGCTTTCACCAGGAAACCGCAAGCGATATCAGTCGATGTACCCGTCCAGGTGCGTCGAGTGCCACGCCCACGCCGACGCCAGGATCTCGTCGAGGCCCAGCTGGGCCCTCCAGCCCAGGACCTCCTCCGAGCGCGAGGTGTCGGCGTAGAGCGCCACGGGATCCCCGGGACGACGGGCGACCAGTTCGTGGGGTACCGGTCGCCCGATGACCCGCTCGGCCGCCCCGAGGACCTCGAAGACCGACGAGCCCACACCGGTGCCCAGGTTCAGCACGGCGGTGTCTCCCCCAGCCTCGAGATACTCCAGCGCCTTCACGTGCGCGTCGGCCAGGTCGACGACGTGCACGTAGTCGCGGATCGCCGTCCCGTCCGGCGTCGGGTAATCGGTGCCGAAGACCTCCAGCGGCCCGCGCCGCCCCAGCGCCGCCTTCATCACCAGCGGGACCAGGTTGATGGTGGTGGTCCAGTCCTCCCCGATTGACCCGTCGGGCCACGCGCCGGCAGCGTTGAAGTAGCGCAGGCTGACGGAGCGCAGGCCGAGGCAGCGGTCGTACCAGCCCAGGACCCTCTCGGTCATGGCCTTGCTCTCCCCGTAGGGGCTCTCGGGGCGGATAGGGGCGTCCTCCCCCACCGGCACCCGCTCGGGCGTCCCATAGACGGCACAGGTCGAGGAGAAGACGACCCGCCCGACCCCGGCCCCGTGCAGGGTCTCGACGAGTGAGGCGGTCTTGGCGGCGTTGTTGCCGAAGTACCGCCACGGCTCGAGCATCGACTCGGCGGGCGACTTGTACGCTGCGAAGTGGACCACGGCGTCGATGCCGTACTGCTCAACCGCTTCGGTCACCGCCTTCGGGTCGCCGACGTCGCCTTTCACCAGCGGGACGTCACCGACGGCGGCCCCGTTCCCGAACTCCAGGGAGTCGAATGCCACGACCTCCCGGCCACGCTCGCGCAGGAGGCGGACTGTGTGAGATCCGATATAGCCGGCTCCGCCGGTCACCAAGATTGTCATCTAGAGAGTCTGCCCGATTACCGCCTGGCCGCCGAAACCTTGTCGCCCTTCAACCGTCCTGCGAGGCTTCCACTGTCACTCCTGGTGTCATACGGCTCCGTATGAGAGTGAATTCGGGCATCCCATGCAGCCTTGGCTGACGGCAGCTTAAGAGAGACCAGCTCCGGTGAAGGTGGCCGAACCATTTGACCCGCTCGTTCCGGCGCCGCTGCTAGTGGCCCCGCCAGCGGCGCCACCGCCCGAACCACCGTTGTCCGAGCTGAGGGTGACCGTGTAGTTGCCGTTGCCGCCAGTGAACGCCGAACCTCCACCGCCACCAGCGGCTCCGGCACCATTC
>Ga0116219_10004324_pt1 | contig 10727 bp, 9 predicted proteins | sample Sb_taG_4_FD_91019 | JGI IMG/M metagenome (GOLD analysis project Ga0116219, IMG submission 91019) | Peat soil microbial communities from Weissenstadt, Germany - Sb_50d_6_BS metaG | ecosystem: Environmental > Terrestrial > Soil > Wetlands > Peat | place: Germany: Weissenstadt | collected 2010-09-21
TCGACCTGGGCGTCCTTGCCCACCTGGTCGAGCTCCTTCTGGATGTCGTCGGTGCTCCCTCCGACGTCTTCGAGGACACCGGACTCGAGCAGCTCGTCGAGAGCGCCCGAGCGGGCCTGCATCGTGGCGATCTTGTCCTGGGCCCGCTGCAGGGACGCCCCGGAGTCATTGAACGACTTGGAGATCCCGGCCGCGCTCTCGTCGACGGTGGAGATCGCTTTCGCTGCCGTGTACTGGGCCTTGAGCGTCTCCTTCTGCGTGCGGAAGTCGTTCACCCGCTTCTGCAGGGCGTCAAGGGTCTGGGTGAGCTTCTGCTCCTCCTCGTCGAGCTGTTGGCGCTGCGGCTCCATCTCGTCGATCTGCTGCTGGGCCGCCGCCTTGCGCGAGAGCGCCTCCTTGGCCAGGTCCTCCCGGTTCGCCGCCAGGGACTGCTTGGCCTGGTCCTGCAGATGGTCGATGGTGTGCTGGAACTGCTCCTCCTGCAGCTCGAGGCGCTTCTTCGACGCGGCGAGGTCGACGAGGGCCCGCCGCACCTGGGTGATCTGCTCGAGCATCTTCTCGTAGGACAGATCGAGCATCTCGTCCGGCTTCTCGGCGGCGTCGAGCGCCTTGTTGGTCTTGGCCTGCACGATGTCGTGTGCCCGCTGGAAGATGCCCATGTTCCCTCCCTGAGGGGTCGGTCCGTGACCCCACCATAGAGTCCAATCAGCGTGGGTGCGGCGCCGGCGGGCGGTCGTCAGAGGCCAACAGGTCCTCGACGACCGCGCCCTTGGCCTTGGTGTAGCCCGGACGGTCCCGGGCGAACGTGCGGGCGAGCTCGCGCTTGGCCGACTGGTACCTGTCGCGGGCGTCGGCGTCGTCGCGCAGCAGCGCGTGAAAGCGCAGGTAGTCCGTCCAGGCGCGGCTCCCCTGCCCCACGACGTGGATGTGCACCGTGCGGACCATGCCCTCGCCGCGTACGAACAGGAGCCCCCCGTCGTCACGCTTGTCTCCCTCGTAGGTGTAGTCCCCGCCCGCGCAAAGGCGCGCCACCACATCGTCGATCCGTACCCGGTCCCCCACGGCGGCCACGATGTCGAGGATGGGTTTGGCCTCGAGACCGGGAACGGCGGTGCTCCCCACGTGGACCACGGTGACAGCGAGATCACCGAGGCGGGCGGCGACGTCGGCACACTCCCGCCCGCCCAGGGCGACCCAGTCGGGGTTGTGCGGGGAGAGCCGGACCTCCGACCGATCCAGACCCAGGCCGTCGCCCGCGGGCCGGGCCGCGCTGTGGCCGCTCACTGCACACCCGCCCCACTATCCACGAATGTTGCCGATCAGCCGGGGCACCGTCACATTTTCGGCTCCCGGCTCAGAGGCGATGGAACTGAATTGTCCGCCGGTTGAGGCGCTTGCCGGGCTTGCAGAGCTCAGGTCCGGGCGTCGTCACCACGGATTGTCAGGGCGCCTGCCGAACGCCTTCCTCGAGCTCGAGTGCGCGATCCTCTTCGTCGGTGAAGAGCCGCGACCGGATCACGAAATGGGCATCATCTCCGGCGGGCAGCGAGAACCCTTCGGGGGCTCCCGGCGCGACATCGAGGACGAGCTGGGTGTGGCGCACCACCTCGAATTGACGGTGGTCGATGTAGAAGCAGCATCCTCCCGGCTTCCCGAGCAGCACATCGCGGGGAGCGATGGTGAGCTGGCCCTCGACGAAGCACATCGGCAGGCTCCCGTCGCAGCACCCACCCGATTGGAAGAAGATGACCGACCCCCGCGCAGCCCGCAGGCGTGCGATCGCCTGCAGGGCCGCCACGGTGGCGACGACGCGAGGCGGGGGGGGAACCGTCACGTCGTCGGGGGTACGACTCAGAAGAATCCGAGCGGCTGATCGCTGTAGCTGACGAGCAGGTTCTTCGTCTGGCTGTAGTGCTCCAGCATCATCCGGTGGTTCTCGCGTCCCACGCCGGAGATCTTGTAGCCTCCGAAGGCCGCCCCGGCCGGGTACAGGTGGTAGCAGTTTGTCCACACTCGCCCTGCCTTGATGGCCCGGCCCATCCGGTAGGCCTTGTTCCCGTCACGGGTCCACACGCCGGCCCCGAGCCCGTAGAGGGTGTCGTTGGCGATGCGCACGGCATCGGCCTCGTCCCGGAAGGTCGTGGCGGCCAGGACCGGGCCGAAGATCTCCTCCTGGAATACTCGCATGTCGTTGGTGCCCTTCAGCACGGTCGGCTGGTAGTAGTAGCCCCCGGCCAGGTCGCCCCCCATGTGGGCCTCGCTGCCGCCGATCAGCACCTCGGCGCCCTCCTGGCGGCCGATGTCCACGTAAGAGGCGATCTTGTCCAACTGCTGGGTGGAGACCTGCGCACCGATCATGGTGGACGTATCGAGGGGGTTCCCCTGCTTGATCTTGGCGATGCGGTCCAGACAACGCTCCATGAACCGGTCGTACATCGACTCCTGAATGAGCGCCCGGCTCGGGCAGGTGCACACCTCACCCTTGTTGAACGCGTAGAGCACGAGACCCTCGATGGCCTTGTCGAGGAAGCTGTCGTCGTCGGCCATGACATCGTCGAAGAAGATGTTGGGCGACTTGCCACCGAGCTCCAGGGTGACGGGGATGATGTTCTGCGCGGCGTACTGCATGATCAGTCGTCCCGTGACCGTCTCGCCGGTGAACGCGATCTTTGCGATCCGTGGGTTCGAGGCCAGGGCCATGCCCACTTCGGCACCGGGACCGTTGACGACGTTCATCACACCGGGCGGGATCACGTCCTGGAGCAGCTCGGCCAGCTTGAGGAGCGACCAGGGGGTCGGCGAGGCCGGCTTGATCACAGTGCAGTTGCCGGCGGCGAGAGCCGGGGCCAGCTTCCACGCCGCCATGAGGATCGGGAAGTTGAAGGGGATGATCTGGCCCACCACCCCGAGGGGCTCGTGGAAGTGGTATGCGACGGTGTCCTTGTCGATCTCGGTCGCCGAGCCCTCCAGGGACCTCGTGGCGCCGGCGAAATAGCGGAAGTGGTCGGCGGCCAGGGGGATGTCGGCGGCCAGGGTCTCGCGGACGGGCTTCCCGTTCTCCCAGGACTCGGCCACGGCCAGCATCTCGCGGTTGGCGTCGATCACGTCGGCGATGCGGTTCAGGACGGCGGCCCGCTCGGTCAGCGAGGCCTCCCCCCAGGCATCCTTGGCGGCGTGGGCGGCATCGAGGGCCAGCTCGATGTCGTCAGCACCCGACTTCGGGACCTCGGTGAAGGGTTGGCCGGTGGCGGGACTCCTGTTCTGCGAGTACTGGCCGGTCACGGGCTCTATCCAATGGCCCCCGATGAAGTTCTCGTAGTGGTCCTTGACCTCGACGATGCTGGCCGGACCACCCGGTGCCTCGTAGACGCTTGCGCCCGCGCTCTCCTGCGTCGGCTGCTCCGAAACCTGTGTCATGGGTGGACCTCCTGTGCCAGTGCGCCGGCGGCAGGAGTCCTGCTGGCGCCGCCCGTGGCGCTCGACTGACGTCATGGTGCACCCGGAGGTCACACCCGGGTAGAGGCGATGGTCCCATCGAGATCGGCCACCCCCGCGAGGGTCGGTCCGGCCCAGGGCCCCCGACCGCGATCGGCCCGATTCCGGGTGGCCCCCCCACGCCACGACACCGGCTGCGACGGCGGGATGAGCAATGTTGTCGGCGCGTTGTCCCCGATCTGTCCGGTCGGCTCTATTTCGGCCTGGACCGCGATGTCAACATCACGACCGAGGGGCGGTGATCAGGGGAGGGGTTGTCGTCACCGCCCCTCACTCACCACCTGATGGGGCAGCTTGGTTGCCCGCAAGCCCGCTGCGTCCTCGTGGTTGGGCTGGCGGGATTGAATTCAGCCCTCCTGACCCCGGGGGCGATCTATTCCCGTAGTCAATTTCAGGAGATTGGCGACATCCCAGAACGGGGATGCGTCAAGACAAAGGAGCCCTCGTCAGCCCGATCCCGCGGCACCAAGGCCCATTGAACTCGGGACAAGTCCAGAGAGTCAGATCCGGCGCCGGTGCTACGTTTCGTGAGCCATCAGCGACGGACAGCTGAGATCGACAAGTAGCGACGAACTTAACCCGGCTGGTCCAACGCTGGGCACCAGAAAGGTGAGGCCGTGGGGCATGATCCCGCCTCTGAGGAGGTACGCCAGTTCTTCGACCACCAGCAAGCTGACCATCGGTACGAGTCCCTGAAGGACATGACGCGGGAACTCGATCTGGAAGCGGCTCGCCTCTTGAACTCGACTGTGACAGGCGACACTTTGAGTGTCGGTGGAATCTGGGACTTCTTTTCGTGGAGCGATCAACTAGGCAGCTTGACTGTGTTGGACCTGTCACCCGAAATGCTCAAGATCTATTGCCCCGAAGACGCGATTGGTGTCGTCGGAGACCTTTATCACCACCAGTTTCCTGCCGAAAGCTTCGATTCCATTGTGTTCCCGCTCATGCTGCACCACACACCTCAGGGGAAGTGGCGGTCATGCGAAGGGCGCATCGAAGAAGCCATGGATCGAGTAAGACCTTGGTTGCGCAAAGACGGCCACGTGTTCATCCTCGAGTACTGCCCCAACCCTGCATGGTCGCCAGTACAACGAGCTTTGCTCCCGCTCACCAAGCGGTTTCTTGCCAAGTTCAACCAACCACTTGTGGTGATGTACACGCGGGCTTTTTACCAACGGGTACTTGACGAGAGATTCGGTTCTTCCGAGGCGCATCTCGTTGATCCCGAAGGGTTCAATTACTGGAAGTGGTACCCGATCTTCATGTCGACACGATGGCTTCGGATGCCTTTGGCCATCTACCCGAAGCTTCATGTCATGATCGCTCCCACGCTCCCTCAGGGTGTCTAGCCCTTCCGATCAACCGATGTGATGGATCTCCGTCATCGCACGGGTACATCGTTAGCCACACCGATGAGGTGCCGTAGGCGACCCTCGGTTTGAGACGGGTCTTGGGCGCATGCTGGATCCTCGGATCTGGACCCAACCGGCAGGGTCTCAATCACCTATCCCGGTGTTTCGTAGCGCTAACCTGGGCTGCAGCTGGTACATGTTCACTTGAAGTCAGTGAGATATCTTGCTGTTGTGAACAAAGGGGGACGGGGGTTGAGCGGTAGGCAGGTGAGCGTTGGCAGGGCGGACAATTCGGAACGGATTGGAATCATCGTGGTTGCCTACAACGCAGCATCGACACTTGCTGCCGTGCTCGACCGCCTTCCGGATGGCTTCCGCTCGAGGGTGGCAGAGGTCGTCGTCTGTGACGATGCCAGCACTGACACCACCTACTCTGTCGGCAAGGAGTATCAAGCTGAGACGAACTTGCCGCTCACCGTCATCCGACGCCCTCGCAATCTGGGCTATGGGGGCAACCAGAAGGCGGCTTACCGGTGGGCCATCGAACATGGTCTCGACATTGTCGTCCTGTTGCACGCTGATGGGCAGTACGCACCTGAGGTCATCGAAGAACTCGTCACTCCGTTCGAGACCAGCGATTGCGACGCCGTCTTTGGGTCGCGATTCATGGATCGTGGCTCGGCCCGGATTGGGGGAATGCCGCTCTACAAGTACGTGGGAAATCGAGTATTGAGCGAGTTCTCGAACGCTGCCACCGGTATGGGGCTCACAGAGTGGCACAGCGGCTACCGTGCCTACCGCGTTCAGGCCCTCAGCGAGATTCCATTCGAGAGGAACTCTGACGGATTCGATTTCGACACTCAGATCATCCTGCAGCTGCACGAAGCGAACAAGGTGATCGTCGAGGCGGCGATCCCCACCTTCTACGGTGACGAGATCTGTCGCGTGAACGGCATGCGATATGCCAAAGATGTCATCATCGACGTGGCGCGCTACCGGGCCCACAAAATGGGCTTTGGGTCGGGTGACACGGCCTTCGCCGAAGGGGGCTTGGAGTCCAAGACACGCGACAGCTCAGTTGACCGCAAGCTGCTGACATTGTTGACCAGCGTCAGGCCAAAACGCATTCTCGACCTAGCTTGCTCAGATGGTCGGCTGGGAGACCTTCTGCGATTGGAAGGTCACACAGTTATCGGGATCGACGCGGAAAAGATCGATGGCGTGGGAGACCGGCTGGACGGATTTGTGGAGGCTGATTTGAACGATGGGCTTCCGGTTGATGTCGGCGCGGCTTTCGATGTGGTGATCGGTACAAACGTCTTCGAGCGTGTCCGCGATCCGGAGAATCTCATGGTGCAACTCCGGAGCGTCCTGGCACCCCGAGGTGTCGTCTTGGCGAGCATTCCCAACGTCGCGCACTGGTACCCCCGACTTCACCTCATGGCTGGACACTTTGATTACGAGCGGCGGGGCATCTTTGACGCACGGCATCTCCGATTCTTCACTCAGAGAAGCTTTGAACGGATGGCTGAGCGTGCCGGAATGCGGGTTCGACAGCGATCGAGTGCCGGATTGCCCCTTGAAATGGTCAAGCGGGGTGGCCCATCGCCTTCCAGGCTGATGCGCCTAGTAGGCGCTGTTGATCAACTTTGCCTGGCATTGTCTCCCCATCTTTTCTCGTATCAATACCTGTTTGAGCTAGAACCCGCATGACGCAGCTGGCTGCCGAGCAAACCGGTTGTAGCCAGTGGCGTTGGCGTGGAATGCATGCAGCCAGTTCGATCCGACCATCTGCGGCGGCACTGCCAAGGATGGATCTGCGTTGAGCGAACACCAACCCGAGGTGCAGCAGCTGCCAGTCCTAGACCTGGAGAGCCTTGAGCGGGGCGTTGCCACGATGGGTACGCAGTATCGATCCGCATCCCCATTTCCGCATATCGTCCTCGACGGCTTCCTTGAGCCGAAGGCTGCTCAACAGGCAATGGAGGAATTCACACTGCTTGACGGTGAACGTTGGAACGCCTACGTCCATATTAATGAGCGCAAGTTCTCCCACAACGATCCATCGTCGTGGGGCCCGGGTCTCCGTTCGATTCTCGAGCAACTCGAATCGCAGCCATTCGAGCAGTTCCTGAGTGAACTGACGGGAATTGATGGCCTCTTTGCCGATCCCAGTCTTGACGGAGGCGGTTTGCACCGGTCAACGACAGGGGGCTTTCTCAACATTCACGCAGACTTCACTGTGCACCCTCACCATCATGATTGGAGGCGTCGAGTCAACCTGCTCCTCTACTTCAATGATGATTGGCAGCCCGAATTCGGTGGCGATCTCGAGCTATGGAGCACCAACATGAAGCAATGCCAGACATCTATCCCCCCACTTGGCAATCGGTGCGTCATCTTCACAACCAACGTCGATTCATTTCACGGGCACCCCGAACCAATGCGATGCCCTTCGGGAGTAGCCCGCCAATCCTTGGCTCTCTACTACTTCACTCTCGAGGAACACCCCTTTGTACGCTCGACGGAGTACCGGGCTCGGCCGGGCGATGGCACCCGTGGTGTCCTCATTTATGCCGACAAACAGGTCCTCCGAGCCTACGACTGGGTTAAACGGCGTCTCGGCATGTCAGATCAAGCGGCATTCAAGCTCCTGGAACGCCTCGACAGATTCCGCCAACGAAACCACCGGGATTAGAGCAGTCAAGGCCAGGGGGCATCGGATCATGGCTGCCAATGGCGATCACCGATCATTCAGCAGGCTTCGGCACAGCGACATGTCAGTTGGCGGAGTGGGCTCGGCACGCACGGTCAACGGTGCGGGGAGGTCAAATACGTCGTTCGGTTGGTGTTGAACTTCAACTGGCGCGCCAAAGGCAGCGCCCGAAAGTAACCCGCTCAATACGACACTGAACCCCATACTTACTGACACCATGTGGAGAACGGTGTTGGTGACTATTTGGGCGCCGTATCTGGCACCGAGTATTGGCTTGAATGGCGGTCCGAACACGGGGAAGCGCGGGTCACCGAGGACGAACTGCACCTTGCCGTGACCGGCTGATCGGACGAAGACCGTGTCGAGACCGACACTGAAGAGCTGGACCCCGGTCCCCAATTTCGAGGGCGGGGTGTTAAACGTCACGTAGAGCGACGTATCGAACGTATTGCCTTGCTCCACCGTGACCCACGTGGAGCGTTCAATCTGGAAGGTCGGAACAACTTGGAAATTGACGCCCGACGAAATGTACAGCCCCGCGCAATCCCCGACGACGAACACCTCGTTCGCCGGCGCCCAGAACGGCAGCGCAGACCCTCTGTGGATCTGATTCGTCAAGGGATGGCCGGTGGCATCACTCACGGTCTTGATCGTCTGCAGGTAATTGGTCGCCTGGGTGGGAGTCCATTCTGTTGTCGCTGAGAGCGAGATGCCCAAATTGGCCGCCAGGCTGAACAAGGCAAGAACGACAACCGCCGCCACACCCGCTCGCCTGGCCGACTTCCGTTGCAGTTGCCAACGTTCCCACAGGTCAATGAGCCCGATCGCTCCACCCAAGACCAGGAAGGGGAGAAAATCGCCCAAGTATCTAGGTGCGATGTATCCCAGCTCGAAGTCCACAAACGTTGCTCCTGCGCCCACGATCAGGGGAATGCGCATCAGCGCGTGACCGCGGCTGGCGCGGCGACGGAAGCAAACCACGAGCGCCCAGCAACTCAAGAGTGACAAGAGAGGCATTGAAGCCGGCACACTGGCTGTGGGATACAAGATGTCGATGACGTATCCACCAAATACGTGGGGCGAACTCACGGGCAGCGTAAAGAAAGGGAACGTCGATTGCACGCGCAATCCGAAGGGCTGGAAGTAGGCCCATAGCGTTGTTGGCAAGAAATGGAAGCTGTAACCCTTGCCGCCAGTGGACGCCAAGAAGACGCGTCGATGAGCGTTTACCTTCGTCCACACTTGAATGGCCAGGGGGAGGCCGTTGACGAAGGTACCGAACTTCAGCCAGTTGACGACACATGATGCGACGAAGGGAATGAACGCAACCACGACCATCGGCGGTGCCCAGCGCTTGTGCTCTGTGCCTCCCCGCCCAGAGTAGAACCACACGGCCATGATGAGTGCACCCACGATGCACGCCAGAGCTGCTGATTGCCGCCCGAGAACTCCGGCGAGGATGAGTCCACCGGCAGCGAACATCTGGCCCTTGGAGGGTCGATTGAGAATGCCCAGGAACACGAACAATGTCGCGATGGTGACCGCGACAGACCAGGCGACGTCCTCGTCATAGACCCACGGTGCTGCGCCTAAGAACAAGAGAACCGAGCCGCCCATTATCGTCGCCACCAAAACGCCGAGCGAGGCCGCCTCGGCCCGGCCCAACGCGACCGACCCCCGCAGCATGATACGGACCCGCCAGATCAGCATCGAGGAGAACAGTCCCGTCAAGAGCCAGGCCGCCAGCATCGACGGAGCCGTCAGACGGCCCGTGAGGCTCGGTGCGGCCAGGATGAAGGGAATTCGAAGCACAGACGGCAGCAGGCCGAAATAGGTGAAGGTATGACCGTCGTGGACGAACCCCTCGATCCCGAGCGATCCGGTGGGCACCCACAAATGGCCGTGCAGCATCGCCTGGGCCTGCTCATCGTAGAAATCATCAAAGTACGGGATTGAGCGAAGCGGGTTGTAGGTGCCCGTCCAGTCGTTCATGAGGAGCCAGAGATACGGCACGCTGGCCACCACCACGCCCCCTAGGGAGGCGTACGTGAAACGTCGGCGGTCGCGATGGTTCGTCTCGGAGTTGTCCACCTCCGAAGACTCCACCTCCGACTCAATCTTTACTACTGACGTCACCAATTTCCTGCCACTGCCCCTTCGCCCGTGGGTCTCTTCAATATTCGCTCAGCACGTGGCAGCACGGCCGTCAACAGGCCGAAACACTTGAACGCATGGGATTCATCGGGAACTGATGCCGATGCTTCTGAGGAGGCTCACGCCACTCAAGGCGACCTTCACGTTGTGTCCCAACTCTGATGAGTCCGCCGCCTTGGTCAGCGCGTTGTTCCGGACATACCCAACCAACAGGACGACCGGACCAACTTGAGCGATGGTGCCCACTCCGATGGAGAAAGACTGTGACCCGTTGGAACATTGACCGGTGGGGAACAAGGCGACACCGGAACCTTCTCCGATGCACGAACGAAGGTCCAACCCACGGGATGGGCCAGGGATCCCAGTCGGACCGCCAAGCGAGGAATAGCCCTGCGCACCCCTGAGAAAGCTGAGCATCGACCCAGGTGGTGCGTCGTAAAACGCCGTGGCTGCGGCCCGGGACCGGAAATCGTAGAAGGTGACGGTGTACTTCAAGTCATTTGAACCGACATTTGCTGTATCACGAACGCCGGGTGGAGAGTCAACGAACTGGAGGGTGGGCCAATTCGCCGGAGGCAACCCGGGCATTGCCCTGTTCGCGATAGCCGTGAAAGGGTTGTGGACCGATTCATGCCTCACGGAAGCAGAGGTGGTCCTCACCGGCAGTGCTGATCCTGGAGTGGCAAACACGATACTGGCGAACATCAGCCCTGCGGAGACGCAAAGAGATGCGCCCATCTTGTGCTTCGCGAAGCACGCTCGAGCTCCCGCCGGATCCCTCCACGGATATGTCGCTGGCGTTACTTGCGTGCTCACGAAGTAGGCCCTGCCCATACATCGCGTCGCCGGCCCAGTTTCCAGTACCGACCCGGCAATGCAGTGACGAGGGGTGATCCCGGCCATCTAAATTCACGGTTCGGTGACGATGCCACGATCAACGGATTGTAGAGTCCACCGGCACGGCCTAACAGCTCACAGGCAGAGGCGGCGGACCCAATTGGCGGTAA
>Ga0116219_10004327_pt1 | contig 10723 bp, 13 predicted proteins | sample Sb_taG_4_FD_91019 | JGI IMG/M metagenome (GOLD analysis project Ga0116219, IMG submission 91019) | Peat soil microbial communities from Weissenstadt, Germany - Sb_50d_6_BS metaG | ecosystem: Environmental > Terrestrial > Soil > Wetlands > Peat | place: Germany: Weissenstadt | collected 2010-09-21
AACCGAACCACGTACTTCTTTACCGCAGCCTCGCGCAAAGCCATCCTCGCCTCCGTCCAACAGAAATGCTGGCGGCGACTGAATCGATAAAAGCCTAGCAATTAGTTGAAGCGGGCGACTAGGAGTCCGCGCGTACTGAGCGGACATCTCGAGACGTGAGAAGCTTCGCGGCGGCCTCGCAGATATCCGCGCGCAGCCATATTGGGCCAGCGTCCGGCGAGCGGTACTCATGCCATTGAACTGAGTACTGCATCTTCGGGAGGCGGTAGGGCAGCTCTACGATCTTGATCGGGAGGGTGCGCGCCGCCTGATGGGCCACCCGCCGAGGGATCCGAGGAGCGGCATCGTGTTGAAGCTGTACATCATGGAATTCGGTTCTCCGCGGTCCCTCAGCGCAAGATCAGCGTCCCGCAGGCCGATAAGCACCGCAGGGCGATCGCGTCGGCCACGGTATTTTTGGCGAGTCTTTGACGAAAGTGCTTAGCCTGGATTAATAGTCGAAAGGTAAGGGAGTCGCGGGCTGGCGTATATCGTGACTACTCTGTTGGGGAGATCAGGAAGGTGACTGCTCGGCCGAAGTTGTTGCCAACGTGCCAGGCCGCTACTTCACGACTTCCCAGAATATTCCCGCGACAGCGACGTAGCCTAGCGTGAATACAACTGTGCGTACGAAGGGGACCCCGAACCAGTAAACGACACAGTGCAGAACTCTCAACCAAAAGAAGCTCATCGCCCAAATCGCTGTCATGCCGTTTGCTTTGCCGGCAAGATGCGCCACGATCACCAGCGCCGCGAACGGCGCGAAGCATTCAATTGCGTTGAGATAGGCGCGATGCGCACGCTCACCCCAAAGTGGAACCGGGCGCGGAGCCGGATCAACGTAATTGCCCGGCGCAAGCGGCCCGTTCGTCATAACCTGGCAGACGATATAAGGAACCCAAAGCGACGCAGTGAGCATAGCCGTATAGGCGAGATAGGAAAGGTCCGTGGTCACTGTGCGCTGACCCCTCTCATGCGGTTGTTTTTCGGATTATGCTCTACCAGCGCAAGGCGGAGATGCTCCATGACTGGCGGCACATAGTTCGCAAAACGCCCCCGCAGGCCCCTCTTCAATCCGTACCAACCCTTCACTGGATTGTTGGCGCTGCGCGCCCAAGCCTCTACCGTTCCCTCAGCGGCCGGCTTTTGCTCGTCTGCGCTGCCGAGCGGCACCCAATCTCCGGCTCCCTTTAGCATCGCGGAGAGATCGTCGAGACAGCGCAAGTGATAGCGAAGTTCGGTCTTGCCGACCTGCACGACCAGTGCGGGCGGATCGGCAGCTTCTTCCCGCCAAGCGGTAAAGTCGGCTTGCAGGCTCGGCGTTTTCAGCTTCCAGGGCCTTTCGCGCGTGCCGTCGCCGTCGCCTGTCTCGGCCATATGTCGCCCGCCTCCTCATCCATGTTCCTTGCTATCGGTAACATAGAGGTTACGAAATGCAAGCGCCTCACAAGGCGGCGCGCGACAGGCACGCCAACACGTCTTCCCACGCGCGCCCGTAAATCGGCGCGCGCTCGGACCACAAAAGCTCGCTTGATGGTTTCGGGCGATGCGTCACCGTTACCTCGGTGCCCAATCCGCGCTGCGTAAACACAATCTCGACCTCGGTCGGCCGCTCTGGGCCGGTGGCGATGAAGAACTCAAGCAGGATGCGTTGTGGCCGGTCCCAATAGCGCACGCAGCCGAGTTCCACTTCCTGGCCGTCCCGAGCGCGTTCGTAGAACCGCCCCGAGGCGAACAGAAAGATCTCGCTTCCGGAGTCCCTGGTGTGACGGCGCTCCGACGGCCACCATAGGCTGATCTTTTGCGTGAAGAGATCGAATGCGGCGGCGGGCCCGAGCGGCAAGATCACGGATTTCTCAATCATTTGCGCGCTAGCTCCTCAAGGCGGGCGAGAGCGGCGTCCCAGAAATCGTCGACGAAATCGCGCACGGTGGCGAAGCCTTGCATCCGGATTGAATACAGGTTTCGGACACCCGCCTCCCGCGACTGAACGAGCCCGGCGTCCTCCAGCACCTTGAGGTGGCGCGATACCGCCGGCCGGCTTACCGGCAGCCCCTTTGCTATATCGCCGACAGCACGCGGGCCCGCACGCAACTCCCGGAGAATGGCGCGCCGCACCGGATTTCCCAAAGCGTCGAGGACGTGCATCGCGTAACGGATAGGTTACGAAGTCGGCGCCGGCAAGAGGCTGGCGCATGCCTTCCGTACCGAGGCCGAACAGGAATGCGCGCAAAGCGTCATATTTGACCCGTTCGCCAAGCCGTCCGGGAACGGCCGCTCCTTGCGCACTCCCGCCGTCCACTGCGTTGTCTTCGCACGGCGGCAACCTCCCAAGCGGTCACCGGCGCAAGTGATTCGGTTTTCACCCTAAGCGGTCAACAGCGGGTCGCAGGCTGTCATCAGTTGATCGAAATGCGGGATGACCCGGTCGGAGGTCCGCCGCCGGGACGTCGGTCTATCCAAAGTCAACGGCAATCACCGGGACGCCGGCGGCGCGCGCGATCTGGATGTCGGTTCCTGAATCCCCGACCATGATGGCGCATTCCTTCGCGCCGCCCGAAGCGGCAATGGTCTCAAGAAGGGGCTCCGGCTTGCCGACGGCGAACATGTCCCGGCCGCAGATGCGTCGCGCGTTCGAAAATCGCGCGTCGTCGGGATCACAGCCTCCAGCGCAGCACCGAAACGAGCGCGAACAGCCGGCGCGCCGTGCCTTGATCGATCTCGATTTTCCCGGCGAGGCGCTGGGCCATGAGATCGGCGCCTTCGTTGTGGAGCGTCGTGCGCTGGCGGTCGATCGCCTCGATCTGGCGCGCGCTCGCGGTGCGGATCGCGGAATAGTAAGTCTCGCAGGCGAGAAAATAGTCCTTCAGGAGAGGCCGGAACGGAGTCATCGACACCACGATCGACACCGCCGGCTCGCCGTTGGCGGCCTTGACGTCGAAGGTCAGCTTCGATTCCTCCTGCGAGATGGCGAGCGCGTAGGGGCCGTCGTCGCGCCCCGGAACGGCGAACGAGTTCTCCTCGATGAGGTCGAAAATCGCCACCGCTCGCTCGTGATCGAGATCGGCCGCGCCGCGCGGAATGCTCGCTTCGTCGAGGATCACCTCGGCGAGACGATTGCGGCTCTCGGTCGATTTCCGGCTCACGTCAAACTCATGGAAAGCGCTCCGGCGCGAGCCGCAATTCGACCGAACGGGCGTGCGCCTCGAGCCCCTCGGCCTTGCCGAGCGCCACCGCCGCGGGACCCAGAACCCGGAGCGATTGGGCGTCGCACTTGAGCAGCGAGGTGCGCTTCATGAAGTCGAGGACGCCCAAGCCCGAGGAGAAACGCGCCGATCGCGCGGTCGGCAGGACGTGGTTCGAGCCGCCGACGTAATCGCCGATCGCCTCGGGCGTTTGGGGCCCCAGGAAGATCGCGCCGACGTTGGCGATTCTTTCGGCGAGCGTCTCGGCGTCGCGCGTCATGATCTCGAGATGCTCCGGCGCAAGCCGCTCGATGAGCGGCAACGCGGCCTCGAGCGATGGGCACAGGACGATCGCGCCGTTATCGCGCCAGCTCGCGCGAGCGATTTTGGCGCGCGGCAGGTCCACGAGCTGGCGGTCGACTTCCGATCGAACCGCGCGCGCGAGCCCCTGGTCATCGGTGACGAGGATCGACTGCGCGGCCTCGTCGTGCTCGGCCTGCGCCAGCAAATCTGCGGCGACAAAGCGCGGATCGGCGCTTTGATCGGCAAGAATGACGACTTCGGACGGGCCGGCGATCATGTCGATGCCGACGACGCCGAAAACCCGACGCTTGGCCGCAGCGACATAGGCGTTGCCGGGTCCGACGATCTTGGCGACCGGCGCGATGGTCTTGGTGCCATAGGCGAGGGCGGCGATCGCCTGCGCGCCGCCGACGCGATAGATCTCGTCGACGCCGGCGATGCGGGCGGCGGCCAGCACCAGCGGATTGACATGGCCCTCGGGCGTCGGCACGACCATCGCAAGCCGGCCGCAGCCCGCCACTTTGGCAGGCGCGGCGTTCATGACGACCGAGGACGGATAGCTCGCCGCCCCGCCGGGAACATAGAGCCCGACCGCATCGATCGGCCGCCAGCGCCAGCCAAGCTCGACGCCGAGCGCGTCGGTGAAGCGGAGATCGGCGGGCTTCTGGCGCCGGTGGTAGTCCATGACCCGGTCGTGCGCGAGCTTGAGCGCCTTGAGCGCCGTTGGCTCGCAAGCCGCGATCGCGGCCTCGATTTCGGCGGCGCCGATCCTCAGTCCGAGTTTCGCGACGTCGACGCGGTCGAAGCGCAGCGAATGGTCGACGAGCGCCTCGTCGCCGCGCGCCCGCACGTCCTCGATGATCGCCGCCACAGCGGCGTCGACGTCGGCGGACGACTCGCGTTTGGCGGCGAGGAGCGACGCAAAGCGCCGCTCGAAATCCGCCGACTGCATATCGAGCGCCATGGCCATTGCTAAAAAGAACTCTCCAACGTGGGCCTTATTTAGAAAGCCGCCGCATCGGTAAGGGCGTGGCCGGCGCAGGCCTCGGCGGGGCGGCGCGGCCCCATGTCGTTGAGCTCGACCTCCACGCATTCGACCTCGAGGCGCACCAGCGCGCCGTCGGCGAAGGCGAGGATGATCATGCCGGCCGGCGGATCGGTCTTCTCGAACGCCACCGCCAACAGATTGAGCGTCGCGTCCCAGTCCTCATTTTTCAGGCCGAGATGCGAAACCTTCAGCACACGGTCGAAACGCAGCACGCAGCCGACGCGTTCCGCGGGTCCGGTCTTCGCGCCCACCCAATCGTAGCGCATCCCGGCGACGACGAACCGGCGCTGCCGCGGCAGCCAGGCCATGTCGGAGCGCTTGACGCAGGTGTTCTGCACATGAGCGGAAATGACGCCGAGGCCCTCCCGGTCGAGCGCGATGAGCTTCAGCGCTTGCCCGCGAGCCGCCATCGACCTAGCCCGCGAGGCGCGCAATGTCGGCCCCGCAAGCGCCGAGCTTCTCTTCCAGCCGTTCGAAGCCGCGATCGAGATGGTAGACGCGATTGACGATCGTTTCCCCTTCCGCCGCCAGGCCGGCGATGACCAGCGAAACTGAGGCGCGCAAGTCGGTCGCCATCACCGGCGCGCCGCGCAAGCGCTCGACGCCGCTGACAATCGCCGTGTCGCCTTCGAGCTTGATGCGGGCGCCGAGACGCGCGAGCTCCTGAACATGCATGAAACGGTTCTCGAAGATCGTCTCCTTGATGCGCGAGACGCCGCGCGCGCGCGTCATCAACGCCATGAACTGCGCCTGCAGATCGGTGGGAAAGCCGGGAAACGGCGCGGTTGTGACATCGACCGCGCTCAGCCCGGCGCCGTTGCGCTGAACGCGCACGCCCCGATTGTCGCTCGTCACCGTCGCGCCGGCTTCCTCCAGCGCGTCCAGGGCCTCTTCCAACAAGTCCTCGCCGACGCCCTCGAGCAAGACCTCGCCGCCGGTCATCGCGACCGCCGTCGCGTAGGTTCCCGCCTCGATGCGGTCGGGGAGAACGCGATGGTGGGCGCCGTTGAGGCGGACCACGCCCTCGATTTCGATCGTCGGCGTCCCGGCGCCCCGGATACGCGCGCCCATCTTGTTGAGGCAGGCGGCGAGATCGGCGACCTCCGGCTCGCGCGCCGCGTTGCGGATCAGCGTCGCCCCGTGCGCAGTCGACGCCGCCATCATCGCCACATGCGTTCCCCCAACCGTCACCTTGGGAAACTCGATCTCCGCCCCAATGAGGCCCTTCGGGGCCTTGGCGACCGCATAGCCGCCGTCGATCTCGATCCGCGCGCCGAGCTTCTCCAGCGCCATCAACAGCAAGTCGACCGGCCGCGTGCCGATCGCGCAGCCGCCCGGCAGCGAGACGCGCGCCGCGCCCACGCGGGCGATGAGCGGCGCGATCACCCAGAAGCTGGCGCGCATCTTCGCGACCAGTTCGTAGGGCGCCGTCATGTCGACGATCGTGCGGGCGCGCAAGTGCGCGGTCTGACCCGAACCCGCCTCCTCGCCGATCCGCTTGCCGTCGACCGAATAGTCGACGCCATGATTGCCGAGGATGTGCGCGAGCTGGCCGACGTCGGCGAGGCGCGGCAGATTTTCCAAGGTCAGCGTCTGATCGGTCATGAGGGAGGCGATCATCAGCGGCAACGCCGCGTTCTTCGCGCCCGAAATCGGGATGACGCCGTTCAGCGCGCCGCCGCCGCGAATTTGTATGCGATCCATCCCCTTGTCCCTCTCCCCCAAATCCAATCGATCGCAGGAACGCCGCCGCCCGGGCGTCCTCGACGTCAGCTCCCCGGATCGCGGGACGTCCGCGCTTCCGGCCTCTCGGACGGCGGCGCCTTGGCCGCTCGGGCGCGCTGTTGCGCCTTGCGCCGCTTCAAATTCTCCCGCAGCGACGCGGCGAGGCGGGCCCGACGGAGGTCCTCAGTCTTTGCTCGGGGCTTCTCCGGGCTCATGCCGGTCCTTGCGAATTGAGAAGCGCGCCATCAAGCGCGACCGACGGCTTGATAGGGCCAACGAGGGCGGCGGAGCAAGCCCAATCCGGCGCCGCAACACATGACTTTCCCGTTGTCATTCGGCCTTTTCGATCAGGCTCACCGCCGCGGCGCGGGCTTCGCGGGTAATTTCGGCGCCCGCCAGCATGCGGGCGATTTCCTCCCGCCGCTCGATTGCGCTGAGGCGCGACACGCGCGTCGCGACACGCGCGTCGGCGCCGACGTCGCTCTTTGCGATCCGATAGTGGTTCTGCGCCCGCGCGGCGACTTGCGGCGCGTGGGTCACGGCCAGCACCTGCGCCCGCGCCGAAAGCCGCGCCAGACGCTGACCCATAGCGTCGGCGACGGCGCCGCCCACGCCCGCGTCGATTTCGTCGAAAACAAGGGTCGGCGCGGTGCCACGGTCAGCGAGGCACACCTTGATCGCGAGCAGGAACCTCGCCAGCTCGCCGCCCGACGCCACCTTCATCAGCGGGCCTGGCCGCGAGCCGGGATTGGTGCGGACGAAGAACTCGGCGCGGTCGTAGCCGCTCGCCGAAACGATCGTCGCGTCTCGCCGCAAGTCGACGCTGAACTCAGCCCGCTCGAGCTTGAGCGGCGCAAGTTCGGCGCCGACGGCGCTCTCGAGCTCGCGCGCGCTCTGCTCGCGCGCCGCGCTGAGCGCGCTCGCCGCCGCGCCGTAGGCGTCGTTGGCGCTCTTCACGCCGGCCTCCAGGCGGCTGATTTCGCTGCGGCCGGCCTCGAGAGCCGCGAGATCATCGGCGAACTTTTGCGCCAGCGCCGGCAGGCTCTCGATCGGGGCTTGGTACTTTCGGCCCATCGCCCTCAGCTGAAACAGCCGCTCCTCGCAACGTTCGAGCTCGTGGGGATCGAATGCGCAGGCTTCGACCGCTTCCTCGACCGCGCGAGTCGCGTCCTCCAAGGCCTCGATCGCCTCGTCGAGCGCCTTCGCACTCGGCTCGATCAGCCCGGGCGCCTGCGGCAAGCGGCGCTGCAGCCGGCGCGAGACGGAATGCAGGAGGGGCAGGATGGCGGTGTCGCCGGTCAGGTGGTCGCGCGCGTCGCGGATGTCGGCGGCGACCTTCTCGCCCTGCATCATCGTCTGCCGGCGCGCCGCCAGCGCCTCCTCCTCGTTCGGCTGGACGGCGAGGCGGCTGAGCTCCTCGTGCGCATGGGCGGCAAAGTCAGCCTCGGCTTCGGCCGCCGCCACCCTGGCGCGCTCGGCCTCGAGCGCGCGCTCGGCCTCGCGCAGCCGAGCGAAAGCCTGCCGCGTCGCCGCCGCCAGCGGCTCGAGCCCGCCGTAGGCGTCGACCAGCGCGCGATGGGTCGACGGATCGGTCAATGCGCGCTCGTCGTGCTGCCCATGGATCTCGACCAGAGCCGAAGCCAGTCCGCGCAGCGCCTGGGCGCTGACGTTCTGATCATTGACGTAGGCGCGCGTGCGCCCGTCGGCGAGCTGGACTCGTCTGAAGATCAACTCGTCGCCGACTTCGATGTCGTGCCCGTCGAGCAGCGCCCGCGCGACGTGCCCCGGCGGCAAGTCGAAAACCGCCGTGACCTGGCCCTGCGCCTGGCCGTGGCGCACCAGGCCGCCGTCTCCGCGCGCGCCGAGCGCGAGCGCCAGCGCATCCAAAAGAATCGTTTTCCCCGCGCCGGTCTCGCCGGTCAGGATCGTCAGACCCGCCGAGAATTCGAGGTCCAACTGATCGATCAGCACCACGTCGCGAATGGAGAGGCGCGAAAGCATGAACGGGGCGGATCAGGATGGAACGACCGTATGGTAGATCTTGGAGATCCACGACTCGCCATATTCGTGCGGCGAGAGCCCCTTGCCCTTCAACAAGTCGTAGGCGTCCTGGTACCACTGGCTGTCGGGGAAATTGTGCCCGAGCACGGCGGCCGCGGTCTGCGCTTCGTCGGTGATCCCTAAGCCCAGATAGGCCTCGACGAGGCGATAAAGCGCTTCTTCGGCATGCCGGGTCGTCTGGTAATACTGAAGCACGTTACGAAAGCGATTGATCGCAGCGGTGTAGTTACGGCGGCTCAAATAGAACCGCCCGATCGACATCTCCTTGCCGGCGAGCTGATCCTGGGTGACCTGGATCTTGTATTTGGCGTCTTCGATATATTCCGACTTCGGATATTTCTGGACGACGGACTGGAACGCCGCGAGGGCCTTGCCGGCCTTCTCCTGGTCACGTGAAATATCCGGAATTTGCATGTAGTACGCATTCGCCTGCAAGTACGCCACATACGCCGTGTCGGGCGAGTTTGGATAGTCCTTGAGGTAGCGGTCCGCCTCCGTTTCGACGCTGGTGTAGTCGGCGGCCTGGTAATCGGCGTAGGTGGTCATCAGGAGGCCCTTGCGCGCCCAATCCGAGCTTGGGTACTCCTTGCCGAGATCGGTGAATTTCTTCGCTGCCTCCGCCGGCGCGCCGTTGGCCAATTTCTGGAGCCCCTCGTCATAGGTCTTGCTCGCCGGAGTATCCGGCGTGATCTCCATCTTGTACTTTTCTGGGCCGAACAGGCCCATCGGGTTGAACTGGTCGAACATCGAGCAGGCCGAGGCGCTGAGTGCGATGGCGAGCAGCGCCGCGCCGGCGAGGCATCGGCGCGCTAACCGCTTCCCGATATTCGACGGGATAAAGCCAAATTCGACGTCGGCCATGCTTTAAAGACTCGGGTCAGTTGCTTGAGGCGGAGCGCCATTTACCCCACTCGCGGCGCGCGCGCCACTCATTCGGGGGAACCGCGCACATGAGGACAGAGGACAATGGGCGACCGGGCCGGAAGCGGCGCCGGAATCCGGCCGCTCGCGAGCCGCGGGCAAGGATCAATCGGCGGCGAAGGCCGCGGCCGCCGCGGGAATATGGGCGCCCGCTCCGTGCGCCGGAATTGCGGCTCTCGAAGCCGGCGCTTCGAGGATCTCGTAGGCTGGGCGACGCTCAAGCAGCGCGTCGAGCGCCAGGGCGTTGAGTTTGTGGCCGGCGCGATAGGTCCGGTAGAGGCCGATGATCGGCGCGCCGGCGAGCGACAGATCGCCGATCGCGTCGAGCGCCTTGTGGCGCACGAACTCGTCGGCGTACCGCAGCCCCTCGGGATTGAGGATGACGTCGCCATCGATCGCGACCGAATTATCGAGCGATGAGCCCAGCGCGTAACCTGCGTGCCACAGTTTCAGGACGTCGCCGACAAAGCCGAACGTGCGGGCGCGGGCGATCTCCCGGCGGAAGGTCGGCGGATCGAGATCGAACACACGCCGCTGGCGCCCGATCGCCGGAGAATCGAATTCGATCTCGATGTCGAGGCGGAAGCCGCGTTCGGCCGGCAGAAATTCCGCAAATCCGCCGTCGCGATCGACGCGCAGGGGCTTGACGATTTTGAGATGGCGGCGCGAGCGGGACTGTTGGGCGACGCCGACCGAATCGATCGCGCTGACAAAATCGGCGGCGGAGCCGTCCATGATCGGCGTTTCCGGCCCGTCGATCTCGATGAGGACGTTGTCGATCCTCAGACCGGAGAGCGCGGCCAGAAGATGCTCGACGGTGCACACGCTGGCGCCCGACGCGTCGCCGAGCATGGTGCAGAGCGCGGTGTCGGTCACATTGGCGCGCTTGGCCTCGAGGAGCCGCTCGCGTCCGCCCGGCAATCCCGTGCGCAGGAACACGACGCCGGAGTTCACGTCCGCGGGATGAAGGATGACTCGGGCAGGCGCCGCCGAGTGTACGCCGAAACCGTTGATCGCCACACGATCACGCAGCGTCGTCTGAGACCCAAACCGCATACTCAAATATCCCCGGCCCGGCAGCGTCCGCTTGCGGTGAGGAGCAAAAGCTCCGCAACGCAACGCTATTCGACAAACACCGCTCGCCTCCGCCCACCGCCACCGCGAACCCAACGGCGACAGTTCCTGGACGGCGAGACTAAGGGGCGGAGGCGCGCGGCGACAAATCACCTTTGGTGAACAAAAGTTACAATGCAGGGGCAATAACTTTATCGCGATTTTTCAAGATCTTAAGGGTTTTACCGACCACCTCTGCAGACCTCTAACCCAACTTCCGGATTTGGCGAGACAAAGTTGTTTTGTATCAGACGGATAGGCGTTTTGGTAGTCACTATGGCGGTGGCGTCCACGAGTGCCAGGGCTTGATGACGTGCGGGGATATGGC
>Ga0116219_10004329_pt1 | contig 10721 bp, 7 predicted proteins | sample Sb_taG_4_FD_91019 | JGI IMG/M metagenome (GOLD analysis project Ga0116219, IMG submission 91019) | Peat soil microbial communities from Weissenstadt, Germany - Sb_50d_6_BS metaG | ecosystem: Environmental > Terrestrial > Soil > Wetlands > Peat | place: Germany: Weissenstadt | collected 2010-09-21
CGAGGAGCAGCGTCTTGCCGTGGTCGACGTGGCCCATGACCGTCACCACCGGCGGACGCGGTCGGAGGTCCTCCTCGCGCTCTTCCTCTTCCTCCTCGAAGTACTTCGCCTGGAGCTCGGCTTCTTGCTCCTCCCCCCGGTCGACGAGGCGGATCTGGGCCCCGAGCTCGGCGGCGAACAGCTCGATCATGTCGTCGCTGAGCGACTGGGCGGCGGTGACGACCTCGCCCTGGAGGAACAGGAAGCGGATCACGTCCCCGGCCGACCGGTTGAGCTTGGGCCCCAGTTCGCGCGGGGTCGAGCCGCGCTCCACGATGACCTCGACATCGGGAATCGGGGCGTTCGAGGGCGTGTAGGTGGTGAGCTGCGTAGGTTCGAGCTCCTCGAGGTTCCGACGGCGGCGCCGTGGGCGCCGCTGGGGAGGGCGACCGCGTCCACCTGGCCCGCCCCGCAACCCGGGAGGGGGCGGCCCACCACCGGGGCGACCGCCGAAACCACCCCCGCCACCGGGGCGACCGCCGAAGCCGCCGCCGCCGCCGGGGCCACCTCGACCGGGGGCACCGCCGCCCGGACGTGACCCACCCATCCCGGGCCGGGCTCCGGTCCCCGGACCTCCGCCCGGACGGGGCCCACCCGCCGGGGCACGGCGACCCGGGGGGGGAGGAATGGGTCGTCCCGAGTTGGCGCGTGGAGGGCCGGGGGGAGGGGGGATGGGTCGTCCCGACGAGCTCATGGGCGGGCGGACCCGGGGAGGCGGTGGGGATCCGGGTGCGGGCCGCGGGGGCGCCCCGAGGTCGGGCGGGGCCGGCGCGGCCGAGGCGGCCACCGCCGGCGGCGCAGGCCGCGGCGCCGGAGGGGCCGGACGCGCCGCCGGTGCCGGTGCAGGGCGGGCCGCGGGCGGGGGGGGGACCGAGACTTCGCTGGCCGGCCGGCTGGTCACGAGACGCTGGCGGTCGGGGGTGGGTGCCCCCGGAGGCGGCGTCGGCACCGGCGCAGGCGTGGCCGGACCTGTCGACGGCGGCGCGGGAGAGGCGGGTGCGCCCGGAGGGGGCGTGGTGGAGCCGGCCCCCTTGTCTTCGGACACCCGCCCCGCCCGAGGGGCCGAGGCCCGCGGCGGCGCCTTCTGCTCGACGGGCTCCTCGGGCTGGACGGCGCGCCGGAGCCCCTCGCTGTCGGCCTTCCGCCGGACGCGGTCGGCCTGGGCGTCCTCGATCGAGGACGAGTGGCTCTTGACCCCGATGCCCAACGACACGCAGAGGTCGAGGGCCTCTTTGTTGGTCAGGCCGAGCTCACGTGCCAGCTCGTAGACGCGTATCTTCTTCGGCAAGGGCTCCTACGGTCCTTCTTGTTCGTTGGGGGGCGAGCCGCGTAACGGGCCCGACCCACCATCCTCGCACACATGGGCACCGCCTTCGCCGGACGGCGCAATGCTCTTCACCAGCTTACGGAGGCGTTCAACCGCCTCGGGCGCGACCTCGGCACGCAGCGCCCTTCCCAACGCCTGGTGACGCCGTGCCTTCTCGAGGCATTCGGGCGAGTCCCGGCACAGCCACGCTCCGCGTCCCGGCCCGGGGCCCACCACCAGCTCTCCGTCGGGGCCCCGCGACAGCCGGATCAACTCGGGCGGGGCCGCCACTCGCCGGCAACCCACGCAGGTGCGGCGGGAGGCTATGCCGTGCTCTCTGGCTCGCTCGACTCCCCGGCTCCGGCCGGTTCGTCGGGCTTTTCCTCGCCCGGTCCCGCTCCCGAACCCTCGGGTTCGGACACCGCGGAGGCGACCGGTTCGTCGGGCTTGTGCCCGCCGGCCTCCTCGGCCGCCTTCTCGGGCGTCTCACCCGATGCCACACGCGACCACTCGGCGGCGGAGACGGCCTCGCCCCCTTCGGCGGGTTGCCACACCATCTCCCCGGCCTCGTTCTCGACCCACTCGCCTTCGGCCCACTCCTCTCCGTATCCGGCCTCTTCCTCGGCGAGCTGTGTCTCGCTCTTGATGTCGATGCGCCACCCCGTCAGCCGCGCCGCCAGGCGTGCGTTCTGCCCCTCCTTGCCGATCGCCAAGGAGAGCTGGTAGTCGCTCACCACGACGGTGGCGATCCCGGTTTCGTCGTCGAGGCGGACCTCGCGCACACGCGCCGGCTGCAGGGCGGCCTGGATGAACTCGACGGGGTCATCAGCGAAGGGGACCACGTCGATGCGCTCGCCACGCAGCTCGTTGGTCACCATCCGCACCCGTGATCCCCGGGCCCCGACACACGCGCCGACGGGGTCGACGTTGGGGTCGTTGGACCACACGGCGATCTTGGTGCGGTGGCCGGGCTCCCGGGCCGCGGCCCGGATCTCGACCACACCCGACGAGATCTCGGGGACCTCGAGCTCGAAGAGCCGCTTGACGAGCCCGGGATGGCTCCGACTGACCACGATCTGCGGGCCCTTGGTGGTCTTGCGCACTTCCACGATGTAGGCCTTGAGCCGGGCACCGTGCTCGTAGCGCTCGTAGGGGACCTGCTCCGCCTGGGGCAGCAGGGCCTCGACCTTGCCCAGGTCGAGCAAGGTGTAGCGGTTGTCGGTCTGCTGCACGATGCCTGTGACGATGTCGCCCTCGCGCCCGGCGTACTCCTCGTACTTGAGGTCGCGCTCGGCCTCACGGATGCGCTGCAGGATGACCTGCTTGGCCGTCTGGGCGGCGATGCGACCGAAGTCGTCGGGCGTGTCGTCCCATTCGCGAATGACGTTCCCGTCCTCGTCGAGCTCCTGGCCGTAGACCCGGATCTCTCCGGACTCGGGGTCGACGGTGACCACGGCCTCCTCGGCTGCCCCCGGACGACGCTTGTACGCGGCCACGAGCGCGTTGGCAAGAGCGTCGAGAAGGGTCTCCACAGAGATTCCCTTGTCGCGCGCGATCTGGCCCAGGGCGTCGAGGAATTCGAAGTTGGCTTTGCTCATGGCGTCGCCACCTTCTTCCTCCCCGCAGGCTTCCTTGCCGCCGCCTGCGGCGAACGGGCGGCGCCGCGCCCGGACCCGCCGCGACGTGACGCGGCCGGGGACTGCGATCCCCATTCGAAGACCGTGCGCGCCCGCTCGATCTCGTCGTAGGAGAACCGTCGCTCGCCGCCAGGGACGTCGTCGCACTCGAGGACGAAGCCGTCCGCGTCCGCGGACGCCAGCCGACCGGTCACGCGCCGCTCTCCCTTTCCCCCGGCGACGGTGCGGACACTCACCTTCTCCCCGACGGCGCGTTCGAATTGACTCGCAGTGCGCAACTTGCGCTCCACCCCGGGACTCGACACCTCGAGGGTGTAGCGCTGACCCGGGAACGGGTCGTGCGCGTCGAGCACCGCCGACACGGCACGGGTGGCCGCGGCGATGGCTTCCAGATCCACTCCGCCGCTACGGTCGACCACGACGCGCACCGTTGTGGCGCGCCGCTCGATCTCGACGAGGTCGAGACCCAAGGGGGCGACGGTGGACGCGAGCAGGTCAGAGAGCTCGTCGTCCACCTGATCCTCCACCTCCCTCGTCCCTCTTCGGCTTGTCACCTCGACTTCGGTCCGGCCGATGAAAGCAGAAGCGTGGGCTGCCGCCCACGCTTCGACGCACCTTCACCCCCCGGACCGATCAGCGCAGCAAGTATATCAGCCACCTACCTCGAGCCTCCGGGCACCAGACGGCCCCGAGCGGCTCCGGCCCGGTGCGGCGAAGGCCTTCGGGCCATCTCGGGGCGACCCGTCAGGCATCTCGGCCCGGCCGCCGATAACCGGCTCCCCGGGTCGGCCCCTCGACGGTTCGTGCCGCCCGCCGGCCCGGGCCCGCGGGTCGGCGGCTGCGGTGGACGGGACGCCATCTTCGTCATCCCACCCGATGGACAGGCCGTAGCATCCTGGGCGACATGGCACGGAAGAGCGTCCTCGCATCACAAGTCGACGATTTCCCCCAGTGGTACCAGGACGTCCTCGCCAAGGCCGAGCTGGCCGACAACGGGCCGGTACGCGGCACGATGGTCATCCGTCCCTACGGGTACTCGATCTGGGAGCGGATGCAGGGCGAGATCGACGCCCGCATCAAGGCCGCGGGCGTGCCCAACGCATACTTCCCTCTGTTCATCCCCGAGAGCTACCTGCACAAAGAGGCCGCCCACGTCGAGGGCTTCAGCCCCGAGCTCGCCGTGGTGACCCACGGGGGCGGCAAGCGCCTCGACGAGCCCGTGGTGGTGCGCCCGACCAGCGAGACCATCATCAACGCCTACTTCTCCAAGTGGATCCAGAGCTACCGAGACCTGCCGTTCCTGATCAACCAGTGGGCCAACGTCGTGCGCTGGGAGCTCCGTCCCCGGCTGTTCCTGCGCACCACGGAATTCCTGTGGCAGGAAGGGCACACGGCGCACAGCACGGAGTCCGAGGCCCGGGAATTCGCGCTCGGCATCCTGCGCGACGTGTACGAGGACTTCATGGTCAACGTCCTCGCCATCCCCGTCCTGACCGGTCGCAAGACCGAGCGCGAGCGCTTCTCGGGAGCCACCACCACGTGGACGTGCGAAGCCATGATGCGCGACGGCAAGGCCTTGCAGATGGGCACCAGCCACGAGCTGGGACAGAACTTCGCCAAGGTGTTCGACATCACATTCCTCGACGAGTCGGGAAACGAAGAGCACGTGTGGCAGACCTCCTGGGGGGCCTCGTCGCGACTGATGGGAGCTCTGGTCATGGCGCACGGAGACGATGCCGGGATGCGCGTCCCACCCCTTCTCGCCCCTGTGCAGGTGGTGGTGGTGGTCGTGCGCGACGAGGACGGCGCCGGCGACAAGGCCGCCGCCATCGAAGCCGGTCTGTCGCGTGCCGGGCTGCGGACCCAGCTCGACGGCCGCACCGACACCTCGTTCGGGCGTCGGGTCGTGGACTGGGAGCTCAAGGGCGTGCCGGTGCGCGTCGAAGTCGGCCCCCGCGAGCTCGACGTCGGCGAGGCCGTGCTCGTGCGCCGTGACTCGGGAATCAAGACGACGGTGCCACTGGCCGGGCTCGAGGCGGCGGTGCGCGACGCCCTTGCCGAGTCCCAGGCGGCGCTGCTCGCCGACGCGCTCGAACGGCGTGTGGCGGGGACCGTGGAGGTGGCGACGATCGCCGAGGCGGAGGAGGCGTCCCGGACCGGCTTCGCCGTGCTCCCGCTGCGGGCTCTCGGTGCCGAGGGCGAGACGCAGCTCAATCAGGCCGGCGCGACCGTGCGCCTGCTGACGAGGCCCGACGGCACGCTGCCCGCCCGGGGCGAGGACGGACCGGACGCCGAGCTGCTGGCCGTGGTCTCGCGCGCCTACTGACCCGCTTCCCTCTGGAGGGGATCGTCCCTCCGAAGGGGACCGTCCCTCTGGAGGAGACCGGCGACCGCGGCGCTACGCCGGGAGGTCGGTGGCGGGACCGGGAGCCTCGTGGCTCTCCTCGATCGTCTTGCGGATGAGCTCGACCTTCTGGGCGCTGTGGTTGGCGTCGTCGCCTTTGGCCTCGAGAAGCATGAGACGGTCGACCTCCGCCTCCGCCTCGGCCCCGGCGTCGGCGGCGGCAAGACGGGCGTCGATCCCTTCGGCCACGAGCTTCTCGGCCTCCTCCACCAGGGCCGCCACCATCTCGTCTTCGGGCACGACCCGGACGATCTTTCCCTTGATGAAGAGATGGCCGCGATGACGGCCCGCGGCGATACCCAGGTCCGCCTGGCGTGCTTCTCCCGGGCCGTTGACGACGCACCCCATCACCGCCACCTGGATGGGAAGCGCACGAGACTCGAGAGCCTCCTGGGCGGCCCGGGCCACGCCGATCACGTCGATCTCGGCCCGGCCGCACGAGGGGCAGGCGATGAGGTCGACGGACTTGCGCTCGCGCAGTCCCATGGCTTCGAGGAGCTGACGCCCCGCCCGCACCTCCTCTACGGGGTCGGCGGTCAGTGAGTACCGGATGGTGTCGCCGATCCCCTCGGCCAGGAGTGTGCCGATGCCGGCGGTGCCCTTGACCAGTCCGGCGGGCGGGGGTCCCGCTTCGGTCACGCCGAGGTGCAGCGGATGGTCGAAGGTCTCCGAAGCCAGACGGTACGCCTCGATCATGAGCGGGACCGACGACGCCTTGACCGAGATCTTGACGTCGTCGAAGCCGACCTCGGCGAAGTACGCCAATTCCATCTTCGCCGACTCGACGAGCGCTTCGGGTGTCGCCCCGCCGAAGCGCTTGGAGACCTCAGGGTGCAGCGAGCCCGCGTTGACCCCGATGCGGATGGGCACGCCCCGGTCCTTCGCCTCCTGGGCGACCTGCTTGATCTCGGCTTCCTTGCGAAGGTTCCCGGGGTTGAGCCGAAGGCCCTGGACACCCGCCTCCAAGGCGGCGAGGGCCATTTCGTGATGGAAGTGGATGTCGGCGACGATGGGGACCGGCGAACGCGGCACGATGTGCGCGAGGCCCTCGGCGGCCTCCTCCTCGTTGCAGGTGCAACGGACGATGTCGGCGCCGGCGGCCGCCAGCGCGTAGACCTGGGCCAGGGTGCCCTCCACGTCCGCGGTCTTCGTGATCGTCATCGACTGCACCGAGATGGGCGCGCCGCCACCGACGGCGACGGTCCCGACATGGATCTGCCGGGTGGGACGGCGCGCCGCCGCGATCAAGGTGGGATGGGCCATCAGGGCGCCTCCCTTTCTGCTGGAACTGGGCCTAGGGGAACGGAGTGAGCGTGAGCTGGGCTTACTGGAACGGGTTCTTCACCGGGTGCGTGATGTCCAGGTACAGCGACGAGACGACGACGAAGCCCAGCAGCAGGACGAAGGCGTAGGTGATGGGTGCGAGCTTGGTGACATCCGCGTGGTACGGGCGACCGCGGCGGCTGCGGACGCGCTCGTACACGGCGATGACCACGTGGCCCCCGTCGAGGGGCAGCATCGGAACCATGTTGAGGATCCCCACGAAGATGATGATCAGGGCGAGCACGTAGACGAGTTGCGTGGCCCCGGCCTGGGCGCCCTGGACGGCAAGGCGCGCCGCGCCGTAGATGGACTGGGGGCGGTCACCGGTCTTCGCCGCCTGCGATGCCGCCTTGGCACTGGTGAGGTCGTGGATGTAGCTCTTGATCCCGCTGGCGGAGAAGACCTGGCCCATCCCGGCGAACGAGCCCGTGACCATCTCCCCGAAGAGCTGCCCCGCCCTGCCCACCGCCACCACGGGACCGCTGCGGACCACGGGAGGGCCGATGACGACCCCGATGCGGCCGTTGGCGCCTCCCTTCGAGGAATCGGCATGCGGGGTCACGACGACGGTCCGGTCCCGGCCGCCGCGGTCGACCACCAAGGTGATCGGTTGGCCGACCCGGCTCTCGATGACGCGTTGGAGGTCGTTGGCGGAATGGACCGACACCCCGTCGGCGCGCAGCACGACATCGCCGGATTGCAGCCCCGCGGCGCGCGCCGGGTCGACCCCGTGGGCGAGGGGCGAGAACCCGCTGATGGCTACGGCATTGTCCTGGGGGGCACCGATGAACACGAACAGGCCCCACAGCAGCACGAAGGCCATGACGCCGTGCATGGCCGAGCCGGCCACAGCGACGAGGATGCGGTTGTGGAAGGGGCGCTGGCGGTAGGTGCGCGACTCGTCGGCGGGGTCGACCTCCTCCGCGCTCGTCATGCCGAGGATCTTGACGTAGCCCCCGGCGGGGATGGCCTTGATCCCGTACTCGGTCTCCCCTCTTCGGATCGACCACAGACGGGGCCCGAACCCGAGGAAGTACTCGGTCACCTTCATGTGGCTCCACTTGGCCGTGAGGAGGTGGCCGAGCTCGTGCAGCATGATCATGACGACGAGCGCCACCACCACGATGAGCACCGACGTGGTGTGCGTCACCACCGCGGCCAGCACCACCGCCGCCACCACCACGGCGAGCCGGGCCAGGGCGGATCGCTGCTGACGGGCATACTCGCCCGGACCGCCCGGACCGGTGGGACGGCCCGGACCGGTGGGACGGCCCGGACCGGTCACGAGATCACTCACGCGGCCTGCTCCCGGTGGCGGACCGAGTGCTCGGCGCACTCGCGGGCGCGGCGGTCAGCGTCGACGACGTCTTCGGCGTCGGTGGCCACCGCCCCGTCACACGAGGCCAGGGTGTCGGCCACGACCTCGGCGATGGCGCTCCACCCGATGCGCCCGGACAAGAAGGCGGCCACGCCGATCTCGTTGCCGGCGTTGAGCCACGCCGGGGCCAGGCCTCCGGCCCGCCCCGCCTCCTCGGCGAGGTCGAGGCAGGGGAACACCTTGCGGTCGGGGGGCTCGAAATCGAGCCGGCCCAGCGATTCCCAGTCGATGGCGCCGAAAGGGTGCGGGAGGCGGCGGGGAAAGCCGAGCGCGTACCCGATGGGCAGTCGCATGTCTGGCTGGGAAAGTTGGGCCACGGTGGATCCGTCAATGAACTCCACCATCGAGTGTACGACCGACTGGGGGTGGACAATGACCGCGATCCGGTCGTAATCCACCCCGAACAGCTCGTGGGCCTCGATGACCTCGAGCCCTTTGTTCATGAGCGTGGAGGAGTCGACGGTGATCTTCGGCCCCATCCTCCACGTCGGATGGGCGAGCGCGTCCTGCACCCCGACATGGGCGAGCTCTTCCGAGCTGCGCCCGCGGAAGGGCCCTCCGCTGGCGGTGAGGACCAAGCGGGCCACCTCTTCGGGGCCGCTGCCCGCCCGCAGGCATTGGTGGAGCGCGCAGTGCTCGGAGTCCACGGGGACGATCTCCGCACCGGGCGTGGCCTTGGCCCGGGCCACCACCGGGGCCCCTGCGATCAGGGACTCCTTGTTGGCGAGCGCCAGGCGGCGTCCCGCCCCGAGCGCGGCCAGGGTCACGGGCAGGCCCGCGAAGCCCACCACCGCGTTGAGCACGACGTCGCCGAGGCGGGCCACCGCCACGAGGCTCTCGGGTCCGGCCAGCACCTCGGTCCCCTTCGGCACCGCCGCCGACAGCGCCCCCGCCAGCGTGGCGTCGCCGATGGCCACGACCTCGGGTCGAAGCACCTGCGCCTGGGCGGCGAGCACCTCGACCGAGCGCCACGTGGCCAGGCCGACGGCGGTGAACCGGTCGGGCTCGGTGGTCATCACCTCGACCGCCTGGGTGCCGATGGACCCCGTCGACCCCACCAGGCTGACCCTCATCTGCCCTCCCCCGGGCACCGGGCCCACACTGGGTCTCCCCGTCGGCCCCTGACCGTCACCCGAGGTTGAGCACCCGGACGAGGTAGAACGTGGCCGGGAGGACGAACAGCAGGGCGTCCACACGATCGAGCACGCCTCCGTGTCCGGGCAGGATCGACCCCATGTCCTTGAGCCCCAGGTCCCGCTTGACCAGTGACTCGCACAGGTCGCCCACGGGGGCCACGACCGCCACCACGAGTCCGAGGAGCGCGGCCTTCGGCACCGTCCAGGGGTGGACCTGCCCGGTGACGGCGGCGGAAAGGGCGACGGCCACCACGGCCCCGCCGATGAGCCCCTCCCAGGTCTTGTTGGGGCTCACGTGAGGGGCGAGATGACGGCGTCCCAACCAGCTCCCGATGGCGAGGGCGCCCACGTCCGCGCCGATGGTCGCCACGACCGCCCCCAGCAAGAAGGCGATGCCGTGGCGCTGCGGATACTCGCTGGGCGCCAGCATGAGCGCCGCGAACGAGCCCAGGAAGCCCACCCACAAGAAGCCGAGCAAGGTGCTCGAGACGCTCTCGACCGTGGATCCCCGCTCGGGACTGACCAGGCTCCACACCAGGGAGGTGATCACCACCAGGACCAGCACCAGGGGGAGCGCGGCGATCCCCTTGACGTAGGTCGCCACCATGACGGCGACCGTCGCCACCAGGCCGAGGAGGGTGGCCGGGCGTCTGCCGCCGCGGCGCAGCGCGGCATAGCACTCCGCCGCCGCCAAGGCCACGACGACGGTGACCAGCACCAGGGTGGCCACCGTTCCCGCCTCGAAACAGAGCACGGCCACCAGCGCGAACCCGAGGCCCGTGGCGATGGCGACAGGCAGGTTGCGACCGGTTCCGGCCCCCGAGGTCCCCGGTGGGATCACGCTCTTGCGCACCACGGAGCGCCGTGCCGGCGACGTGGGCGAGGCGCCCGGGTCGCGCTGGGCGCGCAGGGGCGAAGAGCTGATCGAAGCCACACCCCGCTCCGCCGCATCCGGCGCGGCGCCGCCTTCCGAGGTGGAGCCGGCGGCCGCCACCGCGGGGCGTTCTGCCCCGGCGGGCTCGCCGGTCCCGGCATCCTCCTCGTCCCACCAGCTCCCCTGGCCGGCGCCGGCGTCGTGCTCGGCCTCCCAGCGGTCCTCGTCGGCCACGGCCGCGTTCAGGTCGTCGAACTCCCACGGTCGACGTTCTTCGACCGGGGTCTCCTCCAACGCGCCCACCCGCGTGTCGTCGTCGGCCAGGAGCGAGGGATCGAAGCTGCTGTCCTCCCATTCGTGGCTGTGCTCACGCCACGCCGGTCCGGTGTCACCGGCGGCGGACCACTGGGTGTCGCTGCCCTCGTCGTCGCCGCGCCGGTCGAGCACGGCCTTGACGATTGAGCACCCCGATGGCGGCAATTGATGCCGGTTCGCTTGCTCGCGGAACCGATTCAAGCCGAACACCCCGCACACAAAGACGACCAGCAAGGTGACGGCGACGTCGCGGGCGAAAGCCTCATAGCCGCCGCGCCGGCCGAGCTTGTGCTTCGGCGGCGGCCGCAA
>Ga0116219_10004336_pt1 | contig 10712 bp, 9 predicted proteins | sample Sb_taG_4_FD_91019 | JGI IMG/M metagenome (GOLD analysis project Ga0116219, IMG submission 91019) | Peat soil microbial communities from Weissenstadt, Germany - Sb_50d_6_BS metaG | ecosystem: Environmental > Terrestrial > Soil > Wetlands > Peat | place: Germany: Weissenstadt | collected 2010-09-21
ACCAGATAGTATTGCTGCACGATGCCCACCAGGTTCGTCGCGAAATAGTAGAGATTCAGCCCGGCGGACAAGCGGAAAAAGATGAACCCGAAAAATAGCGGCATGTAGGTCATCATTTTCTGCTGCGCTTGATCCGTGGCGGGCATGGGCGTCATTTTCTGCATCACGAACATGGTGATGGTCATGACGATGGGGAGAAGGTAATAGGGATCGTGGGCGGAGAGATCGTGAATCCAGGTCCCGCCCCAAGGCGCGTGGCGCAACTCGATGGTCCCCGAAAGCATGCGGTAGAAAGCGAAAAGGAACGGCATCTGCACCAGCATCGGAAGGCAACTGCCCAGCGGATTGATGCCCTCGCGATTGTAGATGGCCATGATTTCTTCGTTCATTTTTCGCTTGCGCGGATCGTTGAAGGAATATTTTTTATAGCGATCCTGGATGGTCTTCACTTCGGGAGCTACGCGCTGCATGTTTTTCATGGAGCGCCAATTTTTTACCTTGAGCGGGAAGAGCAACATATTGATCACCAGGGTGAGCACAACGATGGCCCAGCCCCAGTCGGTGATGTATTTGTGCGTCCATTGCAGGACTTCGAGCAGCGGCTTAGCGATAATGCCGAACCAGCCGAGCTGAACGAGATCGTCGAGCGGCGGCCTTACCGTGGCGAGAATGTGAATGTCTTTCGGGCCGACGAACATGCGCATGGTGAGCGCCTGCGGAACAGCGGAGCCGGCGGCCATCTGCGCTTCGGGCTCCTGGCCAGGCTTGCCGTTATCGTCGAAATCGTGCTGTTGGACGGAGTGCCAGAGATTCAACGTGCCGTTGTTGGGAAGAAATGCGGCGGTGAAGAATTGATCTTCGATGCCGGCATAGGCGAAGCTGCCCGGTTGCTGGGCGCGAATTTCCTGATGGTCGGGCGTGCCTAGCTTTTTCAATTGAAGAACATTCAGCTTTCCATTTTCGTTGTAGAAAACACCGACGCCTTGCGATTGTTTCTCAACGCCAATGTCGCCGAATCCGCCGCGCCAGCCGATTGCAGCGGGGAGGAGATGGCCGTCCACGCTGGCGGTGGCGCTGAGCTCGACGATGTAGCTTTCGTCGAATTTCAGATGCTTGACGAAATCGAGGTGGCCGTCGCTCCAGTGAAGCGTGATTTCGGCGGGGGCTTTCAGAGTGTCGCCTACGTGCGAAGACGTCGAAACTTCGTAGAGGCTCGTGTTGGCCTTCAACTCCGCGGCGGAATCATCCAGCGAAAAGGAGAGCGGCCAGGCGCCGATTTGTTGGGCAGCGGGAACATTGACTAGCTCGAGCGGCTTCGGCGGCTTCTCGTCGTTCAGATATTTTTTCAGCTTCCAGCTTCGCACCACGCCGCCGCGGTTGGTCATTTCGACGCGATACAGAGAACTTTCGATGACGATGGGCTGCTCTTCGCTGGCTTGAACCGCGCCGGCGGGCAGCGGAACCATGGTTTCGACCGCGGGCGTGGCGCCTGCGGCCGCGGGCGCTGCTTCATTCGTTCCCGGTGTCGGCGTCGCGGTGGAAGTTTGTCCCGGCTTTTGCGCGGTTGAAGGAGGAGGCGCGGGGGGCTTGAAGAATTTGCCCCAGACGAAAAGGATCAGGAGCATCAGCGCGAAGGCGATCAGGACGCGCTGCTGATCGGACAGCTCTTTCATCGAGAGGACTCCTGTCCGTGCAGCGGAGCGTGGAAATCGATTTCAGCGCGATCGGGGACGGGATCGACGCCGCCTTTAGTGAACGGGCGGCAGCGAAGCAGACGCTTCAGCGCGAGCCAGGCGCCGCGGCGCGGGCCGTGGACGGCGATGGCTTGCTCGGCGTAGTGCGAGCAGGACGGATAAAATTTGCAATTGCCGCCAAGGAATGGGGAGAGGACGGCGCGATAGAGATGGATGGCGAAAATTAAGAACCAGGACATGATTGTGCGTTTTTGCCCGAACGCAGTCGAGGACGCCGGCCCCGCATGCGGGAGCGGCGCTACGAAAGGCTCGGCAATAAGCTTCTTCATTTCGATGTGGCCTGCTGGATCAATTTCAGAAGCTCCGCCGCTATGGCGGCGAAGTCCGCCGTAGCTACCTGCGGGCGCGGATGAATCACGATGTCCCATCCTGATGCGATCTCCCGGCGATGCAGGCGCAGAATTTCGCGGACGCGCCGGCGGATCCGATTGCGTTTCACCGCGCCGCCCAGAGCGCGTTTCACGCTCAGGCCGAAGCGGCTGACCTCGCTTCCATTGGGGCGGAGGAAGACGACGAATGACGGGCTCGCGCGGCGCCGCCCCTCGCGGTACACCGCGTCGAATTCGGCGCGCCGTACCAGCCGGCAGGCCCGCGGGTAATCGAGGCGCGCGCGATCAGACGCGCGTGAGGCTGTGACGTCCCTTTTTGCGGCGTCGTGCAAGAACTCTTTTGCCACCCTTGCTTTTCATGCGCGCGCGGAAGCCGTGCTTTTTGTGACGGGCGCGCACGTGGGGTTGAAAGGTGCGTTTCGGCAACGCGTGCTCCTAGGTCCGCTCGAGCGGACATGAACGAAACGACTAGTTTAGGCGAGAGCGCGCGGTGCGGTCAAGAAACGCGGGATCGTGGAATTGGGAGGGTTCTGCGTATTCCCCTGCCGGAGCTGCAGGCCGTCAGCGGGATGACGCCAGGCAAACTCGCCATCGAGTGCGCGGCCGATTAGCCGCGTGCTAGCGCTTGCCGGCTCAGAACGCGGGCCTTCAGCCTCCATTGACCGTCATCCGCTGACCTAGTAGCCTCTAACTCAACAATTCAGCGATCGAACGAACATCCAGCGGCTCGGGGGCGATGTGCGGCATCGGTTTCTTACTCTAGCCATATTCTTGGTTTTGTGTTGTCCTGCAACATTCGCTCAAAGCGCTGAGAACTCACCGCTGCCGCGAACCGCGGCGAACGATAATCGAATTCCTGCCGGCGAACTCAAGAACGGCGTTCTCGAATTGCGGCTCGAACTCAGCGCGGCCGTCTGGTATCCGGAGGATGAGGCCGGCGGTCGCGTAGATGTCTACGCCTTCGGCGAGGAAGGGCGCGCGCCACAAATTCCTGGTCCGCTGATCCGCGTGCCGCAAGGGACGCAGATCCACGTCCGCATCCACAACACGTTGCCGCTCGCGGCAAAAATCTACGGCCTGCACCAGCGCCCCGGAGATTCAAAATACGCGCCGAGCGTCGCGCCGGGCGAGACGCGCGAAGTGCAATTCCTTGCCGGCGAGCCGGGCACTTACATATATTCGGCCGCTACTTCCGACAAAGCTCTTGCGGACCGCGACCCCAGAGACAAAATGCTTTCGGGAGCGTTCGTTGTGGACGCGCCGCAGGCGAAGCCAGACGACCGCATTTTTGTCATCGGACTTTGGACGAAAACCTCGTCCGGCGTTCTCGACGAGATTGCCGCGATCAACGGCAAGGCCTGGCCTTACACCGAGCGCCTCACGTTGAAACAAGGCGAGCCGGTCCACTGGCGCGTGATCAACACCACAGAATTTGACCATGCCATGCATCTCCACGGCTTCTATTTCAAAGTGGATGGCGTGGGTGACGGAGAGCGCTACGGGCGTTATCCGGAAGACCAGCGGCGCGTCGCGGTGACCGAGCATATCGATGATGGTCATGCATTCGAGATGACCTTGACGCCGGACCGCCCCGGCAACTGGCTTTTCCATTGCCACATGGTGGAGCACATGTCGCCATCAAAGTTTCTGCATCCGATAGGCGCCGAGCCTGCTTCTTACTCGCCTGAACACCAGCACGGCGCGGGCATGGGCGGACTGGTGCTCGGCATCACTGTGCTTCCGGATGCGAGTGCTGCGCCGGGTGCGGTGGCCACAAAAGAAGCGCGCAAATTGCAACTGGTGATAGCGGAGAATCCGGCGAAGGTTCCGTTCTACTCGCTCGAGGTGATTGATCCAAAACTACCGGCAACGGCCGCTCCGGATAAGGATAAGCCGCCCAGTCTGCTCGGCCCTCCCATCATTCTCACGCGCGGAGAAGCCACGGAAATCGAAGTCAAAAACCAGACCAACGGCCCGACCGCGATTCATTGGCATGGCATGGAGCTCGAGAGCTACTACGACGGCGTCGCGGGCTGGACCGGTTCGGGCCAACAAATGACTCCGCCCATTGCGCCCGGAACGTCTTTCATCGCGCGCATGACCCCGCCGCGCGCGGGAACCTTCATTTATCACACCCATTGGCACGATGATCGGCAAATCCTCAATGGGGTCTACGGGCCGCTCATCGTTCTTGACCCTGGCGAGAAGTACGATCCCGAGCACGAGCGCACAATTGTCCTCAGCATGGGCAAGTATCCTCCGTTCGGTTTCATCCTCTTGGTGAACGGCCATCCCCAGCCGGATCCCATCGAGTTGCACGCCGGAACTCCCTACCGGCTGCGCCTGATTAATATCACCGACAACGCCGCGGACCTGCGCGTGCGTCTTACGAGCAACGACGCGCCGATGCAATGGAAGATCATCGCGAAAGATGGCGCCGATCTGCCGCCCGCGCAGTTGAAATTCACAACGGCTGAAATGGGAATCACGGTAGGCGAAACGTACGATGTGGAGTATCAAGCCGATAAACCCGGCGTTGCGGAGCTGAAGATCTGGGAGACGTCGTTCCCTTCGTCCGTCACGCTTCCGCTGCAATTCGTTGCCGCCAAATGACTGCGCGTTCAAGCATGGGACCGAATGCAAATTTGTTTGGTCAGCGTAATGCTAGCCACAAACCTAACGCGCTTCTACACCGCCGTCTTGACGGGCTCCTGATAAAGGCCAATCACATTTCCTGACGGGTCGCGGAATCTCGCCGTGATTTCGGGCGCGTCGACGCCGATTGGTTGCACGATCACGCCGCCATTGGCGACAACCACTTCAATTGTCGCGGCCACGCTGTCAACCATGATGTACACGAGCAGCCCCGGGGCTCCCGCAGGTGCGCGGCCCAGCACCCAGCTCCCGCTCACTTCGCCGGTCGCATCGTCGAATGCCGTGCTACCGTCGCCGCGTTTCCGAATTCCCCAACCGAATACCCGTTTGTAGAAATCGGCCGACCGCGCAATGTCCGTGGTAGGAATTTCGATATAGCAGATCTTGCCGTTCCCGTATGTTGGAGCCATAAATTCTCCTTCGCGGCCCGGCTAGCCTAGCCCGCCTTCACGTTCAAATCAATTCGCAGAGAATAGATTCAGCCGGCTGGGTAAAAGGACTATTGCAACGGTTGGTGCAGTAGCGAACGTTACGTGAGGCGAGCAAATCGCCGGTTGGACTCGGGAAAATCCACGCCGAGCGCAAACCAACAGACAATCCCAAACAACGCAGCGACACCCAGAGCTTGCCAATGAAACTGGGGCTCTGGAGCAGCGTCTGATCGGCCGAGAGCGGTGATTAGCGCCCCGATGAGGACTGTCAAAATTGCAATCCATTGGTAGAGTCGCAATCCTGCGAAGACGGCAGTTTGTGGCTCGCCCCTGTAAGCTTCCTCAACGAACCTGCCAAGACCGCCGAGCAGCAGATAGATTCCCCCAATGTAATGAACGGGAAAGTGCAACACCCAGAGCCGCCACATGGCGAGGGCAATATACGCGTTCCAAACGATGGAGTAGAGCGGGGTTGGGTGAATCGGGGAATCGCGAAGGTCAGCTAAACAAAAAACCCTCGACCCCGGATGGAGATACCGAATTCCTATTCGGGGCGACGCTGCACGGCCATGGCAACATCCCTGTACCAGACAGCGCAGTCTCCCAATCGCTTGAACCCATGGTGCTCCGACACAGCATGCTGCCAGCAGCAACCACAGGTCTCTGTGATGGATCGACGCCACGATCGCGCCCGCGACACCGCCAATCACTCCGCCATAAAAGCCGTAGGGGCGCAACAGTTGGGATGAGCCCTCTATGAATTGCCCCCACACAGCTGCCCCGACCAAAGCGCACAGTCCAATCGTAAACAACGAGAATTCATAACCCGGACCAATGAGAATCCCTGCAATGGCGAGTACAGCGAAAGCGCCCAGACCTGCATAGGCGCCGTGATTGATCAAACGCAATTGGCCGAAGTGCCACTCTTTCCACGAGTTTGCGACTTTCTCCGCGGAACGCCGGAGAATCTCCCACACGGTTTCCGGGTGCAGTGCGACCACACCCACAACCACCCCCGCCAGCACGTCCGCAATTGAGTGCATTCCCGTCGTGACGCAACTCACGGCAATCAAGCCAGCCCATACTCGCCAGAGCCATCGGAGAGATTTCCAGCGCTCTTCGAATACGCGCGCCGCGAGAATGGCCCAGATGACGTGGAAGGAAGGCAACGCGCCCGCTGGAGAATCGAAACCGCGTTCCCAGGCAAGTAATCTGCCAAGAAATGTGCGCGGATCGAACGGCCTGGTAGGCGCAATAAATGGGAAGGCCAGGAAGATGGGGAAGACAATGACCATTGCGAGGGAGGCGCTAATACCGAACCTGCGAAGGCTGCGGCTTGAATTGGCAATGAGCGGAACTGCGAGCACCCAGACGTATGTGCTTGCGTAGGCGGCTTCAGTCCATTCTTTCACCCGGAAGTGATGCTCGACGGAAAAATATGTGCTGATCGCATCGCTAGACGGACCCAAGGCTAGAACGGCCTCGTACAGTACCAACCACGGTAGAAGAACAAATGCGTAGCATCGCAGTCGATCCTCCAGGCCGGGCGCTGTATTGGCATTTGCCGGAAGAATTCCGCACTTGCTGCGATAGACGGCGCCGAATCGCTTCTCGAGATCCGGCGACTCATACCCAAGCACTAGCGCCGAGCAACCGAGAATTACGAACGGTGTAACGAGCCACAGCCCGCTGCCTGATCCAGTTGATATCGCCGCGCCCGCGCATACGAGCGAGAAGCCCGTGTAAATTGGGTGTGGCATCAAGCGGTAGATCCCGCGCGCAACGTAACGAGGCGGTGGGGAGATATTCATCGGCAATCCGCCGCCATGGACCCACAATGCGATCCAACCGGACACGAAAAGTGTGGAGCCGAGAGCACACAGCGCGATCCCAAGGGGCACAGAATGGATGCGAGGCCAGCGAATGATGTTAGATGTGGCTTTCGCCCACGCAACAAGTGCCAATGGGACGAACACTGCGAACAATACGCCGTACGCAAACTTTGCAGCGTTCGAGCGATTCAGTCCGGCCATGTGACGACCTCGTGAATCGCCCAACCCGAACTGCTCGAGTCGCCGTGTCGGAGTTCCGCGCGACTCCGCCATTTACATTCCCGCGCCTCTAGAATTTTGCCAGGGAAAAGTCGGCTAAGCCCGGGAATGACAGATAACGCGGTTTCACCCAAAGTCCCATTTCTGAGCACATCTCCATGGGCTAGCCGCAAGCCGCCATTTCCATTTAGAGCCACTTCGTTTTCATCAACGGTGGTTGCACGAACCAAAATGCCGTTCTTCAGCACGATCCGGCAAGAATAAGATCCCTTCCAATCAATCCACACCAACGAATCCGAATCGCTCAGAAATCTTCCCCATCGCAACTCTTGGATCGGTAGCTTCCAGGGAGCGAGTGTCATTTCCAGACGTTCCACATATCCAAGACCTTGCACCACTCTTCCGCGACCAAGATTGACGGCGGCACGAGATCTCGGGTGCAAGCACCGCCAATTGATCGAGCCTTCGGTGGATTCGAAGATTTTTGTTTCGAACGGAGGATCCAAGCGTTCCCAAGTCCCAATAATTCCTAGCGCATTCGATTGCCAGCTGATGGTGGCGTCCTTTTCGACGGGCGTGGGGGATTTCTTAAGTGAATACCGGACTATGGCCTGTGTGCCGGAAATCGCTTCCAACAGGCTCGTATAGCGGATCGTAATTGCACGCCACTTCGCAATTCCGTAGTAGAGAATCACGGTGTCACCGTTGGGGGCGACACAGTCGGCATACCATTTCAAGAGGTGAAAAATGGAGCTGGGAGCCAGAGTCGTCCGCCTTCAGCCCACTGAGCCTAGACTAATGCCAAGTACGTTACGTAAGTCTAAGAGAATGGTCTAAAGAGGGCAACGTTCGGAGAGCTTCGAGCGGCAAAGGACTATGGACGCACCATCCGGTTCAATGTGCCCGAGTTGTTGAGGAAACGCGAGCTGCTTGGTCGGTGCCCGTCCGTACGGAGTGGCGAGCGGCTTTATTTCCGGCTCTTCAGATCCTTGAAATCGTCGCGCACTTTATCGATGCGCTCGCGATACGCGGCGGCGTTGCCATACGGGAGGAAATGCGAGTAGCGATCGTGGGCGTGCTGGATTCGCCGCGCGTGTTTGATCGGACACCAGTGCTGCTCCGTGCGCCCGGCAATTTCCACCACGTAGGCCAGCAGCCCATTGGCATACGAGCAGTACATGCAATTCAGCCCTTCGAGCGAGTTCAAATATCGCAATTTGTTTCGGTCAATGGCCATGTAATCCATGCGCCGCGCTTTCGGAATGCCGTAAACGGGGAAGCAAATCGCCTGGTACACGGAAACAAAAAGATCCAGCAAGACAAACGGAATGAAGCAGGCATAAATAAACGGAGCGGTGAGCAACGCGAAGAATCGTGAATGTACGATGTAACTGGCAAGCGATGTCTTTAGTTTCCGGTGCTCCCGCTTGATTTCCTCTGAGAACCACACCTTGCCATTGCGCAACTCATAAAACTCCGACTTGATCTCCTCTTCCAGTTTCTCGAGAACAGGCAGCTCGACGGGAGAATCGGACTTCTTCGAGCGATCATCGGCCATATCCACCTCGCAAACTTCGGCCAGCACAGAAATGTTACGCCATTTTTTCGCTCAACCAGCCATCCATTTAGTATGCTGCACGCATTATGCGCCTTCACCAGAGCCTGATTTTTCTAGCCGCGTTAATCGCTTCCGTCCTGGCCGGTTCCGTGGTCGCCCAGGACGCCAAACCAGTTGCCGACCGCCTCGCCGCCCAGAACGCGCTTTTCGATGAGCAATACGAATCGGATATGCGCAACTTTCCCGAGCGCGCAACCTCCTACGGCGACTATCGCTACAACGATAAGCTCAATGATTACTCGCTTGCGGCTATTAACGAACGCCATAGGGCAGATGAGTCCTTCCTCAGCCGACTGCAAGCCATCCCGAGCGACGGCTTCTCCGACCAAGATCAGCTTTCACACGACCTGCTCATTCGCGTCCTGCAGCAGCGCATCGCCGACTTCAATCTCAAAGAGTACGAGATGCCGATTAATCAGCAGAACGGCGTCCATACTAACCTCGCGGATTTGCCGCTGGCCGTGCCGCTCGATTCTGTGAAGCATTATGAAGACTACATCGCGCGTCTCCATCAGATTCCGCGCGCCCTGAGCCAGAGCACAGAAGTTCTGCGTGCGGGCATCGCTGACAAGCTTATGCCTGTGCGGTTTCTGCTGGAGAAGATCCCGGTGCAGTGCCAGGGCATCATCGACGCCGATCCGTTTCTCCTGCCGACGAAAAAATATCCCGCGGAGATTTCGCCCGAAGATCAGAAGCGATTGACGCAGCAGATCACCGAGGCGGTCAACACCGATGTGATCCGAGCGTACCGGATCTTCTCGGCCTTCGTTCGCACGGAATACGCGCCCAAAGGCCGTACGACGCTCGCGATAATCTCTCTGCCCGACGGCGAGAAGCGCTACGAAAACGATATTTATGGCCGCACGACTACGCACATGACGCCGGATGAGATCCATCAATTAGGCCTACGCGAGATCGACCGCATTCAGGCGGAGATGCTTGTGATCGCGAAGAAAGAGGGGTTCGACGACCTCGCGTCCTTCCGCGCGTCTCTGAAAACCAATCCGAAATACATCCCGACGTCCGCGGAGCAGATCCTCGATGATTTCCGCCGTTACATCGGCCAGATGGAGCCAAAACTCCCCGAACTTTTTACGTTGCTTCCGAAGTCGCCGGTGACGGTCGAAGCCATACCGGCGTTTCAGGCGGCAGTTGCTACTCACTACGTCACCGGGACGCCGGACGGGAAGCGCCCCGGCCGCGTGGTGGTGGCGACATCGAATTTCAGCCAGCGTTCGTTGATTGACGACGAGGCAATCGCTTATCACGAAGGCGTCCCAGGACATCACATGCAACTATCCGTCCAGCAGCAGCTCACCGGGCTGTCGAAATTCCGCCTGCATGGCCTCGGCTTCAACGCATACACCGAAGGGTGGGCGCTCTACGCAGAGCAGCTCGGCAAAGAGGTGGGCTTTTACCAGGATCCTGTATCCGACTATGGGCGTCTTTCTTCCGAACTGTTTCGCGCCGTGCGGCTCGTCGTGGATACAGGCATCCATTCGAAAGGATGGTCGCGCGATCAAGTCGTGGATTTCTTTCGCAAGTCCGGCGCGGTCGATGAGCCCACCATTCAGTCCGAGACCGACCGGTACATCTCCTGGCCCGCGCAAGCTCTTGCTTACAAGCTCGGCCAGCTCAAAATCCGTGAGCTGCGCGATCGCGCCCAGAAGGAATTGGGCCCCAAGTTCGATCTGCGCAAATTTCACGACGAGATGCTCGACGGCGGAACGCTCCCGCTCGATCTCCTCGACGCCCGCACGAATAAATGGATCGCCGAGCAAAAATCAGAGTAATGCCACGCAACGCAGCTGTCATCACGCGTCCGCCTGGGCGGACGAGGGATCTGCATCTTCTGTGCTGTGACGCAACGTCCG
>Ga0116219_10004338_pt1 | contig 10708 bp, 11 predicted proteins | sample Sb_taG_4_FD_91019 | JGI IMG/M metagenome (GOLD analysis project Ga0116219, IMG submission 91019) | Peat soil microbial communities from Weissenstadt, Germany - Sb_50d_6_BS metaG | ecosystem: Environmental > Terrestrial > Soil > Wetlands > Peat | place: Germany: Weissenstadt | collected 2010-09-21
CCCGCCCACATCACCGCACGGGACCGGAGATCGTGCAGCACGGCAAGCCGACCTCGAAGCAGCAGCGGGCCGGCTTGCCCAGCTACGCGCCGATCCAGCCTGCTCCCGCGTCGGCGCGGGTACGCCCATACTCTGGCCAACCTCCGCCCATACCAGCGAGCCGGACTGCGCGTCAGGAGCAAAGAAAGCCCAGGTCAGAGGGTGTGGACCGAACGTCCCGTCATGCGAACCGCCCCATCCTCATCGAAGGCAACCCCCTCCCGATACACTTACGCAGGTCACGGGCCGTTAGGGCCGCGAAATGACGCGCCCACGCGTCGCCCGCAGGTCGCTGCGGGACCGCAGATCAGCCTGGCTGACCGGTCGTTCGGCCGGTTTGCAGCAGCGACCGTAGCCGGCCTGGCCGGATCGCGGCGCGCTCAGTTGCAGTCACATGCGGCAGCTAGCCGCTTCCCACGGCGAGACCGGGTGGCACGCCCACGCCTTCCCGCTGTCGGTCGAAGGCATCGAGATCGTGGCCCCGCTGGTCCTGAGTCCGCCGGAACAAACCACGGCATAGCCGGTGGCTGCCGCGTACCTGCCGGTGCCTCCGACGATAGCCAGCGTGAACGTGCATGGGCCCCTCGCGGTTGAGGTGAGGACCCCGGTCGCCTCGATCTGGCCGTCAGCGAGCACCAAGGACACCTATCGCTGGCTGCTTCTGACGAACACCGCATGGACTGTGACCGTGTTGTGCACCGACATCATGTTCATCTGGTTGAAGGTGAGCCCGAAGTCCTTTCGGTTGACCGGGACCGTGGCGTCGAGCGAGATCTCGTCATCACCTGCCATGGCGGCGGTCACCGGGAACGAGACCGGCCGGCTCTGGTCGCGGACGGTGAGCGTGCCTGACATGGTGAGTCCGGCTCCGGCCGGCTCGATCGTGTCGACGGCGAAGGTGATCACCGGATATTTCTCGCTGGAGAAGAAGTCGTCGGAGCGAAGGTGAGCGTCGCGCTTGGCGATCTTGGTGTCTAGCGAGGACGTCGCAAGCGATAGCTGGCCGGTCACCTCACCGCCCGGCGAGATCGTTCCCCCGCCTTCCAGATCGCGGAAGACTCCCTTGACCGGGACGAGCCCCCACACGCTCTTGCTGCGCAGTGACGCCGACGACCGCGCCGGATCGAGTGTCCACGTTCCGGCCATCGAGCCGCCCGCCAGCCGCTCGCCCAGCCCCGCCAAGGTCCGTTCCGCTGGAGTGGTCATGACTGCGACCTTCCTCAAGTTAGTTGAAAGCGCAATATCCTAGCCTGGCCATGCTAAAGCCGCTGCGCCCCCGTCGAGGGCGGGTTCACCGTCGACGACTTCGCCGCCCGCCCTCCGCCAGGCCGGCCACCCAGTCCGCAACGCCCGTCTCACGCCGGTACTGCGGACACTCCGAAGCGAACTAGCCAGCCTGTCCCCCATGGGGCACTAGAAGCAGGCAGACCGGCACGGACTCGCGCCCCAGGTGGCCAGATCGGCGGCCTGGGCACGTGTGCCCGCAGCGGTGCAGGCACGACCTCCCTCAAACCATCCCGCACCACCCGCCCCGGTGAAAGGACGGCCTACGGCCCAAATGGGATAACCGCTGCGCCACTCTGAACCCCCTTCTTTGTCGGCGCGTGCCTGCTGCAGTTCCCGAACGCTTCAACTTGTGGGCCTCGGAGCAGAACCGGTGCGGCGAGGGTCAACAGCACGGCATCAGACCCGGAAGGCGATACCGCAGCCGACAAGGCGCGCTGCGACGCCTGCTCGCTCGACCCTGCAAGCGAGGCCCTGATACACCGCGGCGAGCCCGGGAACTCCAGCAGCCCGACCTCTCGGCCCCGAGGAGCGACGTCGCCCCCGGTCGACAGGTCGCTGGCCCAGAAGGCGTGGCGGTTGCCCTGGTGCTCAGGTGCGGGTGGGGACCGCGGCGAGGGCGGTCGGTCCGGCATTCATGCTGGCACCGGATCTGGTAACGGCGTTGCTAGCAGTGTTGATCACCGACAGGGTGCTGCCGTCCTGGTTGGCGGTGTAGACGACGGAGCCGTCGGGGCTGAATGCAATGCTGACGGGTGTGGCGTCGACGGGGATGGTGGCGGTGTTGATCACCGCGACTGCGCTGGCGCCGCCGTCGCTCGGCCGACACAGCGCAGATCTCGCTGCTCATCTTCCCGGCGTTGAAGCCGCGCCACCCTGGCGGCGGGCGGTGCCGTCCACGAATACTGAACTCGCGATGGTGGAAGCCCGTTCTATGCCCGCCTGACCTTGGGACGCGAGGTGGCCCGCTGCCTGAAAGAGTGCGCCGAGGACGGCGACCAGTTCGTCTTCGGACAGGTCCTCGCGCACGGCCCGCTCGGCTATGCCGCGGCGCAGCAGCGCGCGTATCGGCCCGGCGAGGCGCATCTCGACCTGCTCTTTGCTGACGACGTCCACCATTTTCGTGAGTACGGCGTACTTACTTCGGCTGGCCACAAGCGCCCGGCAGACGCGGGCGATTCCCTCTGCGAACGGCACGTTCTCCAGATCCGCTTCGGCTAGGCGGTCACTTGTCTCGTCGAGTGCGTACTCAAGGAGGGCGTCGAGCAGGACCTCCCGGTTCGGGAAGTACCGGTAGAGCGTGGCGGGCCCCACGCGGGCAGCGTCGGCGATGTCAGCGATGCGGGCGCTCGGACCCTGCTCGGCGAAGACGACCGCAGCCGCCTCAAGCAATGCGGTTGTCGTGCGATCACGCTTGGCCGTGTTGACCACGATGCCTCACTCCTAGCCCGTCACCGATGACTGGCATCCCATTCTGAGAGATTGATTTATCAATTTCATATGCTAGCCTCTCAAATCTACTGTACCCGCTCGATGCCGAGGAGGTCAGCCCATGCGCGCGCTTGCCACCTGGAGTGTCCGGCACCGGCGGCACGTGATTGCCTTGTGGCTGCTGGCCCTCGTCATCGCCACGCTGGCCGCGCGGTTCGCCGACTCGGCGTACTCCAACAGCTTCACCCTGCCTGGTGCGCAGTCCACCCAGGGCATCAGCCTGCTGAAGGCGGTCTCGCCCACAGTGGCGGGTGACTCCGAGGAAGTGGTGTTCCAGGCCTCGCATGGCATGCTCGTGACCGACCAAGCGGTCCAGTCGAGGATGCGGGCCACGCTCGGGCGGATTGCGAGAATTCCGCATGTGACAGCCATTATCTCGCCCGTCGGGGCGTCCGGCGCGGGGCGGGTGAGCTCTGACAAGACGGTCGCGTTCGCCACGGTGACCTTTGACCAGCAGGCACAAACCGTCGGTACCGCGACGGCGAAGCGCCTGGTCGCCGCGGCGCAGTCAGGCGACCAGCCGGGGCTCCAGGTCGCCGTAGCGGGCCAGGTAGCCGAACAGGCCAATCCGCCGTCGATCGGCGGGGCAGGATTCGGGATCCTGCTGGCCGCTGTCGTGCTCTTCCTCGTGTTCGGCTCACTGTTCGCGATGGCCCTTCCCCTGATTTCCGCGCTCGCCTCGCTAGGAACCGCCGTCGGCATCATCGGGCTGCTCAGCCACGTGATGCAGATGCCGGGCTTCTCCTCGGAGCTGACCCTGCTGATCGGCCTCGGCGTCGGCATCGACTATGCGCTGTTCATCGTTACCCGGCACCGGCAGGGACTCCTGGCCGGGCGGGACGTCGAGTCCTCAATCGTGACGGCCGTCAATACGTCGGGGCGCGCCGTACTGTTTGCCGGCGTCACGGTGTGCATCGCCCTGCTCGGGATGTTCACTCTTGGCGTGTCCCTGCTCAACGGGCTCGCTGTCGCCGCGGCGGTCGGGGTCGCCTGCACCATGCTCGCCGCCTTGACGCTGCTTCCGGCGCTGCTCGGATTCATCGGGCCGCGGGTGCTCAGCCGCCGCCAGCGCAGGATCCTCGCAGATCGCGGGCCCGGCGGAGCCGGACCCGGCGGACCCGGCTTCTGGTCGCGCTGGGCGGCGTTCGTGCAGCACCGGCCCGTCCTGCCCGCGGTGGCGGCGCTGGCGATCATCGGCGTCCTCGCCGTACCGTTCTTCTCGATCCGCCTGGGGTCATCGGACCAGGGCAGCGACCCGGCGGGCACCACGACGCGCGCTGCCTATGACATGCTCGCCAAGGGCTTCGGGCCCGGCTTCAACGGGCCGCTGCTGGTGGTGGCCGAGGTCCGCCCGGCTGCGCAGCCTGCCGTAGCCAGGCGCCTGGCCAGCGGCCTCGGCGCTCAACCCGGGGTGGCCCGCGTCTCGCCGCCGCAGGTCATCCCCGCCGGGAACGGCCGCGACGTCGTCCTCATCAGCGTCTACCCGGCTACCTCGCCGCAGTCCGCAGCCACCACATCCCTGGTGTCCAGCCTGCGGGCCTCCGCCATCCCGCGCGCCACCGCCGGAACGGGCGCCCGGGTCTATCTCACCGGGTCCACGGCAGTCTTCCTGGACTTCGACCACATCGTCGCGCAGAAGCTCCCGCTGTTCATCGGCGTCGTCGTGCTGCTGTCGTTCCTGCTGCTGTCCCTGGTGTTCCGCAGCATCGTGATCCCGCTCACCGGCGCGGTCATGAACTTGCTCTCGATCGGGGCCGCGTTCGGGATAGTGACCGCCGTCTTCCAGAACGGCTGGCTGGGCACCCTGATCGGCGTCAGCAGGCCGGGCCCGGTCGAAGCATTCCTGCCAGTGATGCTCTTCGCCATCTTGTTCGGCCTGTCCATGGACTACCAGGTGTTCTTGGTCACCCGCATGCACGAGGAGTGGCACAGAACCCGCGACAGCAGCATGGCCGTCCGCGACGGCCTCGCCGCCACCGGCAAGACCATCTCCGCGGCCGCCCTGATCATGATCCTCATCTTCGGCTCATTCATCCTGGGCGGCCAGCGGCTGATCAAGGAATTCGGACTGGGCCTCGCCGGCGGCGTCCTGATCGACGCCATGGTGATCCGCATGGCAGTCGTCCCGGCGGTCATGCGGCTGCTCGGACGGGCCAACTGGTGGTTTCCCGCGTGGGCTGACCGCCGGTTGCCCGCGCTGTCCGTCGAACCCAGCGCGGAGGAAGACACAGACGTGGCCGGTCGCAGCAACACGCTTGGCAATTCCGTAATCGCCAACCGCAAGCCGTGAGCGTGACCGGCCGGGACGCAAGAACTTTGACGAGGAGCGCCGATGTCCGCAGTCCTCACAGCTGCGCGTCCAGGCCCTTCGCCGCTTCCAAGGGAGGAACGACCCACGACTGAAGGCTCCACTTCTGCCAAGTCGCACTCCTGCAGGTTGAATCTGACGAAGCGTCCCGCTCGCTGCGCCACCACTTGCGGGGCCGAGGGCAGCTCGGCGGTCTCGTCGCCCCCCGAACACTATGCTGAGCCGGTTTAACCGAAATATCGGCGCGTCGGAGCATCGCGGTTCGCACAGCGATCGCTCGTATCTGCATAGCTGCAGGTCAAAGGCAGTGGTGGGCCGAACGTACCACCATGCGAACCGCCCCATCCTCATTGAAGGGGATCCAATCCCTGTACATCTGAGCAGGTCACCCGCCGTTAGGAACGCACGGTGAATCACCCCGCCGCCTCGGGTACATCGCACGGTGGCCCGTGGTTGTCGGCGGCAGGGTCTACCGTAAGAATCGGCGTCCAGAATCCGCCCGCGACAAAGAAGGGAGCTGGCAGATGACGGCGCACCCAGTCGGCGACCTCGATCCTGACGACCCGGTCGAGACCCTGCGAGTCCTGACAGGTGAGTACCGCGCCCAGTTCCTGGCTGAGTATGAGGCGGCCGTGGATGGCGCCCGTAGGCCCGAGGAGTTCCGCCGCCTGCATGACCTGCTGCGGCTGTGGCGGCTCCGCGCGATCGCCTACTCCGATCCCGGCTATGGCGCCCGGATGGAAAGCGCCCGCGAGGGACGCGCCGAGGACTTCGCCCCGGCCGAGCAGATCATCCCCGGCTGGCCCCGCCGGTGACCTACCGGGTCGAGTTCGGCGGCGGCGCTCAGGTCCAGTTCCATACCCTGCCGGCCTGGGGACGCGATGCGGTGATCGAACGTGCGGTCGAGTTGTCCGAGCAGCCCTGGGACGCCACCATCAGGCCGCCAGGCACCGACACCAGGTTCCGGGAGACCACCTTCGCGTTAGGTGCCGGCATCATCGGGTTCTACGTGGACGACGACGCTCGGCAGATCCGGATCTTCGACATCGTCTGGGCCGGATAGGAACAAGCCCGCGTCCGCATGGCCAGCCCGCCCGTCATGTTGAGCCCAGAGATCTGTGCCACCCCACCGGTTCGCACGATGGCCAGCTAGCGCTCACATAGAAGCAGGTCATAGCCACGGTGGACCGGACGTACCACGATACGAACCACAGTGTGCTGTTCGCTGGTGACCCGCTCCCGGTACGTCTGCGCAGGTCACGGGCCGTTAAGGACGCCCAGTGAAGCGCCCCGCCGACCCGCAGCACGCCCCGATAACGGCCCCGAGCCGGGCTGATTCGTGGATCGGCCGCGCCGCCGGGGTGACGGTCGCCGGGCTGGCCGGGATCGCCGGGGCGATTAGCTATAGCCACATGCGCCAGCTCGCCCATGCACACGGCGACGCCGGCTGGCACGCCCACGCGTTCCCGCTCTCCGTCGACGGAGTCGAGATCGTCGCCTCACTCGTCTTTCTGGCCGATCGGCGCGCCGGCCGCGGTCCGGCTGGCTCCCATGGACCGCGCTCGCGGTCGGCACGGCAGCGAGCCGCCGGGTAGCCTCGGTGCATTGCTGCTAAGGCCCCCTCAGGACCGCGCATGCCACTCGTCGCGGCACGCGGCCCAGGCAAGCCGCTAGGGCGGTTCAGGTTGCCTGCTGGAGCACGGTGTTCCCGGCCGGCCGGGGCGGATGCTTGCTCCGGTGGCAGGTGGCGTGTACGAGGTGTGTTCTGTGGCTGCGTGCGGCGCTGGCCGTGTCGCGGTGGACCAGGTAGTCCGCCTTGATCGCCTGTCTGGTGACCCACATGAGCCAGTGTTCCCAGCCCTGGGGGGACTGGGGGGGCTGGTCGGGGGTCAGCAGGTTTTCCCCGCATAGGCTGCACCGCCCGTCTTGCCTGGATAGCAGGCGCACGGTGTAGGAATCCAGCGGGGGCCTGACCTTCTGGCGACGTTGCGCCCAGTACCCGGCCAGGGCGGGGTCATCGGGTGATGCGCTGCCCTTGACCGGGGTGTGCCGCACGATCTCGGTCCAGGCTGGTTTCGGCAGGTAGGCGCCGGTTTCTTTATCGCCGAATGTCCACCGGTCATTCCTGAACTTATTGAACTTCCCGAAGTACCGGCCGACGATCCAGTGTCTCGGCTTGTTCTGGTGACTCCAGCACGCCCACTTGTAGGTGAGTTTCCACAGGTAGTCAGTCAGGGCGCTGAACACCTTGGCTGATACCACCGTCCGGTAGTAGGCGACCCAGCCCCGTGTGATCGGGACTATTTTCGCCAGTACCGCTGCGACGTTGGCCCCGCGGAGCGCGCGGAACTCCTTCGCAAGCCTTTCTCGGAGCCTCTTGATGGCCGTGGTGCCCGGTTTGATGAGCAGCTTTCCGTTGGGGTAGCGGCGGAGATTGAATCCGAGGAAATCGAATCCCTCAGAAAGAGAGACGATCCGGGTTTTGGCTTCGTTGAACGCCAGCCCTCTCGGCTCCAGCCACTCGGCCAGCCGCGCCTTGACCTGCTCGGCCTGCTCCCTGGAATGGCAGCACGCGACCAGATCATCAGCATATCTAGTGAGCGCCGGGCAGCCGTCCCTTACATCCCCGGCATGGATTCCGGTACGGTAACGGACGCCTGCGGCCTCCTCCAGCCCGTGCAATGCGATATTCAGCAGCAAGGGTGAAATAATGCCGCCTTGCGGAGTACCCTCCTCCGTGGGCGCGAACCCTTTCCGGCCTCGAAGACGCCTGCCTTCAGCCAGCCGGCGATCATCCCCCTCGCGGGAAAGCCGCCGATCGCCTCCAGCAGGCGCTCATGGCCGATCCTGTCGAATGCTGCTGCCAGGTCGGCATCCAGAATCCACACCCGCCTGGATTTCCCGTTCAGGGTGTTGTACAAGGATTCTATCGCGTCGTGGCAGCCGCGACCCGGCCGGAACCCATAAGAACGGGCCTCAAACCGGGCCTCCCACTCGGGCTCCAGCGCATTCCGCACCCGTGCCTGGTGGCACCGGTCCGCAATAACCGGAATTCCGAGCGGGCGCATCTTTGTCTTATCACTGGCTTTCGGTATATACACCCGCCGGACCGGGGAAGGCCGATGCGAGCCGATCGTGGCGTGCACCTGCACCGCCATCTCGGCCCGTGCCTGGCTGGTCAGCGCGACCAGCCCGTCGATTCCCGCGGTCCCGCGGCCCGTGTTGCGCTGCGTCGCCTGCCGCACGCTGACCAGCGTGTTGCCCCAGCTCCGCAGCATCAGCTTCTGCACGTTCCTGGCCAGCGGCCAGTCACCGTCCCGCACCGCCTTGAAGATCCGCCCGCGCAGCCGCCGTACCTGCTCCTCATGGTGCCGCCAGTCCACGTGATCCCAGGCGTCACCATCGAACCGGGGCAGGCCCTCAGGTCCGTTCACCGAGGTGTCCAACGTGCCCATCAGTTCCGGCATTTACGCCCGCTTTCGCCTCAAAGGCTCACCTGCCCACGTCAGCGCTCTTTCGAGCCCGGTAGCAAGACCGGCATCCGGGCCAGTTATACGAAGACCCTCCGGGAGGAGTTCCCGGTCCCGCCGGTCCCGCTTTCCTGCTGCCTTTCGGCCGCCCGGCATCTGCTTCTTGGGCACCCTGTCCTGCCAGGGAATTCAGCCCCCATTACTGTCGGCATACCGCACCGCCTGCGCATACCCGCGCCTGGGATGCGGACCCATAGCAGGGTTTCCACGTTCCGCACGCATGAGACCCGGACCGGGCCGGGCGCCCTCTGTACCCCGGGGACAGCGGTGTCCGCTAGCCATCGGGCCATCCGCGGCCGCCGCCTGCCGCATCTCAGCGGCCCGTCCCTGCCATCCCGGTACAACCACCCAGCCCGGAATGTCGTTTTAACGAGGCATCAGCGAGGGTTTCCTGGCAGTCGCCCCTCCGGTCCTTCCCCGCACCTGTGGCCACCATGGCTGGAACGGCGGCCCTTGGGCTTTTCCGTGAGCTCCGCACCCAGCCGGTCAGCAACCGGCCACGCACGTCACGGCGGGGACAGGCCGAACACAAACCTGTAGCTATGTCTCCGGCATCAGCCAGACCTCCTTGACTAGCTCACTCACCACGTGCGACCTCGTGTCGCAATGGCCGCGAACGTCGCAACCGCCGACACAGGCGCGGTCAGCCGGATCATCTCCGGCTGGCCCGCGATCGCGCTGCTGATCGCGGTCAAGCTTCTGTCCGGCATCCTGGAACACCGGCCCGCTGTTCCCGTCCCGGACCCGGCAGCCGACACGGGCCGTGACTGTCCCGGCGACCAGGCCCGTCGACTTGCCAGGCAGCCAGTCCCCGTCCCGCTCACGCCGGCCGGGACAGTACAGAAGGCCAGTCACCGGGATTCCGGCCGTCCCCCGGCCGGGGACGGCACGGTCAGCAGGCCCGCGCCTGGGAATACCGCTGGTCGGCAAGCCAGCTCACCGGACGGTACAGCAGCGGTCCCCGCAGCCCAGCCCGCACCGCCTGACTACCTTGGGACTGCCCGCGCAGCCTGGGTCGGAACCCGGCCGGGAACGGTCCCCGGCACAGCCGCCGGCATGGCCGCGTTGTTGCCCGCAGCCCGCGCCGTCCAGGATGAGCTGCACCGGGACGGCTGCCCGCTCACCCGCGACGCCCTCGCCGCCCGCATGCGCCAGGCCGACCACCCGGTCCGCAATGCCCGGCTCACGCCTCTGCTCCAGGCACTGCGAAGCGAATCAGCCGGCCTGTCCCCCCCTGAACGGGCACTGAAGCAGGCAGCCCGGAACGGGACCAAGGCCCCAGGCAGCCGGATCTGGGCGGCCTGGGGCACCCGCGCTGTAGCGGCGCAGCCACAACGTCCGTCAAACCACCCCGGCACCCGTCGCTGCACAGGACGGCCTGCCTGCACGCGCTCGCGGTCGTCCGGCAACACCGGTCCGGTCGCGTACGTGGTTCGGTGCGTGGCGGACCTGATGATCGTCTCCGCGTCGATGGCGCTGCGGGAAGCGGCCAGGAACGACGCGGCCACGCCAGCCCTGGCCGTCGTATCGCTGGTGTTCGGGATCGGCGCCAGGGTCGCTGACGGATTTGGCCAGCGCCCGCTTGGTGTGCTGGGTCGAATTCGGCGGCGGACATCCATCATGATCCTTGACGTCATTCCGGTAGCGCACGCAGTTGTTTAAGGTGCTCGCGGATGTGGCCGGGATCGAGGAGGCTTGAGAAAGCTATCGGACGCTCGACTCGGATCCGAGTACCGTCGAGGATGATCGTCGGCACGCTCGTAGCGATCTGCCCTTCGCCAAGCTGAGCCGCGAGGATCACGAGTTCCAGGCCCGACCTCCGCATCGTCTCAAGGAGCTCGGTGTGGCTGCCGGCGGCCTGAATAATCGCGTCGAGATAGGGCCGGGACTGGGTTGGCCGGTTGTCGACCACCGGTATCCGTCCGGCCAGCAGTTCAGCGCTCGCAGCAGCGAGCATCCGGCTGCTGGCGATCACATGAGCGAGCACGGTGCTGGTGCCCCATTCCGCCCCGGATGACATCGCGAGGATATCTCGGCCTGCGGCCTCCAGCAGGCC
>Ga0116219_10004341_pt1 | contig 10707 bp, 10 predicted proteins | sample Sb_taG_4_FD_91019 | JGI IMG/M metagenome (GOLD analysis project Ga0116219, IMG submission 91019) | Peat soil microbial communities from Weissenstadt, Germany - Sb_50d_6_BS metaG | ecosystem: Environmental > Terrestrial > Soil > Wetlands > Peat | place: Germany: Weissenstadt | collected 2010-09-21
CGGCCGGCGCCTCGGCCGGCGCCTCGTTCTGCTCTCGATTGGATGGCGATCGGCCCCCTCGTCCTGCTCGTGTCGCCCGCCATCGTCGTTGGTCGCTCAGCTTCGCGCAAGCACTGGTGAGAACGAAGCCGCCACTGTGCTAGCAAACCTCGCATGAGCGACGAACCCAGCGACCGGCCCGAGCGCCCCCGATCTGCTCACAACGAGCGCGGCGTCACTCCCCAGAGCGAGGACTTCTCTGCCTGGTACAACGAGCTGGTCCTGAAGGCCGAGCTCGCCGATCGTGGCCCGGTGCGGGGCACGATGGTCATGCGCCCGTACGGCTACCGGATCTGGGAGCTGATCCAGGCCGATCTCGACCGCCGGATCAAGGAAACCGGCCACGAGAACGCCTACTTCCCGCTCTTCATCCCCGAGTCGTACCTTCGGCGGGAGGCGGACCATGTGGAGGGTTTCTCGCCGGAGTTGGCCGTGGTGACCCATGCAGGCGGCCGGGAGCTCGAAGAGCCGCTCGTCGTCCGCCCCACCTCAGAAACCGTCATCGGTGAATACATGGCCAAGTGGATCTCCTCCTACCGCGACCTCCCACTCCTCCTCAACCAGTGGGCGAACGTCGTCCGTTGGGAGCTCCGGCCCCGGTTGTTCCTGCGCACGACGGAGTTCCTGTGGCAAGAGGGGCATACGGCTCACGCCTCCGCCGCCGAGGCCTGGGCTGAAGTCCAGCTGGCGCTCGGGATGTACGAGTCGCTCGCCCGGGAGACCGCCGCCTTGGCGCCCATCGCCGGCGAGAAGACCGCCAGCGAGCGCTTTGCCGGCGCCGAGCGGACGACGACCATCGAGGCGATGATGCGTGACGGCCGGTCGCTCCAGTCGGGCACCTCCCACGCGCTCGGGCAGAACTTCTCCCGCGCCTTCGATATGACGTTCCAGAACGAGGCCGGCGAGCTCGAGCACTGCTACACGACGTCCTGGGGGCTGTCGTCCCGCATGGTCGGTGCCGTCATCATGGGTCACGGCGACGACAAGGGTTTGATCCTGCCGCCGGCGCTGGCGCCCCATCAGGTCGTCATCGTGCCGATCGGCCGGGACGCCGAGGCCGAGCCCGTGGTGGCCGCCGCCCGGGACCTCGGCCGTCAGATGGCCGCCGCCGGCGTGCGGGTGAAGGTGGACGAGCGGATGCAGCTGTCGCCGGGTTTCAAGTTCAACGAATGGGAGCTGCGGGGCGTGCCCTTGCGAGTCGAGCTCGGCCCCCGGGATCTGGCGGCCGGCTCGGCCTTGCTGGCCTCACGGCTGGCGGTTGCCCGGAGCGACAAGGTGGCGGTGCCGCTGGACTCGCTCGCTTCCATGATCCCGGGCCGCCTGGCGGAGTTCCACGACGAGCTGTACGGCCGGGCGCAGCGGTTCCGTGATGAGCACACGGTGCGGGTCGACACGTGGGACGAGCTGGTGGCGGCGGTGGAAACGGGCTTCGCGCTGGCGCTCTGCTGCGACACCGGTGCGTGCGAGCAGCGTCTGAAGGACGCCACGACGGCGACTCCCCGGTGCATCCCCTTCGGTGCCGAGCCCGAAGCCGGCCCCTGCGTGATGTGCGGCTCCGCCTCCGCCTACGGCACCCGCGTGGTGTTCGGCCGGGCGTACTGATCTGGCGCCCGCCCGCCCGCCGCCGCCGACTCGACGGGCTGCCGCCGGCCGAGCGGGCCTCCTCGGGGTATGTCCATTTCGAAATTGCTTACTTATCACTCAGTAAGCAATTTGCGAATTCAATATCTGCCCGGGCCCCCTCTCAGAAACCCGACCGTGCCTCAGGCGATGCCGGCGAGAACCTCGGCGATCTGGATGGCGTTGAGAGCGGCACCCTTGCGGAGGTTGTCGCCGGCTACGAACATCGCCAGCCCACGGCCGTCGGGCACGCCCGGGTCCACGCGGATGCGGCCGACGAGTGAGACGTCGCCGCCGACGACGCGCTGGGGGGTCGGGATGTCGGACAGCTCGACGCCGGCCGAGCCCGCCAGGATCGATCGGGCCTCATCGGGCGAGAGCGGCCGTTCGAACTCGGCGTTGATCGAGTTGCAGTGTCCGGTGAACACCGGGACCCGCACGCAGGTGCACGACACGAGCAACTCCGGCAGCCCCAGAATCTTCTGCGCCTCCTGGCGCCACTTCTGCTCCTCGTCCGTCTCGCCGCTGCCGTCGTCGAGCTGTTTGCCGGCGACCGGGATCACGTTGAAGGCGATGGTCGTCGGGAACTTCACCGGCGCCGGGAATTCCACCGCCGAGCCGCCGAAGGTCAGGGCGGCCGCCTCGGAGGCGACCTTCTGGATCTGCTCGTCGAGCTCGGCCACGCCGGCCAGGCCTGCGCCCGAGCAGGCCTGGTACGTGGCGATCACGACGCGGCGGAGGCCGGCGGCGTCGTGCAGGGGCTTCAGCACCGGCATGGCGACCATGGTCGTGCAGTTCGGGTTGCCCACGATGCCCTTCGGGATCAACGAGAGGGCTTGGCGGTTCACCTCGGGCACCACGAGGGGGACGTCCGGGTCCATGCGCCAGGCCGACGAGTTGTCGATGACGATGGCGCCGGCGGCCGCCACCCTGGGCGCCAGCTCCCTCGACGCCGCCCCTCCGCAGGAGAACAGAGCGATCTCGAGGCCGGCGAAGTCCGCCGTGGCCACGTCCTCCACGACCACGTCGGTGTCACGCCAGGGGAGCATCCGCCCGGCCGAGCGGGCCGAGGCGAAGTAGCGGATCTCGTCAACCGGGAAGTTCCGCTCCGCCAGGATCGACCGCATGACACCGCCGACCTGGCCGGTGGCGCCGAAGACTCCAACCTTCATGGACGGATTCTAGAGGCGGCCGGGAGGAGGACCGTGGCGGGCGGAGCCGGCGGCCTACCCGCCGGCTCCCAGCCCGAACGCCTCGTGCAACGCCTGCACCGCCTTCTCGGCCAGGCCCGCGCGGACCATGCAGGAGATCCGGATCGGCGAGGTCGAGATCATTTCGATGTTGATGGATTCGGCGGCGAGGGTTTCGAACATCATGGCCGTCACCCCGGGGTGCGTCTTCATGCCGGCGCCCACGAGGGACACCTGCGCCACGTCCTCGTCGGCCACGACCGACACGGCACCGAGCGACGGCCGCATCTCCTCGGCGACTTCGAGCGAGGCGGCCACGTCGTCCTTGGGGACGGTGAACGAGATGTCCGTCGTGCCGTCGTGGGAGACGTTCTGGACGATCATGTCGACGTTCACGGAACGCTCGGCCAGGCCGCGGAAGAGCGTGGCGGCGATCCCGGGCCGGTCGGCGACACCCGACAAGGTGACCTTGGCCGCCGACGTGTCGCTGGTCACGGCAGAAACGACCGGCTGCTCCATATTCGGATCCTCCTCAGTGACGACGGTCCCCGGCTCCCAGGTGAACGACGAGCGCACGAGCAGGGGGACGTGATGGTTGCGGGCGAACTCGACCGATCGCAGGGCCAGCACCCGCCCGCCGGTGGCGGCGATCTCGAGCATCTCCTCGAACGAGATGCGGGGGACCTTGCGGGCCGAGGGCACGACCCGGGGGTCGGCGGAGAACACCCCGGAGACGTCCGTGTAGATCTCGCAGCGGTCGGCACCGAGCGCGGCCGCCAGCGCCACGGCCGTCGTGTCGGACCCGCCCCGCCCGAGCGTCGTCACGTCTCGTTCCATCGACACGCCCTGGAAGCCCGCCACCACCGGTACCGAGCCCGCCCCCAACGCCTCCCGGATCCGGTCGCCCTTGACCTCGATGATGCGGGCCCTGGTGTGCAGGTTGTCGGTGATGATGCCGGCCTGGCTGCCCGTGAACGACGAGGCCGCCACGCCTCGCTCGGCCAGTGCCATGCAGAGCAGCGCCATCGAGATGCGCTCGCCGGCGGTCCAGAGCATGTCCATCTCCCGCCCGGGGATGACCTTTGACACCTGGTTGGCGAGGTGGAGAAGGTCGTCGGTCGTCTTGCCCATGGCGCTCACGACGACGACGACCTGGTCGCCGCCGCGCACCGTGCGGGCGATGTGATCCGCTACCGCCTTGATGCGGTCCGCGTCGGCGACGGAGGTGCCGCCGAACTTCTGCACGACGAGAGACACGGGCGCCAAGCTACCCGCCGGCCGGCCGGCGGCTGAGCGTCCCGCCGACAACCCCGACGAGCCCGCTTTCCGTTACCTGCCCACTACCCGGTAGCCTCTCGCACCGTGCCGAGCGAGAAGCGTGCCCGCCAACGCGCCCTGCGCGCCCAGAAGCAAGCCATCATCCAGCGCCAGCGCAAGCGGCGCACGACGCTCCGGCGGTTCGTGTACGGAATCGTGCTCGTGGTCGTCATCGTCGGGATCGTCGTGCTGATCCAGACGAGCGGGGGTGGGAAGAAGAAGGCGGCAAGCACGACGACGAACTCCACCACGACGACGTCCACCTACCCGGTGCCGTCGACCTTGCCGCTCACGACCAAGGCGGTCGTGCCGGCCTGCCCGCCGGCGGCGGGCTCGAGCGTCCGCGTGGTCTGGTTCACGAAGGCGCCGCCCGACTGCGTCGGGAAGACCTCGGTGTGGGACGCCACCTTCGAGACGTCGCTCGGGAACTTCGTCGTCCAGATGGACGCCGCCAAGTCCTACGCGGCCGTCAACAACTTCGTCTTCCTCGCCGGCTGGCAGTACTACAACGGGACGTTCTTCCACCGGGTGATCCCGGGTTTTGTCGTGCAGGGCGGTGACCCGACCGGTCTCGGCTCAGGTGGGCCACACCAGTTCCCGGGCTACTCGTACACGGGCAACACACCGCCACAGAGCTGTATCAAGGATCCCGTCGGCCCGGACTGCTACAAGATCGGTGACATCGCCGCCGCCAACACCGGCAAGGCGACGTCGAACGGGAGCCAGTTCTTCGTGGTGATACCCGGAGGCCAGACCACCCTCAACACCGAGCCGAACTACACCGACTTCGGCAAAGTGATCTCCGGTCTGAGCATCGTGGAGAAGATCGGAGCCGACGGCACGGCCGGCGGCACGCCCAAGGTGAAGGTGTACCTGCTCAAGGTCACCGCGAAGCAGATCAAGGCCTAGGAGGTCACGTGTCCCAAGAATTCCCGCCGGCGGATGGTTCCGCTCCCAAGACGCAGAAGTTTTCCGGCCAGCCCCCCATGGGACTCGACCTGTCGAAGCGCTACAGCGCTGAGATGGTCACCTCGAAGGGCACGATGGTCTTCGCCCTCGACGCCCTGGCGGCGCCGAGGACGGTGAACAACTTCGTCTCCCTGGCGCGCTACCACTACTACGAGGGGATCGTGTTTCATCGGGTCACCCCCGGCTTCGTGATCCAGGGGGGCGGCCCGGAGGGCACGGGCGCCGGCGGCCCCGGCTACCGGTTCGGGGACGAGTTGCCGTCGGCGGGCAAGTACGAGATCGGGTCGCTCGCCATGGCGAACGCCGGCCCGGACACGAACGGCAGCCAGTTCTTCGTCATCTCCGGCCCCGACGGCGTGCGCCTGCCGCCGGCCTACTCCCTGTTCGGCCAGCTCGTGAAAGGTCGGGACGTGCTGGCGGCGATCGACGGTGTCGGCTCCGGCAGCGGCAAGCCACGGGAGAAGGTCGTCATCGAGTCCGTGACGATCTCCGAGGCCGCCTAACCGCCCTACGCCGGCAGATCCGCCAGAGACCCGGCCCGCCCGTCCAGGTAGACGGTGACCTCGCCCTGCCCGGTGCTCCGCCAGCTGCCGTCAGGCTCCCGGATGAGCGCCGTCCGCTCGGCGATGCCGGCGACGGGCACGCCGCTCGGAGCCAGCTCGAGGATTCGCCACAAGTGCTGGCCGGCGCCGGAATCGTGGTGGGGCACCACCGCCATCTGCTCCACGAGCCCCAGCCCGACCGTGAAGGCGCCGCCGCGGGGGTCCACCATCGGGTCGCACAGGACCATGGCGCCGGCCGATGAGCCGGCCACGACGGCGCCCCTCCGCCAGGCCTCCCCGATGGCGTCCAACACGGCGGAGCCCTTGAGGACGGACCGGAGATGAAGCGGCGAGCCCCCCGACAGATATACGAAACCCGCCCCCCTCACCACATCCGCATTCTCCTCACGGCACGCATCGGCGTGGCTCAGCACCATGAGGCCGGTGGCCTTCCCGCCCAACGCCGCGAACCACGATTGCGCCGTCGCCACCGCTCGCTCGGGGTGCTCGTAGGCGGCTGCGGTCGGCAGCACGACGACGTCGGTGCCGCCGGAGCGCTCCAGCAGCTCGGCGTCGAAGTCGCAACCCGGCTGCCACTCGGCCCCGCCCACGAGTGCGAGGAGGCCGCCGACGCTCCCGGTACTCCCGACGCTCACGTCCGCACCACGTCAGGCCGGTACAGCGTGGCGTCGACGACTTTTCCGGCCGCGCTCTTGATGATCCACACTCCACCCTTCGGTGCCGCATCCGCGTTGGGACCGAGGTCCACCCCAAGCCGTGCCAAGCGGTCCAGGATGCCCCAGATCACGTCGCCGTGCGTGCAGGCGACGACGGGTCCGCCCACGCCGGAGGGGGGATCGAGGCGGGCGGTCAGCCTGAACAGCTGCTCGAAGGCGTGCCCCGGCTCGGAGCCTTCGACGAGCCATCCCGCCTCGACCACGTCGAGGCCGCTCAGCTTCGCCAGGGGTACGACCGTGTCCCGGCACCGCGCCGCCGGGCTCGACAGCACGCGCACCGGTCGACGCCCGACGAGATCCACGAGATGGCTGGCGATGACGCGGGCCTGCTCGTGCCCTCGACGTGTGAGCGGTCGCTCGAGATCCGGGTCCGCCCATCGCTCCCGGTTCTCGGCCTTACCATGGCGCGCGAGATAGAGGGTGGGCGTGGTCCGCTCGCTGGCCTTGGCGCGCTGTCTGGCCGGCGAGGCCGGTTGCGCCTCCCGAACGCCGTTGCTCGTCATCCGCCGATCCCCTTCACGCCGATGGCCGATCCGATGCCCCAGGTGACCGCCCCTGCCGCCGCGCAGATCAGGAGCTGGCGCATGGCCGAGAACCACCACTTGCGCCCGGTGAAGAGCGACAGGAGGCCACCCACGACGAGGGCCGAGACGCCGGCCACGGCCACGGTCACGAGCGTGGCGGACGTGCCGTGCTGGAACAGGAACGGCAGCAGGGGCAGCGCCGCGCCCACGGCGAACGTCACGAAGGACGAAACGGCGGCCTGCATGGGATTGCCGGTCTGGCTGGGGTTGATGCCGAGCTCTTCGCGGGCGTGGGTTTCCAGAGCGGTCTGCGGGTCGGACATCAATTCGTCGGCGACCCTGCGGGCGAGCTCGGGAGGCATGCCCCTGCTCTCGTAGAGGTGGACGAGCTCGCGCCGCTCGCTCTCGGGGCGGTGCTCGATCGCACGCCGTTCGATCTCGATCTCGCGACCCCAGAGCTCGCTCTGCGCCCGCATGGAGATGTACTCGCCCGCAGCCATGGAGAACGCCCCGCCCAGCAGCCCGGCCAGGCCGGCAAGCCGCACGAGTCCCGTGGCGGCATTGGCGCCGGCGATGCCGAGCACGAGGGACGTGTTGGACACGAGGCCGTCACTGATCCCGAAGACCGCCGCCCGGGCCCCGCCGCCGGCGATGTCCCGGTGCTTATGCTCGGGCATCCCCGCTTCGTGACGATGGGCCGCGCGCCGTCGCCGCCGCTTGGACAGCCGAGACGTCGAAGCCGGACGTGAGGGCCCGCCCATGGGTACAAGGTCTAGTCGGCGCCGAGGCAGTCATGGGCATCGAGCCGGCGGCTCTGCAGGCACGGCGCTGCTTTGGGCCGGGCCCGAGGGCTGCCGACGCCTCTTCAACCCTCGGTGCGCTGCCTGAAACGGGGCCGGGGGGCATACACTCGGGCGGCGTATGGATCCGAGCACCACGATGGACGGCGATCTCACGCAAGACCTCCTCGCTCTCGTCCGCAGCCGCGGTTACGAGCGCCGAGCCGAGCCGTTCGCCCTCTCGTCGGGGGGCACGAGTCGCGACTACGTGGACCTGCGCCGGGCGGTGGCGAGGGGTGCCGACCTCGAGCTCGCCGGCCGTGCCGTCGCCGCCGCCTTGGCGCGGCGCGGCGTCGAGTTCGACGCCATCGGCGGCATGACGATGGGAGCCGATCCCGTCGCCCACGCCGTTGCCATGCTGACCGGCCGTGGCTGGTTCTCCGTGCGCAAGGCCGTGAAGGACCACGGCCGCCAACAGAGGATCGAGGGAGCCAGCTTGTCGCCGGGCGTGCGCGTCGTCGTGATGGAGGACACCGTGTCCACCGGGAGATCGATGTTCGAGGCGCTCGAGGTGGTCCGCGAGTCGGGGGCTGAAGTCGTCGCTGCCTGCACGATCCTCGATCGGGGCGAGGACATCGCACCGAAGGTCGAGTCGCTGGGCGTTCCCTACGTGGCCGTCCTCACCTACCGTGATCTCGGCATCGAGCCCATCGGAGACGGCAGCTCGGGCTCCTCGCCCGACGGCGGTGCCTCCTCGCCCAACGGCGGTGCCTCCTCGCCCAGCAGTTCCGCCTCCTCGCCCAACCAGTAGCGCAGCGCAGCGCGTTCGTCGGCATCGGCAGCACCCGTGGACTCTCTCGACATCATCCTCGCCGTCTTCTTGCTCCTGTCCGCCGTCCACGGGCTGCGTCTCGGGGCGGCGGTGCAGGTGCTCTCGTACGCCGGCGGACTGCTCGGGCTGGCCCTCGGGATCGCCCTCATCGTCGTGGTCTCGCCCCATCTGCACGGTGAGTTCGTGAGGACCTTCGTGGCGCTCATGTTGCTCCTGGTCCCTGCGACCATCACCTGGGAGATCGGTCGCCATGTGGGTGCCAAGGTGTGGAAACGACTGCGCGGGAACCGCATCGCCGCCGTCGACTCCGGGAGCGGCGCCGTCATCGCCATGGCCGGCACGCTCGTCATGGTGTGGTTGCTCGCCTCGGTCCTGGCGAACAGCCAGGTGAGGCTCATCTCCAGCCAGATCCAGGACTCAGCCGTCGTGCGCGCCGTCACCCAGGTCATGCCGCCGCTCCCGAACGAGTTGGCCACCGTAGAGCGCCTGCTCAACCAGGATGGCTTCCCGCTGCCCTACCTCGGCATCCTCCAACCCGTCGGCCCCGTCGCCCTGCCGGCGTCACCGCAGGTCCGCCAAGCGGTGGATGCCGCCGGGCGATCGACGGTGCAGATCGTGGCCGTGGGATGCGGCAATGTCGTCGTCGAAGGCTCGGGCTTCGTCGTGGCTCCCGGCCTCGTCGTCACGAACGCCCACGTCGTGGCCGGGGCGACCACGATCACGGAGTACGACAACGTTCAGTCCGAGCGGGCGACGCCCGTGCTGTTCGATCCCAACTACGACCTCGCCGTCCTCCGGGTGCCCGATCTCACGGTGCCGCCGCTCAAGATCGACCCCGGCTACGTCGGCCGCGGGACGAAGGGCGTCGTGCTCGGCTACCCGGGTGGCGGCCCCTTCGACGCCCAGCCCGCCGGCGTCATGCTGCGGTTCGACCCCGAGTCCCCCAACATCTACGAGACCGCCAACACCCAGCGGCAGATCTACGAGCTCGATGCCTTGGTCCGTCCCGGCAACTCCGGAGGCCCTCTCGTCGAGCCGGACGGCGTCGTGATCGGTGTCGTGTTCTCCCGGGATGCGAACAACTCGAACATCGGCTTCGCCCTGGCATCGCCGGGGGTGCTACAGCGGGTGCACGAGGCCGAAGCCCGCCCCGCCAACGCCTCCGTCAGCACGGGAGCCTGTATCAACGGTTGATCTGGGGCCGGCGGGGGATCGCGGGCGCGCTACCAGCAACCAGCCACCACGTCGGCCATGATGTCGCCCGTGGGTTTGCGCATCGAGGACTACGGCATCATCGGCGACACCCAGACGGTGGCACTCGTCGGTCGGGACGGCTCCATCGACTGGTGCTGCCTGCCTCATTTCGACTCGGCGGCCTGCTTCGCCAAGCTGCTCGGCACGCCGGACCACGGCTATTGGCGGATCGCCCCGAAGGCGAGCCCCAAGCCGGGCCACGGAGACCCATTGCTCTCGACCCGACGCCGCTACGTCGGCGACTCCCTCGTGCTCGAAACCGAGTGGGAGCTGCGCGACGGCACCGTCCGCCTGACCGACTGCATGCCCGTCCGGGACGAGTCCCCCCAGATCATCCGCCTCGTCGAGTGCACGAGCGGGGCGGTCGAGATGCGGATGGACTTGGTGATCCGGTTCGAGTACGGGTCGGCCATCCCCTGGGTGCGGCGGATCGACGGCTCCCTCGTCGCCATCGCAGGCCCCGATGCCCTGGCGCTCTGGACCCCGGTGCACGGCCACGGCGAGGACTTGACGACGGTCTCGGAGTTCACCCTTCGCGAGGGCCAGAGCGTCCCCTTCGTTCTCAACTACTTCCGTTCGACGGAGGAGGCGCCGCGACCGGTCGACGCCGCCTACGCCGTCCATGCCACCACGCAGTTCTGGCAGTCCTGGGCGGAGATCGACACGCTCGACCTCGGCGAGTGGCAGGAGGCGGTCGTCCGCTCCCTCCTCACGCTCAAGGCGCTCACGTTCGGGCCGACGGGGGGCATCATCGCCGCTCCCACGACGTCGCTGCCCGAGTCGCTCGGCGGCAGCCGCAACTGGGACTACCGCTACTCGTGGCTCCGCGACGCCACCCTCACCCTCTCGTCCCTGATGGCCGCCGGTTACGTGGAGGAAGCGGCGGCCTGGCGTGACTGGCTGC
>Ga0116219_10004343_pt1 | contig 10706 bp, 8 predicted proteins | sample Sb_taG_4_FD_91019 | JGI IMG/M metagenome (GOLD analysis project Ga0116219, IMG submission 91019) | Peat soil microbial communities from Weissenstadt, Germany - Sb_50d_6_BS metaG | ecosystem: Environmental > Terrestrial > Soil > Wetlands > Peat | place: Germany: Weissenstadt | collected 2010-09-21
CTGCTGGGCAGCGCCGCCTGTCGCTCCTAGGATTCCGGGTTGTCGGAACCGCCGGATACGGGTTGCGGCGCATGATCGTGTCTCCAGACGGGCGTAGGAGGCTTATTTTGAAAGACGGCGAGCGGAAGGCAATTAAGACGGACCGGACCATCCTTGTGCCTGGTCCTAAGAGAGAGGTTGACTGCGTCCGCACAATCTTCGGGCTTGCTGCGGACCTACGAAAGACTCCGAAGGAGATCGCGGAAGAACTAAATGTTCGACACCTCCATTTCTCGAATGGACGCCCTTGGAATCAGCGATCTGTTTATCGCATTCTGAAGAACGAAAAATATGCTGGGTGTAATACATACGGGAAGACGACGCGAAAGCTCTGTTCGCGTAGCCAAGGGGTCGAACGCCATCTTTGGATTACCAATCCCGATGCATTTGACTCGATCGTAAACCGGGATATATTTGATCGCGTTCAGAAACTCATTCAAAGGAGAGCAACGCGGCCGAAGAGATCCGATGCATGCCTTATCCAAGGGATGAGAAGGGTATTGGCTCGAGAAGGAAAAATAACTCAAAGACTCTTGAAAGGAAAGGGCATATTCGACCATAGAACCTACTACCAGCGGTTCGGTTCAGTTATGAGGGCTTATGAATTGGCCGGATACCTACCGCCACCTACAACGATAAAGTTCATCAACGCGCAGAGGCAGGTGAGGCTTTTGCGGAACTACTTATACATTCGACTGAAAGAACTTTTTTCTGACCATGTGAGATTCATCAATTTACCAGGACAGAAGTTCCGGCAAGTCGTCGAAATCGATGGTCGTCTCAGAGTTGCTGTTTATCTATGCCGAGCAGCAGAGAGCACGAACGCCGGAGAACCTGGCTGGCTCCTGCGGGTGCGCTCTTTAGAAAAAGACTTGCCGGCCCTGATCTGCACTATGGATCAATCGTTTTCTAAATTGCTGAATTTCTACGTACTTTCCCCAGTTGGGGCCAGTTTCCTGAAATACAAGGTGCTGCGGGAGAATCAACGTTGGTTGTCTGCCGGACGGAAGCTCGGGAAGTTGGATGATTTTTGCGATGTTGCAAAAGAGATTGCGTCCCAGTCTAAGAACTGCGATCGCTATACAGCCGTGGACGACCTTCTGATAGCCGCCGACACTTGGACGATCATGCTCGGCAAGAAAGAAATCTCGCTTGGGCCTGTTGTTTGGACAATCTTTAGTATGTTGGTCCGAAACGCGGGGCAGGTGGTTTCGCGAGATCGGCTGACTGAAAAACTTCTCGATCCCGCGAGTCTCAGCGTGTACATACATAACTTGCGCGTCAAGCTGGGTGTACAGGCTCGGAAACGCATCCAGAGCGTTCCGGGAGTAGGTTATATGTATGTCTCCCCAGACAAAGTTGCGAAATGCGACTCCAAAGTTGCTTCACAGTGGCACTATATGTGGAAGGACATGAGCAGGGTGCGGTGACCCAGGGCACACGTGTGCACGCCAGCCGCGCCTCTTTCTCAGAACGGAGAATCCCACTGTCGCGCCGTCACGACCTCATAGAAAGATCGCAGGTCTTCAAGACGCACACCTCGTTCCAGCCATTCGCTGTTCTCTGTGATGTGGACTTTGCATGGATTCTTCAAACGAGTCGTCAAGTAAAACGCTTCGAGAGCCGCATTCTCGGGATTCATTCCCGCCACAAGAGTGATCCGACAGCGTTCGTCACGAGCAGCCTGTAATATCCACATACGCCCCTTGGTGACCAGCTTGATCGAGCGACAGACACGAACGGCGACCTTAGTGCCATTCTTGAGCCTGAGGCAGTTCCAACGCCTCCATGCCACCGAAAACAGGGATACTCTCCCCGGAAACATCTTTACCAATTGCTGCATCAGTTCGGAACGAATCTTGCGAACATGCAAACGGTGCTCGGCTGTCTTTTTGTACATCGTCTGGTAGCCGATGAGATCGTATGCCTTAATCATTGACCCGAACCGATGGTTGAGACCGCCCGGCGACAATCCGTGCAAGCCGAGAATAGCGGCTGACAGGTGTCCGTGCAGTTCGAGGATGGACTTCAGTTGCTCCAAGACTTGCTCGTTTGAACGATGCGAGAACCTTTGGCGCAGCGTCTCTTGAGCCGCCTCAAATGTTCTTGGTTCCACGAGCGGTTCAAAGGCATCCGGCACGATTATCCATTCCGACTCTGGAACCTTCCTAGACTTGGAGCAAAGCCTTTCCGTGGTTCGGTTGTAGATGGCGGTCCCTTTGTATTTAGGGTGGGTCAGAACCTTCTTCACAGCATGGTCGCTCCACCGCTTCCCATCAAGGAAAGGTGCGCCTCTTTGATCAAGTTCGGCGGCGATGCCAGCGAACGTCTTGTTTTCCGAAACGAACAGTCGATAGATTTCCCTGACCCAAAAGACCTCGTTTGCAGGGCCGGGCACGAGTACTACCCGGTCGGTGGCAATGCTCTTGTGCTCGCCCGCTGAGAGTTGTTGCCTCGGGGTTCCGTCAGCGGAGATGAGCAATCGCCGGAAGCCGTAGCCGGGATGTGCTCCCGACCGGAATCCTCTTTTCACCACTCGCGTCATACCAGCGAACACCTTGTCGGATAGTTCTCGACTGTATTCGGCCGCCATGACTCTTTTCAGAGTCTTCAAGATCAGACTGGCAGGATGCCCGTCGTTCGAGAACTGCTCCGCGCAGTAGTGGACGCTTACTCCGGCAGCTTTGCACAGGAACTCGTAGTGCGCCGCCTCATCCGGGTCTTGAAAACGTCCCCAGCGGCTCACATCGTATACAAGGATCACCTTATAGGATTGCTTGCCCCCTACGACATCCTGAAGCAGTTGGGACAATCCTGTCCTTCGCCCAATTTCCAATCCGCTCTTGGCCTCGTCACAGTAAGTTTGACAGACGGCGAGCCCCTTCTCCTGTGCGTAATTGGCAATCCTCGCGATTTGACAATCGAGAGAATACTCCTGACGTTCCGTGGATACGCGGAGGTATTGGGCGGCTGGGACGGTGGTCATAGGGCACTCCTTTTGAGTGGATTAAGGATTTACAGCACATGCTAGGTGGGAATCACTGGGTCAGGAGATGACTTCTCCGGGGAAAACCGAAATTATACCACCGAGCAAACGACAAATTCTGTGACAGACATGCCGCATTAAGAAATTTGTTCGGATTTCGTAACGGGTATGCGATGCCACAACCCGCAGAACGAGATGCATATACCTGTGCTGCGCAAATATTCCATCCGCACTCGGAATCAATGGATCGCGTCCACCTGACAGGGGTTCGCGTGGCTTCTAGAGATCGTTGTCGGTGAGGAAGCCGCCGTGGTCGTTGCTCTCAAGCCAATGGTAGAGATGGACCTGATAAAGGTAGGACGCAACAAGTTCTTCCCCGAGTTCGTGGGTTTCGCTGCATAAGAAAGGAATCTGCAGCCCGGCGAGTGCGGCAATAAGCGACTGGGTGATACGGTTGGGATTGCCGCCTGCACAGGTGTAGGGAGATTTCACTTCGCTCAAGGATGCCGTGATCACGAGCAGCCGATACGGATAGCGGCTCATGAGTTGAAGCCGCTTGACAAACACGGACCGCTCGGTGGTGAGGGAATGGACAAGATCCGCAAGCTCCTTGCGCTCCACCACGCAATGGTCCTCAAGTCCCGCGATGGAGTAATCTCCCAGTTTGAGGGCCCGTTTCTCGATCCCCGCAAACCATCCTTCAAAGCGTGAGAAATCGAACGGATTCTGCTCACGGGTATCGACCAGGATCACTGGGCGTGGCGTCTTCAGCTGGGTGCCACCGCGTTCTGCAAGAACCGGAATCGCGGGGTGTGGTACGGGCACTGCTGACATCTGCCATTTCAACGGGGATGCAATGAGGGTACGATGTCTTCTCATCAGCGCTGTCTCACGCGGCAATCTTCTCCAAGTAATACTCGTGATGTAACCCGCCGAGGATCGGCCTGGCCCTGATTTCACAATGCGCTGGCAATCGGTGACGAGCCCGTGTTCTCAACTGCCGGATGGCCCTCTCCTTATTACTATCCGCAGTATCCGCCGGGATTCCTGGCCCCAGGCTCAGGTGCGGGCGGCCTTGGTTGTAATGGCGAACCCACTCTTGCAGCATCATTCGCAGATGATTTTCACTGAGCGGAATCAGAAAGTCCAGACACTCGCGCCGGAGCGTTCCCACCAGCCGTTCGCAATAGGCGTTGGCTTGTGGCGCCCGAACTGGCGTCCGCAGCACTCGAAGGCCGAACGACTCCAGTTCCCTGCTGTTTCAGGTAGTCGGTGAGTTGACCGACGGTGATCCCGTCCACTCCCGCGCTACCTTCATTGCCCCTTCACCTGCCGCAGTGCTTCCTTCAGGTTTTCTCGCTCACAGACTTCCTCCATCAGTCGATCGGTTCTAGCTGGGTTTTACGGGTTCTGGAAGCATTAGTGCGAATGGCCGTTATGTGGTCTTCTGGTCTGACGCAGACAATCTGGCATCTGGGACAATACCGGGGAACGCCTCCATTTACGTTCGCGATCTGCAACAGGGCACGACGGAAAGGGAGGATGTTGCCGCAGATGGCACACCTGGCAATGGAAATGCATCTCAACCTTGCATTAGCACAGACGGACGGTTTGTCGTTTTCGCATCGAGTGCGACGAATCTGGTCGCGGGCGCTTCCGGCCTACAAATATATCTTCGTGACCGGAATACGGGTCAGATCAAGCTAGCCAGCGTCGGGATGGATGGTTCTCCGGCAAATCAGGGTGCGAGTGTACCCGCGGTGAACGCTGACGGTCGCTTCGTCGCCTATTTTTCGCCATCTACGAACCTTGTATCCCAAACCACGAACGGTATTACCGAAGTTTACGTCTACGATACCCAAGCTGCACAAACAGTTCTCGCCAGCTCTGCGTCCGATGGAACCCCGGCAGGGCAGTCGGTGTTTTCGAATAATTTGCCTCCTGCAATGAGCGCCGATGGCCGCTTCGTTTCCTTCGCTTCGAACGCCACAAATCTGATACCTGGAGCGATTGACTACAATGGCGATGAGCGGGTGTTTCTCAAGGACCTGACGTCGCAAACCATTAGCCTCGTAGATACCGATGCCAACGCAATGCCGCTTGCTGTCGGTGGCAACAGATCACAAATCAGCGCTGACGGTCGCTTCGTTGCCTACATGCTTTATGGCCAGGTCTTCTTGCGGGACATGGACAGCAATCAAAGCGTTGCCATTAGTCTGGCAGCGAATGGGACTCCGGGAAACAATTCAAGCTACTCCGATGCTCCCAACATAAATCCAAGCGGAACTGTAGTGGCGTTTGACTCAACCGCCACAAATCTCATCGCCAACGACACAAACAATGCCAGTGATGTATTTGTGGGGCAAAATCCCCTGATTGGCACGCCGTATGTCCAATCGCTAACGCTCAGTCCATCTCCGGCACCAGGAGGTTCTACAGTAACCGGGACGGTGACTCTCAGCGGCGCCGCTACAACCAATGGCGCTACGGTCGTAGTCTCCATCAACAATACGGCAACCCAAGTACCCTCGTTCGTCTTGGTCCCCGCGGGTGCAACCAGGGCGGCATTCTCGTTCAATACTTCACTCGTCGCAACCGAAACGGTTATGACCGTGATCGGTTCTTACAACGGAGCATCAGCCGTCGCGCTCCTAACCTTGGAACCCGCGCCGACATTGTCAGTTGCTCCGCCCAGTGGGGATTTTGGCAATCAGCCTGTCGGCACGACAAGCGCCAGCAACGTCTTTACCGTCGCCAACACGGGGACGGCCCCCCTCACTTTGAATTCCGAAAGCATTGCCAGCGGCCAAGTGTTTCATATGACTGCTAATTCTTGCGGAGCAACCTTGGCGGTTGGAGCCAATTGCTCTGTTTCAGTGGTATTCAGCCCAACGACGGCAGGACCAACCGCGGATATTTTGCAAATCAGTTACAGTAGTCCACCGGTGGTGGAGTCAGTGCCTCTTACGGGAATTGGCACGACACCATTGGTGAGCCTGGCCCCAGCCGCCGTAAACTTCGGAAGCCAGCCGATGCCAAGCGCCACGCCTGCCACAGTGACCTTGACCAACGTCGGCACAGCAGCGCTCACGAATATCGCAGTCAGTATCACAGGGGCGAATGCGACGGATTTTAGTGTCAGTAGCAACGGCTGTTCAGGAACGGTGCTCCCAGCCAACAGTGGCTGCCTCATTACGGTGGCCTTCTCGCCACAAGCTACGGGTCTGCGAAGTGCAAGCCTTTCAGTGAACGACAACGCTGTTGGCAGCCCACAAACCGTGGGCCTGAGCGGAACAGGAATCGTCCCCCTTACTGTCTCGCCCAAAACCTTGTCCTATGGCAATCAGGGGATTAGCAGCACGAGCACCGCCAAGAAAGTCACTCTAACCAACAACACAGGTGCAGTCGTCACAATATCCTCCATGGCAATCAGCGGGACGGACCCTGATGATTTCACCCAGTCGGCCACCACTTGCGGCAAGACGCTCGCATTGCAGAAGTCTTGCACAATCAGCGTCACTTTTACTCCCGCAGCATTGGGCGCAAGATCGGCCATGTTCACCCTTACAGACAGTGCCGTGAACAGCCCGCAAACTGTTGCCTTGTCCGGCACGGGAGTTCTCCAAGTTACTCTTTCCACAGCGACCTTTGCTTTTGGCAATCAGGCAGATGGCAGCACCAGTGCACCCAAGACCGTGACGCTCACGAACAACACGAATTCGGCATTGCCCATATCAAGTGCCATTACGGGGACAAATGCCGGCGAGTTTGCGGTGTCTTCCAATGGGTGCGGGTCAAGCATTGGCGGGCATTCGTCTTGCAAAATGAGCATCACGTTTGCACCTGTGACGCCGGGAGCGAAGACTGCAGCGCTCACAAATACGGACAGCGCCAACAATAGTCCTCAATCTGTGAGTTTGACAGGGACCGGAATTGCGCCGGTATCAGTCACTCCATCGAGCTTGACCTTCGCCGCTCAAAAAGTAGGCACCACGAGCCCCGCAAAGAAAATTACCGTCAAGAACAATCTTAAGACAACGCTGACGTTCTCTGGCATCACGTTGACGGGCGCGAACGCGGGTGATTTTGCCCAGTCCGCGACAACTTGCGGAACAATGCTAGCTGCGGGCGCGAACTGCACTGTGAGTATTACTTTCACCCCGGCTGCAAAGGGCTCTCGTGTGGCGGAGCTGGACGTTGCAGACAGCGCAATCACGAGTCCGCAGGCTGTTGCGTTGACTGGAACCGGCAAGTGAGACCGCTGCTCAACTTGCGAAGACAGTCTCTCGCTCTGGGGTGAGCGAGCGGGAGTTGGTGCCCACGAGACAGGAGCACCACAGGATCGCCCGCGTATTGAGCTCTGTGGCTCTCGCCGCCCTCAAAATCGACTACACCGCTGTAGACGGAAAACCAGAAACACTGTTTATCTGCATGAAAACATTGGTCGGGGAGAGAGGATTTGAACCTCCGACCCCCTGGTCCCGAACCAGGTGCTCTACCAGGCTGAGCCACTCCCCGACAGTTGGTTAGTCACTTCATTCTACTACACGTTGCATGACACATCCTGTGCCTGGAAATTCGGGTAGTGGGCTAATTCCGCGTTGCGGCATTGAAAGAGTCGATGATAAAGCCGCGCTTGCGTATGGGAGTCGAACGTACAGGCCACCTTCGGGGCATCGCGGAGTTGACGATCCCAGCCTTACAGTTACACCTGCGTATGAAAACGAAAGGCAATCATGAAATTTTCCCAGTTTTTCACGATTATGTTTCTCGGGGCGGCACTCGTCGGCCAGACATTTTCTCAGGACACTTCCGCATCGGCGAAGGCCGTTCCGCCCGTCGAAATCAAGGGTCACCGCATTGGCGAAAGCATCGAAGAATTCATGATCGCGCAGGGCACGCCTCAGAAGTTCCAGGACTGCGCTACGCTGGTTCTCGATCCATCCACGGAGAAGCGCTATGCCTCTGAGCCTAAGTTTTCGTACAAGGATAAAGTGGACTTTACGCAGTCCTACAGCGATTGGTTGACATTCAAGTCACGGGTCGATGAATGCGTCAATCTAGCGGATGGGTTAAAGGGATAGACCATCGTGCTATCGTCGAGGTCCGCGGGAAAAATGACTTTTGCCGACAACAAACTGGTCCAGATTTCCATGACTTTTTCCGAGGCTTTTTCCGAGGCTCAACCAGCCTCCGCGCCTGGCGCACATGGTTCGCTGCTTTCCTCGATCAGCGAGTTGAAGTCGGCAGCAGTCGATCTCCTCGGTCTGATTGGGCCGGTGCTTTCCTTCGACGACGTTCTCCACGATCTAACGGCCAAGTTCGGGCCACCCGATACGGTGGGAACTCGACAAATGCAGAACGGACTTGGTGGAATATTCACTTATCCGGTCGCGAGGTGGACGAGTAGGCCGGACGTGACGATCTACGCCACGCAAGATCGAGATGATGAAACTGGCACCCACTTGACCATGGTCTTGATCCAAGACCGCGGCTATGTGGACCGCATGGTTCAATTGCAAAATTCGCGTCCAAACGCGCTTCAGTAGCCTGAGGGAAAATCAGTTTTTGGCTGAATGCTGGGTCAGCAACGCCGGGCAGCTACCCACTATCCGCCGTTCCTAAAGCCGCACCTGGATCCTATTCGCCAGCGTCCGGAAATCCGACACGCCCTGCAGTTCATAGTCCGGCAACTCGATGCGGAAGTGATGCTCCAGTCGCGTCAGCAAGTCGAGAGCCTGCAAGCTGTCGATCCCGAGCGTCTTGAAGAAGTCATCGTCGGGCGTAAGCTTTTCTCGCGGCACTTTAAAGTGGCTAGCGGCGAGACTCAAAATTTCGTCAAGCGTTTGTTGGTCTGTAGCCATAGGCTTCGTATTTTAGTTCGTGGCTGTGCCCTACGGGCCGATCTTGCTTTTCCAGAAACTCAGCATTTTCTCCGCGAGATCGGTTACCTCGATATCGGGACCGTACTTCACCGCAGCATCTCCATCGAGGTCCACCACAAACCGCCCTACGTCGAAGGCATCATTCTGGAATGCACTCGGATCGAAAGCGCCGCCTTCGACTTTCGAATTCGTCACGCTTCTGTGGCGAGCGGCCTCAACCTTGAAGTGCTTGAATCCATTCGCAGTAGGTGAACACATCTGCAACAGCACCTCCGATTGCTTTTCTTGCGCACGCCGCGCTTCATTTGCCTTCCCAGGATATTGCCAATCGAGCATGTGCTCAGCAGTGACGAGAAATCGAACGTTATGTAAGTGTCTACACTTGAGTGCCGCAGTCTGTCGTAATCGAACTCCAACTTCTTCAAAAGATCGCCGACAGTTCGAAGTTCAAACAGTCCCTCAAGCGTCCAGGTCATACCAAGCCTCCACGTCATAATTCTACGGCAAGTATGGTTGCGCGTCCGTACTCTCCACAAACCTCCGCAGCCCGTCTTCGACGGCTGGACGCGAATAAAGGTCGCAGAAAATATCAATCTCCCGCTTCAACTCTTCATACGGAATCGGCTTGACAAATTCCTTCGCCGTCGCTGCCGTGCGCCGGTCAAATTTCCCGACTTGGCTGGCCGTTGCGCGTGCTACCCGCAGCGCCTCCCCTTCGGCGGCAATCTGGCTCACCAGCCCGATCTGCTGCGCCTTCATCACATTGAAACTGCGCCCGGTGAGCAGCAGATCGCGCACCACCGCATTGCCCAAATCCCGCTTCAGCCGCGGAATCCCGCCGAATCCCGGAATCAGCCCCAGCCGCAGTTCGGGGAAGCAAAATCGCGCCATGCGGTCCGCAATAATAATGTCGCAAACCAGCGCCAGCTCAAACCCGCCGCCAAACGTCACGCCGTGCACCGCCGCGATCGTCGTCAGCGGCGCCGCATCGAGCGCGTTCATCACGGAGTGAATGCGCTCCAAAAATTCCCGCACCCCGCGCAGGGCTGCGGTCCTTTCCATTTCTTGTCCGCGCTGAAACAGTTCGCGCAAATCCGCTCCGGCTGAAAACCCGGCCTTCAACGTCGAATGGATAATCAACGCATGCGCTTCATTTGCCAGCCCGGGCAGAGCCGCCGCAAATTGTTCTAAGTCGTCCAGCATGAGCGACCCGATCTCGTTGCAAGGATCGCGATGCAATGCAAGCTCAGTCACTCCATTCACGATTTGCCACGAAAGCGTCTGCCCTTTGAAGTCATTCATGCCGTCTTCGCCACCTGGTTCTTCGGGGCCTGGTTTTGCGAGGTCAGGTACATCGCGTCAATTTCGTTGCGAAACCGCTCGGCAATCAAGTCGCGCTTGAGCTTCCCGTTCGCCGTTAGCAGGCCGCTCTCGATGGTGAACGCTGCGTTCACCAGATGAAACGCTCGCACCTGCTTGTAATGCGGCAGGTCCTGATTCACAAGGTCCAACGCTGCTTGCGTCTTCTCGCCGCTCACCTTGCCTGTGACCAGAGCCGCCAGATATCCGCGCGCATTGCCCACGAGCACCACCTGACTCGCGCCCGGCAATTCGTGCAGAATCTTGTCCTCAATCGGCTCGGGCGCAATGTTATGCCCCGACCCAAGAATAATCAGGTTCTTGATACGCCCGACAATCCTCCAGTTTCCGTTGGCGTCCACTTCGCCTTGATCGCCGGTACGAAACCAGCCGTCGCGCAGCACTTTCGCCGTTTCCTCCGGGCGATTCCAGTATCC
>Ga0116219_10004347_pt1 | contig 10700 bp, 10 predicted proteins | sample Sb_taG_4_FD_91019 | JGI IMG/M metagenome (GOLD analysis project Ga0116219, IMG submission 91019) | Peat soil microbial communities from Weissenstadt, Germany - Sb_50d_6_BS metaG | ecosystem: Environmental > Terrestrial > Soil > Wetlands > Peat | place: Germany: Weissenstadt | collected 2010-09-21
GACCGGTTCTTCGCAGAGCCGCAGCCCGTGCGATGTGAGCAATATTGCACAGACTCCGGCGCGGCAATGGCCTTCAGTGAACATAATAAATTGGAGACCAGACTATGTCGCTCGGGCTCATTCTCGTCATTCTCCTCGTCATTTTCCTGCTTGGCGGCTTCAGTGGCCGCTTCGGCGGCTATGGTTACGGCTACGGACACGGCGGCGTCGGCGTCATCGGCACCATCTTGATCATCGTGGTCATTCTTATGCTGTTGGGGCGGATTTGACGTGAATGTGCCGCGCCGAAGCGGCGTCGATGGTCCATCAAGTAGCGGGTGAAGGTTTCACATGGATATGAATTGCGCGACATACCAGGCCAAAGGGCCAATCATCTTGGCAAACGCATATGCGGCGCGACCGACGACGGTGGACAAAGTGACCGAACGGATGCCGGTTCAGCCGTCGGTGCGGGATGTCATGCTCGCCGCCATCCCGAGTCTGCGCGCATTCGCGATATCTTTGAGCGGCAGCGTCGACCGTGCGGACGACCTCGTGCAGGAAACGGTGATGCGCGCCATGGCCAGCATCGATTCGTTCACGCCGGGGACGAATATGGCGGCTTGGCTTTTCACCATCCTGCGCAATCGATTTCGCTCGGAATATCGCAAGCGCCGCCGCGAAGTCGAAGATCCGGATGGCAACTACATGGCCAGCCTGAAAGCGCCCCCCGAGCAGTTCGGCCGCTTGGAATTCAAGGAACTCGTCGAGGCACTTGCGAAGTTGCCTCACGTTCAGCGCGAGGCGCTGCTTCTGGTCGCCGCCTCGGGCTTCTCCTATGACGAAGCGGCGGCGATCTGCGAGGTGGCGGTCGGGACGATTAAGAGCCGCGTCTCTCGCGCACGCCAACTGCTCGCGGAGCTGCTCGTCATCGACAGCCCGGCAACATTCGGCCTCGACCGCGCGACCGCCTTGGTCGGAACCGGCTGGTAGAGAAGATCGCGTGACTGCGAGGTCCGATTCAATCCGCGCATAAGCAAATGCGGCCGCGCTTCCAACCGGGAAGGCGGCCGCCATGTTTCAAGTTCGCCGGATGTCGTCAGTAGCCGCCGTAGCCGCCGAAGACGCCATTGATCACGGCGCCGATAATGGGAACGCCGTAGCCGGGGCATCCACTGTAGCCGTAGCCGGAGTCGTAGCCGGCGCAGCTGTCGTAGATCGGGCCGCCGCCATAGTAACCGCCGCCGCCGGATCGGACGACACGACCGCCACCGGCATAGCCAGCCGATCCACGTCCAGCGCGGGCGTAACCAGCCGATCCATTTCCGCCACGGGCGGGGCCGGCCATCGCGTGTCCGCCACCATGTCCGGCAAAGGAATGTCCGCCGCCGCCATGCCCGGCGCCCGGATGGCCGGCAGCCAGCGCATTCGTCGCCATTGGCACGCAACCCAGCGCGACTGCGGCCGCGAGGGCGATGAGAGTTTTTTTGTGAAGCACGTGATTCTCCTATTGTCGTTATGGTTCAAACAAAAATTTGTTTGTGACTGCAAGGACAACGCCGGATCGCCGCCGAAGGTTGCGAGGCATAAGGACACGTTCGCGTGTCAGATCGTGATGCGCTTTGCCTTAATTGCCCGTGCCTAGTGAGCAATTTTGCACAGTCTGCGCCTCGGCAAAGGCCTCTAATTGCAATGAAGAGTCGTTCTTTCGACAGCGGCGCAATGCTCGGCGCGCTTATTCTTACGTCGATCGCCAGATGCGTTCCTGGCGTAGAAGAATGTCGGGAAGCGGGGCGATGGTCACGGGCGGCGCATTGACCGCCTTTCGTGAGGGTAGATATGGAAACGGTGAGCTATGCGGTGAACTACAAAGAGCGCTCCCGACCGGCAGACGCGTTGACCTTGCCAAGTAGCCCGCTCCTCATAGACCTCGAAGATGCGCGCCCGCTTGCCCAGGCCGTCGTGGATACGATCCGCGAGCCGCTCCTGGTTCTCGACCAGGATTTGCGTGTCGTTACGGCAAACCGCGCTTTCTGTCAGGCATTCAGCACGAATCTTCAGGACATTCACGGCCGGCCGGTTTACGGGCTTGGCGATGGCCAGTGGGATATTCCCGAGCTTCGGTTGCTGCTGGAAGGAGTGGCACCTCAGCACGCCGTGATCGAGGCTTACGAGGTCGAGCGAGACTTTCCCATTATCGGACGACGCGCGATGCTCCTGAATGCGCGCGAGCTGTATTTTCAAAAAAATTCCCGCAAGCTCATTCTCCTGGCAATCGAAGATGTCACCGACCGTCGCAACGCCGAACGGGAGATCGCCAATCTGCTGCAGCAGAAGGAAACGCTGCTGCAGGAGATGCAGCATCGCGTCGCCAATAGCCTGCAAATCATCGCCAGCATCCTTTCCATCAAAGCACGGGCGGTGAAGTCCGAGGAAACGCGGTTGCATCTTGAAAACGCGCGGCTGCGGGTCATGTCGGTGGCGGCCGTGCAGCAACAGCTGCTGGCTTCAGGCCACGGAGCGCAGATTGAAATCGGGCCTTATCTCGCTCGCTTGTGCGAGACGCTGGCAGCCTCGATGACCGATGACAGTCGTCCGGTCTCATTGCGGGTCCAGGCGGGCGTCGGCACGGCCTCATCGGCCGATGCGGGCAGTATCGGTCTCATTGTCACGGAGCTCGTGATCAATGCGTTCAAGCACGCCTTTGTCGGCGAGCGCGCCGCTGGCCAGCTTGTCGTTGCCTATGAGGCGGCCGATGCGGGTTGGCGACTTGCGGTTTCCGACAATGGCATTGGGACGCCGCAGGCCCATCTGGGTCCGGCCAGGTCAACGTCCGGATTGGGCACGATCATCGTCGAGGCACTCGCCAGACAGCTCGGCGCTCGTGTGGATACCGTGACGAACTCCCAAGGCACGACAGTCTCGATCACCCATGACACGTCAAATCGGGCGTATTGCGGATAAAAATTCCGGTCCCGGTCTTCCATTGTAATAATGAATAGCAATACCCATATCTGAAATAAGATTTGTATCGTCTAATTATACTTCAATGGGTAAAGTCATGATGAAAACGGATGTTATTTTGCGATTCACGCAGCGAGCGTTGTGGATTTATATCGTAGAGGCGGTGATTGTCCTTGTTATTGTTCTCGCGATCGGCGCTCACGCGTAGGCTCATCATCTCGTTTTCGCCTCATTGAGCGTTCCAGGCGTCGCAGAGCGCCAACCGTCGTACACATCACGGCGCCAGCTTATTACGGGATTTGATCCGCGCAACCGTCGCGGGGTCCTGAGGAGGGAAGCTCAGATGTTCACCGAAAAGAAATATCGTGTGAAGTCCAAGGAATACGGCGATCTCATCAAGGGGTCGAACGACCCAGGCCAGATTCGCAAATTTCAAGACTCGAAAGACAGTTTCAGCTCGCTTGCCGACAACGAAGAATGGCTGGCGAACAATTTCGACAAGATGGTGCAGGTGCCGGCCGAAGAGCATCCCGGCCACATCACTCTCGTCGCTGAAGAAGAGCGCGTTCTTCGCTGCCTGGGCGCCGCCGTCATCATGCAGTGGAACACGCTGCCGGCGAAACTTCAGCGCGAGCTCTTCGACACGGCCGGATCGATGGGCGATCTGTTGGATACGGCGGCGTTGCGAGGCCAAATCGCCAGGTTTTTGCACAAGCACAAGGACGACGAGTAGGAAGCGTGATATTTCGCGATTGACGGCTTCCTGATCCAGATTCCGAACCGCCGCATTCTTCACGCAATGCGTGATCGAGACATGCGGATTATTCCTCGATCCTCGTTTGCTCCAGCCGGGGACGATTGCCCACCGCGGTCTTTTGCGCGCTCTTTTGCGGCGCCATCCGTCGCGCGGCAATCGCCACCGAGAACGTGACCACCAGAAAACGCGCCAGATGATGCGCGCCGACATAGACGGGATCGAGATGCAGCGCCAGCGCGAGCACCATCATGGTGTCCTGCGCGCCGGGTGAGAACGCGATGACCACGTTGGCGATCGGGAACGGAAAGAAATAGGCCACGATGGCGATGAAGACCGCGGCGACCGCCATCGACACGGCGAACGAGCCGAACGCGGCGCCGAGATAGCCGACCAGCATCCGCGCCGTGGTATTGGCAAAACGCGAACCGACCAGCGCGCCGAGCGCGATCACCGAGCTTGAGCCGATCCACCACGGCAGCACCGCATGAACGTAGCCGGTGCCGTGCAGCAGGCCGGATCCGGTCAGCGCGCCGAACATCAACCCGCCCGGGAAGCGCAAATATAAGAACGCAACCGCGAAACTGACCGCGACCGCGACCAAGAGGATCATTTGCCCGAGCACCGAGACGTCGGCGGGGCCGCGCGCCACCGCGACCGCCGGCACCACCAGCCCGAACAAAGCGAGCCCGTTCGGCAGGCCGATGACGATCAACAGCACGCGCATGGTCTGCACGATGGCGATGGCGCGCAGGTCACCGCCGAGCTCCGACGACAATGCGATCACCTGTGCCATGGCGCCCGGACTGGCGCCGAGCAGCGCGGAGAGCGGATCCCAACGGTGTACCACCCGCAGATAGCTCGAAGTCGCAAGCATCAGGACGACGGAGCACAGCATGAGCAGCGCGATGCTCACCGGCCACGTGGTCACGCCGCGCAGCGTCTCCGGTGTCACCACGGCGCCGAGCAGAATGCCGACGATGACGTAGCAGATACGGGCCAGAGGGAGCGGCATCCTGACCGGCCGGCCCAACAGTGCGGCCGTCGCCACGGCCAGAACCGAGCCGGAGACCAGCCCCGCGGGCAGTGCCAGATAGGTGAATGTCAGCCCGCCGGCGAGCGCGATCGCAAGCGTCTCGGCAGTCTCAGCAAGCACGCGCCGCGAGGGAAGGGCAGGGACCATCGTTTCCCCATGAATGCTCCCTGGTGGAAGCGCCGTCAACGCGCCGGTCGCGACGGCGCATGCCATGGACAGGGCATTGGAAAAGTCATGACTTCCTTTAAGATCGGGCGCGGCGGACCTAAAAACGCCGCGCGCATGCGTCGGCCAAGGTCACGTTTGGGGTAAGGCCATGTTGCAGGGCTGGGTCGTCGTCATCATCGCCCTTGCCTATATCGGCTTTCTGTTCCTGGTGGCGAGCTATGGCGACCGCAAGCGCGAGCTGTCGCGCGGCACCACGTCGCGATTGCTGATCTATCCGCTGTCGCTGGCGATCTATTGCACGTCGTGGACGTTCTTCGGCTCCGTCGGCCTCGCCTCGCGCGGCGGCTTGGACTTTTTGGCCATCTATATCGGCCCGCTGGTGATGATCGGGCTGGCCTATCCGCTGCTCATCCGCATCGTGCGGCTCGCCAAGGGCCAGAACATCACCTCGATCGCCGACCTGATCGCGGCGCGCTACGGCAAGAGCCAGGCGGTGGCGGCGACAGTGGCGCTGATCGCCATCGTCGGCATGGTGCCCTATATCGCGCTGCAGCTCAAAGCGGTGTCGTCGTCGGTCGGCACCATTTTGGCGCAGGCCTATCCCGGCGGCGCACAGCCGATCGTCGGCGACAGCGCGCTGTTCGTTGCGCTGTTCATGGCGGCGTTCGCGGTGCTGTTCGGCACCCGCCATACCGACGCCACCGAGCATCAGGACGGGTTGATGCTGGCGATCGCCACCGAGTCGATCGTCAAGCTGGTCGCCTTCCTCACCGTCGGCATCTTCGTGACCTTCGTGATGTTTCATGGCCCGCTGGCGTTGTTCACCCGCGCGCTCGACCAGGCCAATACTGCGGCGGTGCTCACCCGCGTGCCGACGCTGACCAGCTTTGGCGCGATGACGGCGCTGTCGCTGTTCGCCATCGTGCTGTTGCCGCGGCAATTCCATGTCGCGGTGGTCGAGAACCACAGCGAGGCCGAGATCCGCCGCGCCGCCTGGCTGTTCCCGCTCTATCTCGTGCTCATCAATCTGTTCGTGCTGCCGATCGCCATGGCCGGCCTGCTGACGTTCCCCATGGGCCGGGTCGACAGCGACATGTTCGTGCTGGCGCTGCCGATCGCCGCCCATTCCGAATTGATCACGCTCATTGCCTTCGTCGGCGGGTTGTCGGCGGCGACCGCAATGGTGATCGTGGAATCGGTGGCATTGGCAATCATGGTGTCGAACGACATCGTGGTGCCGTTGGTGCTCAAGCGCCGCGCCACGCTCGCCGGCCCGAGCGATTCCGGCGCCTGGCTGTTGACCACGCGGCGCATCGCCATCTTCGTCATTCTGCTGCTGGCCTACATCTATTATCGCTCGGCCGGCGAGGCGCAGCTCGCCGCCATCGGGCTGTTGTCGTTTGCGGCAATAGCGCAGCTCGCGCCGGCGTTTTTCGGCGGACTGATCTGGCCGCGCGGCACCGCGCGCGGCGCCATTGCCGGCATGACCGCCGGCATCCTGGTCTGGGGCTATACGCTGTTGCTGCCGAGCATTTCCGACGCCGGCATCGTCAGTGCCGGCATTTTGGCCGATGGGCCGTGGGGCCTCGGCTTTTTGCGGCCGCAGGCGCTGTTCGGCCTCGATCTGCCGCCGCTGGTTCACGGCGTGCTGCTCAGCCTCGCCGTCAATATCGCCTGCTATGTCGGTTCTTCGTTGAGCCGGCGGCCGACCTCGATCGAGCGCGTGCAGGCGGATGTGTTCGTGCCCTCGACCTTGGCGCCGATCCTGGCGCCGATGGCGCCGAGTTTCCGGCTGCGGCGCGCCTCGGTCACGGTCGATGAACTGATCGCCACAGTGGCGCGCTATCTCGGCGAGGAACGCACCCGGGAATCCTTTGCAAGCTTCGCCGCTTCGCGCCGCATCAGCCTTGAGCCGCAGGCCGAGGCGGACTTCCAGCTCTTGCAATACGGCGAATATCTCTTGGCGTCGGCGATTGGCGCGGCCTCGTCGCGGCTCGTGCTGTCGCTGCTGCTGCGCAAGCGCACGGTCTCGACCAGGGACGCGCTAAAACTGCTCGACGACGCCAATGCGGCGTTCCACTACAACCGCGAGATCTTGCAGACCGCGCTCGACCACGTGCGCCAAGGCATCGCCGTGTTCGACAAGGATCTCAATCTCGTCTGCTGGAACCGCCAGTTCGGCGAGATTTTCGATCTGCCGCATGGCCTCACCCGCGTCGGCATCGCGCTTGGCGAGATTTTGCGCCACGTCGCCCAGCACGGCGACGAAAAGAATTTTGATGCGGTCATCGCCGAGCGCGTCGCCAAATACACCTCTGAGGTCGAGCCGTTCCTCGAACGCTTCGCCGCGCGCGGGCTGGTGATCGAAGTCCGCTCAAATCACATGCCCGACGGCGGCCTGGTGACGACGTTCACCGACATCACCCCGAGCGTGAAGGCGGCCGAGGCGCTCGAGCGCGCCAATGCCACGCTTGAGCGCCGGGTGCGCGAACGCACCAAGGAGCTGACCCGGCTCAACACCGAGCTCGAGCGCGCCAAGGCGGAAGCCGACGAAGCGAACGTCTCGAAAACCCGTTTCGTCGCCGCCGCCAGCCACGACATCCTGCAGCCGCTCAACGCCGCGCGGCTCTACGTCACCAGCCTGATCGAGCGCCAGCGTGCCGGCGAGGACGGCGACCTGGTGCAGAACATCGACGCCTCGCTCGAAGCGGTCGAAGAGATTTTCGCCGCGCTGTTGGACATTTCGCGGCTCGATACCGGCGCCATGAAGCCGGAAATGACGGACTTCCGGGTCGACGAATTGCTGCAGCGGCTCGACGTCGAATTCGCGCCGCTGGCCCGCGAGAAAGGCCTGAACCTGCGCTTCATGCCGTGCGCGCTTACCGTGCGCTCCGACCGCCGCCTGCTGCGGCGGCTGCTGCAGAACTTCGTCTCCAACGCCATCAAATACACGCCTGCGGGCGGCGTGCTGGTCGGCTGCCGGCGCCGCGGCGGCAAGCTGCGCATCGACGTCTACGACACCGGCATCGGCATTCCCTATGGCAAGCGCCGCGCCGTGTTCAAGGAGTTCCACCGTCTCGATCAGGGCGCGCGGGTCGCGCGCGGCGTGGGGCTGGGCCTCTCCATCGTCGAGCGCATCGCGCGTGTCCTCGACAGCGAAGTGGCGCTGAAATCCGTGGTCGGGCGCGGCTCGCGGTTTTCGGTCGAGGTGCCGCGCGCGGCGGCCGCCGCGGCGAGCCCGGCCATTGCCGCCATGACGCGAACCGGCGCAGGCCGGCTCAACGGCACGGTCGCGCTGTGCATCGACAACGATCGCAGCATTCTCGACGGCATGGAAAAGCTTTTGGGCGGCTGGGGCTGCCGCGTGCTGACCGCGGCAGACCTCGCCGAAGCGCTGGCGGCGATCGACGCCAGCGGCCTCGAGCCGGACGGTCTCTTGGTCGACTATCATCTCGACGGCGGCAACGGCATCGCCGCGATCGCCGAACTGCGCCGCCGCCTCGGCGGTCACGCGCCGGCGATCCTCATCACCGCCGACCGCTCGCTCCACGTGCGCGAGGAAGCGCTGGCCGAAGGCGTGCATCTTTTGCACAAGCCGCTCAAGCCGGCGTCATTGCGCGCTCTGATCACGCAGTGGCGCGTGCAACGGGTGGCGGCGGAGTAGCACTTTTCCGGCCCCGCTAGCGCGGGGACGGATGGAGCGGCCACTGGCCGGCTTCGATCCGCCCCGCGGCGATCACCGCCTGCGTGCGGCTTTCGACGCCGAGTTTTTGCAGGATGGCGGAGACGTGGGCCTTCACGGTCGCCTCCGAGACGCCGAGCTCGAACGCGATCTGTTTGTTGAGCAGGCCGCCCGACAGCATCATCAGCACACGCACCTGCTGCGGCGTCAGACTTGAGAGCCGCCCCATCAGGGCCGTGGTCTCGGCGTCGGTTTGCCGCGTCAGGTCGACATCGGGCGGCGTCCATACTTCGCCGGCTAGTACCCGCGCGATGGCGCCGCGCATGGCGTCGATGCCGAGCGTCTTTGGAATGAAGCCCGACGCGCCGAATTCCATGCAGCGGCGGATCACCGCCGGGTCGTCGTTGGCCGACACCACCACGATCGGCAGGCTCGGATATTGTGCGCGCAGATACATCAGGCCGGAGAAGCCGCGCACGCCGGGCATGCTGAGGTCGAGCAGGATCAGATCGACCTCGCCGCCGCGCTCGAGCTGTTCGGTGATCTCCTCGAAGGTGCCGGCTTCGCCGATGTCGGCGCGGCCGAACAATCCGGACACCGCCTCGCGCAACGCGCCGCGGAACAGCGGATGATCGTCGGCAATCAGGAGATGGTGCAATTGCGCTTCGGCCAATGTCGCCTTCCGATCGTGTGCGGCATTTTAGGACCGATCGGTATGGATGGTCCACAGGCCGGACCATGACGGCACATTGCGGCACGTCAAACCGCCGCGAACCGGACGTAATCGGGCGCTTTTGCCCGCCGGCCGCGGATTATTCGCCCTCCATTGACAGTCTGTTCGCCGGTTCGCCGATTAAGAAGCGCCTGCCCGGGCCCATCTCCTGGCCAACAGCGATAGCGGCGTCACGTCGTTACCGGCTGCGTAAAGGAGACTATCCATGATCAAGACATCAAAGCTTGCCCTCATTGCCGTGCTGGCGGCGATGAGCGTCGCATCGCCGGCGCTCGCCCAGTCGTTCAACAAGGGTGACGGCACCGGCAACGAATTGCCGTTCGCCTATGGACCGAACGGCACCAAGCCCGCTTGGACCGTTGCTCCGCAAAACGAGCAGATTGCCGCACAGCAGAGCAATACCGGCAAGGTCGCCGTTCGCCAGACCGGCCACAACACCGTCGCTGCTGTCCCCGGGCGCGGCCTTTATGACTACGCCGCGGTTCCGTTCGCCTCCGGCTCCGATGCCGCAAACAGCGCGGCGGCCACCGGCGGCGGCAGCACCGGTTACAATAAAATGCTTCTTCGAGACTGAAGCATCGACGAAAACGAGGGCGGGCTCGGGCTCGCCCTCGTTTCCTTTCAATTGCTCGGAGCAGACGGGTGTCGCATCTCGTCAGTCATCGTGCGGAGATCGGGCAGTATGGGTCCGCTGCCGTCATGACCGTTTTGTTTGATCTCGGGCCGATGGGCAAAACGTGCCGCGAGGAAATCGATGAATGTCCGGGTTTTCGCCGACAGATAACGGCTGTGCGGATAGACGGCATAGACTGGCGTTTCCTGCGTCTTGTAGCCGGGCAAAAGACGGACCAGCCGTCCGGCGTTGATATCGTCGGCGACGAGATAGTCCGGACCGAGCAGTATCCCAGTGTCCTTGAGCGCAAGCGCCAGCAGCGGATCGCCGCTGTTCGCCGATAGCCGCCCGGAAACGCGGATGACCTCTTCCTTGCCGGTTTTTTGCTCGGTGAAGATCCACGCCCGCGGCGCCGCATAGGTATAGATCAGGCAATTATGCTCGACGAGATCGCGCGGCTTTTGCGGCGTGCCGTTTGACTTGATATAGCCGGGCGAGGCGCACAGCACCATTTCCACCGCATATAATTTTTTGGCGATCAGGCCCGAATCCGACAGCTGGCCGAGGCGGATCGCCAGATCGATGCGCTCTTCGACGAGATCGACATAGTTGTCGTGCAGGCTCAGGTCGATCGAGACATCGGGATAAGCGATGAGATAATCGGCAATCGCCGGCGCCAGTCGATGCGCGCCGAATGACACCGACGTGGTCACCCGGAGCAGGCCGCGCGGCGCGGCCTCAAGATCGCCGGCGGCGCGTTCGGCATCTTCC
>Ga0116219_10004349_pt1 | contig 10696 bp, 7 predicted proteins | sample Sb_taG_4_FD_91019 | JGI IMG/M metagenome (GOLD analysis project Ga0116219, IMG submission 91019) | Peat soil microbial communities from Weissenstadt, Germany - Sb_50d_6_BS metaG | ecosystem: Environmental > Terrestrial > Soil > Wetlands > Peat | place: Germany: Weissenstadt | collected 2010-09-21
CCAATCGAATAGGCCAGGGTGTCGACAAACGCGTCGCCGGGAACCTTTTGTCGGAATCCCGGCTTACCGGCAAAGATCTCGTGGATCTTGAGATACCTGTGTTCGATCTGATTCCTGATTTCAGCCAAGGCTTGGGCGTCGGGTGCCGTCGATTGACTGAATGACGGATCGAGAAGGTCTCGGCTGAGCCAGTAGAGCCCGCGCAGCATGATGTTTTTGGAACTTGCAAAGCGCTTTATCAGCACCCCCTTCGGACCTGCCTTATCCTTCCATACGCGGCCGAACGAAACCTGGGCCGGGGGAATGTTCAACGAGAAATAGTCATTGATGAAGAACGCAATCTTGTCGAACAGCGAATAGGCAACGCGATAGGCTGTCCGGACCTGCTCGACGGCGAGACCGTATGCGGGATAGTCGAGCGTGTTGGTTAGCGTCACGTCCCGGTCAGAAAAGTGTGGGCGGCTGGAATCCGTCCCACTGTAGAGAACCCATCGCGCGCTGACGTATTCTTGCTTGATCTGGTTGAAAAACCCGAGAAGCGACGGCGGATCGCCGATTTTGGTAACGAAATCCGGAAGCGGGAGCGTATCGTCTGCCGCAGCAGGGCATGCCAGCCCGTCGTTAATCGGATTGAGAAACAGGCAATGGCTCAGGCACCAGGCGCGATAAGCACGCTCAGCCCGTGACTTTCCCATGCTTCCTTGATCCGGGGAGAAATGCTGGGAGAACTCGGCGAGATTGACGTGTTCGTCGATCCAGGCCTTTTCGCGCTCAAAACCCTGGCGCGCTTCAGGGTATCCGACGTGCGGGTAGGCATCCGCATCCGCGATTGTTTGCGTTAGTTCGCGGTCGACGACAGAGAAGAGCGCGGCGGCATGGTATGCGCTGTGGATCGCGCGGGCGTAGTTGGAGAGGCCCATCCCGAGGGTTCCCCGGGCCATCCAGAAACGAGGTTCGATGGCGGTTGCGTTTCGCCGCGGCTCCAGTGATTCGATCACGCGACCTGCCGCGCTGAGCGCATTGCCCAGGTTGGTCAGGATCTGGCATTGCAATTCAACAGGGGCGTCCTCAAAACCCTCTCCGTAGCGCGCTCGCCGCAGGCTTAGGATCTCCTCCTGCAAGGCAGGCTGTTCCCACTGCCAGGCCGCGCGGCCGTGCCGATAGCGCGGCCGTCTGTAGTCCCATGCATTCGAACGAAAGTATTCAAGTGTGGTGAGTTGAACGGGGTCGAGGCCGCGGGCTTGGAGTTCGTCGCACCACTTGAGCGCTTTCGCGATGCCAAGCGCATGACGTGGCTTTTGGCAGGCATCGACGAGCTGCGCGATGTTGGCGAGTGCATCCTCAGTCGAGAGGCCACCAATCCCGGCGAGAGCCATGAGGCTTTTATAGGTCGGCGGCTTCTCTGAACTCCCAGCTTTCATCATTATCTTAACGATAGACCGACTGTAAAGACTAGTTGCATCTGGAATATTCACCTTCCAGCATGCGGACACTCAAGCTCGAACACTACGAAGAAAAAGCCGATTTGTCCGGGTGCCGGGCAACAAGCATGCTTCTCTGGGAACAGGTTACATCTCGCGAGAGGCCTGCACCTGAAGATGCGTGATATCGCGGCGCAACCGCGGCCGCGTTCAGCGCGTACGCGGGCAAGCAGACGTTGGTGCGCCCGAAAGCAATTCGCGTAGACGATCGAACCGACCTGACCGATCCGCGCCGCCCGATCGTCCATGGCCTTCGCCGTCTACAACACTTTCAACGTCCAACGCCATCTCACGTCAGCGCAATCACACCGCGTGCTACGCACCGCGGCGATGAGTACGTGGCATGAGGTTGTCGCGGCTGCTTGAAAATCCGCAGGGCGTAATCCCCCTCGCTTTTTCGCATCGCAACGTGACGACGCCGTTCTTGGTCCTCGAGTGAGTCGGTAAGCCAGCTGGTGGTCCGCCACCCGAAGGGGGGACTCGACGTTCGCCGTTTCAGGCGACGAGGGAGGCCGCCGGCTCCTGGTCGCGCTGGATCGCCGCGCCGCTGTCAGCGTCGAAGATACGCACGGCCTCGCCCGGGATGGACACGGGTATCTGCGAGCCCACCGCAGCCTGCACGTCACGCTCGCCGACGGCTATCACAGAGCAGCCGCGCACCTGGAAGCCGACCTGGCAGTGGTCGCCCAGCCAGTGGTTCGAATGCACCTCGCCCGTCAGGGTCGCGCCTTCCGCCTGTCCGGCCGGCGCCAGGTGAATCCTGTGCGGCCGGACGCCGACCATGATTCGCTTGCCGTTGCCGAGCTTGCTGGTGGCCGCCGAGGCTGTCAGCGGCACATGAAAGGCCACTTCCTGCCGCTCATTGAGCACCGCAATCCTGCCGTCATGCACCACGGCGGGGAATAGATTCATCGGCGGCTCGCCGATGAACGACGCCACGAACAGATTGGCCGGCCATTCCTGCAGATCGTGCGGCGTGGCGAACTGCTGCAGCACGCCCTTCTCCATCACCGCGATGCGGTCGGCCAGCGCGATCGCTTCGGTCTGGTCGTGAGTCACGACCACCGTCGTCATCTTGCCTGCAATCAGGTAATGCTTGATGCGCGCGCGCAGCACCGCGCGCAACTGCGGCTCAAGCTGGGACATCGGCTCGTCCAGCAGGTAAACGGAGGCGTTGCGGATAAGCGCGCGGGCCAGGCTGACGCGCTGCTGCGCGCCGCCAGAGATCGACGGCGGGAAGCGCTCGAGCAGATCCGTGATCTCAAGCATTCCGGCAATCTGCTTCACCTGCTTCTCGATCTCCGCGGTCGCCACACGGTCGCGCAGCAGGCCGAAGGCGATGTTCTCGCGCACCCGCAACGGGGGATACAGGGCGTAGGTCTCAAACGCCATCGCAACGTTGCGCTGAGATGGTCTGAGCGTGTTCACCACGCGGTTGCCGACGCGGATCTCGCCTTCTGTGATCGACTCGAGGCCCGCCACCATGCGCAGCGTCGTCGTCTTGCCGCAGCCCGAGGAGCCGAGCAGCGCGACGATCTCGCCGTCGTCGATATGCATCGTAAGCGTGTCGACGGCCCGCTCCTCGGCGCCGTCGTAGACCTTCGCGACGTTGTTCAAATCGAGCGTCGTCATGGAATTCTCTCAGATCCTGACGCCGTCGCCGTGGTCGAAAAAGTGGGCGTGCGCCAGATCCAGAGTGGCCCAGGCCTTGGCTCGGCCGCGCAGCCGGTCCAACGGACCACCCTGCGGGCAGCTCGCGAACAGCTCCGTGCCCTCATTGCCGCGCAACAGCATCACCAGGCGGTTGTTCACCGGCGTGACTGCATCCAGCGTCACCGGGATGCCGTCGCTCGGTTCCAGCGACACGACAATGTTCTCGGAGCGGATGCCGAAGGTGCACTCGCGTCCGGCGACAGCCGCGCGGTCCGCTGGCAAACGCACCGTGCCGCCTGCCAGGCTCATCTCGGTCCCGGCGGCGCCGGTCATCGGGCGAACCGGCAGCAGGTTGATCGGCGGATCGCCAAACAGCCGGGCTATGCGAGTCGTGCTCGGCAAGTCGTAGATTTCGTGCGGGGCCGCGACCTGGCGGAAGGCCCCGTCCACCAGCACCGCGACGCGGTCGCCGAGCGCCATCGCCTCCTTGTAGTCCTGCGTCACGTAAACGACGGTCGACTCGTAGCGGCGCAGCACGCGCGGCAGCTCGAAACGCATCTCGTAACGGATCTTCGCGTCGACGTTGCGCAGCGGGTCGTCGAGCAGCACCACGCCCGGCCGGCCCACGAGGCTCCGCGCCAGAGCGGTGCGTTGCTTCTGGCCCTGCGACATCGCCTTCGGCTGGTGATCAAGCACGTGGTCGATCCGCAACATGCTGGCCGTCTCATTTACTCGCGCGCTGATCTCCGCTTCCGTAACGTGACGCGACCGGAGCGGGCTGGCGATGTTCTCGAAGGCGGTCATGTGCGGGTAGAGGGCGTAGTTCTGGAACGCCATGCCCACGTCACGATGCTCAGGATTCACATCGACGACCGACCGGGCGTCGATGGCGATGTCGCCTGCGTCCGGCTGCATCATGCCCGCAATCAGCCGCAGAAGCACGGTCTTGCCGCAGCCCGAAGGGCCGCAGACGACTACGAACTCGCCCTTTTCAATGTCGATCGACAGGTCGCGGATGACCTCGTGGTCCTTGAAGGACTTGCTGAGGCCGGTGATCTCCAGGAAACCCATCGCTCGCTCCTTCAGCCCTTGATGGCGCCGAGGCTGAGGCCTTCGACGAGATAGCGCTGGGTGAACATCGCCAGCACCAGCGTCGGCACGATGGAAAACACCAGCGCCGCGGCGACCTCGCCGTACTCGATGGCGGAGGCGGTGACGAAGGCGAACGCCCCCACCGTCACCGGCTGGACCGCCGACGATCCGAGGATCAGCGCGAAGATGAAGTTGTTCCAAGCGAAGATGAAGCTGAGGAGGGCCGCCGCGGCGATGCCCGGCCGGGCCAACGGGATGGAGATGCGGAAGAACGTGCGCAGCCAGCTATGGCCGTCGAGCCGGTAGGCCAGCTCGATGTCCTCGCTGACGTCCTCGAAGTAGCCGCGGACGATCCACAGCACCAGCGGCAGGGTGATGAGCTGGTAGACCCATATCAGGCCGAAGTAGGTGTCATAGAGCCCCATGGTCTGAAAATAGAGCAGAAGCGGCAGCAGCACCAACAGCGGCGGGGCGAAGCGGAAGCTCAGCAGGGTGAAGGCCATGTCCTCGCCGAGGCGGAACTTGTAGCGGGCGAAGGCGTAGGCCGCCGGCACCCCGAGGATCAACGACAGGATAACCGAGAACGCGCTCAGCACGGTGCTGTTGAACACGTTGAGCATATAGGTGACCTTCTGCGTGCCGACGCTTGTGACGAGCTCGCCGGACACCAGCGCCACGTAGTTATGCAGCGTCGGCGTGAAGAACGGGCTGGGCGGGATGCGCAGGATGTCGGCGTTCTTCATGAACGACATCAGCAGCACCCAAAACAGCGGGAACAGGAAAAACAGACCGATCAGGGTCAGCGCAACGGCGCGCAGGATGGATTTGCCGTTCATGGATGCATCCTCCGCTCAGGCAAGTCCGCGGGCTCGCTCGCGCAAGCGCAGCCAGTTCTTAACGAAGACGTTGCTCAACACGAAGGTGATCGCCCACAGGACCATGAGGATCGCCGAGGCCCGGGCGACGTTGGTGAAAATGAACGCCTGCGTGTAGGCCTGGACCTGGAAGACCATGAGCGAATCGCCCGGCCCGCCCTGCGTCATGGCGTAGATGATGTCGAACTGCTGGATGGAGTCGAGCATGCGAAACAGGCTGGCGGTCAGAATGTAGGGCATCAGCATCGGCAGCATGATGCGGAAAAACACGAAGGTGCCCGGCACGCCGTCGAGCTCGGCGGCCTCGAAGGGCTGGCGGGGCAGGGCGCGCAGGCCGGCCAGCAGCAGGATGGTCATGAACGGCGTGTACACCCACATGTCCACCAGAACGACGGTGAACAGGGCGCTCTGCGGAGAGGTGGCCCATCTGAAGTTAGGAAAGCCGAGCAGCGAGACGAAGTAGCTGAGGATGCCGAAGTCGGCGTTGGTCATCAGCTTCCACATCATGCTGGCGATGGCGGGGGCCACCATCAGCGGCAGCATCAACGCCACACTGAGCAGGTTGGTCACCAGCGTGCGGCGCCACAGCAGCAGCGCGATGCCGAGCCCGAGCAGCAGCTCCAGCCCCACCGTGAGCACGGTGTAGGCCATCGAAACGGCAATGGTCGCCCAGAACGTGGCGTCGCGGAACAGAGAGATGTAATTGGCGAACCAAATGAAGCCGCGCGTCGCCGGAAAAGCGAGATTGTAACGTTGCAATGAGTAATAGGCGGCCGTTCCGAACGGAATCAGAATGCCGATGCAGGCGAGCAGAGCCGGCACGCTCAGCAGGTACGGCAGAATGCGGGCCATGCGCGCGCCACGGCCTCTGACGACGGGGTGGACGTTGATCCTGGCCACACCGGAAGTGCTCATGACGTCGAGTCCTTGAAAAGCGGGGGCGACGCGCGCCCCCGCGGCGTTAGATTACTGGACGATGCCAGCGTCTTTAAGCTGGCCCATGACGCTCTCGGCGAGCTTGTCGAGCCCCTCGTCGACCGGCACTTCGTTGGCGTACATCTTCTGCAGGCTGGCGGCCCACTCCGTCGTCAGGTTGAAGAACAACGGCTGCGGCGTGAAGTAGATCTTCGAGCCGGGCGCCGAGGCCGTGTACTGCTCGAGGTAGCCGGCGTACTTCTCCTTCAGACGGTCCTGGAAACCCTTATCATTCCACACCGACTGGCGCACCGGGTCGACCAGGTTCGCCTTGGTGGCCCCGAACAGGGTCGCCTGGGCCGCCGCCGCCCACTGTAGGAAGTACCACGCGGCCGGCTTGTTGTTCGAGAACGCGTTGATCGCCAGCGACCAGATCCACACGTTCGGCGTCGGCTCCTTCTTCTCCGGGTTGGCGGCGAAGCCCTCGTAGCCGATGTTGCCGGCCTCCTTCGTGCCTTCCTGCTGGAAGAAGCCGAGAATGTCGGCGTCGAAAATCATCGCCGAGGCGCCTGCGCCGAGGCCGCTGCCCACCTCGTACCAGGTGAAGTTGGTCCAGTTCTTCGGGCCGGCCTTCTGGATCATATCGATCCACAGCTTGGTGAAGGCCTTGCACTGCGGGCTGTTCACCGCCGACTTGAGCTGGCCGTTCTCGACCGTGAAGTCGGAGCCGCCGTAGCTGGTCAGTCCGGAGAGGTAACCCGGATGGATCGTCGCCCAGCTGCGGCTGCCGCGGACGCCGATGCCATAGATCCCCTTGATGTCCGTCTGCAGCTTCACCGCCTTCTCGATCAGGTCGGGCAGGTTCTTCGGGGGCTCGACCTTCGCTTGGTCGAACATGCGCTTGTTGTAGGCGATCGAGTTCAGCTCGAAGCCCCACGGCAGCGCCCACTGCTTGGCCTTGGGACCGCCGAGCGGCTCGCCCGGGACGCCCGACCAGGCGTCGGAGTGCAGCAGACCCGGCAGGATGTCGCCGACGTTCCAGTCAGGCGCGGTGGCGTCGGGATCCTTGATGAACTCGTTGAGGTCCACCAGCCAGCCGGCGGGCCCGTACTGCCAAGTCTGGTAGGCGCCGGTCATGAAGGCGTCATAGCCGGAGGACTTGGCCGACAGCGCGGTCGTCACCTTGTCGAAGTAGACGTCCTCCGGGAAAATGTCCCAGGTGACCGCGAGCCCGGTGAGCGTCTTGAAATTCTCGATTTGCATCAGCAGCGCGTCGGTGTACGGATGCTTGTTGAGCAGCAGGTGGATCGCCTTGCCCTTGTACTTCTGCCAGTCGAAGTTGGCCGCCATGGCCGGAGTCATCGCCTGGTTCAGCATAAACCCGGTGGCGGCGGCACCGAGGCCAAGCTTGGTTGCGCCCGTCATTAGCTCGCGGCGGCTCATCCGCCCGGCGACGTAGTCGCTGAACAGGCCGGTCGTTTTGTCTTTCATGGGGAACTTCCTCTCCATATTCGTTATGCTTCTTATGCTTCCGCTGCGCTTAGGCAGGGCGGCACCTCCGTCGGCGGCAGAGCGCCGGCGGCCTCTCCCTGGTGGGGGAAGCTGCTGTGGCCGCCCTACCCACGTCGGCCGTGGGCAGGGCGCTGATTTAGCTTACGGTATAAGGACTATTTTGATCGAGCCCTCTCCCTTGTGCATCATGTCGATGCCCTTCTCGAAATCGGCGAGCGGCATACGGTGCGTGACCACTCCCTCGGTGGGCAGACGGCCGTCGCCGATCGCCGAAATGGTGAACGGATAACAGTACGGACCAAGATGCGAGCCGTAGAGGTCGAGTTCCTTGCGGTCGCTGATGATGCTCCAGTCGACTGTGACATCGTCGTTGAACACGCTGAACTCGACGAAGCGGCCACGCTTGCGGATCATCTTCAGGCCCTGCACGACGCTCGAGGGATGACCCGTCGCCTCGATATAGACGTCGCAGCCGTAGCCGCCGGTCATCTCCTTGACGGCCTTGACCACGTCCTCCTTGAGCGGGTTCATCACCAGATCGGCGCCAAACCGCTTGGCGATTTCCAGGCGATTCGGCTTGGTGTCGAGCACCACAAACTTCGACGGGTTCTTGAGCCGCGCCGCGCCGACCATGCCCAAGCCAAGCGGCCCGGCGCCGGAGAGGACGACGAAATCGTCGAGTTGGATCTGGGCGCGGTTCACGGCATGCACAGAGCAGGCATAGGGTTCAATCAGCGCCGCCCGTTCGATCGGCATGCCGTTCGGCACCTTGTGGGTTCGCGAGGTCGCCGGCAGGCGCATGTACTTCGCCATTCCGCCGTTCACGTTGTTCTGGAAGCCGTAGACGTCGTGGCGTTCGCACATCCAATACTGGCCGCTCTTGCAGAAGCGGCATTCGTCGCAGGGGACGATCTGCTCCGAGATCAGCCGCTCGCCGAGCATGAACTCGCCGCGACGGGCAACGTTTTCGCCGAGCTCGACGGCGATGCCGACGAACTCATGGCCCGGGATCATCGGCGCCTTGATGTAGGCGGGCTGCTCCTTGTCGCCCCAGAAGGAAGGTGCGCCCTCGTACGCCTTCACGTCGCCGGCGCAGATTCCGCAGCATTCCACCTCGATGATGATGTCATCGGCGCCCGCCCGCGGCACAGGCACCGTCTCGAAGCGGTAATCGCGTGGCGCGTACGCCACCACGGCCTGCATCGACTCCGGGAGCTCGTTCGCCAACGCTGTTGTGGTCATCTTGCTTTCTCCTTTCCGCCCGCAGATGCGGGCTTTCCTCTTGCTTTCTCCTTCCGTCCGCGGATGCCGGCTCTCCGCAATCGAAGCTGACATGAGTTCAGTGCGCCGCCAGCCGCTTCTTCACGCCGGCGGCAAGAGTCTCCAGGATAAGGCAGCAGGATGAGGCGCCGGCGTCGAGCACGCCACGCGAGCGTTCGCCGAGGCGCGAGGCGCGGCCGACCCGGGCCACCATGTCGCGGGTGGCGTCACGGCCTCGCTCCGCCGCCGCCGCCATCGCGTCCAGGCTCTCGGCAAATGACTTCCCTGCGCCCTGCGCCGCGTCGAAAGCCTCCATCGCCGGGGCGAGGCAGTCCAACATCGTTTTGTCGCCCGATTTGGCCGATCCGAGCTCCTGCACGCTGTCGAACGCGGCGTGCAGCATGCGGCCGAACAGCGGCGCGTCGAGCCCGGCGGCGCCCTCCATCGTCTCCGCCATGGCGCCGAACAGGCTGCCATAGAGCGGCCCCATCGCGCCGCCGACGCCATCGAACAGCGTCTCGCTCAAGGTCCGCATCGCCTGCGGCAGGGGCGCGCCAGCGCCGAGCGCCGCGCGGGCCGCGGTGAAGCCCTTGCTCATGTTGATGCCGTGATCCCCGTCCCCGATGGCGCCGTCGATCTCCGACAGCCAAGCCCGGTTCGCGTTGATCGCATCCACCAGTTCTGGCACTACGCCGCCCGCGTCGGCGAAAGGCAAGGCGCTCATCGTGCGACTCGGGTCAGGCCGAGGGAGCGGGCGGGCGCGCCGACCAGCCTCTTAAGCTCGGCATCAAGCCGCATGATTGTCAGGGTCACGCCCATCATCTCAAGTGAGGTGAAGTAGTTGCCGATGAATGGATGCACGATCCTCATCCCCTTGCCCGTCAGCACCTCGCTGATCCGGTCATAGAGAATGTAGAGCTCCATGATCGGTGTGGCACCCAGGCCGGAGATCAGCACCGCAAGGTCTTCGCCGGCGCCGAACGGCAGGTCCGGCAGCACGTGCTCCAGCATCAGGTCGGCAATTTCCTTGGCCGGGCGGACCGGCATCACCTGCACGCCGGGCTCGCCGTGGTGGCCGATGCCGACCTCCATCATGCCGTCGGCGATGGAGAAGTTCGGCTTTCCCACCGCCGGGATGGTGCAGGCCGAAAGGCCGATGCCGATGCTGCGCGTGCTGTCGATCGCCTTCTGCGCGGCGGCGATCACTTCGTCCAGCTCGGCACCCTCGGCGGCGCGCGCGCCGCCTACCTTCCACATCAGCACTTCGCCAGCCACGCCGCGCCTCTTGCCGCGCTCGTCCTTGGGCGCGGAAGGCACATCGTCGTTGGCCACTACGGTCTTCACGGTGAGCCCGTGCGCAGCGGCCTGTTTGATGGCGAGTTTAACGTTCATGTTGTCGCCGGCGTAGTTGCCGTACAGGCAAGCGACGCCGCGACCGCCGTCCGCCACCCGGAAAGCATCGTGGAAGCTCTTCGCCGTCGGGGAGGAGAAGATCTCACCGATCGCCACTGCATCCATCAGGCCGTCTCCGACATAGCCGAGGAAGGCGGGCTCATGGCCCGAGCCGCCCCCGGTGACGACGCCGACCTTGCCCTGCTGCGGGGCCAGATGATGGCGGATGACGCGCGGGTTTTCAGTAGCCGAAACCAGATCCTGATGCGCCTTCAGGTAGCCGCGGACCGCGTCTTCGACCACGAGGTCTGGATTGTTGATGATTCGGTTCATTTTTGCTTGCCCTGTCGAAGTGGAGTCCGCCTGCTGCGCCGGACGGCCAAATTCGCCGATCGCGAGTACACGAGCCACCGAGGTACAGGGGCGGACTTGCCGGCGCTGCGCGGCTGCCTCGGGCGGGCTGGCGATGTGCCGGAATGTTACATCGCCGCGTTCCTCGCTGGATTTCCGCAGCGG
>Ga0116219_10004350_pt1 | contig 10695 bp, 17 predicted proteins | sample Sb_taG_4_FD_91019 | JGI IMG/M metagenome (GOLD analysis project Ga0116219, IMG submission 91019) | Peat soil microbial communities from Weissenstadt, Germany - Sb_50d_6_BS metaG | ecosystem: Environmental > Terrestrial > Soil > Wetlands > Peat | place: Germany: Weissenstadt | collected 2010-09-21
CCCTCAGCGCCCACTGGTTGTCGAAGAGAAAGCAAGGGGCAGCGCAGCAGGGGACACCAAAACCGCCGCGCACCACGGCGACGGCGCACACCGCGAAACGGCGACGGCCCGGCCACCCGAGACGGAGGACGAGGGGGGCAGAGGAGGAGGGGCGGAGGGCTTTGGGGGCAAAGCGACGTCGGAGTGTCGGGGAAAACTGGCCCAGTCCCCGCGCTCCCGTCGCACCACGGGAGTTAGGAAGCGTCCTCCTCCAGCAGTCTGGCGCAGGCCGTCCAGGAGCCTCCAGGCGCCGGGGCGTCCTCAAGCTCTGCGATCAGGGCGAGAAGCGCCTGGTTACGGTCTAGGGCGGGCGAGCATGGATTGCCCATTGGCGATCGAGCGCCGAAGATCTTCACGCTCGACAGCCCTTAGACGTCCATTGTCTCGACGTCCCCACAAGCGGGACACTCAGAACCCAACACGAACAGCCTGCCTCCAGGTCCATCCATTGCACCGGGACGCGGCTCCCCGCAGCTCCGACACCTTCCTACATCGTCCCGGCCTTCAGACGCACGAGCGAGAGCGTCTGTCACTCGACGGCCCCGCATCCGTAGTTCGTCATCGCTCACCCAGCGACCGCCTATGTAAGCACCGCCGTGCTCGCCGGTCCGACGTTCGGTGTTGTCATTCATCCGCCCCCTCCACCGTAAAGGCGGCAAGGGTGCAAGACTCCGACAGGTGTCGGTGACCACCTGCCACCTCACCGCCTACCTCAATGATCCGCCTCAGAGGCCGGAGGCAACAGGGTCCACCGTCACACTTTCACGCCGGCGAAGGACGTGTTCGGGGCCGACGATGACCGGCGCCGGAGCGAGTACGGGCGCTCGCTGGCCATCTGTTCCCGAATAGGGATGGTACCAATGGCTCATGTTTCCGGAACTGGGAGCTACTCAGGCACCACGATCTCGATCTTGGTTCCGGCACCCGGGGTTGAGTGCAGCAAGAACATCGCCCCGATAGCGGCCGCCCGCTCTTGCATGCTCAGGAGCCCGAAGCCACGAGATGCGGTTTGGTTGATGTCGAAACCTCGACCGTTGTCCTCAATGGTCAAGTGGACCCCGTTGTCCTGGACGAGCCCAACCCAAACCTCGGTCGCGGCACCGTGTCTTGCCGCGTTCGTGATCGCCTCTCGAACAATCCGAAGTAGCTGCTCGCACGTTTCCTCCGACAAGTCAATCGACCGTGCTAGATCGAGATGAGGTACGAAGCCGTGGCGCCCAGCTAAGTCTTCCGCCGTCTGGGCCACGCTGAACTCGAGCGGTTCAGCCTTAGCGCTCGACAGAACTGAGATGGCACGCCGCGCCTCGTCCAAGGCTCGTTCTGAGGCACTGGCAAGCTCCTTGAGAGCGGTGGAATTGGTTGGATCGCCGCGAAGCAACGAACGGGTCTTGGCCGTGATCAGCGCCAGCTCGTGGGCTAACCCATCATGGAGATCACGTGCGAGGCGCCGGCGTTCGTGAAGCGCCGCTATATGGAGGTGATCGGTGAGATCGGTGTGGGTCGTCACCCGCACCTCACGTCCTTGAACGGTGATCACCCGACCCGTCGCCTTGTCTAGGAAGCGGCTGCCGTCCTTACGCACGGCCCAGAACTCGATCGTGAAAGCTTGTCTTTTCCTCACGTCGCCAATCAACTCTTCGTCGAACTCCGGAGCGAGAAACGTCCCAACCGGAAGACCAATGACCTCGTTAGGCTCATAACCGAACATTGCTTCAAACGAGGAGTTGGCGCTGACCACTCGGCCTGCCTCGACGATGGAGACCCCCTCGGTGGCGGCCTCGGCCAGGCAACGAAACCGCTCCTCGCTGTCACGAAGCAGCTCCTCAACACGTTTGCGCTCGCTCACGTCATGCGCCCAAATGACGACACCACCAACGGCGTCGTCATCCAGGAGGTTCTGGCCGAAACTCTCGAATGTGTGCCACTCCCCGTTCGCGGCCCGAAACCGGATCTCGACCGGGTCCATCGGGCTCCGGGTACCGCTGATCACCTCCTCCAGCGCCTGTTGGGCGCCCGCACGGTCGTCCTCGTGCACCAACGAGAGAAGCCCACCCTCGGGGTCGAAACCACGTGGGTAGCCGAGCAGACGGGTGCCAGCGTCACTCGACTCAAGCCAGGTGCCGTCCCGGCCAAGCACCGAGATCACGACGGGGGAATTCTGTACCAGTGCCCTGAATCGCCGCTGACTCCGCTCGATTCTTTCGTCGATTCGAGTCGGTGGAACCTGATCGGTCGAATGAATGAGCATCCCATACGGCTCCGAAGACCCGGACAGCAGGGTCGCCATTAAGCCCATCGGTTCCAACCGGCCATCGATATGGATGACACGGCCAGAGAACGCAAGGCTCACTTGTTCGTTTTCGTCAAGCGTTCTGGCCAGCCAATCGAGGTCGGCCTTGGGGAAGATTCGAGTGGCCCTTGACCGCATCAAATGCCCTGGTTCATACCCAAGGTGGCTCTCAAACGCATCGCTCAACGCGCTCAGCCGGCCTGCCGGGTCCAACACCGCAAAGAACCACCCCAAACGCGGAATCTGACCGGCATCTCGGTCCGAGCTGTTGATCCTTTCCGGCTTGTCCGGGCGACTGCGCTCGCTGCTCATGTCGGGGGGTTCGCGATAGGTGACCTAGCGCCACCGAGGACTGCCCGGGGAGGCGACGGCTGAAACTGCAGATGGGACATGTCTGATTCAGCGCTGATCGAGGAGCCTGACCGCCGCATCGCGGTCGGGGACCTTGAGCTTGCCCAGAAGGGACGAGACATGACTCCGGACGGTTGACTCAGAAACAAAGAGTCGCTTGGCAATGCTAGCCGTGTCTAGGTGGTCCCGCATGAGTTCGAGCACGTCCCACTCGCGCCCGGTCAGGCGAGCGGCGTGATCGGAAGCGATGGCCATTCGACGGTGCTCTCGGTCGCGGAACTCCTCGATCAATCGCGCCACCAGACTGCCCGGGAGGCTGGCCTCTCCGTCGAGCACTCGTCGAAGCGCGTCGCCGATGCGCTTCTCATCGACGGGCTTCAGAAGGTAACCCGACGCCCCGGCCCGCAGCGCGTCGAACAGATCGCTGTCCTGTCTGGACACAGTGAGCATCACCACGGCGGTGTGAGGCAGAGCGGCGGTAATCGCGGCGGCGGCGGCAATGCCGCTGCCGGGCATGTTGATGTCGAGGAGGCATACCTGGGGCAGTTCACGTCTCGCTGCGGTCACGGCACTCGGCGCGTCCGGTGCCTCAGCACAGACGACGAAGCCCCCGTCCGCCTCCAGTGCGGACCGCACCGCTCCACGACTGCGAGCCTGATCGTCCGCTATCAAGACGCGGATTGGCTCAGTCAAGGAAGGGACGCCCTCATCCAGATGCTCCTCGGAGGGCTTGGGTCCTGAGGATCGTCGAGCCAACACAGATTCGCATTCTCCTCGATACGCCGCAGTCCGAGGTGTCCCCGTTGTGTGCTGGTTTCGAACACGACCGCAAACCTCCCGAGGGATCGCTCGGGCAGAAGCGGTACCTCTCAGCCTAGGACCTCTCCACCAGAGAGGCCACCCGACGTATCAAGCGATGCGATGCCTCACAGGCACATTTCTCCTGGTCGTCGGGGCGAGATTCTCGCGTCTAGAGATTTGGACGCCCTGTTTCCTCCGCCGGCGGGTCGCAATGGCCGAAGACCAACAAGAGAGGCGACATAGCCCCCGGAGGTAATGAGCGATGTTCGAGGCACAACGCATCCCCGTGGCGCCCGGCGTCCTTTCGCGCCGACGGAGGATCCGTCTCGCCTTCGCCGCCCTGGTGGCCAGTGGCGCGGTCGTGGTGCTGGGCGCGGCTCCTGCCTACGCAGTCGGCACCCTGACCAACCTGAGTTGGTCCGTGAACAACTCCCAGACGGGGAAGACAGCGGTCACCTATTCGTTCGCCTTCAAGACCGCCACCGCTGCCACCCTGACTGCTGTGACCATGACCGTGCCCGCCGGCACGGCCGGCACCGTGGCCGTGGGGACGGTCTACGGTCTCGGGGCCGGCACCGTGGCCCTCGCCAGCAACACCATCACCTACACGGTCACGACCCCTGCCGCGGTGGCCGCCAACGTCCCGATCTACCTGTCGTTTACCGGCCTCACCAACACTTCCACGGCCGGGTCCTACACCTCGGTCATCACCACCCAGAAGTCCGGCCCCCTCACGGTGGACACCGGCACGACCGGGTCCGTGACTTTCGGGTCGTCCTCCACCACGGCAACGGTCACAGTAGGTCAGACACTCACCTTCACCAACAACACGCCCTCATTCTCACTGTCCGTTGACCCTTCGATGTTGAACAACCTCCAGAGCCAGGCGGTGGTCCTCACGGTGCAGACCAACGCGGCGAGCGGCTACACCCTGGCCGCTTCGGACACTGGGCTGTCTCGCTCTTCACCGTCCTTCACCATCCCAGCGGTCAGTTCGGGCCCGGCTACCGGTGTGTCCAGCTTCCCGACCAGTGGCTGGGGGGCGAGTGCCACCCTGACCACAGGTGGGACCGACGGAGCGGCATTGGCCGCAGGGCTCTCCGGCGGGAAGTTCGTGGGCTACCCCTCGACGCCGGCCAACTTCCTCACCGCCACCGGCGCGACCGGGGCCACCGCCGACACGTTGACGCTCACGGACCAGGTGGGCGTCGACTACACCGTCCCCGACGGCACCTACACCGACACCATCACCTACGTGGCCACGCCGACCTTCTAAAAAGGGGGGTATGGCGCCTGCCAGATCCATGCCCGGGCACAGGTGGGGTCGACGACTCGTCAAGGGATTCCTCGGCTCGGCGACGGGGCTGAGCGTCGCTCTGTCGGTGCTGGTGAGCACGCCCAGCCCCGCCCAAGCCGCGCCAGGCCCAAGCGCGGATCTGTTCGTGACCTCGCCTCCGAATCCAATCCCCGCCGCACCCGGCACCGTGGCGAGCACCACGCTGACGGTGGGCAATCTCGGCCATGGCCCCCTCGATGTCAACATCATCACCGAGTCGGTCCAGCTGCTCGATAACGGCCACACCCGGTTGGTAGCAGGTCCAGATCCTCGCTTCGCGGGTCGCGTCAGCATCGTCCCCAACCATCTCACCCTGGCGGGCCGTTCCGAACGCCAAGTGCAAGTCTCGGTGAACGTGCCGCAGGGGCTCAAGCCCGATGACTACTTCCTCGGCTTTCTCGTCAGTCCCGTGATCAACTCGCCCTCCGTCGCCGTGGTGAACGACATCGGCGGACTCGTCGTCCTCAACGTTCCCGGGCCCCGAGACCGCAAGCTCACCGCCAAGTACATCGGTCTTCCCTGGCTGCACATCTCCTTGTCCAATTCGGCGTGGGGTATCGCCCGTGCCAAAAGCGTTGGCACCTCCACAGTCCAGTACTCGACGACGATCGAGACCAACGGTTGGCCGTCCCCGAAATCCAGCTACCGCACCGTGCCGGCTCACTTGCTCCCTCCTGGGCTGACCCGCGACATCCCGGTGAGCGTGTCGTCTTGGTTGGGCCTCGGTTGGTACACGATTCACACCACCCTTGTCTATGACCGGACCGATCAGGCCACAGGTGAAGTGGCTCTTTCCCGAACAGTGATCGTGTTGAACCCCCTCTGGTTCTTAGTGTTTCCCGCTGCCGCCATTTTTTGGATGTGGAGGAGGCGCAGGCGCCGAAAGACGCGCCGTCGAGGGCTGCATCGAGCCCAGCATTCTCGCTCCGCGAAGGTGAAGGGCGGATCACGCGTCCCGATCTCGGTGGGCTAGAAGGACGCCGAGAAAACCAGGGGGCCCTTCGAGAGGTTGAATGTTCGGTAAGCCCGTTGCGACCCTGGATCACTGTGATGCGCCCATCCTCAAAGGCCGCTGCCGCTTCTCAGCGCCCCGATCTAGGGTGACCTCGAAGGGATATTCGCGGTGCATGAGCGATCCGGATTTGTCCGGCCGGCTAGGGCGCCCAGCGGGCAAGTTCCAGCGGTCTCTTCCCGGGAATCGAATGGGTCGTCAGTCTGAAGGGGTTGGCGTTGCGGCGGCTCTGCGCCAGTCCACGGGCAACCGGCGATTGGACGTGTCGATATGCACCGTTGGCATCCTGGCTGTAGTCACGATCGGGAGCGACGAGAGTCCCGTTGACGTTCCGCAATCAGGCGCGATGCGAGCTGGCGTGAGACGCTGAAAGATCGTCCGGCTTCTGCCATCGATGCGCCCTCTTCGACTGCGAGCGCAAGCAGCGTCAGCCGTGCCTTGTGACGGGAACCGGAGAACTCATCGAGGGCATCGGTCAGCTCGGGGCGCAGCTGGGACGCACGTGCTCGCTCCAGCGCCTCGATCGTGGGGGTGCCGTCCGCAAGAAGCTCAGCGAGGACGATATTCGCCTTGCGGTATCGCAAGAGTGCCTTCCTCAGGTTCTCCGCGCAATCCGCGAGTTCCCGGAGTTGTTCGGGAATCTCCTCCCTGGCTTTCGACATGCACGAAGTCCTCAGTCGTGGCGTGAGCGCCTAACCGTTCTTCAAGAGTCTAGACCTGCAAACCGGAACCGGTCTCCTCCAAGTCATACATTCGGGCTGGTCACCGCTACGAGCACCACGAACGCGAGGCGCCGGAACGAAGCTTGGACCACTCTCGACGTGGTGGCCTCTTGCGTCGAGAGCGGTCGGGGAACTGACCCACTCAGGATCGTCAACATGTATGGACACTACGAACCCGACGGCACTACCATCGGTCACCGACAGAGATGCCACGGTGAGACCACGATGACTATGCGGTGGGGGAGGTTGTGCTGAACAAGCCCCAGGAGTCGTGTCCTCCTTCGCTCGCACGAGAGCAGCAACAGCTCACCCGGGATCGCATCCGTCGAGCCGCCATGGAGGTCGTGGCGCGGCGCGGCTTCGATGCCACCGTGGAGGACATCGCCAAGGAGTCGGGCGTGAGTGCCCGCACCATCTTTCGCCACTACGCCAGCCACGACCAGTTGGTCCTCGCCACGGTGAAGGACATGTTCGAGGCTTGTGGTCGCGGTCCTGTCGAGGGAGTGCCGCGATCGAGCGAGGATCTCGACGGCTGGCTGGAGGGTATGGCGACGACGATTCACACCAGAAACGCCGAGATCGTCGGCGAGGCCTTTTGGAATATTCACGCCGCCAACCACCTTGCATCTAAGACGCTTTCTGAGATAGCCGACATCCGGCGCGACGCTCGGCGGCGTGGGGTTCGCTATCTGGCGACCCAAGCTTGGGGGGCGGCAGGGGGCACCGGCGAGCCTCCAGAGAATGTCGTGCTGGCGTTTGCCCTCAACTTTTCGGCGTTTACGACACACGCACTCATGGTGGACTTCGACCGCACCCCTACTCAGATCGGGATTCTCACGGCCGAGGCCTTAAGGACGGTTCTCAGGCGCGCCGTCCAGGCGCAAGGCGAGCTGACCGATGGCGATCCAGGTGGCGGCGAGGGTTGAGCGCAGCGCGGCAGGAAAAGCGACCGTCTGGGATGTTCTTCACCCGATTGTTGGTCAGCGCCCCCAGCGCCCGCCAGCAAAGTAGTTGTGGACCTCGAAAAACTGGATTTCGGGTGCAGTGGGCAGGCCGACCTCTTGAAGGACCGGACCAAGCCTCTGGTACCCATCACGCCCCGGGGGCCTGGGCATCGTAGAGGCCAGCCTGAGCGGTCTGCTGGTGCTAGCTGGGGTGCCCGGAGCCAAGGCAGTCGTGGCGACCCTCGCTTACCGGTTGGCCCAGTACTGGCTTCCGCTGGTCGCCGGGGGGATCGACTACCCCCTGTACCGGCGACGCTACGGTTCCATGGCGCTTGATGACCCCGGGAACGGGTCGGCGAAGCCGCTAACTCCGATCCGTCGCGAGAAATCATGAGCGGCACCCGGGACCATTGACAACGACCGTGGCCCATCTCGACTTGGAAGCCGGCGGGGGAAATGGGCGTAGAAGCTGAACATCCGGTCATTGTCATGGCGACCGAGCCCGTTGGCAACGGTGCAGCCGGTGTTCCAGGCTCGTCGAATGCGTAGCGGCGGCATCGAGGCCTGCTTTCAGTGATCGATTCAGCCCTCGAGATGCAATGGGCCTGACGGCTCTTCCGGTGGACGGACCGAGCGTCGGACGATTGTGGGTGAGGAGGTAGACCCGTGACTATGAAGACAGTCACGGAGGTGAAATGGAAAGTAGCAGCCGACCGCGTGGATGCGCTGGGACTCAAGCTCAAGGGCACTTCGAGGAGGCGGGTGGACAAGTGAAGAGGTCAATCAGACCTTCGAGCCACTCGGCTCAGCCATCGAAGCGATCTTCGCGGCGATCGGCGGTGCAGTCCAGGACCCAACGGTCCGGGAGGACGCGAACAACCGTGCCGCGACTTTGGCGTCGCTCTCGCTGACACGCTGTCCCACACTGGGCAGGAGCTAGAGGTAGCCGCAAACCGGCGCTTTCACTATATTGACCTCTGTCCGGACGCCCAAGCAGCCGGCCGACAAGAGCTGAGAACCGAGCCGGGGGCGGCCAGAGAGCAGGAGTGATGCCGACGACAAGACGGGGGATGGAGTTTCATCCTTGTTGCCTGTCTCTTCGGGATTGACATTCGAGCGCACCAGACCTTCTTGCTCCCTATTGCCCTTGTCGCGTTGAGCCGTAGTGACCGCGCCCAGTCTGAATAGACCCGCTTTGGATCGTTGCCGTGTTCGGGTCGGGGTCGCGCGCAGTCGGGTCCAAGGGCGCACTTAGTGCAATGCTGAAGTGACCTAACGAGGAGAGTGGGATGCTTGATAGTCAGATAGACAAACCAGTCAAGACACGCCACCATATTGGCCAAGCGATCAGCATCCGTGGCTTACGTGCCGAGGTGACCAAGGTCGACGGAGTCAATGCCAAGATTGCCGTGTTCCTCACCAACATCGTTGGATCAATGTGGTGCGCCTATGTTTTCGCCATCATTGCTTTGATCGGATTGCCAGCGGCACTGAAGCCGGGTGGTGAGGGCATCATCGCGTGGATTGCGCAAACTTTCCTCCAATTGGTGTTGCTGTCCGTCATCATGGTTGGACAAAATGTGCAGAGTGAGGCGAGCGATGTCCGATCTGAGCACACGTACGAAGACACTTTGCTGATCCTCGACCGACTCGACGTACACACGGCAGGTGGACTCAAAGACCTGGCGGATCGAATCGATGGATTAGAAGCGAAGATCAGCGGAAGGTAGGTCATCGACCACCGCTGCCGAATGCATGACCCTCGGGCTTCAGACCATTCGCAACTGCCCGGCGATCCTCGGGCCTGCCTGAGGACCGAGCCAGTCCTACCGCCCAGGATCGCTCCCAGTCGGCTACGCAGCTCCTCGGGCGCTACGTCGATCAGCTCGACTGAGGTGGCGGCACTCACGACGGCGTCAGGGACGGTTTCGTGTTGTGCGACCCCGGTCAGGGCCTCAACGGCGTCGTTGAGGCTGTTGAGGTGTTGGACGTTCACGGTGGTGACGACGTCGATCCCGGCGTCGAGGATCTCCTCGATGTCCTGCCAGCGTTTGATGTGGCAGCCGCCGGGCACGTTGGTGTGGGCCAACTCGTCGACCAGTGCCACGGCCGGTCGGCGGACGATGACGGCGTCGGTGTCCAACTCCTCGAAGGTGGCCCCCCGGTAGGTGACGCGTTTCGCCGGGATCTGCTCAAGGTTCCGCAGCTTGGCCTCGGTGACTGCGCGGTGGTGGGTGTCGGCATAGCCGACAACGACATCAGCTCCTTCGGCAACAAGGTGCTCGCCTACACTCAGCATGGCGTAGGTCTTGCCCACACCTGGGGCCGCTCCGAGGACGACACGAAGCTGTCCCTTGGCAGAGACCAGAGTCATGGTTCCATCGCGCCTCATTCGGGGGACGGCGACGAGGGCCGAAGGACCCATTCGCAGCATTGGCAGTTCCTTCGAGGATCTGCCGCCGGGTCCTCGCTGCCCTTACAAGATCGTCGGGACTTTCGACCCTAGAGTCCTGGTCGGTGAGGCCGTACGTTTCTCGCGGTACGGCCGCTGGCGGCTCCGAATAGGAGGGCAGACCCATGCAGGCAGCGATTGGCGACATGTTGGTGATGCATGAGGGCGCAAAGACAGGGGACCGAGCGGGTGAGATCATCGCGCTCCTCAAGACACTTGGTGCCCATCCTTACGTGGCCGTCGTGAGGTGGGTCGACGACGGATACGTGGGGCTCGTCTTCCCGGAGACCGCCACCAACTTGGCGGACACCGTGCAAGTGTGCGATTCGGGACCCTGATTCCAAGACTGGAATGACGGGCTGGCCGCTGTGCTGGAACCACACCGCATCACCCGGGCATTACCAGCCATCCGGGCTGACTACGTGAACCGCGCGTAAATGCGGGGTACGAGCTGCCCCCAAGGGCCAATCATGGTGGGCCGTGGGGAGCGAGATCACCCGAACTGTGCGGGTCGCGCCTGGTGTGCCGATGCCAAGGCAGTCCGAAGGTGACGGACTCGACTCCGACCTGACCTACGCGCAAATGTTCAGCGGCGCGAATACCGGGTAGTTCGCAACCCGATCCGATTACCCGACTCCGGACGCAATACTCATGCCACAGACGCATACACGGGGACTCGGGAACCCCGGCGGTCTCAAGGGATCCACGCACCACCTCGGCTGCCAGCAGAGGCTGTCACCGAACAGGA
>Ga0116219_10004354_pt1 | contig 10690 bp, 10 predicted proteins | sample Sb_taG_4_FD_91019 | JGI IMG/M metagenome (GOLD analysis project Ga0116219, IMG submission 91019) | Peat soil microbial communities from Weissenstadt, Germany - Sb_50d_6_BS metaG | ecosystem: Environmental > Terrestrial > Soil > Wetlands > Peat | place: Germany: Weissenstadt | collected 2010-09-21
CTTTGCAGTTGACTCTCTAGCGACTTTCGCGACGAGTGGTAAATCGCCAATGCGCTCACCGGCACCGGTTTGTACCGATAAGTCGACCAGTGTGGGGAAACCCGGGGACAGACGGGAAACCCGGGGGAAACCCGGGGACAGACGGGACGTTCCCTAATTTCCTCAACCAGACAAAGCAGCTACGTCGTTGAAAAACTGGCGGAGAGAGTGGGATTCGAACCCAGAGCCGTCTAACAAAATCAACAAATTAGGAGGCGCGAATGGCACATCGAACCTCCAAAATCCTATGAAAGCAACCAACTCCACCTTTTATTGGACGCTTAATGGACGCTGATTCTTGTGTTCACACTTTCTTTGCGATCTCACGTTCGCTTTTTGCGTAAAGGGTGCGGCGGACTTGAACAGGTCCACCGAGGCTCGCAGATGACTTCCTTCTGACGCCGCCGTGCGAGCGACCCTGTCGGCGCAGCATTGCTGATTAAGAGTTCTGAACCACCCGTTGCAGGCAAGGAAGATAAAGCACTGGGTCGGCAGAGTCCGGCAAAATACTGCAAAATCCGCACCACCCGCGCACCAACAAGGGGGGCAGTGAGTAGCACGATGACGCGGCGTGAGCAAAACCGGCCCCAAGCGCACTATACAGCTATGACGATACCCCCGAACCTGATCCTGACTTGAAGCAGTTCACCATTGACCATGACCGCCAGTGGATCCTTCACACGCTGCGAGAGGCAGCGGAGATCAATCCGGACCTTTATCTGTTCTCGTGCGTTTGGAGTCCTCCCGGATGGATGAAAGCCGGTGGATCTATGTGGGGCGGGTCCATACGCGAGCGCTGGTTTTCTTCCCTTGCGCAATATTTCATCAAATTTCTCCAGGCTTATGCCGCCGACGGAGTAAAGGTTCAGGCGATCACCGTCAACAACGAAGTGGACACAAACCAGGACGGACATTTTCCAGCCACGCTATGGGGGCAGCAATATGAAATGGGCTTCATGACGAAGCATTTGGCCCCCGCCATAGAACAGGCCTCGCTGGACACCAAAATGTGGATTCTTGATAACAACTATGACCTTTGGGGCCGGGTCGTGGATGAACTGAGCAACTCGGCAGTATATAAGTACGTGGACGGGGTCGCCTGGCACTCCTATGCAGGAGCGCCGGAAGCCATGACCCGCGTGCATGACATGTTTCCGGAAAAGTACATGTACTTTACGGAGGGGGCCTCCGGCTCACCTTTTTGAGCCGGCAGAACAAATGTCGTCGAATCGTCCTCTGTTCGGGACGGATTGGACCCGATGGTCGAGTACTTTCACGAACATGCTTCGCAACTGGGCTCGATTGATTTGCGTCTGGAACCTTCTCCTCGACGAAAAGGGAAAACCTGACATCACAGTTCCCCCGCGTCCCGACAGACCGGGAGGGCTCGTCTCGATCAATTCCCAAACACAGCAACTTTCATACAGCGGGAATTACTATGCCTTTCCTCATTACTCAAAGCTAATACAAAAAGGGCGCACATTTTCGCCTCCTGGGGCGACTTGCCCGGTATTGAGCATGTTGCGGCCACGAATACGGATGGCAGCAATGTGCTTGTGGTTACCAACAGCAACAGTGGTGAACAGCAGGTGCAGTGGACGCTCGGCACCCGCGCATTGAGGCTCGTCCTTCCTCCGGACTCGATCACCTCGCTTACGTGGTAACGGAGGCTTGTCGCGTTACGAGGGTGAGGCCACCTAGCTAGGTCATGAGCCGAATACACAGAATCGGTTCTCGGGCAAGCCGCTGACCGTAGTCTGAATGGCGTAAAGTCCGCCAGCCAACCTGTCGCTTGGCGGCGCTCCGGCTGCTGCCGTGGTGACGTACAGAGTTTTTCGATCGGGGCCCCCGAAAATGCACGTTGTAATGTTCTGCACGGGCATTTCAATTACGCGGTCAACCTGGCCATCGGGCGCGACGCGGACAATGCACCCGCCAGAAAAGCGGCTGTTCCAGAGATAGCCTTCGGCATCGACGGTCGAACCATCCGGGCGTCCGCGCGCGAAGTGCTGAAAGAAGGGCCGTTCATTTCCGATGTTACGTGTAGCCGGGTCGTAGTCATACGCCCAAATCGTGTTGGCTAGCGTGTCGGCGAAATAAAGACGGAGACCGTCGGGACTCCAGGCCAGGGTATTGGAGATGCCAATCTCCGTCTTGTGCACGCTTACGCGAGCATCGGGGTCGAGACGAATGAGAAGGCCATGCTTGCCTTCGATCGAACAAGCGGAGCCGTCGGGATTCACGTTGTTTTGCATTGACCCGACCCAGAGCGAACCGCCGGGGTCGGTTCGCCCCTCCTTGAGGCGAACTTTCGGCCATCCCTCGAACTGAAAGATTGCCTTGTGTCGTACGTCGGACGCAGGCTCCCATAAAATCACCCCAGAGCCCAGCACGACGGCAAGCACGTCGTCCCGATCTGTCAGTGTAAGTGCCGTCACGGGCTCTTCAATGCGACACGTCTATTGTCAACTACGCGACCGCGAATTCGAAGGCAGCGTTTATGTGCACGAGGCTTGAATTGATGTAGAAGACTCCTTCGTACTCAAATATCGACATTCTTTTCATATTCGGAAACGCGAGAGGTAATTCGGTGCACGCCAGACACACTGCCGGCCGCGGTGATGCTGGTTCAGCTTGGAAAGAGACCTTTGCAATCTTGCTCAACCTGAGCGCTGCGTCTTTGGTCTCACCCCGCTGAAGATCCCGAATCAACTCAGTGGTCATCGACCTCGCCTTCTCACTCTCTGGCCCAAGCGCTTTGATCCCATATTGCTGAAACTTTGCGCAAAATTTCGGAGACTCCATGGTTTGAGCAGTGCCTAGTAGCAGAACCCGGGGCGCACCAATTCGCACACTTTCCTTTGCCATCTCGTCCACGATGTTAATAACAGGAATCTTGATGCCATCGACAATAGAGTCGAAGCGATGATGAGGCGTGTTGCTAGCGATAAGTGCGAAATCAGCACCGGTTGCCTCCAGACGCTTCAGAGCAGCGTGGTGGTAATTGTCGAACTGTGTCCACGAACGTTCGTCATCATCGGAACCGAGATAAGCTATGGCCTTCGCCAAGTCCAACGACTCGATGCTGATCTCGGGCATATGGGCCACCTCGCTCGGATTCTTGGCAACGTGCCACTGCTCGCTTTTCCGGCAGAGCTCTGAGTAGTACTCGACTGTCGATTGCCATGCGATGCCACCAACAATGCCAATCTTCTTCATCGGGCGCCTATCCCTGATCGCCTTCAAATCAGACAAAAAATCATGACGTGAACACGGCGTTGATCTCTCGGGGGCTGACGGCGTGTTTTGCGAAGTCAAAGGTACCCTGCTCCCGCATTTCCCGAGCCGCGCGAAGAAACGAGCCTAGCGCCGCGCGACAGAGAGCGCTGCCTACACTGACTCGCTTGACCCCAAGTGTCGACAGCTCGGCTAGACTTAGCTGAATCCCTTGTAGTCCCATCACGACATTCACAGGACGATCCAATGAGCTGACCACGGCGGCAATATCATCTTTACTGGCGAGCCCTGGCGCATACAGAACATCGGCGCCTGCTTCCTGGTAGGCCTGCAATCGAGTGATCGTATCCTTAAGATCGGGACGGTCATGCAGGTAGTTCTCCGCACGCGCGGTTAAGGTGAAATAAAAAGGGAGGGCACGCGCCGCCTCCACGGCGGCGCGTATTCGGTCAACAGCATGTTCTATCTCGTAGACGGGATGATCCGAGCGTCCCGTTGCATCTTCGATCGAACCGCCGACCGCTCCCGCAGAGGCAGAAAACGTGATGGTTTCTGCGACGACTTCGGGGCCGTTTCCGAAGCCGTTCTCCAGATCGGCGCTCACTGGTAATTCCGTGGCGGACGCGATCGCGGAAATATGTTTCATCATTCGACCACGGTCGATAGTGTTGTCCCGCTTCCCGACAGAGAAGGCGTAACCCATGCTGGTAGTGGCCAGCGCCTCGAAACCTAGATGTGCGAGCAGGCGGGCCGTACCGACATCCCATGGATTGGGAATGATGAAAGCGGCTTCACGCCTGTGAAGCGCCTCGAACCTGCTGCCCTTCTCAGTTTGCGCGGCCATATAACCTCACTCTGATTTTGCGAGCGTCGAGGGCAAGGCGAATGTTCCCTCAACTATTTCGACGAAGTCCCTCTCCTCACGGAGGATCAGGCGCTTGGTTTGAGCCATGGTGAAATTCTCACTGGCCTCCGGATCTGATCTCAGTCTTTCTTTGTAGCGCTCATATGAAGCCAGGCTATCGAACGCAAGCAGTCCCCACGCGACATCATTGGTTCCCTCGTAAGGAATGAAATATCCGACGAGATGACCGCCGCAGCGCGGAATGATACGGCCCCAGTTCTCCGCATATTGCCTGAAAGCATCTTTCTGGAAAGGATCGATCTGGTAGCGAATAAAACAAGTGATCTTCATCAATGTTCTCCCGTCGGTAGAGGTTGCGAGTTGAGCCTCCCAGTTCAGACTCAAAGCCACGCCCATGGTGGCCATGGCTCGCATAGCTTCCCGACGATTAGGCTTTGCGGTTGAACCTGCTGTCGATTGCACCTTGAGCAATATCTTCCTTCCATAGCGAATACGCTTCGTTTATGATCGAAGCATGAATGCAAACAATTACGATTGGGTTGTTTCCAGGATTGCCTCTGCAATTGGCGAACCGGCCCGCGTTCGCATCCTCGACTGTCTTGTCGACGGGCACGCTCGAACCAGCACGGAACTGGCTACCGTGGCCGCCGTGAGTCCTTCAACCGCCAGCGCGCACTTGAACCGCCTCAGGGCGGAGCGCCTGATAAAGCTGTTCCCACAGGGGAGGCACCGTTATTACAGCCTCGACGGCCCGGACGTAGCCCAAGCGCTCGAAGCCCTTAACGTTATCGCCGGACGTCCTCTACGCAAATTCGTGCCCAACACGCCGAGCCGGCTCCTTCTCGCGCGGACTTGCTACGACCATATAGCGGGAAAGCTGGGTGTCCTGCTACACAACCAGTTCAAAGACAAGAGATGGTTGTCGGCGAATTCGAATGGGAGCGAAAGGGCATATGACGTCACACTCGATGGAGCCAGGACCTTCGCTGCGCTTGGGATTGACGTTGAGGCCGTCCGGAGGATGCGCCGCAGGTTTGCATTTGCTTGTCTCGATTGGAGTGAGAGACAACCCCACATCGGTGGAGCACTGGGCGCGGCTCTCCTAAATATGGTACTTGAAAGAAAATGGGTTGTTCAGGATCTCGACTGCCGAGCGCTAGACATCACGCGTTTAGGAAAGCGTGAAATCGAGAATCGCTTCGGCATCTGTCTGTAAGCTTCGCAGGCCTAAAAAACGTCTCAGCGTCCTGACGAATCAGCCCGCCATGGTCCCCTGACAGAGCTCGAAAATCGGCCGATCCGAGAAGCTTGGTCAACTGTTCAATTTGCTCCTTCGCCATCTTCCCGTGCAGCCGCACTGCCTGTCCGTCTTCCATGGATCGCACAATTCGGTACTCTCCATCTCGGACGTTGGCCAATAGTCTGCCTGGCGTGCACTGCCGTTGGCGTTTGAAGCGAAGAAGACACTCCCTATCTTCGAATGCGCTGACATCGTATTCATCAATAGCACAAAGGTGCACATTGATGCTGCGGTCGAGTTTGTAGTCGGTCATTGACGACATAATGAAACCGGCGGGGACACTTGAACCCAACTTGCACAAGGACAACTCAAATTTCCTGACCATTCAGTGATTGCAGGTCGCGATCGCAATGCGAAGGCCTTGCTGGTTCAAAAAGCTGATGTTCACGACGCGATGATCCCCCTTTGCCGGGATGCACGTGCGCTGGCTCGCATGCTGCCGGCTGTTCTCGGATTGTGTTGCTGGGCAGCCGGCGGCCTAGAAGCTGATGCGCAGTCCGAACTCGAACTGACGCGGAGCTCCCAGGGCATAAGTTCCTGACTGGAAGCTAGCGCGGAACGGCAAAATACTTTGCTGGGTCACGCCGCCGATGGTGCTGGCGGCCAAAAACCCGTTCGCCCCAGGCGCCAGCGCCCCCGTGGTAGCTCCCGGCAGGTTGCCCGGAAGGAACTCATTGACGAAGTTGAAGATGTTGAAGATGCTGACGCTCGGCTCTATGGTCAACCGTTCCTTTACCTTGATTGGCCAACCTGCCTTAAAGTCGATCGACTTCAGCCAGGGGAAGTTTACCGCACCGGGAGCAACGTTACTAAGCGTGGGCATCACCCATCCCAGGGCAGCCATGTCGGCCTGGGTCAAAACGCCGGCACTCACGACTGCACTACCTGCGGGCGTGAGCGTACCGGCGAAATGAGTGTTGTAGTTGTTGATGACCTGCTGCAGATTGCCGGCGTTGGTGCCGCGCTCGAACTGACCGACCTGAGTACCGGGAACAGGCTCCGGGGGAGCGTTTGATCCCAAGCCAGCTCCCAGCCAGTCGGTAGCGAAAATCTCGCCGCCGCTGGTCAACTCGGGCAGGTCGATGTTTTGCGGAAGCGGGCTATAAAAGTGCCCGATCAAGCTTATACGCGTAAAGAACGGCAGGTCGAATGTGCCACCGAAGGAGAACTGGTGGGTGCGATCCAAACCATTGGGCCCGGTGAACTGGGTCGGGTTGTCGTTGTTCTGCACCACAGTAACGAAGTCCTGATCCTGCACCTGGCTGACGAACCTGGAGAGCGAGTACGAGATTTGGAAATTTGCCGCTTTCACTCCCCGCATCGGGTTCTGGACTTGTTGAACCAGCTTGACCTGCAGTCCGCTGTAAACGGAACGGCCAACCGGAGTGAGCATATCCATCACGCCCACTTGACCGGTATTGCCCAAGACGGAGTTAGTGCCCGGGAACGCGCAGGTGGGACACGGCGCGCCCCCTGCTGCCTGGAGGGAGGAATCCAAGCCCGCCCCGGAGTAAGCGGATTGAGCACCGGATTGGCCGAGGTTTGCAACCATGCAAGCTGCCTGGCCCGAGCCAGCCAAGCAGCCATTGGCTGTCTGGGCAGCGTCGCGAGCGGCAACTGCATTGGCTTGATTAAAGGAACGCGCCGATCCGGTGTGATTCTTGTCAACCACCAGGAGGAAGTGTTCCCCGATGTTGCGGATGTAATCGGCACTGAGCACCAGGCCCGGGCGAATCTCGCGCTGGATGCCGAAATTGAGCTGCCACGAACGCGGTGTGCGATAGTTCGGATCGAAGAGGTCAAAACCGTTCGCGTTGGCAGCGTTCAGCGTGTTTCCCGGGCCGGGGGTGAGGGTCGTCCCTATGAAGTTGCCATTGGGTTGCAGTCCCGTGACACTTGCCGCTGCGGCCTTGAAGGCGTTACTCAAGGCAATTACTTGACTGCCACCGGCCGCGATAGTCTCGCCGCAAAAGTTAGGCGATACCGTACCGTTCCCGTTTGAAGTTCCCGCTCCGCCCGCAATGGAGGTTCCGAGCACACCAGGATCCGTGGGCCACGGGAAGGCATTGGCTCCGCCCGCGCACACCAGGGGCGTGGCACCAAAAATGCCCTTCGGAATGCGCGCCGGGCTGTCGAAGAGCACGTTGTTCCAGATTGAATTCTCGAAGAACAAGCCGCCGCCGCCGCGAACCACCGTCTTGCCATTACCGGCGACGTCCCAGGCAAAGCCCACTTGCGGGGCGAAGTCGTCTCCGGGAGTTCGAACCTGGTTGCCCAGTCCAGGTCCCCAGTTGTTAAGGATTGGTAACGGGCCCAGGTTACTGTCCACACGGCCGGTGTCGCGGACGTAGTGGAGGCCGTAGGTCAGAGTGAAGTTCCGTCTCATCTTCCAACCGTCGCCGATATAGGCTTCGAAACGATTGTCGGGCCCCTGCCCGCCGGCGGGGAAACCGAAGGCTGACTGAGCAGTGGCGAAGCCAATCCCGTTACCCAGAAATGCAAATTGGATGGGATACGATGTCGGGTCCGATGGATTGGCGGTAACGGGGATCCCGCTCGTACCGACGTTCGGGAAGGTGAAGAACGCTGCCAAGCCGCCGCCCTGAATGTGGTTGAAGGTCGCGCCGTAGCGAATAACGTGGGAACCCTTGACCTTGCTGCCGTCGTACTTGATTTCGTGGTTCGACTGATACGTTTTCTGCGGCGCGAGGAGGTTTGGGCCACCACAGTAGGCACCGCCGCCGCTGATCACGCAAGATCCAGCAACCGGGGCGCCGATGTTAATGCCAAGACCGGGGATCGGGTTGTCGACGCCAGCTGGTAGGATGCCCGTACCGTCGCCGATTTCGTTGTGGAATCGCAGGTACGCGAAACGAATACTGTGGGTAAATGAACCCGTGTTGAAGTCCACACCGCCTGTAACAGACGGCGTGTGGTCGGTGTTGCGGAAGCCTTGCAGAGAACTGGCCGAGCCGAAGGGCCGAATCTGGCTGTTCTGGTCAAAATTGAAGCGCCCGAATGCGCGCGTATTGCCTTTAACGTTCCAGTCCAAACGCCCGTCGGTCATAATCTCGCGATAGGGCTGGACCAGAGAGGTATTCAGGGTGTCAAAAGGTGGAGAAAATGGCTCCGCTGCAGTGAGGTTCTGCTTGGTGCGCTCCCCGTCGACGAACCAGAAGAGCTTGTCCTTGATAATCGCACCGCCTAAGTTTCCACCCCACTGCTGGCGCTGGAATGGCGGCGCCGTGGGCCCAGGCAGGGCGGCGGCAGTCTGGTTGCCACGGAAAAGCCCGAATGCTTCTCCATGTATGGCGTTGCTGCCGGAGCGAGTAGTGACGTTCACAGCACCGGAGGAGGTCAGCTCAGTCGAAAGATCCAGCGAGGATTGGGAAAGCTGAAATTCCTGGATGGCGCTGGCAGGTATGTTTTGAGTGGTGGTGCCGACGGTCTCATCGGAAATATCGACGCCGTCCACTTCGATACGCGCGGTGCGACCGAATCGCCCGCCGAATGAAATCGACGAAAACCCATTCTTGGTCGGATCGAAGGTGCTGCCTTCTTGAATCTGAACCCCGGGCTCGAGCTGGGCGAGATCGAGGAAGTTGCGGCCGTTGACCGGAAGATTCTCAATCTGTGAAAGGCCGATCGTACCTTGTACGGTGGCTTGTTCGGTGTTGACTGCCACGGCCGCGCCCTGAACTTCGATGACCTGACTCTCCTGGCCGACCGGCAGCTTGGGGCTGACCGTTGCCGTGTTGCCCACTTGGACCGTGACCGGTGTTTCCACTGTCTTGAAGCCCTTGGACTCGGCGCGCACCACATAGTCCGCGGGCTGGATTGGGCCGGACGAGTAGGTTCCAGCAGACGAAGCTGTGAGATGGATCATCGCCGCGGTCGCTTTGTTGGTGATCGTCACCTTGGCGCCGCTGACCACCGCGCCGGTTTGATCGGTCACGGTGCCTTCAATGCTGCCCGCGCCGACGGTGGATTGTGCGACAAGCAACGTGGAATTAAACAAGAGTGTCAGAAGCGTGAACAACCAGAGTCGTGCGGCAACATCGTGAGCAGATATCATCGAGCCCCTTTTCGTTTGCGAAGTCAGTGGATTGAACACACACCCACGGTCTGGTATTGCAACGTCACTGCCAATCGCGATTGTTAGAATTTGTAAGGACTTACGTCGGGACTGAAAGGAGCGAATACGGTTTAGCGGATGCTGCATCTCTGGTGCTTACAACGAAAAATGCGGGCCCTGCAATTCTTGCTTGTTATCCTGTTGACAAGTTCTGTTGACCTCCATCATGACGGAGCGAGATTCCAGTTTTCCGGAGGAAGTTGTGCTAGACCACCTCTCCATTGAGTTGGTTTCCGGTCGGAGAAGACCTGATCGAGAGGCGACTCGGGAATCGTTTGTGGCTTTCGGTGAGTTTTGGTTTCTGCATGTGGGCGTTGAGCTTTTTGTTCTTTTCCATCTCGCCATCCCAACCACCAAGGACGCTAACCCGCTTTAGACAGTGGTCCGGAAAAGCCTCGGTGGACAGGGTTTAGACATAGCCATTATGATTTCAGTCAATGAAGAAAGTGCCCTCAGGGATTGTGCCCATGATTGCGGTCGACCGGAAGGCTGCCAAGGCCCTGCACCGGCAAATCTACGATGCTTATCGTGAGGCAATTGTCGAGCGCAGGTTGCGTTCGGGTCAGCGAGTTCCATCAAGCCGGTCGCTCGCGATCGAACTTGGCGTCTCGCGCTTCCCTGTTCTGAACGCGTACGCTCAGCTTCTGGCCGAGGGCTACTTTGAGAGTCGAGTGGGCGCGGGAACCATCGTTTCCAGCTCTCTTCCGGACCGACTCATGCCGGGTAAGCCAATTCGTGCGCGACCTCCTGCCAATTCGACCGGAAATCGACCAGTCTCCCGCCGCTCTTCGCTCTTGCCCCGCCTTGATCCTGCCCCGTGGCTTCGGGGCTGGGGTGCATTTGGCGTAGGGCAGGTTGCTTTTGATGAGTTTCCACTTCAAGTCTGGTCGAGCCTGGTGGCTCGCCATTGCCGGAAAATGGGAGCCAAGTCCTTTCGGTACGGAGACCAAATGGGCTCCGGCACTTTCCGTGAAACCATCGCCAGCTACCTGAGAACCGCGCGATCACTCCAGTGCGAGGCGGACCAAATCATGATCGTTAGCGGTTCTCAACAAGCACTTGAGCTTTCCACTCGCGTGCTTCTGGATCCCGGGAGTCACGTCTGGGTAGAGGA
>Ga0116219_10004359_pt1 | contig 10683 bp, 9 predicted proteins | sample Sb_taG_4_FD_91019 | JGI IMG/M metagenome (GOLD analysis project Ga0116219, IMG submission 91019) | Peat soil microbial communities from Weissenstadt, Germany - Sb_50d_6_BS metaG | ecosystem: Environmental > Terrestrial > Soil > Wetlands > Peat | place: Germany: Weissenstadt | collected 2010-09-21
CGAAAGCGGCAGCACCTTCAGCTCATCGGTGAGGCTGGTAACGCCCGGAACCTTGCGGACCAGGCGATCGAGGTCCGACTTCTTGAAGGGCTGGCTCACCGCCCCGAGCAACTCCACCTGCCCATTGGTGACGCGGAAATTGACATCGTCCCAAATGCTGTAATAGGGATACATCAAGACTTCGTGGCGCACGTGCTTGGCGATATCGGCATCGCTCTGCGGCAGGTTGGCGTTATCTTTATTAGATGCCGCGGCAACTCCGGCGCCCAGCAGCAGAGCGGCCATCAGAAACCGTCCCAGGAACGTTGGCTTCATTTTCTCCATACCTCCTGCCTATAAGAACGTAGCGGAGGGCTGAGCGGTTTTGGCGGCTTTGTAAAGAGTTGGTAAAAGCGGGGAGGCGACGTAGACTATGACATAGGGGACTGCGATGATCGAAATGCCAACGAACCAGTTCGTCGAAATACGCAATCAGGGCTATTACCTGGCTGGCAGCCGCATTTCGCTCGACAGCGTGGCCTACGCACTGAAGCGCGGCGAGACGGTGGAAGAGATTCTCGCTGATTTTCCCGTAATTGAGAACCGGCAGAGGCTGGAAGGCGCTATCGCTTTCATCAAGGCCCATCCGGTCGAGGTGGATGCATACCTGGCGGAGAAGGCTGAGCGGTGGGAGGAGCTACGAAAGCAGAACCCGCCCCCGCCGGAACTCCTGGAGAGGATACGCAGGTATCGTGAGAGCAAGGGCTTGAAATCGGCGTGAGAGCCCGACTTCTGGCCGATGCGGATCTCCAATTCGCCATCGTTCGCGGCCTTCGAAGACGAGAGCCGACCATCGACTTCTTGCCCGCCCAGGGAACAATCCCAGAGGCACTGGGAGACCCGGGTGTGTTGGCCTTGGCAGCGGACCTGCAACGGGGCCCGGTCTCGCACGACTATGAAACCATGCCCGGGCATTTTTACCGGTTCGTCGAGTTTCGGCAATCGCCCGGTGTCGTCTTGATTCGGCAGCTAATGCCGATCGGCCAGGCGGTGGAAGGACTGCTGGTTGTGTGGGTCTGCCAGGATGCCGATGAGTTCAGGAATCGGATTACTTATCTGCAGTGGTAGCCTTCCGCCTGGAGGAACCTCAGGCCGTCTTGTCTTTCGCGTAGCAGATGGAATTCAGGGCGCACTCGGCACACTTCGGACTGCGCGCCACGCATAACGCCCGGCCGTGCAGAATCACCTGGTGCGAAAACAGGATCCACTTTTCCCGGGGGACGATCTTCATGAGATCCTGCTCGATCTTCACCGGGTCGGTCTGTTTCGTCAGATCGAGCCGCGCGCTGATGCGCTGCACGTGCGTATCCACCACCACGCCCGACGCGATGCCATAGGCCGTGCCGAGCACGACGTTCGCGGTCTTGCGGGCGGCGCCGGGAATGGTCAGCATTTCTTCGATGGTGCGGGGCACCTGGCCGCCGAATTCGGAGACCACCTTCCTGGCAGCGCCCACGATGGATTTCGACTTGTTGTTGAAGAAGCCGGTGCTGCGGATATCGTTGGCCAGCACTTCGGGACGGACGGCGGCAAAGTCCTGGGACGTGGGATATTTCGCGAACAGGCCGGGCGTCACCTCGTTGACGCGCTTGTCGGTGCACTGCGCGGAGAGGATGGTGGCCACCAGCAGCTCCCAGGGGTTGTGGTGGTGCAAGGCGCAGGTGGCCGCGGGGTACATCTGGTCGAGGCGGCGCAGGATTTCGGCGACGCGCTCCTTGCGCTCGGCTGCGGTCTTCGGCCGTTTCACGTAAGCTCGTAGGAGATCATGCGGTCGCGCCTTCTTCTGCTTGCCGCTGCGTTGGTTGCCTTTGGCGCTTCGCTCGGTTCGGGCTTTCACTTTGACGATTATGCCATTTTCTCCGACCCGGCCCTTACGTCGCCGGACGGCTGGCTGGGAATCTGGAGCTTGCGGCAGACCCGGCCGCTCACGTATCTCACGTTTTGGCTGAACTACCAGGTGGGCGGGCAGGACGCGCTGGGGTACCACCTGGTCAATCTCGCGCTGCATTTGGGCGCGGTGATCCTGTTGTACGAGTGCCTGCGGCGCCTGCTGCCGGAGACGGCCGCGCTGGTGGCGGCGGCGCTGTTTGCGGTCCACCCGATTCAGGCCGAGGCGGTGAATTATATTTGGGGGCGGAGCATCGTGCTGGCGGCGCTCGCGTGCTTCGCCGCGTGGCTGGCCTGGATCAAGGGCCGCCCGTGGGTGGCGGTGGCGTGGTTCGCCGCGGCGCTCCTGGCGAAGGAGGAATGCGCCGCGTTCCCGCTGGTGCTGGTGATGATGAAAAGAAACAGGCCTGGAGGCCTGTTCCACATCGCCGCGATGCTGGGGCTTTCGGCGGCGGCCGGGGCGCGCGTGATCTACGCCACCGCGGTGACTCCCGGTGCACCGGCGGGATTGCAGGCGGGAATTACGCCCTGGCACTACTTCCTGGCGCAGGGCCCGGTGATCCTGCGCTATCTGCGCCTCATGATCGTGCCCTACGGATTCACGATCGATCCCGACATCCGCGTGCCGCCGGTGTGGCTGGGGCTGCTGGCGTGGCTGGCGTTGGGAGCCATCGCGGCGATCGCGTGGAGGTACGCCCGCGCCGAGCGCGCGTGGCTGTTGGCGGGGCTGATCCTGCTGATTCCGAGCTCCTCGGTTTTTCCGGCGCAAGATCTGGCGGCCGATCGAAGGATGTACCTTCCCCTGCTGGGGTTCGCCGCCGTGGCGGGTCTGCTGCTGGAGCGTGTGAAGCCGCGGGCGCTGGCGCCGGCCGCTGTGGTGGCGCTCGCGCTGGTGAGCATCGTCCGGACGCAGGTGTGGATGACGGAAGAATCGCTGTGGCGCGAGGCCGTGGAGCGCGCCCCGGACAAAGTGCGGCCGAAGATTCAACTGGCGCGCGCGCTGCCCGCGGCGAAAGCGTTGGAACTGCTCTCGCAGGCTCGAGACCTGGCGCCGCACGATCCCGCGGTGGCGGCGGAACTCGGCAAGACGCTGCTGGCGGAAGGCCAGCCCGAGGCTGCACTGCCGGAGTTCGGGCGGGCGCTGGCGCTCGACCCGCGCGACGCCCGCAACTTCAACAACCGCGGAGTGGCGCTGGCGGCGCTCGGCCAAACCGAAGCCGCGCGCGCCGATTTCGAGCACGCTCTGCGGATCGATCCGAATCTCGCAGAGGCGCGGCAGAACCTGCTCAAGATCCAGCCGCGGTAATCTGAACGTCGGTTTTCACGAACTGCCAGTCGGGCAGATCGACCGGTTGCAGCTTGGTGTCGAGCGGCGCCGAAAGGTCCTTGGACTGATACGGTCCGATGTCGGCTTTCGAGAACGAGAAGGTCCCCACGAGCGTGTCGGATTTCGCCGTGTGGCTCAGGACGGTGACCGTCGCCGCGAGGCCGTAGATCTCGGCTCCGGAGTGGTTGATCACGACGAACTTGACGATGGGCTTCTTCTTGGCGTCCTCGGTGAAGCGCACGCCCGAGAGCTCGACAAGCGCCTGGTAAGGATTGGGCTTCGCACCCGGCGCGGTTGCCGGGTTTGCCACGGCCGCCGCGGGCGCGGAGCTGCCGTTGCGGCCCACCAGCGAGTAGATGCCCCATACGATTCCTACGAAGACCACGGCAAACAAAATGGTCATCAGCCAGACGGGCAGGCCGCGGCGCTCGGGAACGGGCTCCGACAGCGAAGGCGCGGCGGGCGCGGAGTCCAGTCCACCGAGGAACCCGGGGGATCGCGGCGGACGCGAGGGGTTGAGTTCCCCCAGGATCGATTGGGATGGCGGCGGAGGCGCGGAGGGTGCGGTGCTCGCCGGTGCCGGGATCGATTCGGCTGGCGGCGCATACGCCGGCTGGGGTGGATAGCCCGGCTGCTGTTGATAGGGCTGCTGCGGATATGGCTGCTGCGGGTAGACGGGCTGCTGTTGATAGGGCTGCGGCGGATAGGGCTGCGGCGGATAGCCCGGCTGTTGGGGATACGGTTGCTGCGGATATGCCGGGTGCGGTGGATACTGGGGTTGCTGCGGTGGATACTGCGGTTGCTGTCCCGGATATGGGGGTTGCGCTTGCGGATATTGCTGCGGAGGAGGATACTGCTGCGGCGGCGGATACTGCGGCTGCGCCTGCTGATACGGCTGCTGCGGCGCATACTGCGGCGGCGCCGCGTACTCCGGCGGGGGCGGAGGGGCAGCCACGGGGCTTTGCGCCGGTGGTTGGGGGCCCGGCGCCACACCACCCGCAGCGGCTTTGGCTGCGCAATCGGGGCACTCGGTATAGGCCGGGGGAACTTCGCGCCCGCACTGCGGGCAGATCCACGTGAACATTTACTCGCCTCAACTTTACTGTACCGCGTAGAACACAGGCAGGCCCGGACGGGTCAAGAAATGCCTGTGCCGCTTACCGGATTCCGGCGAACGAATACAGGCGGCCGGCCGCCTCCTTGTCGCGCCGGAAGGAGTGGAACTCCGCAGGCCGGCACATGGTGCACAAATTCGACGCGTAGATGCGCTCGGGCGTTACACCGGCTTCCACGAGTTGCCGGCGGTTGGCCTCGGCCAGGTCGATGTGGGTTCTTCCCTGCTCGCCGAATTCGACCGCGACTTCCGGACCGACCTCGTAGCAGCACTTGCCGATGCCCGGCCCGATGGCGGCGTGCAGGTCGGAGGGCGCCGTGCCCAACCGCCCGGCCATTGCTTCCACCGCGTTCCGGACGATGCGCGCGGCCGTTCCGCGCCAGCCGGCGTGCACGGCGGCCACGGCGCGCAGACGCCCGTCCACCAGCAGGACGGGGACGCAGTCCGCGGTCTTGACCGCGATTACCGAACCCGGCCGGTTCTCGATGAGCGCGTCGCCGCGCCCCAGCTCTCCCGCGCGCCCCTCGCCGGGCACGCAGGTTGTCGAGTGGATCTGCTTGAGGGTGGCGAGATTTCCGAAGAGCGCCGGAACGTCCACGAGGCGCGTGCCGAATCCGTGGATCAGCCAGGGGAGCGCGTCCAGTTGAGTGACGCGGTAGATGTGTTGCGGGTCCTTGTAGAACACGCGTTCTCCACAGCGAGCCGGCTGAACGCCGGCTCTAGGCCGGGTTCTGAATCTGGGCGATCCGCACCTGCTGCTTGAAGTTCTCGAGCATGGATTCGTCGAGGCGCACTTCGGTGGGCCGCTTCACCAGCGTGGTCATCTGGTCGATCTTGTCCTGGAGCTTGAGCAGCGCGTAGAAGAGGTTTTCGGGACGCGGCGGGCAGCCCGTGACGTACACGTCCACGGGCACTATCTTGTCCACCCCCTGCAACACGGCGTAGGTGTTGAACGGGCCGCCCACGCTGGAGCAGGCGCCCATCGAGATGCACCACTTGGGGTCGGGCATCTGGTCCCAGATGCGCTTGAGCACCGGCGCCATCTTGAGGGTGACGGTGCCGGCGACAATCATGAGGTCGGACTGGCGCGGGCTCGGCCGGAACACCTCGGCGCCGAAGCGTGCGATATCGAAGCGCGAGGTGCTGGAGGCGATCATCTCGATGGCGCAGCAGGCCAGGCCGAAGGTGAGCGGCCAGAGCGCGGACTTGCGCGCCCAGTTGAAAACGTAATCCACCGAAGTGGTGACCACATTCTTTTCAAACTGGTTCTGAATGAAGGAAGACACGCAGGTACTCTCCTTGGTCCTTAAATCGGGGTACTTTAAATCGCATCATAGCAGAGTGGGGCAGCACCATGCGCCCACCCGCTGTTAGAGTAGTCAGATATGCGCTCCACCACCCTTCTAGCTCTTCTCGCCGCCTTGGCCTCATCGGCCCAGGCGCAGACGTTCGATCCCAAAATGCCCGCCACGGTGCCGCCGGTTGCGGGCAAGGTCGCCGAACAGGCCACGCTGCGGTATATCGATATCACGGCCGGGACTGGAGCGGCCGCGGCTCCCGGCCAGCAGTACACGGTGCACTACACGGGCTGGCTGCGCGACGGGACGCGGTTCGATTCGTCGGCGGGCAAAGATCCGCTGAAATTCGTGCAGGGCCGCCGCGAGGTGATCGCGGGGTTCGATGTGGGGTTCGAAGGGATGAAGGTGGGGGGCAAGCGGCGCCTTTTCATTCCGTACCAACTGGCCTACGGCGACCAGCAGCGCGGAAAGATCCCGCCGAAATCGGAGCTGATCTTCGACATCGAGCTGGTGGACGTGAAGGATGCGCCGCAGCTCTCGGCGGCCGCGGATCTGCTGCTGCCCTTTTCGGAGTTGGAAGAGCACGTGATGGCGCTGGCGAAAGCCATACCGGAGGAGAAATACGCATGGCGGCCGGGGCCCGGAGTGCGGTCGATCAAGGAAGTGCTGCTGCACATCGCGCTCGGCAATCAACTGATGCTGAACATCGCGAACAACGTCCCCGTGGACGCCTTGAAGAAACAGATCGACGAGAACGCCAAGGGCGAGGCGGAGGCGGTGAGCAAAGACCAGGTGCTGAAGATGCTGGCGGAGAGCTTTGCCAGTGTGCGCAGCGCGCTCCAGGAGGCGCGGGCCGCGGCGTTGAATCGCAGCGTGGACTTCTTCGGTACGGCGACTACGCGGCGAGGCGTGCTGGCGTCGATCGACACTCACATCGCCGAGCACGAAGGGCAGCTCATTGCCTATGCACGGGTGAACGGGATTCGGCCGCCGTGGTCGCAGGGGGCCAAGTAAGAACCGGATTTCTCATCGGCCGGGCATCGACACGAGTGTCGATGAGGCAAACGCGAGTGTTTGCGCCCACGCCTGCCATAACAGTCTGTTCGCACTTAACCGTGGCGCACGCTCTCAGCGTGCCGGGCCGGCACTCTTGCCGGCATGTCTTGGCCGCGACCGATGAGTAATCCGGGGTAGGGCGGTCTGTACCGGATTTGGTGGGGCAGGCTTTCAGCCTGCGGACCCGCTTCAGCGGGTCCTCTTCGGCCACTCGCGGCGGCGCGGAGTCCAATCGCCGGACGATCAATAAACGCCAAGCGAGACGCGCAGTGCGATCGGTTCCCCGCGGAGGTTGAGCCCGTAGTCCGTCTCGTCGCCGTTCAGGATGCGAGTGAACTTGAAGGCCCCGCCTTCGTAGGTCCCCTCCTCCACGCGCATGAACTGGCGGCGCTTGTCCGCGGCGGCAGGCCGGAAATCGACGCGGCAATTGTATCCGGCCACCAGGAACTGGTTGTCCGAAAGTCGCGCGACCAGAGCCCGTCCCGTCGGCGGGGCCGTACTCACCGCCGGCGCGCGGCCGCCCCGCCCGCCTCCGTACGAGATCGTCGCATTCCACTCCCCGAAGTGCAGCGTTTGCGAGGGCGTACCCGCTTCCTCCGCGATGGCCTGAAGGTTGCCTTCGAAATTCAGGCGGGCGATATCCCGCATCATCGGACCGATCAGCCGGTAGTTCTGCGCCGCCGGGGCGAATTGGTCCTGCGGCCCGGGTGCAGCGGGCCCGGCGGCTGGAACGGCGGCGGCCGGACCGGAGGGCGTGTTGCTGTAGTCCAGACCGAAGGGCGAGAAGCCGATCGCCTGCAGGCCGAGGGCCGAGAAGAAGAACCTGGCAACCGCGGCGCTGCCGCTGGTTTCCGGGATGAACAGCGCATTGTCGTCCCGGTGATAGAGTTCCAGGACCTTCAGGTAGGCCACCGGATCGTTCATGTAAATGTCGGGCGAGACGATGTCGATCGCCGGCGCCGCGGCTTTCCAGATGGGAATCACGTTGTCGGTGGGACCGCCGGCTTCATAGCTGCCGGGAGCGCCCGGCTTGATGGGATCGCGCAGCGCGGCGTTGGCATAGAGAGGCAGCGGGTAGCCCGCCTTCCCGGCGGCGGCAACCTTCCCCACGTATGTGGCCACGGCCCAGGCGTGGAAATTCACTTCCGCCTCGGGACCAAAGGCCTCCTGCCAGCTCGCGGGAGTGCCGCCCGGCTTGCCCATGGCCTGGAGCACATCGGCCGGAACGGGAGCTTCGAAGACCTTTTGCGCGGTGGGAGAGTAGTCGCGGACCGATCCCCACGTGCCGGCCTCGTTCTCCACCTGCACGATGATTACGGTGCGCTGCGGGTCGAACGCCTTGAGATGGCGCATGAACGCGGTGAATGCGCGGATATCTAACTCCTGGGACGCAGTACAGAACGGCGATGGCGAATCCGCGGGGCGTCCGTTTTTGTCGATTACGTGGAAATAGCGCGCCGGGTCCGCCTTCATCCACTCGGGCATGTAGTGCTGGCTGCCGTTCTTCCAGGTGCCGAACCACAGCAGATCCAAGCGGACGTGGTGCTCGCGCGCCTGGGTGACGATGGTATCGACCACGGAGAAGTCGAACTGTCCCTGGCGGGCTTCGATCTGTTCCCAGTAGACCGGTATCTCCAGGGTATTCGCGTGGAGGTATTCGACAGCCGGCCACACTTTTGGAAGCATGCCAGGCCATCCGCTCGAATTATGCGCCTGGGCGCCCAGCATCAGGTAAGGCGCGCCATCCACCATCAGGGCGTAGCGCCCGTCTTTCTTTACTACCTGGGGGATGGGGTGCTCCCTCTGTTGCGCGACGGCGGCGCCGCAGACGGTGAGAAGGGCCACGAACGTGGCCGGAAACAGGTGCTTTCCAAGACGACGTTTCATTTGGTACCTGCTTCCTTCTAACACACGGCATGGATATTTACTGCACCGTGAAGGTACCCGCCGCCTGCCAGTCCGTGTTATTCCCGCCCGCGCTGTCCCGCCCCGCCACGTACACGATCCGATTCCCCTTGAATCCGCTCGTGAACGTCACGTTCAGCGCCAGCGCCAGCGTGCCGGGAGAGGGCGTCACCGTCGACCCCGTCCCGTTCACTACGCACTGACTATTCTGGATGCTCCCCGAACCCCCGTTCAGCACCATGGCCCCCGCAAACGGCCCGCCCGCATCTCCCGCATCGTCCACCAGGTACAATGTGTTACTCGCTGCCACATACGCCAAATAACACGCCTGCCGCCCGTCAATGGCACTCGCGATCAGCACGTTCACCACCCCGAAGTCTCCCACCCCCTTGCTGTCCGTCAGCGTCACCGTCAACGTCTGCGGCGTCCCCGCCGTCCCCGACCCTCGCGCCGGCGCGACCCCAGTCACCCCGATCGTTCCCCCTGCCGCCGCCCCGGGCACCTGCCACACTCCCAACGCCTGCCAGTTCGTGTTGTGCGCCACGAAGTCCGCGGCCGCCACGTAGAAGATCCGGTCCCCTCCAAACCCCGGCTGAAACGTGATGTTCAAAGTCAGTGTCAGGGTCGTGCCGCTGCCCACCGCCGAGACCAGCCCCACCGTGCACTGACTGTTTTGGATAGTGCTCGTGCTCCCCAAGGCAACCGATCCCGCATACGGCCCGCCCGCGTCCCCCGCATCGTCGATCAGGTATAGCGTGCTGTACTCCACCGAGTAGGCCAGGTAGCAGGCATGACGCGCGTCCAGCACGTTGTTGATCAGCACATTCACCACCCCCAGGTCCAAATACCCGTCCGGGTGCGAAAACTGGAAGGTGAATGCCTGATTGCTCCCCGTGCCCGAGGCCGGCTGGCCCCCCACCGTCACCGGCACTCCGTTCAAAACAATCGAGGCGGTGCTCGCCGAGGTCCCCGATAACGTCGCATTCGGATCGTCGCTGCTCACTCCCACGTCATTGTCCAATACAGACCCATCCGCCAACGACCCGCCCGGCGCCACAGTCACCGTCACTGTCTCGGTCGCACCGGGTCCCAGCGTTCCGTAAGTCACTGCCGCCAGGTTCCCCGATCCGCATCCCTGTCCGTCGCTCGACGAGCAACTGACAATCGCACTTCCCGTGGACACGTTATCCCGTACCGTCACATTGGTCGCCGTCTGCGTCGAGTCGTCGTTCAACACCGTCGTGGTGAAGGTCACGTTCGACCCCGCGAGTAGCACAGGCATTCCTGCCTGTGTTTTTAGATTCCCCTTCACCTCTCCCGCCACCGCCGACCCCACCGTCGTGGTCACCCGCAGGTTCACCAGCTTCTGCGCCACCGAAAAGTCGCGATAGCGCGGCACCGGCGCCGTCGCGCTGGCCACCCCTACCGTGCTCACCGGTCCCAGGCTCCCCGCCGCCTGGATCTGAGTCAAGTCACTCTCGGTCCCACTGCCCAATAACAGCAGGAACGTCAGCGACTCCGGTTGGCCCGTGTCCGGCGAGAGCACCACCCAGGTGGCTGTCGCTGTTCCATTGGTCGCCACTAACTGCTGGTAGACGAGCCCGTTCAGCGGAGTCCCCGTGACCGGCGAGCCTCCCGCTCCGTTGGCATCGGCCGAATACAACTGCGCCTTGGACGCTCCCTCGCTGGGGTACACCGGCACGAAGACCGTGTCGCCCGCCGGTATGTTGCTGAGCACCAGCCGCAGACGTGTCGTTCCCGCGTGGAAGGCCGCCGGTGAGGCTTCCTCGAATACCAGCGGCAGGCGCAAAGAAGCGGCCGTGCCCGTCTGGAACACCAGGGTGGACGCCGCGTTCGCCATAGTCACCAGCGCGTAGCCCACGGGAACCGGCGTTTCCGATTCCACGTCCACCAGCCCGGTCACTGCGACTGACTGAAGGCTCGAAGGCGCGGTCAGCAGGCTGGCATCCGCCCGCACGTTGGTGATCCGCACGGTGGCCGTGCCGGTGCTGTCCGCCACCAGCGAGACTCCCGCCCAGCGAAGCGTGTTATAGGAG
>Ga0116219_10004364_pt1 | contig 10680 bp, 12 predicted proteins | sample Sb_taG_4_FD_91019 | JGI IMG/M metagenome (GOLD analysis project Ga0116219, IMG submission 91019) | Peat soil microbial communities from Weissenstadt, Germany - Sb_50d_6_BS metaG | ecosystem: Environmental > Terrestrial > Soil > Wetlands > Peat | place: Germany: Weissenstadt | collected 2010-09-21
CTTTGTACGTTTATAAAGCCGGGTTGTTGGCCCATCGCGGGGGGCATGGCCGGGGCTCGACCGGTGCTACGGACGAGGACATCCGGGCCGCTTTGCACAAGCCGGTGTTCGGCGGCACCTCACATCTGGAGCAGCTCAAGGAAGCGGGCACCGACATGCAATTATTGTCGCCGCGGCCGTACCAGATGATGCATAGCGAAGACCCCAAGCTGGTCCGCTGGTTCATCGAGGAAACCAACGACATCATCGCCAAGCAAGTAAAGATGTACCCGAACGTCTTCCGGGGGGTGTGCGGATTACCGCAGTCGCCCGGCGTGAGCCCTAAAGAGTGCCTGCCGTACCTGGAAACGTGTGTCAAGGAAAAGGGCTTCGTGGGTTGCCTGCTCAATCCCGATCCGGGCGAATGCAGCGCACACATCACGCCCCCGCTCGGCGACCGCTTCTGGTATCCGCTGTATGAAAAGCTGGTGGAGCTGGACCTCCCTGCTCATCTGCACTCGGCCGGATGCCGCTCGCCGCGCCTGACCTATTCGACCCACTTCATTAATGAAGAGACCATCGGTGTGGTGTCGCTGTTGACGTCGCAGGTGTTTGACGACTTCCCTACCCTGAAGATTCTGGTCTCGCACGGAGGCGGCGCGGTGCCGTACCAATGGGCGCGCTGGGAAGCTGGATCGCTGCGGCGTCCGGGGCCGCGGTTCTCCGATCGTCTGCGCTGTCTATACTACGACACGGTGCTGTATTCCAAACACTCGCTGGAACTGCTGATCAAGACGGTGGGCGTGGACCGCTGCCTGTTCGGCACGGAGCGTCCCGGCGTCGGCACGGTCAAGGATCCGCGCACGGGCCGCTGGCTGGATCAGGAAACCAAGATCTGCATCGACAGCTTCGACTGGCTGAGCGCGGCCGAAAAGAAAATGATCTACGAGGACAACGCCAAGAAGTTGTTCAAGCTCGACGTCGGTGAATCTCAGGCGAAAGGCAGCGCACAGGCGTAGTCCGTTGTGCGCGAATGAAACAAGGAGTCCTAATGAAGTCCAGGTTCGCACTTGCTTCCCTGTTCCTGTTGGCGGTGAGCCCCATTTCTAAAATGGCGGCGCAGCCGCTGCAGAAAATCACGATGGTCTATCCCACCCGCAGCGCGGCGTCGTGGCCGATGTTTCTGGCCAAGGAAGGCGGCTATTACCAAAAGTACGGGCTGGACGTGAACCTGGTGTTCGCCGTTCACCCGGGCGGCGTGGCCATGCTGGTGAGTGGCGAAGGCGCCGAGTACAACTCCTCGCTCGAACAGGCCATGCAGGCGGCCACCAAGGACGGGTCGTTCGTGATCATGGGTTCCTCGCTCAACAAGGGTTTGTTCGCGCTGATGGGCCGCAAAGGGCTCAACGATATTAAGGAAGTCAAGGGCAAGACCATCGCGGTGAGCCAGATCGGCGATGCTCCTTACAACTACACGGTGGCGCTGCTGGGCAAGAACGGAATCGGCATACGCGATGTGCAATGGGTTCCCGTGGGCACCGACGTGAACGGGCGCGTGGCCGCGTTAACGACCGGACGTGTCGACGCTACTCTGCTGACGGCGCCCTCCTACTTCCGGTTGGAAGAGACCGGCTACAAAGTGCTGGCCGATCTGGCTGATCACGACGACATCTTCGCGTCAACCACCTATATGTTCTCCAAAGCGACCATCCAGAAGAATCCCAAGCTGCCGGACCAGATCATTCGCGCCCAGGCCGAAGCCATCAAGCGGTTTTACGACGACAAGGCGTTCGCGCTCAAGACCTACATCACCTACGACAAGCAGAAGGAAGAAGACATGGCGCGTATTTACGACCGGTACAGCAAGACCAACGGTTTCGAGCGCATCCCCTTCGTGCTCGCGGGCGCGATTAGCTCGGTGATCGCCCAGCAGGCGGATCAGACCATCCTGGCCCAGTTCAAGGCATACGACTTCCATAAGGTGATCGACAATTCCGTGATCGATCGCTTGATTAAGGAAGGGTTTTTCGAGAAGACTTTTGGGCCTGGGATCAAGGCGGAAGAAGATAAGAAGTCGAAGCTGGCGTTCCGGTGACGGCCGGTCTCAGTCCGTCGGGGTACGCCAGTTGAACATCGTCAAGTCGCGTCTGCCATGAACCACGGCGATCACATGGATCGGCTTGGTCTTCCAGGCGTAAGCTACGACGTACGAGTAAAAGTTCCAGAAGCGATAGCGTCTGCTGAGGAGGTCTTCTCGATAGTGACCAAGACCCGGTGAGCGCCCAAGCTCCGTCAGCCCCCGGTAGAACTCCAAACGTAAGCGCTCAGCCGCTTCAGGGTTATCGTCGGCGATTCCGAGGAGAATTCCTTGAAGATCGTCCTTCGCCTGCGGCGTAAGGACAAACAGCCGCTTCACGAACGCGCTGCCTTGTGCTTGGCGCGCCGGCGTTCTTCGATCAGTTCGCGAAGCTCATCGAAGGCCACGTCGCCATCGATCAGCTTCTCGCTTTCCGACTGAGTTGCGCCGCGCCGGAGCTTGGCTTTGAATTGCCGTAGACTCTCTTCCCGTCTGATTTCCTGTCGTTCCAAGAGACGAAGAGCCTCGCGAACTACCTCGCTGGTCGTTTGGTAACGACCGGATTTTACGCGGCTCTGAAGGAAGGCGTCGAGTTCTGGCGTCAAAGACACGTTGACGGTTGCGCGGGTGGCCATGCTTAAGGAATACCGCCTTTGGCACATTGTGTCAATATGTGCCAGACGGAACAGGCGATCGTCTGCCATTTCATCGACCCGCCGACAGCGAAAGCGCGCAGCCGTTTAGGACGGGAGGCGAAATCTGGGAGCTCAACCCTCTTGAAACAATGCGAGAATGAGCGCTGAGAATGGGCGCCGCGTCATTGGCGCGAAGGGAAAAGGATGAGCGGACCGGATCTGGCACAAGAGGCTCTAAAAATCGGCTTCGGCTGGGTACTCGGTTTGGCCTCTCCCTTGATTTGGGAGTGGCAAAAGCGAAGGCGCCGGGTGAAAGAACTGAAATCGAGCGTCATCGGTGAGTTGAACGAATTGCGGTACAAGATGGGTTGGGTCGCATTGACAGTACGAATGAACCGCGGAAACGCCGACGCGGAATTCATAAACTGGCTCGATCCGATCGTTCAGAACTATGTCGGAGCAGAAACCAATCCGGAACTGGTCGCCGGACTCAAGACCCTGCGAGAATTGTTGCTGCGGAATCCGGGCATAGGGCAACAGAAGCGGCCCCTCGTCGGCCTGGGCGTCAAAGAGTACACACTCCCTCTGCTCGACGCACATCTCGGCGAGATCTCGAATTTTCGGGTCAAGTTCCAGTCAGCCGTATTAGCAATTAAAGGTCACCTCGACCTCTTCAACCAGACGGTCTCATATCTACGTAAGCTAGAAGACAGAACTTTCGATCAGTCCATCACGGGAGTGAACCGCGAGGCTGTCATGAAAAACATCGACAATGGGTTTGTCGACCTAGCGAATAGAGCCAAGCGGATCGCGGATCTAGCGGGAGAGCTTGACAGGTAACGAAACCAGGCTCACTAGTCATGTGTGGAAGCTGGCGCATGGTAAACTGAACCGGAAGTGGCTCAGAACCGTCACGCTTGGAGTGTCCATGTGATCACGCCCATCAGGATCGCCAAAGCCCTCGTTGCCGCGGCAGCCTTGTGTCTGGGCGCAGTCGAAGCGCCGGCGCAACCGGCGGCTCCGCTGCAGAGAGTCACCATCAACTATCCCTCGCGCACGGGCACGACTTGGCCGTTTTACATCGCCAAAGAGGCTGGTTATTACCAGAAGTACGGCTTGGACGTGAACCTGGTGTTCGGAGTGCATCCGGCCGGAATCGCGATGGTGGTCAGCGGCGAGGCGGCCATGACCAACTACACGCTGGAGCAGGCTATGCAGGCCGCGTCCAAGGACGGGTCGCTGGTGTTCCTCGCCAGTTCGTTCAAGAAAAGCCTGTTCGCGATGATGGTGGGCAAGAACATTACCAGCGTCGCCGAGCTCAAAGGCAAGCGCTTCGGCGTGAGCCAGATCGGCGACGCGCCCTACAACTACGCGGTAAACCTGCTTTCGAAAAGCGGCCTGACGCCCAAGGATGTGCAGTGGGTTCCGGTAGGTACGGACGTGAACGGCCGCGTGGCGGCCCTGGTGAGCGGGCGCGTAGAGGCGTCCATGATCACTGCGCCGGTGTACTTCAAGCTCGAAGCGCAGGGCTACAAGAGCCTCGCCAACATCAGCGACTACGATGACATCTACGCCCCCACCGTGTACCTGTTCAAGAAGTCGGCGGCGGCGGCGAATCCCAAGCTGGCGGAGTTGATCATTAAAGCCAACGCCGAGGCCATCAAGCGGTTCTATGACGACAAGGCCTTCGCGGTGAAGGCCTACCTCAAGTTCAACCCGGAAGATCCGCCCGACGTCGAACGCGTGTACGACCGCTATCGCGAACGCGCCGTCTTCGAGCGTGTGCCCTATGTGCTCGCACCGGCGGTGCAATACATGATCGATCGTCCGGCCGACGAGCAGACTGCCGCAGCGCTGCGCACCTTCGATTTTCACCGCGTGATCGATAATAGTATCGTGGAGCGTTTGGTCAAAGAAGGGTATTTCGAACAACTGTTCGGGGCGGAAATCAAGGCCGAGGAGGAGCGCAAGGCCAAGCTGGCCTATCGCTGAGCTTCAGAGTCTCCGGCTCCGGAGCGCACAGGCGTAAGTCCGTTGTGCGCGATTCAAGAAATGGTCAAACTGGACATCGACCACGTATTCAAGAAGTACTGGCTGGAACGTAGCGCGAACGAAGTTCTGGCTCTGTCCGACGTGTCGATCAAGGTCGAAGACGGCGAGTTCATGGCCATTGTCGGCCCCAGCGGCTGCGGCAAGACCTCGTTGCTTAACATCGTCGCGGGCTTGCTTCCCTATGATCGTGGCTCTGTATCGATCGATGGCAAACAAGTGCATGGTCCGGGCGTCGATCGTGCTGTGGTGTTCCAGCATTCCAGCCTCCTGCCCTGGCGGACGATCCTGGGCAATGTTCGATTCGGCATGGAACTGCAGCGCCGCTTCGACGAGAACACCATGAAGGAGCGCGCCGAGCAATTCATCAAGCTGGTGGGTCTGACGGGTTTTGAACGCCACTATCCGGGGGAGCTTTCAGGAGGGATGCAGCAGCGCGTGAATCTGGCGCGCGCGCTGGCGTCCGATCCCAAAGTGCTGCTGATGGACGAGCCCTTCGCCGCCTTGGATGCGCAGACCCGCGAGTTCATGCAATCCGAGCTGTTGAAGATCTGGAGCGCGGCCCGCAAAACGGTGCTGTTCATCACCCACCAGATCAACGAAGCGATTTATCTGGCCGACCGCGTGGCAGTGATGAGCGCCCGACCCGGTAAGGTGAAGGATGTTTTCAGGATCCCCTTCGGCCGACCGCGCACGCTCAGCCTAAAGCGCGACCCGCGGTTTCTCGAGATCGAGGACGCCATCTGGCAATTGGTCGAAGAGAAGCCGGAAAGAATTATGGGCCTGGCGCTGCCGTAAATGACCTGCCCTAGGTGACTGTTAGCATATGTTGAAAGAATCGGAAATCGTAGTCGAGACTCCCAAAGCCGCTGAAGCCGGCGATGAGTTGGACCGGCCGCGCCAGACCTTCTACCACAAACACGAAGCCGTGATTTTGGGCGGAGCAGCCATCCTGCTGACCATGGGCGTGTGGCAGGCATTTTGGGCGGCGGGCAAGATCTCGCCGTTGTTTTTCAGCGGTCCCTCGGCCATTGCCAAGCGGTTTTGGGATGCCTTTCGGAATGGGTCTCTGGCGTCCGACCTCGAATACAGCGGCCTCAACTTCGCCTTGGGATTCATCCTCGCGGCGCTGGCGGGCGTCGTGATGGGCGTGGTCGTGGGTTGGTACAAGCGCGTCTCGATGCTGCTGGGCCCTTTTCTCAACGCGTTTTACGCGACGCCGCGTATTGCCATGGTCCCGTTGATCATCATCTGGTTCGGGATCGGCATGTGGTCCAAGGTGTTCATCGTTTTCATATCCGCCTTCTTCCCCATCCTCGTGAACACCATCGGTGGTGTCCGAGCGATCGACCGCGACCTGTTGCGCTGCGCCCGCGCTTATTGCGCGTCCGATTGGCAGATCTTCACCAGCATCGCGATTCCCGGTGCGGTCCCGTTCATCTTGACCGGCATTCGCCAAGGCGTGGCCCTGGGATTGATCGGCGTGGTGGTCGGCGAGATGTTCGGCGGCAGCCAAGGTATCGGATTCATGGTGGCCTATGGCGGACAAACTTTCGCGACCGACACGTTGTTTGTGGGCGTCATCATCATCGCTTTTGCGGGAATTCTTCTCACTGCGCTGGCCGAAAGACTGGAGCGCCATTTTTCGCGCTGGCGGCCAGAACGCTGAAGCATCAAACGAGTTTCTTCAAGGAGAGTAAAGCATGGCTGAAATCGTACTGGGTATAGGTTCGTCGCACGGACCGTTGCTGTCGACACCGCCGGAACAGTGGGACCTGCGCGCCAAGGCGGACCGCGCCAATAAGAGCCATTGGTTTCGCGGGAAGACCTACGACTACGAGTCGTTGCTGGCCGAACGCGCTCCAGGGTTTGCCAACCAGGTCGATCTCGACACCCGGCGCGAGCGTTTTGCCAAGTGCCGCGCGGCTATGGAACAGCTGGGGAAAAAGTTTAAGGAAGTCGCGCCGGAAGCGGTCATCATCCTGGGCAACGACCAGCGCGAGTTCTTCGACGAGGGCTTGACGCCCTCCATCACCGTGTATCGCGGCGCCAAGATCCACAATGTGCAGCACCTGCACGAAGACCAACCCGGCCTGAACGTCGCCGAGCCAGGCAACTCCCCGGCCGAAGGCGCGTTTTATCCCGGTGCGTCGGAGCTGGCTGACCATATCCTGGACTCGCTCGAAAACGAGAAATTTGACCTGGCGCAATCCGACTCGACGCCCAAGTCCGCGCCGCGCGGAGGTGTCCCGCACGCCTACGGATTCCTGTACCACTCCATCCTGGGCGACGAGCCGCCGCCGAGTGTGCCCATTATTCTGAACGTCCATTTCCCGCACAACGTGCCCAAGAATCAGCGCTGCCTGGATATGGGGCATGCGCTCGCGCGCGCGATCAAGAGTTTCAAGGGCTACAATCGCGTGGCGCTGATGGCCTCGGGTGGCTTGAGTCACTTCGTCATCGATGAAGAACTGGACAAAACCATCACGGACGCGATGGCGAAGGGCGACGAAGCCGCGCTGGCCCGCATTCCGGAGAACGTTTTCAAAGTCGGCACCGCGGAAACCAAGAACTGGTATCCGGTGATCGCTGCGATGAACGCATCGGGCCTCAAATATCATCAGGTGGATTACGTGCCTTGCTACCGGTCCGAAGCCGGAACCGGTAACGCCATGTGCTTCGCCTGGTGGCAATAAATCGGAAACAATCATGAACGATTTTGTGGCGCGTCTCGGCCGCCTGGACACCTGCGCGGTTTCCGATGCGTTGGACAAGTTGGGATTGACGGGCTCGGTCACGGGGCTCACTCGGTATTCGACCGAGCGGCGGATCGCGGGCCGCGTACTGACGGTGACGCTGTCGCCCGCCGAGGGGCGCACCTCGCTTACAGGCGCACAAAGTGCGCCTCCAGTCACGCGCCACCTCTGTACCGGTGCGATTGAAGCCGCTCAGCCGGGCGACGTGATCGTCGTCGAGCAGCGCACCGGCATCGATGCTGCGTCCTGGGGCGGAAACCTGTCGATCGGTGCACAGATGCGCGGCGTGGCGGGCGTGATCGTCGAAGGACCGGCCCGCGACATCGACGATTCGCGCCGCTTGGAGTTCCCGGTGTTCGCTCGCAGCCACACCGCCCGCACCGCGCGCGGCCGGATCGTGGAAACCGCGTCGGGCGATCCTATTACTGTCGGCGACGTCACCGTGCGGCAAGGCGAGTACGTGGTCGCCGATGGGAGCGGCGCCGTGTTCGTCGCCGAGAGCGACATCGAGCGCGTGCTCGAGGCCGCCGAAGCCATCGTCCAACGCGAGGAAGCCATGGCTGCGGCTCTGCGCGAGGGCAAACCGATCAGTCAAGTGATGGGCGCCAATTACGAGCACATGTTGAAGAAACAGGCATAACTTGAATAACGAAGACAAGAATCTGGAACGAGCTTCGAAGCTCGATACTACGTCCATCAGCGACGCCCTCGACCGGCTTGGGATCGCCGGGCAATGCCTGAACATCAAGCCGCTCGATCATGGCTTCCGCATGACCGGACGCGCGTTTACGATTTTGTATGGACCCGCGGGATCGCCTCCCGGAACTGTCGGAGATTATATTGACGACGTCGCGCCGGACAGCGTAATCGCGCTCGATAACGGCGGGCGTGAAAACGTCACCGTGTGGGGCGACATCCTCACCTGGGTTGCGCACAAGCGCGGCATCGCCGGGACCGTGATCGATGGCGCGTGCCGCGACACGTCTCTGGCGCGCGAACTGGGCTATCCCATGTACAGCCGCAGCTACTCGATGCGCACTGGCAAGGACCGCGTACAAGTGGAAGGCACGAACTGCGCCGTCAACATCGGCGACGCCCGCGTGAATCCGGGGGACCTGCTGCGCGGCGACGCCGACGGCGTGGTTGCGATTCCGCGCGAACACGAAGACGCGGTTTTGACGGCCGCGGAAGAGATCGATCACGTCGAGCAGCAAATCCGCGAGCGTATCCAGAAGGGCATGACGCTAGTCGAGGCGCGCAAAGAACTGGGCTATCATCAGCTCCAGACGCGACGGAAGTGAACGGTTACTGCGCCCGCTGATAGAAATCCGCCATGGCGTTGTGTAACGCGTCCAGGCAGGATTTCTTGGTGTACAACATGTGTCCGGCCTCGCAATAGGTCAGCCCGACATGTTGACTGAGCGCAGGCTCCAGCCCTAAGTGACTGGCGGTGTACTCGGTGGCGAAGAACGGCGTGGCGAGGTCGTAGTAGCCGTTGGCGATCAACACCCTCAAGTTGGGGTTCTCGCTCATCGCGTCCCGCAGCATTTCAGCCGTGTTCACGTAACGGTTCTGAAAGCGTTGATAATTCCACGGATTCACCTTGTCGGTGAGCGTCTCGTAAGTCAGATCGCTTTCATACTTCAATTCCCCGCGGACGTAGTCGTTGAACATCGCGGTGAACACGCCCTGCACCGACGCGTAACTGGGATCGTAATCCGGACGATCCCCGGCGGCGTCCGGGTCAACGCCCTCCAAGCGGCTGTCGTAGCGGCCGATGGTCTTGCGCTCCTTGCGCAGCAGTTCCTTGGCGAAGCGCTGCATCGACACGCGCAGGTTGGCTTCTTCGACAAACTCCTGCGACAATCCGGTCAGGCGGGCCAATTGCTTGGCTGTGTTGGCGCGTTCGGTGGCCGTAATCTTATCGCCCTTCATCAGGGCGACGGTGTAATCGCCCCCGGCGAATTTGCGCGCCTCGCCCAGGGCTTTCTCCAGACTGTCTTGCAGATCCTTGGGCAGCTTCTTGTGATACCAAGCTGTGGCCGTGTAGGAGGGCAGGAACAGCGTGTAAGGCAGATCGTTGCCGGGCCCGAACGAAATGGTTTCGAAATTCAGCACCGAAGAAATCAAGGTGATGCCGTTCAGGTACAGGCTATCCTTGCTCAGCAGGTATTGCGCCAGCGCGGCCGCGCGCGTGGTGCCATAACTTTCTCCGGCCAGAAACTTCGGTGACGACCAGCGCCCGGCCCGCACCAGATACATGCGGATGAACTCGCTCACCGATTGCAGATCGCCGTCGAAGCCGTGAAACTGCTCGGCGTTTTCCCCCGGCGCCTGGCGGCTGAATCCGGTGGTGACCGGATCGATGAACACCAGGTCGGTGAACTCGAGCGGCGTGCTTTCGTTGTCCACCAAGCGATACGGCGGCTTGGGCTGCTCGCCCTCCGGACCCATCTCGACGCGCCTCGGGCCCAATGCGCCCAGGTGCAGCCAGACCGACGCCGCGCCTGGACCGCCATTGAAGCAGAACGTGATCGGGCGCTTGCCGGCATCTTGCACGTCGTCGCGCGTGTAGGACGTGTAGAACATGCTGGCCCAAGGCTTGCCGTCTTCTTTTTTCAAGACCAGCGTGCCGGCAGTCGCGGTGTAAGGAATCGTTTTGCCGCCGATGGTGATTTGATGTTGCGTCTTCGACGCTGTCTCCACCGCGGGAGGCGCAGCGGGAGCGGGCAGTGCTCCGCTCGGAGCGCTCTCCGCGGGCGCAGCGGGGGGCTGTCCGGGGCGGTTCCCTTGTCCGCCACGGCCTTGCGCGAACGCAGTGGAGATTACAACACCGCAACCGATGACAATAGCGAGAACACGACTCATCTCATCTCTCCTGACAATGCTCGTGGGTTGCTCGTTTAAAACTCGTCGTCAGCACCGGGCTGCTTTTTCTTTTTCTTGCGGACCATATAAATGGCAAAGATTGCGACGGCTGCAACCAAGAGGACCACATCCAATGTCGTTTTGTCCACGGTTCTTGAGTCTCCTCGCTATAAGTTTACGTTGACCACTTCATCGAACACAGACTGCGGAACCTCGATCCCGTATATCTTCAGCCGCTCCAAAACTTTCGGCAGTTTGTCGCTGCTGCGGAAACGGCCCTGCACTTTGCCGGTTTCGCTCAAGCCCACGCGCTCGA
>Ga0116219_10004369_pt1 | contig 10671 bp, 10 predicted proteins | sample Sb_taG_4_FD_91019 | JGI IMG/M metagenome (GOLD analysis project Ga0116219, IMG submission 91019) | Peat soil microbial communities from Weissenstadt, Germany - Sb_50d_6_BS metaG | ecosystem: Environmental > Terrestrial > Soil > Wetlands > Peat | place: Germany: Weissenstadt | collected 2010-09-21
AGGAGCGCATCGCCCCGGTTGGCCGACATGCGATCCAGGCTTTGCGGCAGTGGCTCGCGCTGCGTGCGCCGCTCGCGCGTCCCGGCTGCGAGCAGGTCTTTGTCGCCCGCCGCGGCGGCGCACTGAGTGCACGCGCGGTCCAGTTGCGCGTGGCCGCGCATGCGCGCACCCAGGGACTGCCGCAGCATGTGCATCCGCACTTGTTCCGGCATTCGTTTGCCACCCATCTGCTTGAATCGAGTCGCGATTTGCGCGGCGTGCAGGAACTTCTCGGGCACGCCAATATCAGTACTACCCAGGTCTACACGCATCTTGATTTCCAGCACCTAGCCCGCACATACGAACAAGCCCACCCGCGTGCCAAACGCCGCGCTTGAGCACTATCCATGAGCAACCACTTCGATCCCCACTCGACCACTATTCTGGCCGTACGACGCGGCGGCGCTATTGCGCTCGGCGGCGATGGCCAGGTCACCCTCGGCAACACCGTCATGAAGGGCAATGCGCGCAAAGTGCGCCGCCTGTCCAACGGCAAGGTGCTTGCGGGCTTCGCCGGCGGCACGGCCGACGCCTTCACGCTGTTCGAGCGGTTCGAGGGCAAGCTCGAGAAGTACGGCAATCTGACGCGCGCTGCCATCGAGCTCGCCAAAGACTGGCGCGCGGACCGCTACCTGCGCCGGCTCGAGGCGCTGCTGCTGGTCGGCGATCCACAGAACCTGTTCATCATCTCCGGCAACGGCGATGTGATCGAGCCGGAATACGACGCGGTCGCGATCGGCTCGGGCGGACCGTTCGCGCAGGCCGCTGCGCGCGCATTGACTGAAAATACCGAGCTCGATGCGCGCACGATCGTCGAGCGCGCGCTCGGCATTGCCGCCGACATCTGCATCTACACCAACCGCAATCTGGTCGTCGAGGAACTGCGGCCATGACCCCGCAGGCAATCGTTCAGGAACTCGACAAGCACATCGTCGGCCAGGCTGCGGCCAAGCGCGCGGTGGCCATTGCCCTGCGAAATCGATGGCGCCGCATGCAGGTGGACGAACAGCTGCGTCAGGAGATCACGCCCAAGAACATCCTCATGATCGGTCCGACCGGCGTCGGCAAGACCGAGATCGCACGCCGCCTCGCGCGCCTCGCGCAGGCGCCGTTCGTGAAGGTCGAGGCCACCAAATTCACTGAAGTGGGTTACGTCGGCCGCGAGGTCGATTCCATCATCAAGGAACTGGCCGACGTCGCGGTCAAGATGACGCGCGAATCCGAACTCGCGCGCGTGCGCGACAACGCCCGCGAGGCCGCCATCGAGCGCGTGCTCGATGCCTTGCTGCCCAAGCCGCGCATGCTCGGTTTCTCGACCGATGAGCCCGCGCAGCCGCGCGATGCCGACACTCGCGCCAAACTGCGCGAGATGCTCCTGCGCGGCGAGATCGATGAGCGCGAGGTGGAGATCGAAGTGCGCTCGCTGTCGGCCGGCGTGGATATCATGGCCCCGCCCGGCATGGAGGAAATGCAGCAGCAGCTGCAGTCGGTGCTGGCCAATCTGGGTGGCAACCGCACGCGCACGCGGCGCGTGAAGATCCCTGAAGCACTCAAGCTCATGCTCGAGGAGGAGGCCGGCAAGCTCATCAACGAAGAGGAGCTCAAGGCACGCGCATTGGACAATGCCGAGCAGAACGGCATCGTGTTCATCGACGAGATCGACAAGATCGCGCGCCGTCAGGAAACGGTCGGCGCCGACGTCTCGCGCGAAGGCGTGCAGCGCGACCTGCTGCCGCTCGTGGAAGGCTGCAGCGTCAACACCAAGTACGGCTCATTGAAGACCGACCACGTGCTGTTCATCGCCTCGGGGGCGTTCCATATGTCCAAGCCCGCCGATCTGATCCCGGAGCTGCAGGGCCGCTTCCCGATCCGGGTCGAGCTCGACTCCCTCACGGTCGAAGACTTCGTGCGCATTCTGACCGAGCCGGATGCCTCGCTGACGGCGCAGTACCGCGCCTTGCTCGAGACCGAGCGCGTGCGGCTCGAGTTCACCTCGGACGGCGTGCGACGCATCGCCGAGATTGCTCACCAGGTCAATACGCGCACCGAGAATATCGGCGCGCGCCGCCTGCATACCGTCATGGAGCGGCTATTGGAGTCGGTCTCGTTCGATGCCAGCGAGCGCGGCGATTCGGCGCTGCGCGTGGACGCGCAGTACGTCGATGAACATATCGGGAATCTGGCGAAGGATGAGGACTTGAGCCGCTGTATTCTCTAGCGCCAGGGCTCGCTAGGGCTGGGGTAACGAGCGACCGCGGCTCACTTCTTGGTTGCAGTGGACTTCGGTGCCGTGCGTTTCTTATCCGGATCCTTCGGGCGGCTCTTGCCGAACGAACCGCGATAGATCTTGCCACGCCGGGTCTTGCGATCGCCTTTACCCACTTGCCCAACTCCTGCTCGGTCCGCGCCGCTTCGAGCGCGGGCGCAGTCTATTCCAAGCTCACTCTCCGGTCGAGGCCGGCCGCTGCCGCTCGCGGGCCACCGCCAGCGGCTGCGCTCCGAGCGCCTCGAGCTCCAGCTGGTGCGCCTGCGATTCGTAGAACTCCACCCCAGGTACGAAATAGAGCGCGTACCCTTCCTGCCGATAGCGCTGATACTCGTCCTCACTCTCCAGCAGATAGACAAAGCGATGCGGACCTTCACGATCCCCGCCCAGTGCGAGCGTGATGCGCGGCAAAATCCAGCCCGAGACGACGATGGCCTGCCCGGGCAGCCTTGCCACCGCATCGATGATTTCGCGCGTCGCACGCTGCTGCGATTCACGCACCGCGTGGTCTTCGACCAGCGGACCGTCAAAGCCTATGCCGTGCCGATCGATCGTGACGATGCCCGCAAGTAGCGCAGCCAGCGCCAGCGACCGCGACAGCCACGGCGGCACCGTCAAGGCGACGCCGAGCCAGACGAACGGTATGGCCGGCACGAGGTAGCCACTCTCATCCGGCAGACGCAGAAACAGCAGCGTGTACAGCGCAATCGCCAGTGCCGCGAACAGCAGCGCATGCCGCGTGCGCCTCTGGCGCCAGGCGGCGCGCAGCACCCGAGCGTAGAAGGGCGAGATCAGCAGCAGCAGCGCGAACGCGAGCAGTCCCACCGACCCCCAGACGTTCGGCAAGGCGCGCGCATAGACCACATCCCAGCCCGGATACGCGGCGTTGTCATAAAAGGTAAAGAACTGGCGGCCATAGTGACGGTACACCGGCACGAAGCACAGCGCCGCGACCGTAAGCGAGCTCGCCCCCAGTATCAAACATTGGCGCAGCGCACGCCGCATCGGCAGCTCGAGCCAGAGCCACAGACACAGCGCGATGCCAAGCAGACCTGAAGTGATGCGGCAGCCGGTCGCAAGCCCGAGACAGAGCCCGGCCAGCAGCACGCGGCCGCACAGCAGCGCATAGGTGGCAGCGAGCATGAGCGCGAGCGCCGGCACGTAGTCCATCGTGCAGCAGCTGTTGAGATAGATCACCGGCGTCATGGCGAAGCCGGAGGCGATCAGCAGCGGCGCGCGAATGCTAAAATAACGCAGGATCTGCGCGAACAGCACGCAGGCCGCGACGCTCAAGAGTGCCGTGACTGCGTTGCTGAGCCAGGGATCGGCCCGCGCGGTCAGGGCACTCAAGCTTTCGTAGACCGGAAACCCGGGCAGTCGTGAAACCTGATAGTCGCCCCCGCGGGCAATGGCGCGCGCCACCGCCACCACGCGATAGCCATCGGGATCCGAGCCATAGCCGGCGCCGATCCAAGGCAGCCGCGTGGCCAGGATCGCGATCGCCGTCAGCGCAAGCAGCCATCGCTCGCGCCGCAGCTTAGCGCTTGGTGCTGCCACCAAACAGCAGCAGAGCCGCTCCGGCCACCACCGCGCCGACTGCGGCCCATTCCGGTACGTCCACGGTGTGCTGCTTCGCGACCGACAGCTCGAGCGAGCCGATTTTGGCTTCGTGAGTATTCTGCGTGTAGCTGAAGTGGTGATAGACCAGGCCCAGTACGCCGCCGACAATCAGCACCGCTGCCAGTACTTTCAAGCCGTTCATGCCGCTTCCCTCCCACGGCAAAAGTGTAATGCAGTGTAGCAGTCGCGCCGTTACTCCACGTTATTCCAGACGCAGGCGCCGCTCGAGGCGCCCGCGATGCACCAAGCCTCGCACGCGGGCGGACTGCGCGCTCTCGCTCTCGAGCACCACGAGGTGCTCGACGCACGCGCCCTCGAAGATATCCAAGAGATCGCGCACGGTCGATTCCTGCAGCGTCTGCCAATCGATGGCCGGCATATCGGCCGCCGGCGTCATGGCTTCGGCCACGCGCCGCGCCGCGCTGCGGCGCGAGCGCCGTATATCCTCCGCGGTGATCAGACCCACGACGTTAAGTTCGCGCACGACCAGACATGCACGCACCCCCAGACGAAACATGTCGTCGAGCGCGCTGTCGAGATCGCAATCCTCGGCCGTGGTCGAGGGCGGATTGCGTATAAAGTCGGTCATGCCGCGCACGGCCGGGTCGCTAGCACGTAGCGGTCGGCGGTCCGAGGTCTGACTGCAACGCGACAGCGTGCCGCGGCGAGCTTCACTGTCGGCGATGAGCGACGGCGATCGAATCACGGGCGGCCTCCTTCCTTCTTGGCGCTGTCACAAACTGACGGCACGCGCCAGCCGAAGTTCCTCGTGTAATTTTTAATTCACATTAATTATCAGGGCCGATCGAGAAATGCGTTTATGATCGGATTGAGCCATTCGGGGCGGCCCGAAAAAGTGCCGTGAGCGGTGCCCGGCAGAATGCACAACTCGGCATCGGGCAGTGCGCGATAGATCTCGAGCGTATGCTCGAGCCTGATCGCATCTCGATCCCCCGAAATGACCAGCACCGGTTTACGGATCGTCGCCAGCAGCGCGGGATTGAGTTCATCAATGGTCGGTGAATTCAGCCAAAGCTGCGCGAGCTTTGCATCCATGTTGTTTGGTGTGGGACTCTGCGAGGCGCGCAATTCCTCGCGCTGCTCATCCGTGAGTCCCTCGGGCGCGATGTTCACGCCGCTGATGACGAGGCGCCGCACCAGCTCCGGATGCCGCGCCGCCAGCATGAGCGCCAGAATGCCGCCATCGCTGAACCCCATGACATCGACATTTCGCAGCTTGAGCCGCCGCAATACCTGTGCCGTGTCCTGCATCATGCCGCTGTAGCTCAAGGGGCCCGGCACTTCGGGCGTATGACCGTGTCCGACCTGGTCGAAGGCGACGATGCGGTGCTGCAGCGACAGCATGTCGATCTGCTGTTCGAATGAATGCTCGGCGGAATCACCGCCGCCGTGCAGCAGTACCAGCGTGCGACCGGCTCCGTGGACGGCGTAATAAAGCCTGTGGCCGTTGACTTGCGTCCACTGCCAATGCTCCGGTGGAATACCCGCTGGCAGCTGCACGCTCAGCGGCGCCAGCGAGCACATCGCGAGCATGAGCCAGGCACAGCGTAGGGCGCTATTCCTGACCGATCGCAGCGATGATGGCATCGGCCAGCTCGGTGTAGTTGTGGTCAAAATGGTGCCCGCCGGGTTTGCGCACAATGTCATGCCCGGCCGCGGCTGCGGTCGTGCAGAGGCTGTCCTGGGCCTCATCTGCTCCATAAACGCACTGTAGCCGAATCGTTGACAGCGCCTTGAGCTCGGGCTCGATCGGAATCGTGGCGTCGCTCTGTTTGCCGAGCCATCCGGCCGGCGTGACTTCGAAGGCCGTGGTGCGCTCGGGCGCGAGCAGCGTGATGAGCCGGATATCGGCCCGCAGAGTCGCCGGCAGCCGGTTGACCAGAAAGGGGAGCACATTGGCGCCGAAGGAGAACCCGATCAGCACCACCTGCTCATCGCCCCAGTGCTGCTGGTAGTGTTGCATGATTCGCGCCAGATCGCGCGCGCCCGCCTCCGGTGATTTGGTGCGCCAGTAGTAGCGCAACACATCGACCCCCACGACGCTAACGCCCCTGGCCGCCAGCAGGTCGGCGAGGCTGCGATCGAGGTCGCGCCAGCCGCCATCGCCGGAGTAGAGAATCGCAAACACCTTCGCGCCAGGCTTCGAGGCCGGCAGCTCGACCAAGGGCAGGTCGGCGACGCCACTGCGTCGCTGCTCGGACTCGATATCGCGCAACGCCGCGGCATACAGTCCATGCAGCGAGAGGCTCTTTGGCGCTGGCGCATCGACGTGGCCGGGCAGACTCGCGGCGAAGGCGCGCGCGTCGGCGCTGGCGCGCTCATCGAGCCAGACTCGTGCGGGCACCTTATTGCCGAGTGGATCGGCACTGAGCTGCTGTACGCCCTCGCCGAGCTGCGACGCCGGGTGCTCGCAGATCGGCGATTTCAACGCCAGCCGCGGCTCCGGATCGAGCATCACTGCAGCCCCGAGTGCCAATGCCGGCGCTCCGATCTGGCCCAGGTACGCGAGCGAGGCTCCGATTCCGCGCCCCAGCACCATCGGCTGGTAAAAATGCGGCGTGCCGGCCGTGCGCTGCTGAATGCGGCTGTAATCCTCGAGCAGCCCAGGCATGAAGAGGCAGCCGGTCGTATGCCGGTTCAGAAAACTGAGCAGCCGTGGCGTGTCGATGCCGACCACGTAGTTGTCGGCTGCTGCAAAGCTCAGCGCAGTCCACTCATCTTCGAGCGTCCAGCCGTCGGCGCCGGAGAGCACATAGACGGCTCCGCTCTGGTGCCACCAAGCCGGAAACACGCGTACGAGGTCGAACTGGTCGGTGGCCACGAGCCGCGGCCGCCGCAGCTTGATCCCATACGCCAACCCGACGGTGACGGCCACGATGAGCGCAGCGGTCGATAGCAGCAGCAGTCGTTTAGCAGGGCGAGGCACGCGCGCAGTGTTGCATTCGCCGCGCGGCTTGTCAGCGCCGCCGCGAGCGGAATTCAACGCGCAGCGAAGCTTCTGGAGCGCACAGCCTCGCGGCGCGCGAGACTTTCGGCAGGCCAGTATTGGCGTCGATCGTAGTACTCGGGCACGGCGGGCACGTCCGCCGGCAGAATCACCCAGGGCTGCTTCGAAGCGGTGAAAATATGAATGTTGGGCTGTATCCGGTCGGGCTCATCGAGCGTGCCGACGCGCACGAAGCGGATGCTGGTGCCGGCGCCGGCGTAGTTGCTCCAGAGCGCAATCTGGCAGACGGGACAGCGCGCGATGGCCTGTCCCTTGCCGCTCGCTGAGGGTGTATCGACGATGGCCGGCGCGCCGGCCGTGAGCGTGACTCGATCCGCCTCGATCAAGGCGTTGAGCGCGAACGCGGCGCCGCTCTCGCGCTGGCACCAGCGGCAGTGGCAGCAGTGCACGAACATCGGCGCGCTCTGCAGCCGATAGCGCACCGCGCGGCAGTCGCAGCCGCCGTCGGCGCTGAAAGATGGCGCGGCGCTCATCAACGATAGCGCGCGAGAATCTTGTCCAGCGCGGCACTGTTCGGCCGCAATCGCTCGTAGGGCAGCTGGTTCAGCGGCACCTCGGGCGTCGCATTCTGCACGTGAAACTCCGGCTCTCCCGCCGCGATGTACAGCAGGCCGGTCAGATACTCGTGATGCCGAATGCGCTGTTGAATCATCTCGAGCGCGACGCCGCGATCGGTCGGATCGTAGCTCGCATCGAGCTTGCGCAGCAGGATCTGACTGCCATCGTGCATGCTCACGGGCTGCAACTCGCCCTCGGCATAGCTCACGGCGATGTGCGCGGCGGGCGGCACGAAGTCCGTGTGCACGACTTCTTCATAGTGCTCGCGCGTGTAGGCGTAGCTGCGGGTCGAGCCCTCGTGATCGTTGAAGGTCACACAGGGCGAGAGCACGTCGATCAATGCGAAGCCATCGTGGTGCATCGCCGCCTGGATCAGTGGCACCAATTGTGCCTTGTCGCCCGAGAAGCTGCGCGCGACGAAAGTCGCGCCGAGCGTAATCGCGAGCTGCACCGGATCGATCGGCGGCTGCATGTTGGGCTCGCCCTTCTTGGCCGTGGAGCCCAGATCCGCCGAGGCCGAGAACTGGCCCTTGGTGAGGCCGTACACGCCGTTGTTCTCGATGATGTACACCATCCTGATATTGCGGCGGATGGCGTGACAGAACTGCCCAAGACCGATCGAGAGCGTATCGCCGTCACCGGATACCCCGATGTATAGCAACTTGCGATTGGCGGCGCTGGCGCCCGTGGCGATCGAGGGCATGCGGCCGTGGACCGAATTGAAGCCATGCGAGCCGCTGACGAAGTAGGCCGTGGTCTTCGAGGAGCAGCCGATACCCGACAGTTTGACGAGATTATGCGGCTCGATGGCATTGGCCCAACACGCCTCGACGAGCGCGGCGGTCACCGAATCGTGGCCGCAACCGGCGCACAGCGTCGAATTCGCGCCCTCGTAATCGCGCCGCGTAAGACCCAGCGCATTTTTCGGCAGGTCCGGATACGCGACCTTTGGCTTCGCCATGAACGTCATAGATTGGCTCCTGCGTGCCTCTTCAGATCACGCGCTGCGCGATCGGCCGCTGCGGCACCACGACCGACATCACGCCATCGAATACATAGCTCGCCGGGATCGGCATGCCGTTGTAATGCAGAATCGATCGCAGCCGCGTCTTCTCCACGCCGGTCTCCATGGTCAGTAGCGAGCGCAACTGCGCGTCGCGATTCTGCTCGACCACGAAGTTGATGCGATGTGATTGCAGGAACTGTTCGACCTCGTCGCTGAAAGGAAAGGCGCGCACGCGCATGTAGTCGGCATGAATGCCGTTGGCGCGCAGCCGCAGCTGCGCCTCATGCACCGCGCCATCGCCGCTGCCGAGCGAGACGATGGCGATGTCCGTGTTGTGCTGCGCTCGCTGGATGATCGGCCTGGGCACCAGGCGCGTGGCCGTCATCCACTTCTTGCGCAGGCGGTCGACGACGAACTGATACTCCTTGGAGTCCTCGGTATAGGCGCCGTATTGATTGTGGCCCGAGCCGCGTGTGAAGTACGCGCCCCGGCGGTCGACACCGGGCAGGGTGCGCAGCGGAATGCCGTCGTGGTCGATATCGTAGTAGCGCCAGAAGCGGTCGAGCTTGGCGATCTGCGCGGCATCGAGCAGCTTGCCGCGGTCGGGCCGATAGTTCTCGTCCCACTTGAACTGCGGACACATCCAGTCGTTCATGCCGATGTCGAGATCCGACAGCACCAGCACCGGCGTCTGCAACCGGTCGGCCAGATCGAAGGCGGTCGCGGCAAATTCGAAGCACTCCTCGGGGTTGGCCGGATACAGACACACCTGCCGCGTATCGCCATGCGAGGCATAGGCCGCCGACTTGAGGTCCGCCTGCTGCGTGCGCGTCGGCATGCCGGTCGAGGGACCGACGCGCTGAACGTCAAACACCACTGCCGGTACCTCGGCGTAGTAGGCGAGCCCCAGAAATTCCTGCATCAGCGAGATGCCGGGGCCGGAGGTAGCCGTGAACGCGCGCGCACCATTCCAGTTGGCACCGATGACCATGCCGATCGAGGCCAGTTCGTCCTCCGCCTGGATCATGATGTAGTTCTTGCGGCCGGTGGCCTCATCGACCCGCAGTTTGTCGCAAAATGCCTTGAAGGCATCCATGAGCGAGGTCGACGGCGTGATCGGATACCAGGCGCCGACCGTGGCGCCGGCGTATACGCAGCCCAGTGCCGCGGCGGTGTTGCCATCGATGATGATGTGCCCGCGCGTCGCATCCATCTTCTCGACCCGCAGGGTGAGCGGACAGGGGAAATTCGCGCGCGCGTAATCGTAGCCCAGCTGGATGGCCTTCATGTTGGCCTCGACCAGCTGCGGCTTGCGGGCGTAGGTCTCGCCGAGCAAGCCACGGATGATGTCCAGATCCAGCTCGCACAGCGCCGCGAGCACGCCCGCATAGCAGATGTTCTTCATCAGGATACGGGTGCGCACGCCCTCGAAGTTCTCGTTGCAGAGCCTCGCCAGCGGCACGCCAATGACCGTGACGTCGTCGCGTTTGAGCAATGCCGGCCGCGGCCAGGTCGAGTCATACAGCAGGTAGCCGCCCGAGATGACTTCCTGCAGATCGCGCCCGTAGGTTTCGGCGTTGAGCGCCAGCATCAGATCGACCCGGCCCTCGCGGGCACGATGGCCATCGCGCGTGACGCGAATCTCGTACCAGGTCGGCAGACCCTGAATGTTGGATGGAAAGTAATTCTTGCCGACCACCGGCACGCCGCTGCGAAAGATGGCCTTCATGAGCAGACCGTTGGCACTGGCCGAGCCGGTGCCGTTGACGGTCGCAATCTTGACGACGAAATCGTTTACGCGCTCTTGAGCTTTACGCTCGGGCATACGGGGCTCCCATCGGCGGCTTGTGGCCAGTGAATCGTCGATTTCTGCATGTCCCAGGCAGCCGTGGGACAGCGCTCGGCGCACAGACCACAATGCACACAGAGATTCTCGTCCTTGACCATGACGCGGCCGGTCTGCTTGAGCGGCGCGGAGTGAAACAGCGGCTGTGTCGCCTCCAATGGCGGCGCACGCAGTCGCCCTCGCAGCTCCACTTCCGTGCCGGGCTGGGTAATCGTCAGACAATCGACCGGGCAGATATCGATACACGCATCGCATTCGATGCAAATTTGGCTTCGAACACGGTCTGCACGTCGCAGTTCAGGCAGCGC
>Ga0116219_10004374_pt1 | contig 10665 bp, 8 predicted proteins | sample Sb_taG_4_FD_91019 | JGI IMG/M metagenome (GOLD analysis project Ga0116219, IMG submission 91019) | Peat soil microbial communities from Weissenstadt, Germany - Sb_50d_6_BS metaG | ecosystem: Environmental > Terrestrial > Soil > Wetlands > Peat | place: Germany: Weissenstadt | collected 2010-09-21
CAGCGACAGATCAAGAGCTGCCCCGTAAGGGGTCGAAAATCGCGAATCTGTATTCCACGCAGAGAGTACAAACGCCGGAGTCATAAGCTCTGAATCTTTGACAGCGCGGCGTCTAGTAGAGGCTTCTCGGTCACTCAAGTGCTTCTCGACTTCACCGCGCGTCAGGCCGTTCATGATCGCCAAACGCGCAACTGTCGTCGGTCGCCCCTCCCTCTTGAGCGTCTCCGCACTGTCGTACACAAACAGCCGCGCAAGCATTTGCGAAAGGTCAGGATGCGAGACGCTGTAGTTTCTAAATAGCGGTAAGAGCGGCCGCAGCACCGCTTCAAGCGCATCGATCAGCGCGGCTCCCTGTTCTTCTCTGGTATCCAAACGCCTCTCCGAGCGTTATGTCCTACGGCCCTCGATTAAACTAAATGTGATCCGCTCTTATGTCAATGACAATATGTCTCATTGGAATGCCGTAACCCATTGATCTCAGTCGTAGATCTGACATAATCGACAAACGACCTGAGAACAAAATCACAAATCGCATTAATTAATGGTGTCGCGCGATCACGGTGCGATACGACTACCTCGAGGTGACTGCGATAAAGAGCCGCGCCAACAGTGGTGAAGGATCAATGAGTTGCATTGGAGATGCTGGAGACGAAGGCCTCCTTTCAGACAATGCGTGCAGATTGAGAGTTGGTAAAAAACCAACCATGTCCGCTTCCAAGCTTCTGGAAACGGTCGAAATGCTCCGCGCCCTCGATATTATCGGGAATAATCCAATAGAAATACTTCTAAAACAATCAGATATAGCGTTTATTTAGTGTTGTTTATAAATCTGAGGCGGGTCACCGCTAGCGCCCCAGCGTTTGCCGCTTGCAGGCATACCCAAAATAAAGAGCGCGTCGAATATCGAGTTGCGAATCCGTTTGGGACAGCCCTCCCGGCGAATAGAGTTCGTGCGCTTATGCCAGTTCGGGCGCACCCAGACGTTCACCCTAGCAGGAGAGAAAACGTTAGATCGATCAACCTAAGGAAATGCCGGGCCTATACAATAGTGGAGTATAGTATATTCGCCAGACACAAAACCTTCATCAGCGCGCTGTACCTTGAGGCGGATCATGCTGGCGAGACTCTTGCGCACCGGAATGCCTCCGCCCTACCCCTCGCGGCCCACGGGCCACGGCTGGATTCTGCCGTGTATCGCTGTTTGCGTCTCGGCCGCGTGCCCAATGGCCATGGCACAGTCGACCGCGGATCAGGCGGCCAGCGAGCCGCAGGCGACGCTCGGACCCACCACGCACCTGCCACAGCTGGTGGGTGCGCAGTACAGCTTCATCCTGCAAAATCAGAGCCCGCTGCTCTCTCCCTACGCCTCGAAGCTGAGCCTCGACCCGGACGGCGACACCCAGCCGACGCATACGATCGGCATCTACCTGGGATGGGCGCCGCTGGACTGGCTGCAGGGCTACGTGGACGTCGAGAAGTTCATGGGTTCCGGGGTCAGCAATGCGACCGGCCTTGCGGGCCTGACCAATGGCGATGTGGTGCGTGAGGGTGCCGCAGGACTCAAGAAGGAATTCTACTTCGCGCGCGACTACCTGCGTTTCATGCTGCCGCTCGGGGACGGGGTCACGGCAGTCGAGCGCGGCAAGGATCAGATCGGCGGCGGCGAGGCCGAGACGCGCTTGCAGCTCAAGGTCGGTCGCATGGCGGTCAACGACGACTTCGACAACAATCGCTATGCGGGCGATCCGCGCACTGAGTTCCTGAACTGGGCACTCTGGGCCAATACCGCCTGGGATTATGCCGCCAACACGCGCGGCTATTCGGACGGCATGGTGGTGGGCTACCTGAGCCCGGCCTGGTCGCTCGAGTACGGCATTTACAAGATGCCGGTCTTCGCCAACGGCCAGCAGCTCGTGAGCTCTCTGACGCGCGCCAATGGCCAAAATCTGCAGCTCACGCTCTCGGATCTGCCCACCGGCACGATCGTGCGGCTGCTGGCCTACCTGAACACCGCGAGCATGGGCTTGTATCGACAGGCCCTCGAGATTGCCGCGGCCGACCATACGGTGCCCGATATTGTCGCGGACGACCGGCCCGGCCGGCAGACGCACGGGTATGGCGTCAATGTCGAGCAACCCGTGGCAGACCGCGGCGATACCGGTGCGTTCCTGCGTTGGGGCTGGAACGATGGCAACGCGGAGAGCTTTGCGTTCACACAGGTCGATGAGGTCGTGAGCTTCGGAGGGCAGCTCTCGGGCGTTCACTGGAAGCGCCCCGACGATCGCTTGGGGCTCGCGGTGGCCAGCGAGAGCCTCGATGCGCCGCAGGAGCAGTATCTGGCCGCTGGCGGTCTAGGTTTCCTCGTCGGCGACGGGCGGCTGAACTACGGCCACGAGCAGATCCTCGAGACCTACTACCGCTTCGAGTACACCTGGCCCGAGCATCCAGGTCCGATCAAGTGGCAGCTGAGCCCCGACTTCCAGTACATCCAGAACCCGGGCTACAACCGCGACCGGGGCCCGGTGCATTTCTGGGGCATCCGCTTGCACCTCGAGTATTGAAGTCGCCTCAGGCGCGCCGATTCACCTCGACCGTCACGTGCGTGAGCTCCTCATGCACCGCCAGCAGCGAGCGGATCTCGTCCGGTGAGACCGGTTCGGCGGTCTCGACGCTGAGCACGCAGGCGAACTTGCCTTTGCCTACGCGCCAGACGTGCAGATCCTCGATGGTCGCCTCGGCGTGGCAGGCGCTCACAGCGTCACGAATCTCGGCCACCACGGGCGCATCCATCTCCGCATCGAGCAGCACGCGGCCGGTGTCGCGCAGCAGCGTCACGGCCCAGGCAGCCACGACCAGGCTGCCGAAGATGCCCATGACCGGATCGAGCCAACTGGCCCCGAAGAACTTGCCGCCGGCGAGCGCCCCGATCGCGAGCACCGAGGTGGCGGCATCGGCCGCGACGTGCACGAAGGCCGAGCGCAGATTGAGATCGTGGTGGTGGCTGCGGGTGATGCGCGCCTCTGAGCGCTTGGGCGCGTGCACGTGCCCGCCGCCATGATCGTGGTGCTCGCCGTGGGCATGCTCATGCCCATGCCCTTGCGCATGCTGGTGATCATGCGCGTGCCCGTGCGCACGCCCACCGGCATGGCCATGCGAATGGCTGTGACCGCCCGCCCCCGCCAGCAGCCACGCCGAGCATAGGTTCACGAGCAGACCCACGCAGGCGATACCGATCGCCTCGTTGAAGGCGATCGACGCCGGATGCATCAGGCGCGTGACCGACTCGTAACCCATGTAAACCACGACGCCGACCAGGAAAATGGCACTGGTGTAGCCGCCGAGGATCTCGATCTTCCAGGTGCCGAAGGCAAAGCGTTCGTCGCGCTGCAGGCGCCGCGCGAGCGTGTAGGCTGCGGCCGAGAGCCCCAGCGCGATCGCGTGCGAGCTCATATGCCAACCGTCGGCCAGCAGTGCCATCGAATGGAAGATCCAGCCGGCGCAGATCTCGACCACCATCATCACTGCGGTCAGCAGCACGACCAGCCGCGTACGCTGCTCGGCCAGCGGATTGACCTCGTTGAACTCGTGGCTGTGGCGCATGAGATATACTCTACCAGAGTAGGGTATTTTTCACCGTCGGGAGTGAAATCATGGCGCACATTTTGAGAAACAAGGCTCGACTGCTGGCGCGTGTGCGCCGCATGCGCGGGCAGGCCGAGGCGCTCGAGCGCGCCCTGAACGAAGACCAGGAATGCACTGCGGTACTGCAGCAGATTGCTGCGGTGCGCGGCGCGGCCAATGGACTGATGTCCGATGTGCTCGAGGAGCACCTGCGCGAGCACCTGGGTCCCCAAAGCGGCTCGATGGCGCAGCGCGAGCGCGATCTCATCGAGGTCGGCCAGATCGTCCGGCGCTACCTGCGCTGAGAGGCTCAGTCGACGTGGGCGAGCGAGTGCTCGATGTGCGCATGCCCCAGCAGCACGCGGTGATCGACGCCCTCCCAGTCCACGCCGTAGCGGCGCGTGAAATTAAGCTCCGCATGCGATGCGAGCTCGTGCGCTGACAGCTCGACCGACCACAGTCCGAGCGGCTGCAGCACAGCCTCGCGGTCTTCGATGCCGTGCCAGCCGTCGTAGCCGAAATGCAGGCTGAATGGCTCCCGGTCCTCGATGCGCAGGGCGCGGTCGGCCTTGAGCCGCGCGATCGGCACCTCATGCCGCCAGTGCCAGGCCGCGGCATCGGGTTTCGTGTCGCCGTATCGCCCCACCACCGCCTGCAACATCTCAACGGGTTGCCCGCGCTCGCGCGCGATCAAGAGCTTCAGAAACTCCGCGTGTGACCAGAGCAAGGGCATCGCGCTGCCCGAGGGCCGTCCGGGCTCGAGCCCGAGGGCCGGGATGGCCGCCGTGTCCCAGACCTGCTCGGGCAGCATGCCGCCGGCGCTCGCGCAGTTCCACATCGTCTCGAGATAGACCAGCGGATCCTCACCCGACTGCAGCGCGAGATGACCGCGCTCGCCGGCCAGCAGCGGCCAGGCGCGACCGATGCCGCTGCCATCGAAGGCCCGGCCGTCGGCATGCTCTCCATAGCCGTCTTCGTTGTAGCGGTGATACAGCGCTCCGGAGGGCGTCGATACGCGCAGGATACGGTCGACGACCTTGATGGTGTCCCGGATGCGCTGATCGTGCGCGCTTCGCAGCCCAAGACGCACCAGGTAGGAGAAATCCATGCTCACGAGCGCCGAGCCCAGAATCTCCTCGCCCTGGCGGTTACGCAGTACGACGCTCCCAGTCAGCTCGCCGCATTTGTCGGGGGTCGCGATGCGCACGTAGTAGCCCGCAACGCCGAGCTGCCCGGCCAGCGGCGCGCCGCGCACATAGCACCAGGACTCGAGCCGCTCGTTCCAGTCATCGGCGAGCGCTTCGGCACGGGCTCGCTCCCGAGCGCTCAACCACGGCGCCGCGGCGATCAGCGCGCTGATCGCGACTGCGACCGTGAAGGGGCTCACGCCCGCATTCTCCTCCCAGCGGTCCTGCTCGCTGCAGGGACCGGTGCAGACGATGAAACTGACAGCCGCGCGCACCATCTGCACCGTGCCGGGCAGTTCCGGATCACCCGCCTCGCGCAGCTTCGCCGCGAGCAGCACCGGAAAGGCAGCCTCATCGAGCTGCATACCGGTCCAGAACGGCTGGCCGCTCGGAAAGTAGTTCTGCGGCCAGCGGCCATCGCGCGCCTGCGTGGCCGTCAGATGAGCGAGGATGTGGCGAGCCTCGCGGGTTTTATTCGCGGCCAGCAGCGCGAAGGCCGTAAGCGTGGCATCGCGCGGCCACACCAGGTGGTAGCCGCCGAGCGTATCCGTGCTGTTACCCCAGGGCACGCTCAGACTCGCGACCACGGCGCCGGGATAGGTACGATCTTCGTGCACCTTCAGCACCATCGCCGATAGCAGTCCGGCACGGGCGAGGCGTTCGTTCGGGCGCGGCAGCTCGAGCTGCGCGCCCCAGTTCTGCCAGCGCAGCAGGAATTCCGCACGCAGAATATCAAGACCCTCAGCCAGTGCCGTGCGCACGAGCGTGTGCGCGCCGCGTGCGGTATCGGCGAATGCGAGTGCCAGCACACCGCTGCGTCCCTGCGCCTCGCCGCTCAAGGCCACGGTGCCGTGACTGGCACTCGTGTAGCCATAGGTCAGGTTGCCGTGGTGATTGAGATCCTGCCAGCCGTCGGAAAAGCCCACATAACCGCAGCTCAAGCTCAGCAGCGGCGCATTCGCTGAGAAGCACACGGCGCAATCGCCGCGTTGCGCATAGCCGGTGCCGCCATCGGTCCAGGCACCGTTATCGCGGCCGGTGCTGCCAAGGTGCGGTGCCAGGATCGCAACCAGCCGGTACGGGCCCGTGATCTTGTAGCCCACGAGCAAGGCGTCGCGGCGCGGATCGGGCAGGATTTCGAGCTCGAGCTCGTAGTCATCGCCAAAGTGCGTGACCGTGAGCGCGGGCAGGTACGCACCGGGCGTCGAGAGGCGATAGCGGCGCACACGCTTGAGATCGATGAATCCGCTCCTCCCGACCAGGTAGAAGCTGAAATCGCGGATCTGCGGCTCACCCGTCGAGGGCCAGTACACCTCATCGACGATGCCGTGGCCAACGCTCGCCCAAAGGCGCGAGGATCCGAGCGCCGTCGTGACGAAATCCTTGTCGCTGGAACACCAGGTCGGCGCCACGCCCGGGGCTCCAAATGCCTCTCCAGTCACACGCGCCCCGCCGTGCCGAACCTATCCAAGCGATCGATTTCCAGCATCGGAGCGCAAACGCCTCGCGGATGGTGTCAGCACCGGAGCATATCGACATCGGGGCACTCATCGCCAGCGCATGACTGCTGAGCACGGTATGGACGAATTCGCGGGCGCTTTGTTCCCGGGCGTCGCACCGGGCGCGACGGCGTGCGGACAAGCACCTGCCATGGCAGCCTGTTGCGCCCTACTGCGCCGGCGCCTCGAATTCGACCAACAGGGCAGCACCCAGAGCCGCCACCTCGAAGCCGATAACCCCGCCGAGCATGCGGGCCACGAGCCGATTGATCGCCGCCGCTCCTCTCGCACTGCTCATGCAAGCGCTGCGTAGCCGCTGCAGCGCCGGCTGCCTGACCAGATTATACTATACCCCTCTAGTGTATAAGTGGCGGCCGTGCGTGGGCTCTTCAGGCTCCTCACGCCGGCGACGCCCGAGCTCGGCGACGCCAGCAACCCCGGGCGCCGCGCGAGGCACGCCTGCCTGCACGGCCAAGGCACGCTGTAGGACAAATTGACCTCTATTCGGACTCATCGCACACTGGCTTGGCCGTTCTTTACGCCCTCATGCGCTATCCTCACAGCGATCGGAGGGACTTCGACGGCGCGTCGCCATGCATCCGATCCATAGGCGACAGTGAGGCTCATGCAGATCGATCAGCAAGCTGCCCGTGTGGTGCGAACGAGCGTCGCCTCGCGCGCCTCGGTGTCGTTGCGCGTGCTGGCGGCGCTCGCCATCGGCGCGCTGCTGTACTTTGCTCAGGCGGCCTTCGTGCCGATCGCGCTCGCGGTGTTGTTCGCGCTCGTGCTCACGGCTCCGGTCGAGGCACTGCATCGCATCGGCCTGCCGCGCAAGCCTCTCGGCCATCATCGTCATGGTGGTACTCGCCTGTCTGATCGGCGCATCGATCAATCTGCTATGGACGCCGGCCCAGAGTTGGTGGGCCTCGGCACCGCAGACGCTCAGAACCATCGAGCACAAGACGCGGCCGATCGCGCAGTTCATGAATCGCATGGAGATCCTGAGCAAGCGCGCTGATCAGCTCGCTGAAGTGGGCGGCGGAGCGAGTGCTCGACCCGCCGAGGGCAGTGCCTCAGCACCCGGAGCGGTCGCCGTGGCCGTGCCCGGCGAGGATGCGGTCGAACCCGGAGCGCGGGCACCGATGGCAGTGCTGATCCTGAACCAGACCCGTTTAGTCGTGATCGACCTCGTGACGGTGCTGATGCTGCTGCTGTTTCTGCTCGCGGGCGGCCCGCCAATGCTCGCGCGCATGAGCGCTGCGCTGGCGAACGATCTGCAGTCGACGCAGACGCTGCTGGTCATCAATGCGGTGCGCAGCGAGCTCAGCCGCTACTACGCCGGCCTGGCGCTGATCAATCTGGGACTCGGGTCAGCCACCGCGGTGGCCATGGCGCTGCTTCGCATGCCCAATCCTCTGCTCTGGGGCGCGGTCGCAGCGGTGCTGAATTTCATACCGTATGTCGGCTCGGCGAGCACTCTGCTGTTGCTCACGGTGGTTGCTTGCGTGAGCTTCCCGGGCGCAGCCCATGTGGCACTGGTCGCCGCCTGTTATCTGGCGCTCGCGACCATCGAAGGTCAGGTCCTACTGCCTCTGGTGGTCGGCCGGCGGCTCGAGCTCAATCCCATCATCGTGTTTCTGGCGCTGTGGTTCGGCGGCTGGTTCTGGGGCATCGCGGGCGTCGTGATGGCCGTGCCGACACTGGTAGCGCTCAAGGTCGTGGCGGCAAGCTCCAGCGGTGGCCGGCCGTTGACGGAGTTTCTGAGTCCAAACGAGACGGCGATGCCGCTCGCGCCCTCGATCGGCCGCCGACGCAAGCTGATCGCTGCGGCGCAGGCGGCGGCTGTGGGCGGCGCGCAGAGCCAGCGAGCCGATCAGGTGCGAACCGGCTCGGCGTAGGTGCGCGGCAAGGTCACGCGCGCGAGACGCTCGCGCCGACGCGCAAGAGGCTGCGCCAAAGCCCTGCCAGCGGCGCCCCAATCAATGCGCCGCAGCGACCGACTGGGCAGCGCCGCCCGTGAAGGCCCGGTCCATCCAGCGTGTCAACAGGCCCCCGCCGAGACTCGCGCCCGTTACGCTTGCGAGCTCGTAGCTCCCCCCCTGCACAATGGCCTCGGCCGCACGCTGACCGCTGCGGATCGCAGGTCCTATGCCTTCGCACAGATCGCGCGTAGCCAGCCCGGCGGCGTCCCCGGTCAGAAACGCATTGCCCGCGCGAACGCTCGAGAGCGGCCCGCGCAGATAGTAGCTATAACCGGACGGCTCCTCGGGTATGCGGATGCCGAACTGGCGCTGCAGCTTGCCAGCGAAGTGTTGCCAGTGCCGCCAGATGTCCTCGTTGCGCTGCTTGAGGCGCGTAGCCATGCCGCCGATGCCAACGTTGAGCCAGCCGCGCGCCTTCGGCACGTACCAGCTGTAGCCCGGCAGGCCGTGCTCGAAAAACCACAGGTGGCAGTCCGGATCCCGCCAGTCATAGGCGAATTCCAATTCGAGCGTCACGGTCTGCAGCGCGCGCACGCGCGCGAGTTGCTCGCGAAACAGCGCGCGGTAAACCGGACAGGAAGTGCCCGCCGCGCCGATCAGATAACGGCAGCGGAAGGCCTCGTCGAGCACAAAGTGCTCGCCGTCGCGCCGCACGCTCTTGACGGTGTGCTGCAGCACCTCCGCGCCCGAGCGGTCGAGCAGCCAGGCATCGAACTCGAAGCGCCGGATCGAGTGCTGCACGCACGGGATCGGCAGGCGCAAGCCCTTGAGGTGCCAGTGCAGGCGGCGGAAACTCAAAAAGCGGTGAGGATACTGATTGACCTCGAGTCCCAGATCTGCGATCACCTCGGGAGTGATCCAGCCCGCGCAGAGTTTGAGGCGCGGGAAGCTCGCCTTGTCGAGCACCAGCACGTCGGCGCCAGCCTGCTTGAGCCCGCGCGCGGCCGCAGAACCGGCCGGACCGCCGCCCACGACAATGATCTCGGCGCTGCGCATCCCTTGGGCGCTGCCGATCAGCGCGGGTAGATGAACTCGCGCGTGAGCGGGATCCGGTTGCTTTCGCGCGGCGCGAACAGTACCTGGAACAACTGCAGGGTACCGGCCTCGAAGCCCGCTATCGAGCCGGCCAGATACAGCCGCCACATGCGCACGAAGAACTCATCGAACATCGAGCGCACCTTGGCGACCGCGGCTTCATAGCGCGCGAGCCACTCGCGCACGGTCAGCGCGTAGTGCAGACGAATATTTTCCACATCCAGCACCGACAGACCCGCCGGCTCGAAGATCTGCATCATCTCGCTGAGCGTTGGGGCGTAGGCACCCGGGAAGATGCGCCGCTCGATCCAGGGATGGAGCGGGGCCGGATAATTGCGCCCGATCGAGTGAATCAGGCCACGGCCGTCGGGCCCGATCGAGCGCCGCACCACGCGCCCGAGCTCGGCATAATTCTCGCGGCCCACGTGCTCGAGCATGCCGATGGAGGCGAACACGTCGTAGCGGCCGCTGATGTTGCGATAGTCGTCTTCGATGAATTCGACGCGGTCCTCGAGTCCCTGCTCGCGCGCGCGAACGCGCGCATACTGGATCTGCTGCCGCGAGATGTTGAAGGCGCGCACACGCACGCCATAACGGCCGGCCATGTGCAAGGCGAGCGTGCCCCAGCCGCAACCGGCCTCGACCACCGAGTCTCCGGCTTGCAGCCGCAGTTTGCGGCAGACGTGATCCATCTTCGCGACCTGCGCCTCGTCCAGACTCGCCTGCTCGGTCGGGAAATAGGCACAGGTATAGGCCATGGTTTCACCGAGCCAGAGCGAGTAGAACTCGTTGCCCAGATCGTAGTGGCGGTGGACGTTGCTGCGCGAGCCGCTGAGCGTATTGCGCGCCGGCCGGCGCAGCCAATCGGCCAGTCGATGCGTGAACGACCCATGGCCCTCGGGCGGCATGCGGTAGATGACCTGCAGCAGCTGGATCAGATCGCCTTCGATCTCGATGCGACCGGCGCTGTAGGCATCGCCGAAGCGGATGCGCGGATCGCTGAGCACGCCGAGCAGCGTCGCGCGATCGGCGAAGCGCAGCTGTGCCACTGGCGCGCTGCCTTCGGCGACGATGCGCTCGCCGGTCCATGCCAGGACGAACGCGATCGGCGGATCGCCGAGGCGCGAGAGCACGCGGCGCACGAGCCGCGCCTCGAGCGACTTGCCCGGCGGCCGCTCACGCGCGTAAAGCCCCTCGGGCTCGGAGGCCGCGTCCATACCCTCTCCTCGAATCAGCCGAGCTGCGCCCGCAGCCGGCGCATTCGACGGTATTGTAACTGCAGCCCGTATTCCAGCTCCCTCAGCTGCGCCTGCAAGGGCGAGCGCTCCCAGCGTTTGATCA
>Ga0116219_10004383_pt1 | contig 10653 bp, 10 predicted proteins | sample Sb_taG_4_FD_91019 | JGI IMG/M metagenome (GOLD analysis project Ga0116219, IMG submission 91019) | Peat soil microbial communities from Weissenstadt, Germany - Sb_50d_6_BS metaG | ecosystem: Environmental > Terrestrial > Soil > Wetlands > Peat | place: Germany: Weissenstadt | collected 2010-09-21
GAGATCACGGTTTGCGCGTTGGTTACGCCGATCGTGGTGGTGATCGCTCCCGACGAAAGATTCATCACCTCGACAGCGCCCAGGAAGGCATAGCCGTTCACCGAAGCCGTCGGGACCGCGGCGTACCCGGTGGGCGCGGGCGTGGGAACAACCATGCTCGACGTAGGCCCGGGAAGTTGCACAGTTCCCATGGAGCTTTCCCTGGTTGTGTCCACGGCGTACACGTTGTTACTGCTCGCATCAAAGGCCACCACCATGTTCCGGCTGGGAGTGATCGCCATCAGGCCGGGACTGCTGCCGGCGCTTATACGTCCAACGCGGGGCAACGTATCGTTCTGGCCATCAACAATTGCCAGCCCGCCGAACGAAGTGGCTGAAGTGACTCCTTGGGAGGCCAACACGCGATTCACCAGGTGGCTGGGGGGCAGATTGGACCCGCTCGACCCACCGCAGGAGATCAGACTCGCGACCGCGCACAAGCCCACGATCAGAACCAGAATGCTTCTCTTCAAACGGCGTGCTCCTAACAACATGAAAAAGGGAGATTTAAGTGCGAAATGGTGGATTATAGCAGACCCGAACCCTGCCATATAGCTGGCCAGCCGCGAAACTGAACCGCTCTCCCGGTCGAGCTCGTGGTTTCCATTTCTGTTCTTGGCGCACCCCAGAGATGCGCGAACCGGCGTCCATCTAGTATTCTCAGCAGATATATGGCGGCTGACCTTCTTGCCCGGATCAAGCAGTCTCCCGTGCTCTGCGACGGCGCCATGGGCACTCTGCTTTACTCCAAGGGCATTTTCATCAACCGGTCCTACGACGAACTCAATCTCTCCCAACCGGAGCTTATTCGGGCAGTGCATCACGAATACCTGCAGGCTGGCGCAGAGATCATTGAGACCAACACCTTCGGGGCTAATTCTTTCCGCCTGGCCCGGCACAGTCTGGCCGACAAGGTATCCGAGATCAACCGGGCCGGAGCGAAGCTCGCCCGCGAAGCCGCCAAAAGCTTCGATGTGTGGGTGGCGGGATCGGTTGGCCCGCTGGGCACCAGAATCGAGCCGCTGGGCAAGACTTCGTTTAACGAAGCCCGTGAGGCGTTCCGTCAGCAGATTGAGGCGCTGGTCGAGGGCGGGGTGAATCTGCTGATCCTGGAAACGTTCGGCTATCTGGAAGAGATCCATCAGGCCATGCTGGCAGCCAAGGATGTGAAGCCCACGCTCCCGATCGTGGCCCAGGTGACCATTGATGAAGACGGGAACTGCCTAGACGGTTCCGACCCGGAGACGTTTACCCCGAAACTGGCGGAATGGGGAGCGGATGTGATCGGGTGCAATTGCAGTGTAGGTCCGGTCGCGATGCTGGAGGCGGTCGAACGCATGCGAGCAGTGTCTTCCCTGCCGCTCTCCGCCCAGCCGAACGCGGGCATCCCGCGCTCGGTGGAAGGAAGGAACATCTATTTGTGTTCGCCGGAGTACATGGCCAGCTACGCGCGCAAATTCGTGGCGGCCGGAGTGCGAATCGTGGGCGGCTGCTGCGGAACCACGCCGGAGCACATCCGGATCATGAAGTCAGGCTTACGGGTCGGCGAGGCCAGAGCGAGGACGTCTTCCGCGCATGCAGCAAGCGGCCAGGCCGCGCCAAAAGCAGTGGCTGCCATCCCCTTGCTGAGCCGGTCTCCGCTGGGAGCGAAACTGGCGCGGGGCGAGTTTGTGACCATGGTGGAGATCGTGCCTCCGAAAGGGATCGACATCCGCAAGGAAGTCGAAGGGGCGCGTTTCCTGAAGTCGGTTGGAGTAGATGCGGTCAACATCCCGGACAGTCCGCGCGCCTCGGCGCGTATGAGCAACCAGGCCCTGTCGCTGCTGGTGCAGCGCGAGGTGGGGATTGACGCCATCCTGCACTACACCTGCCGCGATCGCAACGTGCTGTGCATCCAAAGCGATCTGCTGGGCGCGGCGGCGGTGGGCATCAGGAATCTGATCTGCATCACGGGCGATCCGCCGAAGATGGGCAACTACCCGGACGCGACGGCGGTCTTCGATGTGGACTCCATTGGCCTGGTCAACATTGTGCACAACCTGAACCGCGGGCTCGATCTGGGGGGAAATCCGATCGGCACCGGAACGGGCTTTGTGATTGGCGTCGGCGCCAACCCGGGGCTTACCGACTTGGACGAAGAAATCCGACGCTTCGAGTACAAGGTGGAGGCCGGGGCGGAATACGCCGTGACCCAGCCCGTGTTCGACCTGCGCCTGCTGGAGACTTTCGTGCGGCGAATCGAGCACTGCCGGATTCCCGTCGTGGCCGGGATATGGCCGCTGGTGAGTGTGCGGAATGCAGAATTCATGAAGAATGAATTGCGGGTTTCGGTGCCGGACTCGATTCTGGAGCGCATGGCGCGGGCGCTGACCCCGGAGGCGGCGCGGGAAGAAGGCGTCGCCATTGCCCGGGAGATGCTGGCGGCGGCACGGCACATCGTGCAGGGAGCGCAGATCAGCGCTCCGCTGGGCCGCTACAGCTCGGCCGTGGACGTTCTGGAAGCGCTGGGGACCTCGCGTCCCGCGGCCTCTGCCTGACCTTCTCAGTCAGCCTCCCGATCAGTTCCCCGATCCCGTTCCCGATGTGGGAGCGGTTCGCCTGTACTTTCTACGTATTCTGTGCGAAAAGACTGGACACCCGGTTCAGAATGTTGCATTAGAATAGAGGCAGGAGTGAATCCCGTTGGCCAAGTTTGAAGAGTGCCTCCAGCGACTGGAGAAAATTGTTCAGGAACTGGAAAAGGGAGAGGTTCCTCTGGAGAAATCTCTCACACTCTTCGAAGAAGGCATGCAGCTTTCCTCCGCTTGCCGGAAGGAACTGGAGCAGGCCGAGGGAAAAGTGGAAATCCTGCTGAAGAAGAACGGGAAGCTCCAAGCTGAAGCGTTTGAGCCCATGGCTGAAAAAGTCCGCGCACGGCATTGAGGTGCAGGGACTCCGGCCACGGCTCTTGAATTAAGTTGTCTGTGGAGTAGTGGTTTTCCCAGCCCGCCCCGCAGCCTTAGTCCTACGTTGACGTCCGCCGTTGACGACGGTCGAATATCGGGGGATTTATGGCTCAGAGTGTCGTAGTTCTCGAGAGGGACCCCAAGGTAGCTCAGTACCTGGCCGGGGGACTTCGCCCTCACTTCCAAGCAGTGTATGTCATCGCATCACGCGACGAACTGCGGGAAAAAGTGTCCAGGAACCATCCCGAGGTGCTGGTGCTCGAGATCGAATACGGGCGGCTGACCGATCTTGAAACCCTGCACCACGACTTTCCGAAGCTGCCGATTGTGTGCACTCACCGCATCCCGGACGAGGAACTGTGGATGGCGGCGCTGGAAGCCGGCGCCAGCGACGTGTGTCCCGCTGGCGACCTGAATGACGTGCTCGCCTCCGTGCTCCGGAACGTGGAACTGGCGCGCGTCGCCGCGTAGAGGGCCGGTCGCATGCAGGGACGCCTGTGGGCGTCCCGTTTTGTTTGGGGACCGTTTTTCCGCTGACACCCTGAGCCACGATCCGCGACTACGATTCGCGCGCGCCCGCATCCCGAAATCCCGCGTCGCCGGGCAGCGCGGCCTTGGTATACTCACCCGTCATGCTGAAGGAGACGCTCGGACATACTCTGGAAACAGGACGGCGCATGGCGGACGCCGCGCTCGACCTGTTGATCCCACAGGAAACTCAGCATCCTGTCTCCATTCATAAGGCGATGCGCCACAGCGTGTTCGCCGGCGGCAAGCGCCTGCGGCCGGTGCTTTGCATGGAGGCGGGGCGGATGGTGGCGGGATCGTTGCCCGAGGGAATTGAAGAGCTCGGCGCGGCGCTGGAAATGCTGCATACCTACTCGCTGATCCACGACGACCTTCCCGCGCTCGACAACGACGACCTGCGCCGGGGGCGTCCCACGTGCCATAAGGCCTTCGGCGAGGCCATCGCCATTCTTGCCGGCGACGCGCTGCAGACTCAGGCCTACGAAGTGTTGGCGCGGTTGCAGTGTCCGGCGGAAGCCCGGGTGCGGATTATCGAAGAGATCGCCCGCGGCACGGGCACCGTGGACGGCATGATCGGGGGGCAGGTGGTTGATCTCGAGGCGGAGCACACCCATCCGACCGCCGAGATGCTGGAGTACATTCACCGCTCAAAGACTGCCGCGTTGATCACCGCAAGCCTGGTCAGCGGAGGCCTGTATGCCGGGGGAAAAGATGCTGAGATCGGGCATCTCCGGGCTTTCGGCCTGGCTATCGGCCTGGCGTTTCAGATAGTGGACGACGTGCTCGACGTGACCCAGACTTCCGAGCAACTGGGCAAGACCGCGGGCAAGGATATGGCCTCGGAAAAAGCGACGTACCCGGCGCTGTTCGGGATTGAAGCTTCCGTGCGCAAGGCGGATGCGCTGGTTAACGACGCGTTCGTGGAACTCGACAGCTTCGGCGAACGGGCGGAGCCGCTGAAAGAGCTGGCGAGGTTTTTGGTGGAGCGGAAAAAGTGAGAAGATACGTCTCGTCTGTGCTCCTCCGTGCCCTCTATGGTAGAAAATAAGCAAGGCGATGGAGTTCGCCATAACCGCCTGCGCTGCTCGGGCCTTGCAGGCTGATGACTCCTACAAAATCGAATCTGTTTTTGTAGGAGAGCCCGCGTGAAAGACTTCCTCGCCATTTCCGTCGCCGCGATCGCCGGCGCCAACCTGCGGTACCTGCTAAGCCGTTTGGCCGCGAGAGAGTTTGGCCCCGTTTTTCCTTACGGCACCCTCGCCATCAATATTGTGGGCAGCTTTATCGTGGGCTTCTTCGTTATCTGGACTAGCGAGCGCGTGCTGGTGGATCCGCGCTGGAGACTGCTGGTGGTGGTCGGTTTTTGCGGATCGTTCACGACCTTTTCGAGCTACGCCTTCGAAACCATGTCTTACTTCGAGCAGGGACAATGGGCCTTAATGTTGGTGAACATCTTCAGCAACAATCTGCTGTGCCTGGGCGGAGCGCTGGCCGGCATGGCAGCGGCCCGGGCGTTGTAAACATGAGCACGCACCCTACTCTCGAAACCAAGCGGTTGCGACTGCGCCCGTACAGCGAGGCCGACATCGCGGAGTTGTTGCCTCTGATCGGAACGCGTGAAGTGGCGGCGACTACGCTGCGCATCGCGCATCCCTATACCGAGCAGGATGCGAGAGCCTTCCTGGAGATGATCCAGGACGCCAACAGGATTTGGCTGGCGATTGTGCTGCGCGACGATGGACGGCAGATCGGCGGCGCAGGCTTGACCGTTGACCAGCGCCACCAACATGCCGAACTTGGCTATTGGCTGGGTGCGCCGTATTGGGGACAGGGCTATGCCACCGAGGCGGCGCGGGAACTGCTGCGCTACGGGTTTGAGGATCTCGGGCTGCATCGCATCTTCGCCTCGCATTTCGGGCACAATCCGGCCTCCGGCAGAATTCTGGCAAAGCTTGGCATGCAGTACGAAGGCTGCCAGCGGGAGCATCTGCTCAAGTGGGATAAGTTCGTGGATTCGGAGTTATACGGCATCCTGCGGCAGGAATGGAAGATTCGCCAGTAGGAGATTCACTGGTAGGAGGATCGCGAGTAGAATGCCAGATGCAATGGCGGTACAGGTCACCATCTATCTGAACGAAGCCGACCAGTGGCATCACCGGCCGCTGCACATGGAGATTCTCAACTACTTGCGCAAGGAAAATGCGTATGCGGCCATAGCGATTCATGCCGTGGCGGGATTTCTGGGGCGGCATCGCGTGGAGACGGCGCATCTGGTCGAGGCTGGCGGCAAACTGCCGGTGATTATCATTTTCGTGGACACTGACGAGCACGTGAACCGCGTGCTTCCCACCTTGAAGGAAATGGCGGCGCACAGGCTGATTGTGCGCGAGAATGTTGTGCTCGAACAGGGCAATCTCGACTGACATGTCTTCCCCTCCCCTCAGCCAGCCTCTGGACATCCTGGCCATTGCCGCGCACCGAGACGATGTGGAGCAGACCTGCGGCGGCACCCTGCTGAGAGCCGCGCAACGCGGGCAGCGCACGGGCATCCTTGACCTGACACAGGGCGAGATGGGCACGCGGGGCACGGCGGAAGACCGCGCGCGGGAAGCGGCCGACGCGGCTAAGATTTTGGGCGCAGGCTGGCGGCGGGCGCTCGATATTCCTGACGGGCGCGTCGAGAACACCTGGGAGAACCGACTGAAAGTCGCCAGCGTGATTCGTGAGACGCGGCCGCGAGTCGTGATTCTGCCTTACTGGAAGGGGCGGCATCCGGATCACTACACAGCTTCCGTGCTAGGGTACGAGGCTTGCTTTCTGGCGGGGCTGGGGAAGCTAGGGATCAGGGGCCAGGGGTCAGGGGCCAGTGAAAACAGTGAGCAGGTTCTTCCGTCTCACCGGCCGTTCAAGATCGTTTACGCGACGCTGTATTACGACATTCGGCCGACCTTTGTCGTGGATATCAGTGAACAATTCGAGGGGAAGTTTGCCTCCATTCTGGCCTACAAGTCTCAATTCAGCGATCAGGATGCAGGGAAGGATCTGTTCCCTGCCCAGGATGAGATTCGCGCCCGGGTCGAGGCCATGGCGCGGTTTTACGGCATGCTGGGCGGCGTGACTTACGCCGAGCCTTTTCTGCAGAAAGAGGTTGGGCTGGTCGAGGATCTGTTGGCGATTCCGGTCAAGTCCATTTAGAGTAGTGGAACCCAATTTTCCTTTACAGGAGCATTCCTAATGTCCCGTTTTGTCCTGATCTTCATCACCGCTTTAGCGATGGCCACCGCTGCAACAGCCCAAGCAGGAACCTGGCAGATTGATCCCAACCACACTGCGGCGCAGTTTTCCGTGCGTCACCTGGGCGTTTCCACGGTGCGGGGCGCGTTCACGAAGGTGAGCGGCTCGGCAAAGTACGATTCCGCCGATCCGGCGAAGACATCGCTCGACGCCACCATAGAGGCATCGTCTGTAGACACGCGGGTGGAGATGCGCGACAACGACCTGCGCAGCCCGAATTTTCTCGACGTGCAGAAGTATCCGACCATTACTTTTCATTCCAAGCAAACGAAAGCAGCCGGCGCCGGAAAGCTGCAGATCACCGGTGATCTGACCATTCACGGCGTGACCAAGGAAGTGGTGCTGGACGTGGACGGGCCGACGGCCGCGATGAAGGATCCCTGGGGCAACCAGCGCATCGGGGCCTCGGCGACGGTGAAAATCAATCGCAAGGATTTCGGCGTGAACGGCGCCCCTGGAATAGTGGGAGACGAGATCAGCATCACGATTGACGCCGAACTGATTCAGCCGCCGGCGAAGTAAAGAGGCGCATCCAGAACGCCGGCCGCTGTGGGAGGAGTTGAAACCCATGGAACGCAATGCGGTTCTGCTGTCGGTGGGTCTTCTTGCACTGGCCGGTCTGGCGGGCTGCGGATCAGGCAGCGGCAGCAGTTCGCAGCCTATTTCCGTCAGCTTAAGTCCTAAGCTGGCCGCGATCGCGGCCGGCGTCCAATCCCAACAGTTCACCGCGAACGTAAAGAACGATCCTTCCAATGCGGGCGTGAACTGGAGCGTGGATGGTATTGCCGGCGGCAGTTCCGTCGTGGGCAACATCACAGGAGGCGGAAACTACTCTACTCCGCCCGGAACTGCTGGCGGAACGCACACCATTACGGCGACCAGCGTCAAAGATCCCACCAAGAGCGCTACCGCCGCGGTCGCGGTCACCGATCTTGCGGGCGTATACACGTATCACAATAATCTGAACCGCGACGGCACAAACCCTCAGGAGTATGCGCTCAGCGCTTCCACGGTGACTACATCCACATTTGGCAAACTCTTCTCCTGCCCGGTGGACGGAGCGGTCTATACCCAGCCGCTGTGGGTGCCTGGAGTGACCTTCAACGGCACATTCCACAACGTAATCTACGTGGCCACGCAGCACGACAGCGTGTTTGCCTTCGACGCCGACACCAGCCCTTGCGTGCAACTTTGGCAGGTCAATCTGCTGGATGCGATGCATGGCGGCACAGGGAATGAACAGCCCATCATCTGGAATGACGTCGGCAACTGCTTTGGAGACATCTATCCCGAGGTTGGAGTCACGGGAACGCCCGTGATTGATCCGGCGAACGGTACCCTGTTTGTGGTCAGTTCGTCGGAGGTCGGCACGGCCGGCGGGAATTGCTCCTACAGCCCGGGTACGTTCTACCGGCGACTGCACGCGCTGGACCTTGTAAGTGGCAACGAGAAGTTCAACGCGCCGGAGACCATCACGGCTTCGGTTCCGGGGGTTGGCGACGGCGGCACCAGCGTGCTTCTGGACCCGCAGAAGCATCATCAGCGATCGGGACTGGCGCTATCGAATCAAGTTGTGTATATCCCGTGGTCGGCGCACGAGGACGCTACTCCCTATCACGGCTGGCTAATTGGCTACCATGAGTCGAATGTTCAGCAGCAGGTCGCAGTCTTCAACACCACGCCGAACGGCGGGCTGGGCGGGATTTGGGCCGGGGGCGGCGCGCCTGCAGTGGACAGCGGCGGAGATATTTATGTCTCGACTGGAAACGGCATCTTCGACGCAAACATGACTACGATGCCGGACAACGACCTCGGGGACAGCCTGCTGCGGCTGCATCCAACCACCATGGTTACGCCGAACGGCACGAACTTGAGCCTGGCAGGTTGGTTCACGCCTTTCGATGAGTTGAATCTCTCGAACACCGACTCGGACCTCGGGTCGGGCGGCATCGTGTTGCTGCCGGATCAAACGACGGGCCCCCCACACCTTTTGATGCAGACGGGAAAAGAGGACGCGGTTCTTAACGTAGACACGGTTTATCTGATTGACCGCGACAACATGGGCCTCTTCAGGCCCATGGACAACAGTCAAATCGTGCAGAGCTTTCCCGGCCCCGCCTTCGGGCTTTGGGGCACTCCCGCGTTCTGGCAGAACGGTGCGTATTTCGGAGGGCAAGGCGACAACCTGAAGCTCTTTACATTTGACCCCACGACCGGACTGTTCTCCTGCAGCCCGCAGCCGTGCACCCCAGTGCCGGCATCGCAAACGAGCAATGCGTTCAACTACCCGGGCACCACGCCGTCGGTTTCTTCGCAGGGAACCTCGAACGGCATCGTGTGGGCCATTGACGCCAGCCTGTATGGATACGCCAGTCCGAATGCGGCCGGTGGGATCAATTGCGCAGTAGGCCCTGGAGTGCAAGTGCCATCGGCCTGCACAGGCCCTGCCATTCTGCATGCCTACAACGCGACCAATCTGGCCATGGAATACTGGAATAGCACGCAGGCGGCGAACAACCGCGATCAGGCGGGCAATGCCGTGAAGTTTGTGCCGCCGACGGTGGCCAACGGCAAGGTGTACGTGAGCACCCGGACGGAAGTGGATGTGTACGGCCTGCTGCCCAACTGGGAAGCCGGGCTACTTCTTCATGGCCACGGCCAGCCCATCGCGGATCGGCAGGATAGTGGTGTAGAAGTCCGGGGAGTCGTACAGCTTGCGGTTAAATTCGAGGATGGCCTTGGTCTTCGGGTCGGCCGGATTCTTCTCGGCGACGTGCCCGCTCCACAACACGTTGTCGGTAATGAACAGTCCGCCCTTGCGCAGGCGCGGGGCTACCAGGCGCAACACGCGGGGATAATCTTCCTTGTCCACGTCGTTGAAGATGATGTCGAACTCCTGTTTGTGCTCGGAGAGGAACTCCAGCGCGTCGCCGGTGTGGAGGGTGATGCGGCTGGTGACGCCGGCGCGGGCAAAGTAGCCGCGGGCGCGCTCGGCATTCTTCCGGTCGCCATCGGTATAGATGACGCGGCCTTTCTCTCCCACGGCCTGGGCCCACCAGATGGTGGAGTACCCAATGGCCGATCCCAGTTCAAACACCGTGCGGGCATTGATCATGAGGGCCAACTGCTGGAGCACGCGGGCCACCGCCGGGCCGACGATGGGCACGCGGTGCTGGGTGGCATAGTCCTCCATCTCGGCCAGCACCTCGTCGCGCCTGGGCAGCAGGGAGTAGAGGTAGTCATCCACCGGTCCTGAAGTGGTGAAGTTGTAGTGGCGCCAACTGGGCTTTTGAGCATCTTTGCTGGGCATTCGTCTCCTTGGTTCTCCGGTACGGCCCTCAGGGGCTAAAGCCCGCCTTCCTGCTGGTCCTGAGCGGCACGGGTAAAGCCGTGCCCTTCCCCATGCCACTTACAGAACCAGTTCTACATCATCACGACTCCCGGTTTCATCTCGACGACCTCGACGCCGGGCGCCAGTTTCCGCAGTTCTTCGGGAGTGCCGGTGAGTATCGGGAACGTACCGAAGTGCATAGGGATCACGGTTTTCGGTTTCAGCAGACCGCAGGCGTAAGCAGCTTCGCGCGGCGACATGACAAAGCGGTCGCCGATGGGGAGCATGGCGATCTGGGGCGCGCACAGTTCGCGAATGATGGTCATGTCGCCGAATACTGCGGTGTCGCCGGCGTGGTAGATTTTGACTCCATTGGCGAACTCAATCACGTAGCCGCAGGCTTCGCCGCCGTAGACGATCTGGTCGCCGTCGGAGATGCCGCAGGAGTGGTCGGCGTGGACCATGGTGACCTGGATGTCCCCCACGGTCTGCGAACCGCCTTTGTTCATGGGAGAA
>Ga0116219_10004385_pt1 | contig 10646 bp, 10 predicted proteins | sample Sb_taG_4_FD_91019 | JGI IMG/M metagenome (GOLD analysis project Ga0116219, IMG submission 91019) | Peat soil microbial communities from Weissenstadt, Germany - Sb_50d_6_BS metaG | ecosystem: Environmental > Terrestrial > Soil > Wetlands > Peat | place: Germany: Weissenstadt | collected 2010-09-21
ATGCCGCGCGCCAAGCGTGCATCTATCCGCGGGGTGCAGGAGGCCATCGAGACCGAACCGGGCGGCCCGCACAGCATCACCGAACTGGCCCGCCGGGTGGCAATGAGCCCGCGCCACTTCACCCGGGTCTTCACCGACGAGGTCGGCGAAGCGCCGGGCCACTACGTCGAACGTGTTCGCACCGAGGCCGCGCGTCGCCAGCTCGAGGAGACCGACGACACGGTCTTCGCGATCGCTGCCCGGTGCGGCTTCGGGACCGCGGAAACCATGCGGCGCAACTTCATTCGTCGCGTCGGCATTTCACCGGATCAGTACCGAAAGGCATTCGCCTAGACAGGCAGGAGGATAACGATGACACAGGTGGCGTTCGTGGCCTATCCCGGATTCACCGCGCTCGACATGATCGGCCCGTACGAGGTGCTGCGGAATTTGCCGGGCGCCCAGGTGCGGTTCGTCTGGCACGAGACGGGACCGATCACCGCCGACTCCGGCGTTCTGGTAATCGGGGCCACCCATTCGCTGGCCGAAACCCCCTCGCCCGACGTGATTGTCGTGCCGGGTGGCCCGTCGACTCCGGTGCATGCGCGCGACGAGGCGCTACTCGGCTGGCTGCGTCAGGCCAGCCGGCACGCCACGTGGACGACGTCGGTGTGTTCGGGTTCGGTGATCCTGGCGGCGGCCGGCTTGCTCGAGGGCAGGCGCGCGACGTCGCACTGGCTGACCCTTCCCGCGCTGAAGGCGTTCGGCGCGATCCCCGCCGGCGACGAGCGCATCGTTCACCAGGCCGGCATCGCGACGAGTGCGGGAGTCTCGGCCGGACTAGACCTCGCGCTGTGGCTGGCCGGGGAGATCGGCGGGGAGGCCCGGGCGAAGGCCATTCAGCTCGCGATCGAATACGACCCGCAGCCGCCGTTCGACTCCGGTCACCTGTCGAAGGCGTCGGCGGCGACGAAAGCCGCTGCGGCGGCGCTGCTTTCCAGGGAAAGCGTCACGCCGGCGAACCTGAAGGCGACAACCTTGCTCGCGTGGGAGCAGGCGCTGAGCGCGGTGCGGTCACGAGGTCGGAAACGCGTCACGTAACCGCTATGCCTTGGGCTGCAGGATCTCGTTAGAGGCGAGCTGGCCGCCGGCCTGCATCCAGGCGGCGACCACGCGGGGCGCGTCCCGGTTGGGGTTGTAGATGTCCTCCTCGCTGGAGAACAACCCGTCGCCGGCGTACACCAGCCGGGTCCAGTTGGGGAACCAGAAGGGCTCACCCTCCGGGTCTGTGGGGTGGTCGAGCAGGTTCTTGATCATGATGACGACGGCGTCGTTCTCGTCGTCGTAGGCGATCCAGTCGGACGGAAAGCGCATGTGCGGGAACGGGGCCATGACGGCGACGATCCAGTCCCGCACCGCCTCGCGCCCGTGGAAGACCCCGTAGTGGTGCTCGGTGTAGGCGACGTCCTCGGTGAAGAGGTCGGCAAAAGGTCGCCAGTCCCCGGATGCGCTGCATCCCTCGACGACGGTGGTGTAGTTCCGGACGGCTTGCTCGATTTCGGCCCTGCTGAATCTGCCCATGGCGGACAGACTAGAACCTGGTTACGGGCCGTACGCGTGGATAGGGATATCGAATGAACGTGATGAAGTTGTTCGACTTGCACGGCAAGAGGGCTCTGGTGACCGGGGCGTCCAGCGGAATCGGCAAGAAAGTGGCGCGGGCCTACCTGGAGGCCGGAGCCGATGTAGCCGTTGCGGCAAGGCATTCCGACGTGTTGGACCGGGTCGCCGGCGAGCTGGCGGGGGCCGGTGAGGGCAAGGTCGTGCCCGTCCGGTGCGACGTGACGCAGCCGGACGAGGTCACCGCCATGCTGGATCGGGTGACCGCCGAGCTCGGCGGCGTCGACATAGCCGTCTGCAACGCCGGCATCGTCGCCGTGGAGGGGATGCTGGATATGTCGCCCGACGAGTTCCAGCGCATCCAGAGCACCAACGTCAACGGCGTGTTCCTCACCGCCCAGGCGGCGGCCAGGGCGATGGTCCGGCAGGGCCGGGGCGGAGTCATCATCAACACCGCCTCGATGTCCGGCCACATCATCAACGTCCCGCAGCGAGTCGGGCACTACTGCACGTCCAAGGCGGCGGTGATTCACCTGACCAAGGCCATGGCCGTGGAGTTCGCCCCGCACCACATCCGGGTCAACAGCGTCAGCCCCGGCTACATCCTGACCGAGCTCGTCGAGCCGCTGGCCGAGTACCACTCCCAGTGGGAGCCGAAGATCCCGATGGGGCGGTTGGGCCGGCCCGAAGAGCTCACCGGGTTGTACCTGTACTTGGCCAGCGAGGCGTCCAGCTACATGACCGGGTCAGACGTAGTGATCGACGGTGGATACACCTGCTGGTGACTCGGCGGCTCAACGGCATTACGCGCCGTTGATCCACTGGCGCGCTTGTTCGATTTCCCCAGCGGGAAAGTGCCGGATCTGCGCTGACACGAAATGGGAGGTCAGGTGCTCGGCGACGTCTCCGAGGTGGGAGTCGGTGACCACCGCGATCTTCTTGACGTGCTTCTGGTGATCGCGCACGAAGCGGAAGTGGGAGACCAACGCCCCGAAGCTGTCCCAGCCCGGGAATGACGGCGCGTTGAGGATCAGGCCGGCGAGGTCGCCGTTGACCTCGATATGCGGGTCGACGGTCTTTGCGAGTTCGACGAAGTCTTCTCTGTCGAGCGCCGACGTGGGTCGCACCTCAAGAATGGAATGCTCGGTGTCCAGGGTGTAGTCGATCATGGCGCGCTCCTCGGGGCCGGGGTGATGCGGTCATGATGCCCGCGGCGGCCGCGCGTGGATAAGAGCACAAAGTCATCGACGAATAAGGGGTCCATCGACGAGTGAGGGCTACCGCTCTATCTCGCCGGAAATCCCACGTTCGATGCCGGCCTGCGTCGTGGCCGGCAGGACGAGGAGGCCGTCGAGTTCCCTGCGCGCCACGTCGTAGGCGTTCTGCCGTTCCTGCGGCGCCGCGGCCGGGTCGGACGCCACGCGCAAGAGGCTCTGCGCGCGCGCAATCCGCTGCTGGTCCGCGCGGGAGAAGTCGTTGCGACGCCTGCGCTTTGCCTCGCTTTCGGCGACGTCGAACGCGGTCACGTAGTCCTCTACGGCAGCTCGATATTGCGCGGCGGCTTCCGGGTCATCGAGCAGGTCCTCCGCTTTGACCGGGCGCAGGAAGTCGGCTCGCAGCTTGGCTTTGTGGAAGCCGATCGTGAGCGGATCGCGCATGTCGGTCATCAGCGGAAAGTCGAGCAGCTTGGCGACGTCGAGTTCGTACTCGAGCCAACGGCCGTCGGTGCGGGTGTGCTCCTCGATGACACGCCGGATCGACCGCCATTGCGCGGCTTGGTTCTTGCCGGTGGGTGCGGTCGCCGTGTCCGGCCCCGGTGCGCGATCGGGATTGCGCGGTTCCTCGGCCCTGCGCTTGTGGGCGCTGAAAGCCCTGATCGCGGCGATGGCCGCACCTGCCAGTGGCAGGATCACGAGCAAAAGCTCCGCCAACCGGAACAGCAGACCCATACGGACAGGATGCCACCGGTGCAGCGGGCTCGGTTGGTTCGGCGTGGGCAACGCCCGCACGCTTCACGTCGCACGCCGCCGAGCGTGTGGCCTATGGCCGAATTCAAGGCAGTCCCTGTCCCTGGGGCCCACACCCGGCGCCTGGTGTGATGCCACCAAGGTCAGGTCTGGGGCCGCACCCCGAGCACATCGCGAAACAGCGCCTGCCGCAGCGCCAGTTCGCGTGGATCGCTCCACAGGTGGAAACCCAGCCGGTTCATGACGTAGGCGAAACCGATACCTGTATCCGGGTCGGCGCAGCCGAAGGACCCGCCGAAACCGGGCGTCCCGAAGGCTCTGCCCGAGGAGCCGAACTCGAAGTGCGGGACGGGCTTGCAGAAGCCGAGCGAATAGGCCACGTCGGCATGCATGACCTTGTCGCGAAGGCCCTGGCTCGGCTCGATCGCCGGTGCCGTCAGGGCGTCCAAAGTGTCGGCGCTCAAACCGAGTTCGGCACCGCCCGTGGCGGCGCTGCCATACATCCGCGCCACCGACCTGGCCGTTCCGATGCCGTTGGCGGACGGAATCTCGACCGCCCGGACGTCGTCGCGGTTGTAGTCCCCGTTGAACGGGTCGACCCCGCGCGGGACCGAGACCGCGCGCGCGGTCAGGCCGACCGGGTTGAGCGAGGCGCCGAGGAAGCCGCGCGGCATCACGCCCAGGTGGAGCAGCGTTTCCGCGCGCACCCAGTTGTGGACGTGGGCGACGCGCGCACGGTCGACGGAGTCCGGCAGGCCGATGTGCAGGTCCAGTCCCAGCGGCCGGGCGATCTCGTCGGCCATGAACCGGCCCAGGGTGCGGCCCGCCGGGTCGGTCCGCCGGATCAACTCGGACTTGTACCAGCCGAGCGTGATCGCGTGGTAGCCGTGCCGCGAACCGGGTCGCCACGCCGGTCTCTGGGCGGCCAGGATCGGCGCGAGCCTCGCGGGGTCGGCCACGTCGGCCAGCGTCGGCTTCGGCTTCAGCGCGCACAGACCGGCCTGATGCCCCAGGAGTTGGCGGACCGTGACATCGCGCTTTCCGGCCTGCGCGAACTCCGGCCAGTATTCGGCGATCCTGGCGTCGTAGGAGATGAGGCCGCGGGACACCGCCGACGCCACGACCAGGGCCGCGACCCCCTTGGTCGTGGAGAACATGTTGACCATCGTGTCGGCCTGCCAGGGATCCTTCGTCAACCCGTGGCGGTAGCCGCCCCACAGGTCGACGACCTTGACGCCGTCGCGATAGACCGCGACAGCCGCCCCGACCTCGGCGCCGTCGCGAAAATTGGCCCGGAACGCGTCGGCGACCTTTCCGTAGCCGTCCGCGACGTCGCCGTGGATCAAGTCCGGCGCTACTGCAACTTTGAGAACCATCGTGCCTCCGCATGGAGACTAAGCCAGCCGCAGCGACAGTCAGGGCTTTTTCGGCGCACGAGCCCGCGCTAGTGCACGCCCAGAGTCCCGTCGAGGTACTGGGCGCGGCAGGCCCGGCGCGCCAGTTTGCCGCTGGTGGTGCGCGGGATGCCACCGGCCGGCAGGAAACGCACGTCGGACACCGCCACGCCGTGCCGCTGGGAGACCGCGGCCCGGATCGCCCCGATCGCCGGCTGCGGATCGTCGTGGCTGGTGCCCGCAGCGCGTTCGGCGACGATCACCAGGCACGGCGATCCGGGCCCGACGCCCAAGGCGGCCGAGCCCGGGTTCGCCGGCACGGAGAACGCGGTGACATAGCCGCGACGGACCATCCGCGAGGCGTCCGCCACGGTGGCCTCGATGTCTTGCGGGTAATGGTTGCGGCCGTCGACGGTCACCAGATCCGCGATGCGGCCCGTCACGTAGAGCGCACCGTCCAGGTACACCCCCAGATCCCCGGTCCGCAGCCAGGTGCGTCCGATGGCCGAGCCGTCCGCGTGGCTGCCCTGCTCGAGCCGCGCTTGCAACTTGGCGCCGAACGCCAACTGCGTCTCGTCGGGCAGGCCCCAATAGCCCCGGCCGAGATTGACGCCCTGCAACCAGATTTCACCGACCCGGCCGTCGGGCAGCTCGGTCTCGGAATCGGGATCGACGATCACCGCCCATTCGCTGCGCGCTACCCGGCCGCACGACACCTGTGCCTCCGCGGTGGGCGCATCGGCCGCGACGCGTACCGCGCGGCCGGCGCCCAACTGTTCGCGGTCGAGGTAGACGACCGAGGGTTCCTCGGCGGGAGCGATGTTGGCGACGAACAGGGTCGCCTCGGCGATGCCGTACGACGGTTTGAATGCCGTGCGCGGCAGTCCGTAGGGCGCGAACGTCTCGGTGAATGTCCGGATGGCGTCCATGCTCACCGGTTCGGAACCGATGATCATCACCACGTTGCTGAGGTCGATGTCGTCGCCCGGCGCGGGCCGGCCGCGCTGCGCCGTCCATTCGTAGGCGAAGTTCGGCGCGGCGGTGACCACGCGGCCCTGCCGCGACCCGTCGGACAGGGCCTGGATCCAGCGCAGCGGCCGACGGACGAACGCGGTCGGCGACATCAGGGTGGAATGCCCGCCATACACCGCCGGGAAGCCGATCATCGACAGGCCCATGTCGTGGTAGAGCGGCAACCAGCTGACCCCGTGGGTGTTGCGGTCGAGCAGGTCGATCGACAGGATCATCTGCACCAAATTGGTGACGACCGCCCGATGGGTGATCTCCACGCCGACCGGGGGGCGCGTCGCGCCCGAGGTGTACTGCAGATGGGACACGTCGTCCATGCCGAGCTCGGTCGGGACGAACTTCTCGCCCGCCGAGTCGGGTATCTGATCGATGACCAGCACTCGCGGCTGCGTCGCGGGTGAGAGGTTGGCCAAGAACTTCTCCACCGCGTCCTTCGCCGCCGTTGTCGTGAGGACGATCGTCGGCTCCGAGTCGCGCAGCGCCGTATCGAGACGTTCGGCATGTCCCGGGAGTTCCGGCGCGAAGAGGGGCACCGCGATGGTCCCGGCCTTGATCGCCGCGTAGAAACCGGAAACGTAGTCGATGCCTTGCGGCGCGAGGACCGCGACCCGCTCACCGCGATCCGCGACCTGTTGCACACGCGCGCCGATCGCCTGCAATCGGGCGCCGAACTGGGTCCAGGTCACTTCGGCGGCCTGCGCGTCGGTGGCGCGGCTGTGGTCGAGGTAGCGAAACGCCACGGCGTCGCCGACGTTCGCGACGTTACGCTCGATGAGCGATATCAGCGTGGTGCCCGGCGGCAACGCGACCTCGCCCGTGGCGTCCAGGCAGTCCTCGATTTGCAGCAGGCCGGGGACGCCTGCCGTGTTCTGCCGGGGCCCGCGATCCATACGCGCAGTGTAGGCAACGGCCATGCGGAGTTCGCCTTTCTGCGCGGTGATCGTGGGCACGGCGCGGCGGGTCGACAGGAACGAGGCCAAGGGGGTGGGCGCGCAGGCCCAGCGGTAGGGTACGCGCCAGTTGCAGTCAGTGGCAGTGAGCCGTTATCACCGGGAGTTGGGCATGTCGGACCGGAAGTTTTCGTTCGAGGTCAACCGCACCAGCACCGCGCCGGCGGCGACGCTGTTCCGGCTCGTGACGGACGGTGGCAACTGGTCGAAGTGGGCCAAGCCGATCGTCGTGCAGTCCAGCTGGGCGCGGCAGGGCGATCCGGCACCGGGTGGTATCGGGGCAATCCGCAAGCTGGGTATGTGGCCCGTGCTGGTGCAGGAGGAAACCGTCGCGTACGAGCAGGATCGACGCCACGCCTACAAAATGGTTGGCGCGAGTCCGGTCAACGATTACTTCGCCGAGGTGATCCTCACGCCCAACCCGGCAGGCGGAACCGACATTCGCTGGAGCGGCTCCTTCACCGAGCGGGTTGCCGGGACGGGCCCGGCGTTGCGCGCCGCGCTGGGCGGCGCCGTTGCGTTTTTTGCGGGCCGGCTGGTCAAGGCAGCCGAGCGAGAGTCCAACAGCGGGCGATAGCTTTTCGCGCGCGGTGAAACAGGTGTTTATGGGCCGGGGTGGTCCTCGACCCATTGACCCTGTTGCTCGGCTTGCTGAGCTTCCTGCTGGGCTATTTCGTTTTGCTGTTCGGCCTGCTGTTCGGCCTGTTGCATCTCCTGCAGCGCAAGCTGTTCCTGCTGCTCGGCCTGGTCTTGATCGTCGTCACCATCGGCGGCAAGGCCGCCGTTGCCGACCAGGCCCGGTGGGGTCTGGGGGTGTTGCTGGCCGAAGGGGCCGCTGGCCGGGGCCGGCAAGTCAATTGCCTTATCTGTGAGCCGCACCGATCCCGACTCGAGCACGGTTGCTGCGGTAGCCGGGCGCGCCGCGTCGAATAGTGCGAACATCGCGATGGCCGCGGCCCCGGCGAAAAGCACTTGAATCATCCGTAATTGCCGATGCCGTGCGCCGGCTGCATGGATTTCCTGGGACTGGTGGTGAGCGGTGGTGAGGGTCATCCTTCAGGTTTGCGCTCCGTTGCTAGCTGCAGGCTGAGAAGCCGCTATAGCTCGAATATGAGCCTCGCTTGATCCGACGGTTTGTCGGGCCCACCCCGAACTATTAAGCTCGGCTAAGTGGTTGACGTCGTCATCGCGGGAGCCGGTCCCAATGGGCTGATGCTGGCCGGCGAACTGGGGTTGGCCGGGATCAGGACCGTGGTGCTGGATCCGATGCCGGGTCCCGTTGCCGAACGGCGCGCCAACGGCATTAACGGGCAAGCGGTTCGGCTCCTGGACCACCGCGGGTTGTATGGCGCGCTCGCGGGTACGACGGAGCCGCCCCGTCTCAACCCCCGCGCGATGTTCGCGGCCTTCCAGTTGGATCTCACCCTCGTGCCCGACCCGCAAATGTCCCTGCTGCCGGTTCAACAGCCCCGGCTGGTTGGGGTGCTCGCGGAGCGGGCGCGCGAGTACGGCGTCGATCTCCGCTGGGGTCACGCGCTCAGCGGCTTCGAGCAGGACTCGGACGGCGTCACCGTGCACGTCACCGGCCCCGAGGGCCCCTACGATGTGAGTGCCCGGTACCTGGTTGGCGCCGACGGCGGCACCAGCGTCACGCGGAAGTTGGCCGGCATCGATTTTCCCGGCATGTCGTCGTATGACGCCGTCGGCCGGATGGGGTTCGACGTGCTGCCGCCCGACGAATGGGTGGACCCGGTCAGCGGCGGGCTGGACATCCCCGGTTTTGGCCGCATCCCGCCCTTGCAATTCCACCGGGCCGAGCGCGGTGTCTTCGCCTTCGGGGCGCTCGGGGGCAGGGCGGCGCTGATCATGTTCGAACTGGACAGCTCGGCTCGCGAAGATTCGCCCGACGACAACGTCAATGGCCAGCCCATGAGCCTGGAGGAACTGGAGGCCTGCGCCGAACGCATCTTGGGCACCGACGTGCCGCTGCGACCGGCGTATCCCGACATGCCACTGGATCTGCGACGTTTCTCCGGCATCAACTCGCGCATCGCGTCCCGCTACCAGCTGGGCCGGGTGATCCTGGTCGGCGACGCGGCGCACGTGCACTCCCCCATGGGCGGACCGGGACTCAACCTGGGTTTGCAGGACGCGGTGAACCTGGGCTGGAAACTGGCCGCCGTCCTCGACGGCCGCGTCGGGGCCGATCTGCTCGCCAGCTACGAGGCCGAACGCCGGCCCGCGGCCGAGCGGGTCATCATGCACAGCCGTGCCCAGCTGGCGCTCGTCCGGCCCGGGCCCGAGGTCACCGCCCTGCGGGAATTGTTCTCCGAGCTGGTCACCGATCCGAACATCGTCCGCCGGCTGAGCGACCTGCTCTCGGGAGCGGAGAACCGCTACGCCACCGGCCCCACAGACGTCACAGCGCACCCACTCGTCGGGCATTGGGTGCCCGACGTCGGTGTCCTCACCGCTGACGGGCCGCACCGCATCGCCGAACTCGCCCGCGACGGGCGGCCGCTGCTCGTCGACCTCACCGAAAGCGGTTTCGTGTCAGCCGCTTTCGGCGAGATCGCCGCCGAGATCACCGTCGCCGCGGGGCGGCCCGTCGGCGAGATCGCCGCGACGGCCGTGTTGGTGCGCCCCGACGGTTATGTGGCATGGGCATCCTCGGCGGGCACGCCCGATGTGGACGAATTGCGCGAGCTGCGCGGCGTACTCGCGAAGTGGTTCGGTGTCGGAACCGCTACGTCGAGCTGACCTCGTCCTGATATTTCTTCGTCATGTGCGCGACGGCGTCCAGCTGCGACTGCGCGAGGCTTTCCCGCGCCTGGCCGGCGCGGCTCGCGGCCTCCAGCGTCGGTTGGGCCTGGCCCTGGAAATGGGGCATCACTTCGGCGGCGAACAATTCGGCGGACCGTCTGGTGGCGGCCGGGTTGGCCCACTCCTGTCCCATCTGCAGCATGCAGCCGAACCCGCCGGATTGATCCCAGAGCCGCTGCACCTGGGCCCGCGCCTGCTCGGGCGTGCCGATGACGCCCGCCCCGTTGTCGTTGATGACGTCGATCATCTCGTCGAGCTGATCGCCCGGCATGGTCATCTGCGGGAACGCGGCCACCTTCTGGAAGTAGCGGAACCACGGCTCGATGCCGAACTGCACCTCCTCGCGGGCCTGCTTTTCGGTTTCGGCCAGATGGAACAGCCCGACCAGGGTCCAGGTGTTGCGGTCGACCTGCGTGTCGAAGGCCGCCGCGCGTTCCTCGACGATGTCCCAGTGATAGGATAGCGCGTTGAATCCCTCGACGGTCAGCGTCGCCCCGATCGACAGGAGGCCGATGCCGTGCTTGCCGGCCAGGCGCGCACCGGTGGGTGAGGCGACCGCGGCGACGGCCAGCGGGATGGCGTCGGAGTAGGGGGCGAGCTGCAAGCGCGCGTCGACCAGTTGGTGCGTGGCGGTCTTCGCGGACACGGTTTCCCCGGCCAGCAGGCGCACGACGATGTCGAGGTTGGTTTCCAGGAGCTCGCGCGTGTCGGTGGGGGTCAGTCCGATCATCGCGGAGTCGGTGGGCAGCGAGCCCGGACCCACCCCCCCGATCACGCGACCGTGGGTGAGGTGATCCAGGAGCAACAACCGGTCGGCGACCCAGAGCGGGTTGTGATACGCGAGCGAAATGACCCCGGTTCCGAAGCGGATCCGCTTGGCGCGC
>Ga0116219_10004387_pt1 | contig 10644 bp, 9 predicted proteins | sample Sb_taG_4_FD_91019 | JGI IMG/M metagenome (GOLD analysis project Ga0116219, IMG submission 91019) | Peat soil microbial communities from Weissenstadt, Germany - Sb_50d_6_BS metaG | ecosystem: Environmental > Terrestrial > Soil > Wetlands > Peat | place: Germany: Weissenstadt | collected 2010-09-21
AGCGTGCTGGTCGCGTTTCATAGGCCCAACTCCTTCAAGATCGCTTCCTTATCCTTCTGCGAACCCGAGTACCGGTTTCGGTGCTTCATCCAAAGCTTTCTCAATTGCTCCGCTCTCGCAAGTTCGCTTGGCGGGGTTTGTTCTGTCTTCTTCTGAAAGCCCGAAGTAATCACGATCACCCTTCCCGGCTGGTAGAAAAACAGGACTCGAAAAATCCGGTCGAATTGTTTTACCCGCAACTCAAAAATATCATTCGTAAGTTTCTTGACAAACTTTCCTTGCATTTGGTTGCCATAAGCGCGAAGACGATCGAGAAAGGCATCGATCCTGGCGGCTTTTTCATCCAGGGAATCCACGAAGTCTCGAGCCGGCATGCGTCCGTTCGGAAGCTCCACATACTCGATGGCAAATTCGCCGTTCAAATTACCTCGTGCGACGCCAACTGATTTTCAATTATAGCATAATTGCGATATAATGCCAATTAGAAACCAAGGTTGCGTGGAACATGAATTTCCGCGCAGAGTAAAACAGCCGCGGCTTATTTGATGGCGGCAGAATCATTTCACGTCAGTCCAATCGAGGATAACCTTCCCCGCTTCTCCGGTGCGCATGGCTTCGAAGCCCTTCTCGTATTCGCGCCAGGAGAAGCGGTGCGTGATGACCGGGGAAATGTCCAGGCCGGATTCGATCATGACGGTCATCTTGTACCAGGTCTCGAACATTTCGCGGCCGTAGATGCCCTTAATCGTGAGCATGTTGAAGATGACGCGGCTCCAGTCGATGGCGACTTCGGCGGACGGAATTCCCAGCATGGCGATTTTGCCGCCGTGGCACATGTTGTCCAGCATTTCGCGGAACGCCTCCGGCGAGCCCGACATCTCGAGGCCGACATCGAAGCCTTCCCGCATCTCAAGGCGCTTCTGAACTTCCTTCAGTCGTGTCGTTCGTGAATCCACCGTGATCGGGATGCCCGCCTTTTCCGCAAGTTTCAGGCGATTCGGATTCACATCGGTGATGACCACATGCCGCGCGCCCGAAAATCGTGCAACCACCGCGGCCATGATGCCGATCGGGCCGGCGCCCGTGACGAGGACATCCTCGCCGAGTACGGGGAAGGAAAGCGCCGTGTGAACCGCATTTCCGAAGGGATCGAAAATCGCGGCGATCTCGCGCGCGATAGGGCGCGTGTGCTTCCACACGTTCATCATCGGCAGGACCACGTACTCGGCGAACGCCCCCGCGCGGTTTACTCCCACGCCTTGCGTGTAGGCGCACAGGTGGCGCCGACCTGCGAGACAATTCCGGCAGCGCCCGCACACGACGTGTCCCTCCCCGCTGACCAGATCGCCGGGATGAAGATCCGCCACATTGGATCCGACTTCGACTATCTCTCCGCAGAATTCATGCCCGATGACGAGCGGCACATGAATGGTGGCGCGAGCCCAATCGTTCCAGTCGTAGATATGCAGGTCGGTCCCGCAAATTCCCGTGCAAAGCACACGAATCTTGACGTCGTTGATGCCGGGTTCGGGCTCGGGAACATTTTCGAGCCAGAGGCCCCGCTCGGCCCGACTCTTAACGAGGGCTTTCATTCCGGATGTCCTCCAGGATTGCCGTCCGATCCTGCGAAGGTGCGAATTCGCGAATGCAGGCTATTCGCGCTCCGCTCGCTTCGGGCCTGTTGAAACGGGAGCCCTGCTCTTTTCCGGCCTGTGCCGTGGTGCGCCGTCTGCAGACTTAGGTTTCCGGTTGGATTTCTCCATTTTGGATACGGCGTAGGCAAGAAGGCCGAACACGTCGCTGAAGCCGCTGCGAACGCGCTCCCTCCAGTACTTGCCTTCCTGGCCGATGTGACGATATTTCTTGTACCGATTGTCCAGAAGCTGGCGCATAGGAAGTTCGGTAAGCGGGCGAAGGGCGGCAAGCAAGTGGTGCTTGAGCGTTTCCGCCGCCGCCGCTGGATCGAGATGCGCCCCACCCTCGGACTCTGGCACTACGGTATCGATGATGCCGAGGGCATGGAGGTCTTGCGCCGTGAGTTTCAGTACATCCGAAACTGCCTCCGCTTTTCCGGCATCGCGATAAAGAATCGCGGCCGCGCCTTCGGGAGAAATCACGGAATAAATCGCGTTCTCGAGCATCAAAACGCAGTCGGCAACGCCCAAGGCCAGCGCGCCGCCGCTTCCGCCTTCGCCGATAATCGCGGAGACGATGGGCGTGGGCAAGTTGGCCATCGTCGCGAGATTGCGCGCGAGAGCGAAGGCGATGCCGCGATGTTCGGATTCGTAGTTCGCCTGGGCGTTCGGGCAATCGACAAGAGTAATTACGGGAATCTTGAACTTGGAGGCAAGCCTCATCAGGCGCAACGATTTCCGGTAGCCCTCGGAGTACGCTTTGCCGTCATGCGATGCGGCCTTTTCCTCCGGAGTGGCGCCGCGTTCCTGGCCGATCATGATCACGGTGTCGCCGTTTAATTCGGCGATGCCGCCGATGATGGCGGGATCGTCGCCGCTCCACCGGTCTCCGTGGAGTTCCAGGAAGCGCGAAGCCATGTGCGCGATGTAATACTTTGCCGTGGGGCGGCCCGAGTGCCGCGCGAGACTCACCTTTTGCCAGGCCGTAATATGCTTGGATTTCACAGCCGGCGGCAAATCCTTGCCCCCCGGCTCCATCGCTTTGTTTCGCTTCAGATGGCCGATGAGATATGCGGTTACCGCAGTCAAATCCTTCCGCCCGATCACGAGATCGATCAGCCCAGCCTTGAGCAACGTGTCGGCGCGGTGCGAATCCTTTGGCGGCGCGACGCCCGTTGTTTGTTCGATGACTCGAGGCCCCACAAATCCGATTTGCGCGCCTGGCTCTGCAATCAGGATGTCGCCGAGCGAGGCGAAGCTGGCCGTCACGCCGCCAAATGTCGGGTCCGTCAAAATGGAAATGAAGGCAAGTTCCTGACGGTCATGCACGGAAGCGGCGGCCGCGACTTTGGCCATTTGCATCAGCGAGAACATGCCTTCCTGCACGCGGGCGCCGCCGCTGGCCGCCACGCTGACGAGGGGAATTCGGCGCTGCGTAGCTTCTTCAAAAGCATGAGCGATTTTTTCTCCGACGACGGAACCCATCGTGCCGCCCAAAAACGCGAAATCGAAAACCACCAGCACCGCCTGGTGGCCTCCGATTCGGCAAAACCCAGCGGTGACGGCTTCGCGGACTCCTGTCTCCCGGCGAGCCTCCTGCAGACGAACGCGGTAGGATTTGTGGTCCGCAAACCCGAGCGGATCGACGGACACAAGCTCGCGGTCCAGTTCACGGAATGTCCCTTCATCGGCGAGCAAAGCGATTCGCGCGCGCGAAGGCATGGACAAATAATGATTGCATCCCGGGCAGATGTAGAGGTTCGCTTCCAGCGCAGCCCGCGCGTGAACCGCGCCGCAACCGGGACACTTCGCCGTGGGCGGGATGGAGATTTTACCTCTCAGCATGATTCCCTTCTTCCTGGTAACCACCGTACTCTGAAGCCAACGAGCGGAAGCCGACAATCCAATTATCGCAGGTCGGCACGCGCCTTTGGATGAAAAATTCGTGACTGTGATTATTGAATTAGGGAGACGCCGGGCAAAGCACGGTTTGGAATCTTTAAATCATATGAAAGGAAGGGGCTTAGAGGTCGCGGGAACAATGAAACTTTGGAGGGAGGAGGGCCGAATGTGGGTGTGCATTCGGCCCCGGGGTGGTCAGGATTGCTATCTGCTCATGTGTGAGATTAGGGGAGGCCTGGAATTTTGTCCAATTCATCGTTTTGATGGAAAGGATCAGATTCCATTGCGCTGAAGTGAAGGTCTTAGGAAGAATTTCTGGACACAAATTTGGGAAGCGATGGCGCCGACGGAGACTGGAAGCCCAGGACCGTTCGGAAAAGGATATCAAGATCCGACAGGAATGTGCGGGTCCTCGAATACTGCAGCGCGATTTCCAATTTGATCGGCAGGATTTTTGCGATGTATTGCTCCTCGATAGAATTTTCGAGAAACAACAGTTCTTCATGCCGGAAGCTGAGAGATGCCAGATCCGTAATTCCGGGCGGCGTTTGCAGGAGCTCTCCATATTCGTCGGGGAAAATATCGACAAATTTTTCCACCTGAGGCCGCACGCCCACGAGTTGCATTTCGCCCTTCAAGACGTTCACGAGCTGCGGCAGCTCATCCAATTTGTATTTCCGCAGAACGCGGCCGACCCGCGTGACCCGCGCGTCCCTAGGCGCCGTCAGAAAACTGCCTTCCGCGCAGCCGATGAACATGCTCCTGAATTTGAGCAGCCGAAATTTCCGAAGGCCCTTGCCAACGCGGTACTGAGAATACAAAACCGGGCCGCCATCATCGAGCTTGATCGCCAGGGCAATTAGGACGAAAAGGGGAACCAAACAGGTGAGCCCTACCATTGCGCAAGCAGAGTCAAACAAACGCCGTAGGACACGCTCCGGGATGACTCGGTGCCTGGACAGGGAAATCGCTTGCTGATATTCGCGCTGGGCCACGGGAATATCCTCCAGCCGGTCGCCGCTTCTTTAGGGCGATACCGGCGCTAGTAAACGGGGATTAGGAATTATCTTGTAATGGCCGTAAGGACTTTCCGGATGGGATTTGGGCCGACTTGAGTCGCGGGACGATACAACAGGGCCAGAACAAAACCGAGCGCGTAGGCGAAATGGTAGACAGCAAAAACAATGGGCAAGCAGGGAAAGAAGCCCCACCCTTGCCGCTTCGCGACACAAAAAGCCGTGGCGAAAGATGCGATGAAATACGACGCGGCCAACGTAAACCAGTCAATAAGGAACAAGTCTCGCCACCAGGTTAATCCGCCGAGGCTCGCTGCCGCGGCACATAGCAGTAAGACGACTCCGGCGAGCAAGCACGAACCCGGCACGAGATTTCGCCAGGATGCGAGCCTCCCATGCTTGCGAACCACGGCAACTTTCCAGAATCCGTATTGAAAGTATTGCCGGAACAGCCCTGAAAGGCTGGCTCTTGGCCGGTACCAGAAAGTGATTTTGGGCGACTGCCACAATGTTCCGCCACAGGAAAGAAGACGCGCGTTCAATTCATAGTCCTGGCCTCGGACCAGTTTTTCGTCAAACATGCCGATGCGTTCCAGGGTAGATTTGCGCCAGCAACCATACATCACAGTATCCGCCAGGCCTGTGTATCGCGGATCGCGAAACTTGGCGCCGCCGGTGGCAAAAGGGGTGTGGAAGCCTAACGCAATGGCCTGCGCAATATACCCGTCCGCGCGTGTCAAAGCCGGGCCACCCACATTTTCGGCATTGGTTTCATGGAGCACTTCGACGCAGGAACGCACGTAATCGGTGGCGTAGGTCGTATGGGCGTCCATGCGGATGATGATCTCTCCCCGGGCTTCGCGGATCGCCCGATTCAGCCCGGTGGAAGCGATTCTTTCGGGATTGTCGAGGACACGAACCGCCGTAAATTTCCTTTCAAATTCGTCGAGAACCAGCCGCGTCCCATCGTCGCTCATGCCGTCGGCGATCAGGACTTCCATTTCAATCCGGCCAAGTTCCTGGCGAAGAACGGAATCGAGAAACGCGCGGATGTGCCGAATTTCGTTCCGGCAAGGGACTACCACGGAGACGTGAATCGCTTGGCTTTGCGGCATGGGCAGTTCCTTTCCCGCAAGCGGATCAGACCTCACAAAATGCAATTTTTCGGGGGACCAGAGATGAGACTACGAACGCTGCGCGATCGGCTCGTATGCCGGGATGCGATTTTCTCTCATGGCAAATTCCGGATCATTCCTCTCGCACATGCCGACGACAGCGATAGCGAGGGACAGCGCTATGGTCGGCAGCTTTTCCCAATAGAGAGTGGCCAAACCGAGGCTATCGAGGCACATGGCAAAGAGCAGCGCTAGGATCAACGCTCCTTCGGATTGAAATCGCGGGCTTCTGTACAGAAAAATTCCTGCGCGAATAAATTGGAATACGGCGGCAAGGAACAGAAGAAGGCCGCCCAAACCCAATTCAAGCCAGACCGTCAAATAGGTATTGTGTGCCCGGCCTTCGCTTCCCATCAGAGTCAAATAGTTCAATTCCTGCCCAAATCCATGGCCGGCGAGGGGGTCTTTTTGAATGGCTTGAAATGCCATGCCCCACCGGTCAAACCGGTGACTGAAACCTTCTCCCGTTGTCAGATTCACAGCGGTGGCGTCTTCCATCAACTGAGAGTCCCGCGAATGCAAATACAGGATGGCGGACAGACACACCGCTCCGAAGACCAGGACCCACTTCCACCGGCGCGCCAGGCAAAGAAACAGAAGGAATCCCGCCGCAATGCTTATGCTTGTTCCGCGCACAAACACCAGCGCGGGCACGAGCGCGAATCCCGCGGCGAGACACGGCCAGAAAATTCTGTTCATCAGCGTTTTTGAAAAAATGATTCCGCCCAATCCGGCCGCGAACACAAGCAATAAAGCGGCCTGGCCGATCGTATTCGGATTCCAGGTGCCGAATGTGGCGGCGCTCTTCAATTGCTCAAAATTCGCAAAATCATTCGATGAGTTCTCGCCTAGATGCTGGTGAACTTGAATCACCAGGGCCACTCCGCCGCACATCAGGCCGGCAACGAAAAATCGAAGCCTTCTTTCCGATTGCACAAGCAGGGGAAGGACGAGAACGATGACGGCGCATCCGGCCATTCTGGCTGCGTCATAGCCTCCGGGCGGCGTTCCCTGCGCTGTTTCCACAGCGATCGACAATAAACAGGCCGCAAGGAAAATCCCTTGCCAGGTGAATATGCTTCTCTGCCTTTGAGAAAGCGGAGCCGGCGCCCACAGGATGACGCGCGCCAGGAAGAGCACGATGAGCACGTCATCCAGGCGAATGTTGATCGTAGTGCCGAGAGGATAGGCGAAGTCGGGAAATCCGAGCGAGAACGCGTACAGGAAGAGGCCGTACTCGGGCTTCGTCCAGAGAAACACGGATCCAAGCAGAATCGCGACGCCAATTTCAAACCAGAGTGTGGGTGTGAGATACATGATGAGTGCTTTTTGCGTAGTGGGTCTCAGCACATGCGCTTACAGCACCATTTCGATCCGCGAATTTTTAGGGATGACACGGGCGGGAACGCCGCCCGCCATCGTGTACGGCGGAACATCGTGCGTGGCCACGGAGTTGGCCGCGAGAACGGCGCCGCGCCCGATGACCACACCCTTCGTGACCGTCGCGTGGGCCGCGATCCACGACCCTTGGCAAACGCGAATCGGCGCAAGATTGCTCGGGCCAAACCGGTAGGATCCATCGAGTTTCGTGTGGTCCCCGCTGACCAGAACGGAGTACGGTCCGAGTTGCACCTCGTCCTCCAGGATGATTCCTCCGCGTGCATGCAACCAGCAGCCCGTGGCGAGGAAGACGTCGCTGCCAATTTCCAGTCGATTCGTAAAGTTGATCGTCACATGCCGCGAGACTTGAAGATTTCCACCGCAGTATTTGAACGAAGGCCGCAACAAAAATCCGCGCAGCCGCAGGACAGGCCGCAGTTCCGGCAACCAGCTTGTGGCAACACTGATGAAATGGAACCAGAGATATTGGAGCACTCGCATTGCGCCGCTCCTACTCCTGCGGAACTGCCGCACTTTCCCTAGACGGATCAGAATTCAGTTCTCTCAGCACGGCGGCAATAAATCGATCCAGTGTTTGCTTGCGAGCGGCCATCAGGCCGTTGCGAATCATCGCGCGGCGCAATTCGCCGTCGCCGATCACGCGTTCGATGGCCCGTGCCAGCGCCCGCGCATCCTTGGGCGGGACGAGCAGCGCGTCGTAATCGTCCGTAACCGTTGTGGGCACGCCTCCGACCGTGGTGGAAATACAGGGCAAGCCATTGGCTCGAGCTTCCACCAAGACATGCGGTGTTCCCTCGGAAAGCGTGGGCAGAACCAAAAGATCCGCGGCGCGCATGCGATCAAATAATGGCTTGCCGTTCGGCACGTATCCCTCCCAGCGAATGCGTTCGCGAATGCCTAGCGCGGCGGCTATCTCATCCAGTTTCTCGCAGTAGTCGGGAAATTGGCGTGGCCCGACAATCTCCAGCACCCACGGCACATCTGTCTTGAGCTGAGAGACAGCCTCCAGCAGGTACTCGATTCCTTTCTCCGGACGCAGGAAGCCAACGAAAAGGATTCGCACGACTGGACCCTGGCAGGTATCGTTGCGAGAAAAAAAATCGCTTTCCCGAATCGTGCTCGAGACGATCTCGACCGTCCGGGGAGATGCGTGGGCGCGGGCTACTTCGCGGCCATTGCAAATCAATGTTCCGTTGGTGACCCACCGCCCAAGACGCGTGAAGAGCCGATCTTGTAGCGCGTAGAGCAAGGCGAAGGTATCCCGCACGAGCCCTCTCCTGTTGTGCGTTCGCAACAGCGTGACGGGATCGCTGACGACCCAATGGCAAATCGGCCTGCGAAATATCGCGGCGCAAAAATACAGCACCGCCGTGTAAGGGCACCCTCCCCGGACGAACAGAACATCCGCCCGCCGGCAGGTTCGCATGTAGGCGCGAGCGATTCCGAATAAATGGATTAGCGATCCGGCGGTCGTGCCCCAGAAAGGTTGCGGAATGAGTTCTAGATTCGGCGCATTTAGCGGGGCATCGAACGGCGCGGGAGGAGGGCCATGCACGACTCTGGTGCAAACGCAGACTTTTTCAAAATGCTTGGCAAGCGCTTCGGCGACCCTCCCGGATGCCGCTTGCATATAAATTTCCCCCGCGCTGGAAAATGCGCGGACCGGAGTAATGTATCCAAGGATTCGGCTCATCTTTAATTCCAAAGAAGGCTCACGCGGGAGACCGCGAATAACGCAACCGCAAATCCGCCACCTGCTGGAAAAACAATCGGACATTGCCCGCTCCAAACGGCCAGAATTGGAGCGGCGAGATCCTCAACCATTTCGCCGCGGCGCCAACCAACACCAGCAACTGTGCGCAACCGCTTAGCAAAACGGCGAAGGCCATCCCCATGAGCCCGAACCGACGCAAGAGAAACAGCGCCGCGAGGGCCATGACTCCGATTCCAACTAATTGGCTCAATAGGCCCGAGTGGGGGCGTCCTAGACCTCGCAATCCCTGATTCAGGATGTTGGCTGAAGCCGTCAAGGACCCTGCCAGGGCCAAAACCACGGCCGGCCGGATGGCGCGCGAGAATTCGAATCCAAACAGCGGAACGACGAGGAACGGGATCAGGCCGGCCAGGACCAGCCCCACGCCGCTCGATACCAAAGCGGATTGGCGAAACGTTCCGGTGATGATCTTTTCCTGGCTCACTGTATTTCTTTCATTTGAAAGGACGGCGAAAGAAGTGATCCCCAAGGCATCGCCGAGGGAAGACGGTCCGTTGGCAAAGGCCGCGGCGACGACATAAATTCCCGCGGCTCTCGTGTCGAGCAGGCTCACGACCAGGATGGTGTCGAGTTGCAGCGAAATCAGATTACTGATGGTCGCTCCGAAATACGGCGTCCCTGCCTGCAATAAATGGCGGCATCGGTCGAATCGCAACTTGCCGGCAGCCAATGCCTTTCTCTGAATCCAAAGGCGCAAGAGGACGGCCAGCAATTCGCTTGCGAGAAATGCCGAAACGAACCAGCGCACCTGATTTCTGTGAGTCACGCCGATAAGACCGATGAGAGTGAGATAAAAAATAAAGAAGGAAAGCCGCAAAAGATTGTAGCGGCGCCAGCGCATCCGGCCGTGCTCGACGGCCAGCAGGTCTTGATTGAGAATGTCCAGCGGAATGAGCAACAGGCAAAGCCGCGCTACGGGAAGCAAATTGCTTCTATCCGATGGCAGGAGCAGAGGAATAAGGAAATACCCGGCCAGAAGATACAGCGCGGCAGTAGCCAGTCCGACCGCGACTCCAACGGCGGCCCAATCGCACTCTCTTTCGGGATTCTTTGCGACTTCCCGAGCAAGAACCCAGTTGCAGCCCATCAACCCCAGGTTGCTCAAAATCACGGGCCATAAAATGACCGTGGCAAGTTCGCCTCTCGCAACGGGACCGAGCAGACGAGCGGTGAGGATGCCGGTGCCTGCGCCGCAAGCCTGAATGACGAGGCTCGTGGAAAATGTTCCGAAATTGGCTTTGGAAAATATCACGCGTACTGGCGCGGACTATGCCGCGCCCGCTTCTTCATTTGGACGAGCGCAGGCGTAGTACGAGTAGTCATTCAACGAGGAGTCGCGATTATTCAGAACGACCCCAATAAGATTGGTTCCCACGGAGCGCGCTTGTGACTCCGCGTACTGAACGACTTGGCGCGGCGTCTCTCCGCCTTTGACAACGAGGATCGTTGCGCCGACCATGCTTCCCAAAATGCGGCTGTCTGCCCGGTTGAGAAGAGGCGGCGAATCCAGGATGACGAAGCGATAGGTCGCCATCGATTCCTGAATCAGGGCCCGCATCCGGTCCGAGGAAAGAAGTTCGGAGGGATTTTCCGGGATAGGGCCGCAGTGCAGAACGTGCAGTCGGTTGATCGTTGTGGGAAACACCATCTGTTGCCACGCACCCTGGCCCGACAAATAGCTGCTCAGCTGGGAGCCGCTTTCGGGGAAATACTTCTGAATGCTGGGACGGCACATATCCGCA
>Ga0116219_10004389_pt1 | contig 10639 bp, 14 predicted proteins | sample Sb_taG_4_FD_91019 | JGI IMG/M metagenome (GOLD analysis project Ga0116219, IMG submission 91019) | Peat soil microbial communities from Weissenstadt, Germany - Sb_50d_6_BS metaG | ecosystem: Environmental > Terrestrial > Soil > Wetlands > Peat | place: Germany: Weissenstadt | collected 2010-09-21
CTTCATGCGTACCATCACGCGACGAAAAAACCGCGGGATAATCCGGGCGCCTACTGGTGGACTGCGCTGCAGGACAAGGCCGGATTCACAGCTCAAGACCTTGCCAAGTAAGGGAAGCAACATGTCATCAAAACAAGAGCAGCTTGCGGAACTATTGGCGGCCCGTGCCCAGTACCAAGAGAAGCGCGGCGCGTTCAAAGCATCCATCCGAAAGTCTTCGGTGAAGGCAAAGATATGGATGCATCATCCGTGTACAAGAACACCCTTGGAAATTCTGCGGATACTAGGGGGTAGGCGCCTACAGAACCTACAAAACCCACCCTGGAACCAGTTTTGTAGGTTTTGTAGGGTGTTCCCCCCTAGTATCCGTAAAAGTTCGAAGTCCTCTCCGGCAGGGGGCGCCCGGGTTTGAACAGCCGAAGTGCGATCGGGCTTGCAGGTAAGCGGGGCACTCTGGAAGATTCGAGCTCTGGTCTTTTCCCGGGCTCAGCCAGGTGCGACCGTGCGGGTTCGGCGGCCTGGCGAGCTCGGCAACCTTCCCAGGCGACGGAGCAACACATGGCCAAAAAGAAAGCAGCCAAAGCCCCGGACGAACTTCTCACTTGGAACCAGGTCAAAGCGCTGCTGCACGCGTCGTGGCGTCGCAATTCGCGTCGTTACGGATCGGTGGACGCGAAGGATCTGGCGGAGGCCAAGGAGCTATTCGGCTTGGTGATGGAAGTGGTCGATAAAGCGAGTGAGAAGTGGCCGGAAGGGGCAACGCCAAACGTCGTGCTTGCATTCCTGGGGTCGGTTTGATTGAGGTGCGCTCGGCTAGTCATCCTCCCCCAGCAGGCGCGAGACGTCGCCGGCATCATCGTTGCGCCGATCGTTGTAGATCATGAGCGTCTCAACCTTCACGTGCCGACTAAGGGCCTTGACCTTCACGACGTCGCCCTTGGTCTTCTCAAGGGCCCGGGTGATGCCGTGATGCCGCAATCCGTGCGCTCGAGCACGTCTCTTGATACCCGCTCGTTCAGCCACCTTCCCAACCATCCTATTGACCGAATCACCAGTAAGCCGGCCCAGCTCGGCGTCTCCGGCGGCTCGATCGAGGCGGATGAAGAGCGGTCCGGGCGCGGATCCGCGCGCCTCAATCCATGCCGCCAACGCAGAGCGGGCCGGTTCACTTCCTACAGTGAGGATTTCCTTTTCCGTTTGGCCCTTCCCAAGAATCGTGATCTCCCCATTCTTGCCGGCCTCAAGATTGACGTCGGCTAGATCCATCCCGACGATCTCCCCTCGGCGCAAGAGCAGGTCATGCGCCAGCAGGACAATAGCAGCGTTGCGTAATGCCTGGCGGCCGTCCCGGTCGGCAGGGGTCGGCTTGGCTGCTTTGACTTTGATCCGACGCCATCCCTCATCGCCGGGGCCTCGAGTGTCGCGATAGGCTTTGATCTTCAACTGGTCGACGTCCAGTGCCCAGTTGATTCGCCCAATCTTGCGACCGAGTTTCACCAGGGATCGGAGCGCGTTCAGCCGGCGGTTGATCGTGTTGGGACTCAGGGGCTTTTCCCTGTCTTTCATTTCGTTCCGGTACGCCAAGACTTGGCGGTTCGCGGCGGCCGCCCCAGCAGCCATCAGAACGTCAGCCGCAGCGACTGGGTCCGACAGACCGCAGTAGCGGGCGAAGTGGTTCAGATCGAAGCGGTAGGCCCGTAGCGTCTGCTTCGAACGCCCTTTCAACCAGTCGGCCACGACCTCAGCCGATGACGGCAGTGCGGGCAGCTCTGCACGAGGTAGGGGAGCGAGCTCGGTAGTCATGACCCGGGATCCTTTGCGCCGTTAAAGTGCCATTATCCGACGCCAGATTTTACCCATATTGAAGCCGATGGCAAGGGGCAGAACTCATCAAACTTGGATCATGCGAATGACCGGCGGCCGGACATCGGCGATCGCCGGGACCATGGCGGCCGGCGGCCAGCTCCCAGGCCTCGAGCGCGGCGGGATGTGTGCGGTTTGTTCTGAGTGTTCGGGATGGGATAGAAGACTGCGCGATCCGCGCCAATAAAATCGATCGTGTCCAGTGTTTTGGCTGAGTTTTCTGCCTCATGCGACTGGCGCGTGCGCTATAGTTGGGATAGCCGTTCACGTCTCACATCTGGGGCAGAACCGATGCTTTCCACCGAAGCGGTTGAACCGCTCGTCACACAGGCCTGCGCGAGTCGATCCACAGGATTGTCTCTCAGGGCAATCCAGCACTTAGTGGCGACTGGGAAGGTACGTTCGTTTTTGGTTGGCGGGACTGTACGGCGGGTCCGTGTCAGCGATGTGAAGGGACAAGTTCAGGAACTGGGAACCTCAACGCCGCCAGACCGTTGGGTTAGTGCGCGCGCTCAGTCGGCGTGAAGAGAAGTTCGTTGGCTTCTACCTTGGCGAGTCGAATGGTGTCGCGGCCGATGCTGCGCGGCGGGCAGGCTACGCGCATGGACGGGTCGCCGGTTGCCGTTTGTTAGCGCGTGTTAACGTTCAGGATGCCATTCGCCAACGGGTCGAAGGGTCGGGTTGCTCGGAATCCCTTGTTTTAGGCCGGTTGCAGGCAATAGCGCAGGGGCCGATCGATAAATGCGACCCGGTTCGCGCGCTGGAATTGCTGGGCCGGTACTTGGGCCTTTGGACCACGCATGAGAGAAAGCTACGGCGGCAAGCGCTCAAACTTAAGGCCCAAGAAATAGCCAGCCGGGCCGGGACCGAAGAGTTCAAGCTCTCCGATTGCGTGGCGGACGCGGAAGCGCGGGCTGAAGCTCTCTTGAAAGAGCGGGAAGCCATGCGACTGGCGGGGCGTGAAACCTGCTGAACTTCAGCATCAATACAGCCGATGTCAGGGGACATTTGATGACTCGATTTGTCTACGATCCAGCCAGTCCAATGCCTCCCACAGCCGACGATGAGACCCTGGTTCTGTTTGGCCGCGCACGTCCTGACGCGGCGGACGAATTGGCGGCAGTCGTCGGCGACCTCGACGCGGACTTTGCCAGGCGCCTCGACCAGCTCGACGGCCTGGCGCAGCTCCGCGGGGCGCTGCCCCTTCTAACGGATCTCCTCGCGCGCCGGAGCATCTACAGCGGCCGCTATGAGTCTCTCCATCGGGTCTTGGGCTTGGCATTCTCACCAATGCCTGATCCGCCAACGATTCCGGAGCTCTTATTCGCCGGAGATTCCTACACCCAGCCGGCAGACCTTCCGCGAATCCTGTCGGCTCAAGTGAGCCAAGCTCAGCGCGATCTCGAACGCGCGGAGGCGGCCGTCGACCAGTGGGCTCAAACGATCGGGAGCGATCAACATTATGCAGGGATGCGGGCCTACCATGTCCAGGAAAAAACGCGATACGAACGGGCGATGGACCTCTTGGCGGGTGGTCCTGGTTTGATCGTGTCCGAGCGCGACGCGGCAGCCCGATTGCTGGAGCTTCGTAAGGAACCTCGCCCGCAGTTTGCCGCTTGGGCACAGGATATTTGTCTCGCTCATTTGGTGACGCTCGTTCAATCCGCCAGGGAAGCAAGGGCCCGGGTCGCAGCATTGAAGCAAGACAGTTCGCAAGCGACGGCCTTGCCGGCGGCCGCATGTGCCGAAGCCATCAAGGCGGCGGGTGGATTGCGAGCCGTGATCGAGGCGACGATTGCGGCAGACATCTTGTGCAATCCCGGGCTTTCGGCCGAAGAGCGGGCTCTTACAGCGGCTCTTGGCCGGGCAGAAAGCTCTGCCGAGGCGTTGGAAGGGGCGGGGCTGAAGTCCGGTCCGGCGCTCGAGGATCGTCTGGCGACGGCGGCCGCGGCGAAGAAGGCACTTGCCGCGCACCAGGCAGGCGCAAAGCGGGCGCGACGCGAGCGGGCGGAACGCCTTGTCAATGACGCGCTCGCGGGCAGCGAAAACGCTCGCGAACAGCTTGAGGGGTTGGCGGCCCGCGCACCGATTGCTTTCGCGCCGGGATTCCTCGGAGCTATCCAGGCAGCACGAATTGATCGGATTGTACTGACCCGATTGGCGGCCGAACTGGCCGCTTGAGGTAACGATGGCAAACGAATCACCGGATGTGAGTTGGGGCGACAGAATCGCGGCCGAACAGGCACGCTTGGCGCGGGTCCAAGAACGGCTCGACGATCAATTGGCAGAGGCGAGAGCGCAGGCGCAGGCAGCGCTCTCCAAGGCCGATCAGGCTTACGCGCAGGGCGAAATCAAGCGGATCGAGACCGAGCTCAAGGGAGTGGTGGACCGGATCGTTGCGGCGAAGGGGGGATATCTCCGCGTTAATAGTGCCGATCCGCGTGAGATGCTTGATCCGAAACGGCAGCAGCTCCTACAGGCGGCCGCACGGGAAAGCCGGTTGCAAAAGGATGAGTGATTCCCCGGGGGCAGAGGTGGCTTCCGGGGTACGGTCCGGCAGTCGGCCGGGTGTCCACGGTCGGCTCGCCGGCCTGTCGAACAACGACGCATCGCGTAGACAAAACTGAGGAAAGCCATGAACCTATTTGCTGGCACTGATGGCGGTTTCGTGATTCACCCTCCGGCGGCGGCCGTGAATTGCGATCTCAGGGCGAGTAATGCACACGCCCTTACGATCGCCGCTGACACCACGATAACGGTGTCAAATCCAACGATCGGGCAATTGTTCCTTCTGCGGTTGACGGTACCCGCATCAGGCCCAAGCAATTTGTATTGGTTTCCAGGGATCACCTGGTACGCGAACGGGATTGTGTGCGATGTGGCAAGGTTCGGTTCGACAGTGCTTGTCGCATGCCTTTGCACCGGGGTCGGCACGTACGACGCAGTGCTGTTTTTGTCGGCGAATCCGCAGCCGGCTCCGTAACTATAACCACCGCTCTAGACATGCTGATATCCCGACCGGCTTAATTGCGCTCGAGGATGGCCGGGCAGGGGGGCAGATCGTCCCCAGCTCTGGCAGCTCGACGGCGCCAGCGGGTCGTTTTCGGGGCCCGGGTGCGCTTAAGAAACGTAAGCGGCCGGCGGCCGGCTTGATCAGTCCTCGGTCGGCGGCTTGTCTTTCTGAATGACCTCGAAGTAGGGCAACCGTTGGTGCAAAATCTCCGCGGCGACGATCGACATCGTGGTCTTTCGCTTGATCGCTGTCTGACGCAAGCGCTCGAAGACTGACTCCGGAACGGTCAGCTTGCAGCCGCGGGGTTTCTCGCCGGCGGCGAGGCGGCGGCGGCGGCGGCGGGCAATCCCCCCCCTGCTCTGGCCGTTCTCGGCGCCGGCCTGGTCATCAACCGGCTCGCCGTTTGGCTCGCTTCGGTCGGTCTTTTGCAGGATGTCCATTGCTGACATTCTTTGCGTGGCCATTGGCGATCTCCGCAACCAGCTTGGTAAAGGCGATGCCGGCGGGTCCCCGGGGGTCCCATTCCAGGACGGTCTTGTTGTCAGCGACCGCGGTACCAACCGCCGCGCTGTAGGGAATGGACACCTTGAGCACCATTTCCCCATAGGTTTCGCGCAGCCGCTTCAGGATTTCCAGCGTGGTTCGCTCGCGGGTCATTTTGCAGGGCAAGATCCCGATGATTCGGAGCGTTTCATTCCCGAGATACTTCTGAACTTCCCGAATGGTCTCTTCAAGTTTGGCAACGGATAGGGCGCTGTAGGCACCACAGTCCACGGGGATGATGATCTCATTCGAAGTCTCTGCGATATTGATGGTTAGGATGCTGAGTTGCGGGGGCGAGTCCAGGACTGCGATCTCATGAGTTTTCTCAAGAGGTGCCAGGGCCAAGCCGAGTCTGCGCTCCCGTCCCGTTGCCCGCGCCATGACGGTGGCGAAGTCCGCAAGGCGATAGTCAGCGGGCAAAACATCGACTCCTTCGATGCGACTGGGATAAACCGCTTCACTCACATCAACTCCGTCAAGCAGCACATCCGCGAGAGTCACTCGGGGTTCTTTTCCATCCAAGAGGGTCAACGAGAGGTTGGCTTGGGGGTCGATGTCAACCGCCAGCAGGCGCTTGCCCTTCGACAACCGTTTGGACAACCCATAAGCCAAATTGCATGCAAGGCAGGTCTTGCCTACGCCACCTTTGAAGCTCAGAGCGGCGATTTTTCTCATGTCCCTGCCCCTTTCCGGATTGGTCTCTTTCTAGGTTCGGCCCTAGTCTCCTGCGGACTTGAGCGACTGGGGGACTAGGCAACCAGGGAAAAAAGACTTGGGGTCCGAACGGACCGGTTGCAGCGCGGATTAGGGCGGCGGGAAAACCCCGGACCGGTCCGCCAACGGACCAGGTAACCGGCGGACCGGTCTCTTTCCGGACCAGGTGACTAGGGGACTGGGAATCTTGGACACTCGGGACCGTGGGACTTCGGAACCCGGTAGGCGATCCCCCAGAATTTCCGCGGTTTTTCAAGGGGCAGCGCGCCTTCTATGCTCGATGCATCGTGGGTGCGCAGGCCGGGGCAGGGGAGGGGGGTCGGTCATTCAGGCGGACGGAGCGCAGCGCGGACCGCGTTGCAGGTGATGCCAAATCGGTAGGCAATGGCGGCGATCGTCTCGCCGGCAGCGCGGTCTCGACGAATCTCGGCGACGTGTTCGTCGCTCAGCTTGGCGCGGCCATTAAGGGCCCGGGGGATTGAGTGAGGGGACGTGGGGCCTGACCAGGCCTCGAGCTCGAGCGCGGCGGCGATCGCCGGGACCTCCACCGGGGGCAGCTCCGCGACGGCCTGGTCATCAATCGACGGGGCAGGGGGCTTGGCGCGGGCCTCCATCCATTCGGCCAGCTCAGCGGCTCCTGTCGTGCCCCAGGCAGCACGGGCGGCGATCATGGCCTGACGATCGGCTTGACGTCGCTCGCGTTGTCTACGGCGACGGGCGGCGGCCTCATGGGCCTTTCCCTCGACATGGGTACGCGGCCGGGCGCGGCGGCCTCCATCGCGAAAGCAGGTAAGGCGGCGCAGGAACTCGCGAACGGCAGCGAGGGGCAATGCCAGGAACTCAGCGATCCGATCGGGTTGATACTCGAGCGCATAGAGATTGCGAATCTTGGCCGCGGTCGGGCCCCGGGGCTCGCCAGCGATCGTGCGAGGGGGTCCGGACGGATGGGTCGACCAAACGCCCGCATAGGCGGCGACGGCCGCCAGGTCGAAGCCCATGACGGCTGCGATATGGTCATCAGGCAGCCGGCAGAAACGGAACCATCGGACCCATCGTTGCTGGTTGCCATCCAACGGCCGAAACGAACAACCCCCAGCCGGGTTTGCCGGTCGGGGGTTGTCGAGTTTGACGGCCTGGTCAGCGCGGGACATCAGTACGTAAAGTCCTTGACCGCTTCGAGCATGTTGCCGAGATCAGCCTTGCGGTACCACGTCTCGGTTGTTGCTGCGCTGGTGTGGCGAAGCAATCGCTGGATCATGGCCGGGCCGGCACCATGGGCCTCAAGGTGGGTTGCGATCGAGCGTCTGAGCATGTGCCATGTCACGTGCGGGACACCAGCTCGCGCGGCAATGACCTTGAAGCGATCGAGGGGCTTGCAGCCGGGGGCGCCTCCAGTCCAGGGCCGGGCGCTCTTGACGGTTGGAAATAGCCAGGGCGAAGCGGGCCGGCGGAAACCGGGCGGCGCATCGGCACGATGCGCGAACCAGTCTTCCAGGATTGGAGCCAGGGCGGCCGGGATGGCGACAGGCTGCGCGGATCCCGGGGTCTTGCAGCGGTGTTCCGCTCTATCGCACACGTCAACGGCTCGTGTCTCCAGGCTGATATCGCGCACTTGGAGCGTCAAAGCCTCCATCTTACGCAAACCTGTATAAGCAATTGTTGCTGTGAGTGCATACAGCCGGCGGGCACGCCATTGCGCCCAGCCTTGCAGCCGGTCGCAATCCCCTTTCATCAGGTCAAGGATCGCATGTATCTCGATACGTGTGAGATGTTTTTTCCCACGGGGCCGGGACGGCCTAACCCAAGTCTGGATTGGCCTGATTCGAAATGGGTTGCGGCCGGGCAGATAGCCGGCCTTGTCGGCATAGTTGACGATCGCCTGAGTTTTGAGCAAGAGCCCCTTCAACGTGTGGGGACTGTGCTCTGGCGGGCGGGATTCGACCAGCCGGGCGATCAGGGGAACGGTCAGATCCGCGGTGCTCTGGACGCCCAGCGAATCGAGGATGCGCAAGGTGTACTCGATGCCCTTGCGGGTAGACTTCGCGCGGAGCCGCGGAGTGTAAAGGGAAAGGAATTCTTTTTTGTACGCAGTCCAGCCGATTGCTTGGACTTCGCCAGTCGTGGTATTCATGATTGTCCTTCGGTGTTAGTGGAAATCGAGGCGAGACACTCAGCAAGGCCCGGGAGAGATATCAGCTCTCTCGGGCCTTGTTCCGTTCGTTCATGGCCAACGTGCCAAGCCTCATGGACTGGGCACCAGTAAACGACAAGGGGTCGAGCGGCGACGCGGCGCCGACGATCCCGTTTTTCCAGGCGGACCGCCTCAGCGATCGCCAGCGAAATTGACGGGTGACACTTCTTGGGCCGGGCTCGCCAGCATTTCAGCTTTCGCCCAGCAAAGGGCCTGATCGGGACCTCCATCGATAAGCCCTTTCAGAAAGGAACCTCAAAGCGGCGATGCGGGCCTTGCGGCGGGGTCGGTTCGTCGGCGAGAAGGCGGGTGATCTTGCCCACACGAATGCGGGCAATGCTGGCCTCGACAACGGCCAGCGAGGCTTGCAGGCGCTTGCGCTGCGTGATCAGCGTTCGCATGGTTTCCGGGTCGCGGGTTCCATCCAGCCGATAGCCGACGTCGCGCAGCTTGGCATGCAGTTCTTTCCGAAGTGAACTCAGGGTCGAATCCATCTCAGTTCTCCGTCTCTTAGGTGTTGTCAGTCGCACCATGCAACTGACCTCAGCATTGTATACGCTGTGCTCACATTGTCAACATGACTGTATACGGACTGTGGTCAGTCCAGTCATAAGCCTTTGCCGGGCAAGCATACAATGCAGGTGCAAACCGCGCGCGATCGGAGTATGATCTAGGGCGATTCCCTCACACAAGCGGAGACATTGCTATGGTGAAGAGCACGGCAAAAGCGAAAAAGAAAACCGCGGGGCCGCAAGACGAACGGCTCATAAAGGGAGTGCGTCTCGACCTCTCGCCGGCAGACCACAAGAGACTGGAATCCGCAGCCAAGGAACGAGGTCTAACCATGGCTTCCTACGCGCGCATGGCGGTGTTGGAGCGGCTTAGGACGGACTTAACCCGGGGGGCCTGATGATGGCAGCGTCAACATTTGCACCGGTCGCCGAAAAGGCTTCGCGGGTGGTCAGACCGCCTTCAAATGAGGACGTACTCCGATTTCTGAAGTATCTGCGCGGCCAGTCTCGATTGTGGGAAGGGCAGCGTCTATACGCACTGGTCGCAACCGTCGTCTTTACCGGCCTTAACAGAGAGGAAGTCCTCGACCTCTTGATTGAGGATGTCAATTTGGCCAAGCAAACCGTCTGGGTACGGCGCCGGGAATGGCTGAATTACACGAGCCGTCCGGCTCTTCTCCCGACTATTCCGATCCCGCGAGAGCTCAAGCCGATCCTGGCATCATGGTTGCCGAAAGCAGGTTCCGAGTATCTGTTTCCGGGCCACATGAAGCGGGGTCGCTGGGAAGTGAAGGAAGGGAAGTATTGCCAAAATGCACTTAAAACGGCCGCTCGAGCGGCCGGACTGACGTACGACATGACTTTCCCAGGGCTTCGGCACTTTTACCTGTCGCGCCCTCACTTAGCGTTGCCGATCGGCGGCAAATATCGGTCGATAATCATCCGCGGCCCGAATGATCCGGTTTTTGTTGAAGGTCGCTCGAAAGGTGTGTTGAACCCGGCTGAATTCGACGTTCTCATCGCTCTTGTGAAGGTCGCACCGGGCGCATTGACGCGCCGGCAACTTGAAGTGAATTCTGATCGGTCATCGGCTCGAGCGATCATCAGGACGATGATGGATCGCGATGCGGACTGGCGGAATCGGATTCATTGCGAGAAGCCGCAAGGCGGTTCTCAGTTGCTGTATTGGATTGAGATCTGATTATCAACTGAAGCTGAATATACATTTTTTCTGCACCCCAGTCATCTGGAAATGCTGGGCAGGATTGCTTTGAATAGGCGAGTCAACGAAAAACCGTCGGGCGGGGTGAAAGGGTACCAACCTCCCCGCTCCGACGGCATGGCTCTTTGAACAGGTTGAACCGTCATGAATCCTATCCCAGGATTCGCTCCGCGGCAAGCGGCGGCGATGAAGAAACGTCCCCAGGTCGCCAGAGGATATACGCAAATCCCGGATCAGGTTGAAAGGCTCGCCAAAGGGCCTCAAGCCTTCTTCAGGCACATCAAGAAACGCGCTCGGTTCGGTGGCTGGACTGACGACTCCGATGAAGCCCTTGCGGTCAGAGCGGGTTTGCCGCTATCGACGGCGAAACGTTACTTGGCTGTCCTCAAGCGGACCGACGTTGACGATGAGTTCAGGCATCCATTCGTGGCCATAACTACCGTCAACGGAAGGCGCCGACTTTATCCAGTCGACCAATGGGGCCGGGAGACAATCCCGGTTGAACTCAAGCGAGCGCGGCTCATTGGTGAGCCTCGCAAGGTTCACCAGCGGGCCTCCCGGGCTGCTGCGCCTACAAGACA
>Ga0116219_10004412_pt1 | contig 10609 bp, 10 predicted proteins | sample Sb_taG_4_FD_91019 | JGI IMG/M metagenome (GOLD analysis project Ga0116219, IMG submission 91019) | Peat soil microbial communities from Weissenstadt, Germany - Sb_50d_6_BS metaG | ecosystem: Environmental > Terrestrial > Soil > Wetlands > Peat | place: Germany: Weissenstadt | collected 2010-09-21
CCTCCTTCCAGGTGCAATCGATCCCGGCCGTCTTCGCCCTGAAGGACCGCCAGGTCGTGGACGGGTTCATCGGAGCGGTCCCCGAGCCTCAGGTCACCGAATTCGTGGAACGCCTCGCACCCCTGCCGTCAGAAGCGGACACGCTGGTCGCGGCCGGGGACGAGCTGTCGCTTCGGCGGGCCCTCGAGCTCGAGCCCGATCATCCCGGCGCCGTGGTCGGCCTGGCGCGCCTCCTCGTCGAACGGGGCGCTCCCGACGAAGCGCTCCCACTGCTGGCCCGTATTCCCGAGACGCCCGAGTCGCGCCAGGTCGCCGCCGAGTCCCGGTTGGCCGCCCAGCAGGTCGAAGTCCCCGCCGACGGCGTCGACGTGTTGCTCGACGCGCTGCTGTCCAAGGTGAAAGACGACGAGCAGGCCCGCCAGGAGTTCCTCGACCTCCTCGAGACGCTCGGGCCCGACGACCCGCGCACCGCGCCGTACCGCAGAGCCCTGGCCGCGCGGCTGTTCTGAGCGTCGGACCGGACTCGGCGCCGAGATCCCAGGCGGCGGCCGCCGCCCCCGGCGTCGAGGCCTTGGCCGGCGTGTAGCTTCACGCGGTGCACCTCCGCCTTGGTGACCGGAGATTCGATCTGGCCACCCAGAGTCTGGTCATGGGCATTCTGAACCGGACGCCGGACTCCTTCTACGACAAGGGCGCCACCTTCTCGCTCGACGCGCTGTTGGACCGCGCCGACCGACTGGTCACCGAGGGTGCCGACATCCTCGACGTCGGAGGCGTGAAGGCGGGCCCGGGCCCCGACGTCAGCGAGGCCGAGGAGCTCGACCGTGTCATCCCGGCCATCGAGGCCCTCCACGCTCGCGTCGACGTGCCCCTGTCGGTCGACACCTGGCGGGCGTCGGTCGCCGGTGCCGCCTACGCGGCGGGGGCCGTCCTCGGCAACGACATCAGCGGGTTCGCCGATCCCGACTACCTGCCGGTGGCGGCGGTGGCAGGCGCAACGGTGGTGGCCACGCACATCCGCATCGGGCCCCGCGTCCCCGATCCCGATCCCGAATACGACGACGTGGTGGCGTCGGTGCGCGACTTTCTGGTCGAGCGGGGCGCCGGGGCGCGCGCCGCCGGTCTGGATGGCGATCAGATCGTGCTCGACGCCGGGCTCGACCTCGGCAAGACCGCGGCCCAATCACTCGAGCTGCTGCGCGCCTCGGGCGTGCTCGCCGAGCTGGGCTACCCCCTGCTCCTGTCGGCGTCGAACAAGCCCTTCCTCGGCGCCACGCTCGACCTCGACATCGACCGTCGCCACGAGGCATCGCTCGCCGCCGCCGCCCTCGGCGTCTCACTCGGCTGTCGCATCGTGCGGGTCCATGATGTCGTCGGGACCCGTAGGGTCTGCGACGCGTTGGCAGCCGTGCTCGAGGCGGCATGAGCCCGGCCCGGCCCCCCGGCGCCTCGGCCACGTCGACTCCGGCGGCCGGTGCCACCCCGAAGCCGGCCTACCTCGTCCGCGGCGACGACGCCTCGCTCGTCGGGCAGCGCCTGCACGACCTGCTCGGCGACCTCGTCGGTGACTACGACGTCGCCATGGTCGTCGAGGAGCTCGGCGGGCCCTCGGCGGAGGAGCTCGATGTCGGCGCCGTCGTCGACGCGGTCACGACACCGCCGTTTCTCACCGATCGCCGGATCGTGGTGGTGCGCGACGCGGGGCGGCTCGTGGCCGCCGACGCGGCCCGCCTCGTGGTCTGCCTCGACGACCCCCTGCCCGGCGTGACATTGGTCCTGGGGGCGGGAAGCGGCACGATCCCCGCCGCCCTCGTCAAGGCGGTCGAACGCCACGGTCTGATCGTCGACACATCGGTCGGGACCGGTCGCGCCCGCACGCAGTGGCTCGTCGACCGGTTGCACGATGGTCCGGTCAAGCTCGACGCCCGCGCCGGGTCCAAGCTCGGCGAGCACCTGGGTGGCGACATGAGCCGTCTGCGGGGACTCCTCGACGCGCTGGCGGCCGCCTACGGCGAGGGCGCGTCCATCGACATCGAGAAGCTCGAGCCCTTCTTGGGCGAAGCCGGCTCGGTCGCGCCGTGGGATCTCACCGACGCCATCGACAACGGCGACACCGCCGGCGCCCTCGGAGCGCTGCAACGGCTCTTCGGCGCAGGTGGCTTTCACCCTCTGCAGGTGTTGGCGATCATCCATCGCCACTACCAGGCCATGCTCCGCCTCGACGGGTCGGGCGTCACCACGCCCGATGAAGCCGCGGCGCGCCTGGGGATGCGCAGTGCCTTTCCGGCACGCAAGGCGCTCGAGCAGGCTCGACGGTTGGGGCCTGGGGGGATCAGCAGGGCCGTGACGCTGCTGGCCGATGCCGATCTCGACGTCCGCGGGCGCAGCGCGCTGCCATCGGAGACGGTGCTCGAGGTGCTCGTCGGTCGTCTCAGCCGGCTCGGTGCGGCGAGAGAGTCGACGCGTCGTCCTGCCGCGACAGGGTCGCGACGACGGTCGTGAGGCTCAGGCCTCGTCGGCGGCGTTGGCCCGGCGCATGAGACGGGACTTGCGGTTGGCAGCCTGGTTCTTGTGGATAACGCCCTGCGCGGCGGCTTTGTCGATGCGCCGCACGGCGGCACGGAGGGCATCTGGCGCGTCCTCGGCTCCGGTGTCGAGGGCGGTCACGGCGGTCTTGGTCCGCGTGCGGATCTCCGATCGCACCGACTTGTTGCTCAGCCGGCGCCGCTCGTTCTGGCGGTTGCGCTTGATCTGGCTTCGAATGTTGGCCATGGGGTTCTTCGCTGCTCCGGGACGTGCTCCGCGCTCGGCGGCCCGTCGACGATCGAGGTGATGGGAAGGTGCTCCCGGCCGGGCGAGAATCCGGTCCGGACCGGCGGGGCCCCCAGGCACCACCAGAGGCTGCAAGCCTAGCAGGGGGGCGGCGGGCGCCTCCTCGGGGACCGGAGTCCGACCCCTGCGCCGGTACGCTCCACATGTCGTGCTCAGCCCTGACCTCATCCGCAATTTCTCCATCATCAGCCATGTCGACCACGGGAAGTCGACGTTGTCGGACCGCATCCTCGAGCTGACTCATGCCGTCGACCCGCGCCTCATGCGTGAGCAGTACCTCGACTCCATGGATCTCGAGCGTGAGCGGGGAATCACCATCAAGGCCCAGAACGTGCGGGTCCGCTTCAAAGACCACGTCCTGCATCTCATCGACACCCCCGGTCATGTGGACTTCGGCTACGAGGTGAGCCGGTCGCTGGCGGCCTGCGAAGGAGCCGTGCTGCTCGTCGACGCGTCGCAGGGCATCCAGGCCCAGACCTTGGCCACCTGTTACCAGGCCCTCGAGCACGACCTCGAGATCGTCGCCGCCCTCAACAAGATCGACTTACCCGCGGCGGAGCCCGACAAGTACGCGTCCGAGATCGAGCGGGTCCTCGGCATTCCCGCCGAGTCGATCCTGCGGATCTCGGCGAAGACAGGGGATGGGGTCGAGCAGCTCCTCGACGCCGTGGTGGCGCGGGTGCCGTCCCCGTCGGGCGATCCGGACGCGGCGCTGCGAGCACTCATCTTCGACTCGGCGTACGACCAGTACCGGGGGGTCGTGAGCTCGATCCGGGTCATGGAGGGCGTGCTCCGGACCGCCACCAAGGTCCGGTACATGCAGGCCGGGTTCTCCGAGGAGGTCGAGGAGATCGGCGTGCGCATGCCGGTCCCCACCGCCGTCGACGAGCTCGGCCCCGGCGAGGTCGGCTACCTCATCGCGGGGATCAAGGACGTGGGCCAGGCGCGATCGGGAGAGACCGTCACCGACGCCGTGCATCCCGCTCCCGAACCGCTGGCGGGGTATCGCGACCCCAAGCCCATGGTGTTCTGCGGGTTGTACCCCATCGACGGTGACGAGCTGACGGCGCTTCGCGAAGCACTCGAGAAGCTCAGGCTGAACGACTCGAGCTTCACCTTCGAGCCCGAATCCTCGGGCGCCCTCGGGTTCGGCTTCCGGTGCGGATTCCTCGGCCTCTTGCACATGGAGATCGTCCGGGAGCGCCTCGAGCGCGAGTTCGACCTGTCGCTCATCGCCACGGCACCTTCGGTCGCCTATGTGGCTCACCTCACCGACGGCGGCGACATGCGCTTCGAGAACCCGAGCGAGATGCCCGACGCCAGCCGGCTCGACCACATCGACGAGCCCATGCTGCGGGCGACGGTCATCGTGCCCTCGGAGTACATCGGGACGGTCATGGAGCTCTGTCAGTCCCGGCGAGGCGATCTCGACCACATGGAGTACCTGTCGCCCGAGCGCCTGGAGCTCATCTACCGCATCCCCCTGGCCGAGGTGGTGGTCGACTTCTTCGACCAGTTGAAGAGCCGGACCAAGGGGTACGCCAGCCTCGACTACGAAGCCGACGGCTACCAGAGCGCCAACCTCGTGAAGGTCGACCTTCTCATCAATCATGTGCCCGTGGACGCCTTCTCCACCGTCGTGCACCGCTCGCAAGCCGACGCCTACGGCCGCCGCATGACCGACAAGCTGCGTGAGCTGATCCCGCGCCAGCTCTTCGACGTTCCCATCCAGGCCGCGGTGGGAGGCCGGGTCATCGCGCGCGAGACCGTCAAGGCCAAGCGCAAGGACGTGCTCGCCAAGTGCTACGGCGGCGACATCAGCCGCAAGCGCAAGCTCCTCGAGCAGCAGAAGAAGGGCAAGAAGAAGATGAAGTCGATCGGGCGCGTCGAGGTGCCCCAGGAGGCCTTCATCTCGGCGTTGCGCCTCGAGGACTGACCGACGGCATCGAGGACTGGCCGACGGCATCGAGCGGACCGGCGAAGGCCACGTCCCGGGCCCGGCACCTGCCCCGGAGCCCGCTGCCGCGGCCGTCGGGGCTGTGAACCCGGGTGAGGGTGGACGCTCTCTCCCAGGGGGCCGCCGTCGCGGCCCCGCCCACCCGGCCCGCACGACGGGCACAGCCGGTGGCCCCGAGGTAGCACTCGGTAGACTGGACTGCCAGAACCATGAAGGCCAACCGGACCAAGCCCGCCGAGCGCGATCCCGACACGACGCGCCCCCCGAGCCACGCGGCGAAACCCACCACGCGACAGGGGGCCGCCTCCGCCAAGCGCAGCGCCCGCCCCGCACCCCGGTCGGGCCGGGACGCGTCACCGTCGGGGGCGCCCGACGCCGGGCCCACCGATGCCGAGGCCGACACCGGGCTCGATCACCGCAAGGCCGCCATCTTGAACGCCGTGGTCGCGGAGTACATCGAGACGGCTCAACCCGTCGGCTCCGCCCACATCACGGGGAATCCCGGCGTCGAGGTGTCGTCGGCCACCGTGCGCAGCGAGATGGCGGCGCTCGAACGCGACGGCTACCTGGCGCAGCCGCACACCAGTGCGGGACGGATCCCCACCGACAAGGGATACCGATTCTTCGTCGACCACCTCGGACGCCCCGGCGCCCTGGGCCCCCACGAGCGTCACGAGGTGCGCAAGTTCTTCGCGCACGTGCACGGTGAGGTCGAAGACCTCCTCGGTCGGACGAGCGGCCTCCTGGCCGGGCTCACCGACTACGCGGCGGTCATCGTCGGCCCCCGCCACGAGTCGGCCACGATCCGGTCGGTGCAGCTGGTGGGGCTCTCGTCGCGCCTTGCGCTCCTGGTCGTCGTGCTGTCGGACGGGGCCGTGGAGAAGCGCACCGTCGACCTGCCGTCCGACACCACCGACGAACTGCTCGCCGACGCCGCCGGTCACGTCAACGCCACCACGAGGGGCGGGACGCTGGCGAACCCGGGCGCCGTGCCCGAGGCGCACGCCGACCCGGCGCTCAACGCCGTCGTCGCCTGTGCCGTCGCCGCCCTGGGCCAGCTCGGTGCGACCGGTGAACCCGACCACGTCTTCGTCGGGGGCTCGTCGCGCATGGCCTCGGCCTTCGACGCGGTTGAGACCGTCCGGTCGGTGCTGTCGATCCTGGAGCAGCAGCTCGTCGTGGTGGAGCTCATCGAGGACATCCTCGACCGGGGCTTGTCGGTGGCCATCGGTGCCGAGCACGGCTTCGAGCCCCTGGCCGCGTGTGCGCTGGTGTTGGCCCCCGTCGCCATCGAGGGTGAGGTGGCTGGCACCATCGGCGTGGTCGGTCCCACCCGGATGCACTATCCCCGCGCCTTGGCGGCCGTGGAGCTCGTGGGCGAGCAGCTCGGCGAGCACCTCGGTGCCAGCACGTCGACGGGGCGCTCCGGGACGGGGCGCTCCGGGACGGGTCGGTCCAAGGACACAAGCGGCGCGGCGAGGCGACGAGGGGACCCCGACCATGGCGAGTGACTACTACGAGCTCCTCGGCGTCACTGCGCAGGCCTCTGATGCCGAGATCAAACGGGCCTATCGGCGCATGGCCCGCGAGCTGCACCCCGACAGCACGGGTGGCGACTCGGCCGCCGAAGCCCGCTTCAAAGACGTGTCGCGCGCCTACGAGGTCCTGCGTGATCCCGAGCGCCGGGCCCGCTACGACCGCTACGGGCCCGAGGGCGTCGACGCGGCCGTGCCAGGAGCGGGCGATCTGTTTGGGGGCGGCCTCGGAGACCTGTTCGACGCGTTCTTCAGCGGTTCGGGCGCCGGGGCCAGACGGCGCGGCGGGCCCGTGCGTGGTGACGACACCGAGATCGTCCTCGAGTTGGCCTTCCGAGAAGCCGTCTTCGGGGCGTCGCGCGACGTGTCCTTGGACACGCTGGTGGGTTGCGCCACGTGCCAGGGGACCGGCGCCCGCGCCGGGACCACCGCCATGCGGTGCCCGGAGTGCCAGGGTGCCGGCGAGTTGCACCGGGTCCGTCAGTCGATCCTGGGCCAGGTCGTGACGGCGGTGCCGTGCCGGCGCTGTGGCGGCCGCGGCGAGGTGATCTCGAGCCCGTGCCCGGATTGCCGCGGTGAGGGCCGCGTGTCCGAGGCTCGCTCGTTCACCGTCGACGTGCCCGCCGGCGTCGACCATGGGTCGACACTGCGCCTGTCGGGCCGGGGGCCGGCCGGGCCCCGGGGTGGTCCGGCGGGCGACCTCTACGTCCACCTGGCGGTCCGTCCCGACAACGTGTTCGTGCGATCCGGTGACGAGTTGCACGCCGACCTGCACGTGTCGATCGCCCAGGCCGCCCTGGGAGCCACGCCTGCATTCGAGACGCTCGACGGAGCCGAGACCCTCGCCGTCCCCCCCGGCACCCAGACCGGACACCTCATCCGCATGCGCGGGCGCGGCGTGCCCCACGTCAGGGGACGGGGACGGGGCGATCTCGTCGTGCAGGTCGTGGTGGACACGCCGACGCAGCTCTCGAAAGTGCAGGAGGACCTCCTCCGGCAGTTCGCGGCGGAGAGCGGGGAGGAGGTCGGTCCCCCCGACGAGGGCCTCATGTCCCGCCTGCGCTCCGCCTTCGGCTGATCGTCGGCGCCATGGGCACCCCCGACGCCCCCGCGGCCCGTCGGTCGGGTGACGACCCGGTGTCGCCGGCGGCACTCGGCGCGGTGGCCCAGGTCTTCGTGGCCGATCTCGACACCCTCGAGGTGGCTCCCGACGACGAGCACCACCTCGTCCACGTGTTGCGGTTGCGACCCGGCGAGATCGTGGTGGCGTCGGACGGTGTCGGTCGGTGGCGGGCGAGCCGGTTCACCGCCGGCGCGGCGCGCGTCGGTCAGGGCGCGCCGGTCCTCGAGGCGGATGGGCCGGTCGTGATGTCGGAGCGTCGCCCGCCCGAGGTGACCGTGGCGTTCGTGCCGGTGAAGGGGGACCGTCTCGAGTGGGTCGTCCAGAAACTCACCGAAGTCGGCGTGGACCGCATCGTGGTCCTCGAGTCCCGGCGCGCCGTCGTGCGTTGGGATGGGCCGCGCCAGGCCCGGGCCGTGGAACGGCTACGCCGGGTGGCGCGCGAAGCCGCCGCCCAGAGCCGCCGCTCCTGGCTCCCCGACGTCGTGGCCGTGGCAGGGCTCGACGACTTGTCGCGACAGCTGGCCCCCGTGCCCCTGGCCCTCGCCCAGTTCGGCGGGGCGCCACCCCGTCTCGAGGTGCCCGCCGTGGCGGTGGGGCCCGAAGGAGGGTGGGATCCCTCCGAGGCCCGGGGCCGGCCTCTGGTGGGACTCGGACCTCAGGTCCTGCGGGCCGAGACGGCCGCCGTGGCCGCGGGCCTGCTCCTGTGTGCTCTGCGCCAGGGCGTGGTGGGGCCGGCGCCGGGCCCCGAGCGCATTGCGCCAGGCACGAACCACCGCCCACCGGTTCCCGACTGACGGGTCCGGGCCTGCCGGCACCGACGGCACCGGGCCCGGCAAGGCGCCGTCGTGCGGCCCGGACCGGCACCCATCGGGAGAACCAGTTCTTGCAATCACCACGCTGAGTGAGGGACACTGGAAGGGATTATCCGCGCATGTGCCCGACGGTGGGGATCAGGCACGGTTGTCAAGCTCTCGCGGGGTTCGAACGGGGGCCGTCGGCAGGTACGGGGACGAGCGCAGCGAGGATCAGGAATGTCATGGTGAACACGGTGTTGCCCGAAGAGGACGAGCAGGAAGAGTCCGCACGGGCGGCATATGCCCGAGCGGTCGGGTCTCGGCTGCGCGCAGTGCGCAAGCAGATGCGGCTCTCGCTCCAGGCGGTCGAGGCCATGTCGGACCAGGAGTTCAAGGCATCCGTGCTGGGCGCGTACGAACGTGGTGAGCGCGCCATCTCCGTGCCGAGGCTGCAGCGTCTGGCCAAGCTCTATGACGTCCCCGTCGACCAGCTCCTGCCCCAGGACGACGACGCCACCCGTTGGGGCCCCAACGGCGAAGGCAACGGCAACGGCGGTGAGAGCCCGGGCCGGGCCCGGCGCCAGCTCCGTCCCTGGGACGGCCACGACAAGGTCACGATCGACCTGACCAAGCTCAACTCGGTGAGCGGCCCCGAGCGCGACCTGCTGCGTCGGTTCCTGTCGATGATCCAGGTCCAGCGCCAGGACTTCAACGGGCGCATGATCACCATCCGCGCCGAAGACCTCCGCGCCATCGCGTGTCTCTTCGGGGTCACCCCCGACGCCATGAGCCGGCGCCTCGACGAGCTGGGCTTGCGCGTCATCGCCTGACGTCGGCGAGGGGCATCCTCCCGTCGCCGGGACGGCCCGCCCCGGGTCACCGAGCTCGATTGCTTCGGTCGACGGTTCGGTCGGGTGGCTCGCATTCGCACCTCGTGTGGCCTCCGTGGCGCGGGTCGGGTCGCGGTCGAACCGCCAGGAGCACCGGATAGCATGACGATGCACGGTGCGACACGGAGCGCCGCGCTCTGGAGACGCGGTGAGCGAACAGATCCGGTGGATGAGCACGAAAGAGGCGGCCGAGCATCTCGGCGTGACCCTGCGCAGCCTCTACCGCTTCATCGACGAGGGGGCCCTGGCCGCCTTCAAGTTCGGACGGGTCATTCGGCTCAAGGCCGACGACGTGGACGCCTTCATCGAGAACTGTCGCATCTCCCCGGGCAGCCTCGAACACCTCTATCCCGAAGTGAAGGGCTCCGGTGCGGTGCGGGGCCGCCCCGAGACCCCGTAGGAGACGGGATCGGGGTCGGTGGGCGAATCCGCAGACTGTCTGTTCTGCCGCATCGTCGCCGGGGACATCCCCGCCGACATCGTGCACAGCTCGGCGCTCGCCGTGGCGTTTCGCGACCTCAATCCCCAGGCTCCCGTGCACGTGCTCGTGGTTCCTCGGCGCCACATCGACCATGCCGGCGAGCTCGAGCCCGGTGACGCCGACGCGCTCAGTGGCGTGTTCGCGGCCGCCCGGCAGGTGGCCGAGGAGGAAGGGCTCGACGAACGCGGCTACCGGCTCGTGTTCAACGTGGGGGAGGACGCGTCGAATTCCGTTCCCCACCTCCATCTCCACGTGCTCGGCGGGCGGCGCCTGGCGTGGCCGCCGGGGTGAGGCGACCCCCGGGCCCCGGCGTCTCGCCGCGCGCGTGACGCCGTCGCCTCGCGGCGATCACCCGACCTGCTGGTAGCCTCGGGATCGAGAGCCAGTGTCGTCCAACCAGGTCAAGATCCTCGTCCCCGGGAACCACCTCATGGTGGGCCTCCTCGGGCAGAGAGACGAACTGCTCCGACTCATCCAAGACGCGTTCGACGGGTCGCGCATCGTCGTGCGGGGCAACGAGATCACCATCGACGGTGAAGACTCCGAACGGGTGGGTCGGTTGTTCGACGAGCTCGTGACGCTGCTCGAACAGGGCCAACGCCTTGACGCCGGGGACATCGGCCGGACCATCACCATGGTCAAGGACGACGTGAGCCCGGCCGAGGTCCTCACCACCGAGCTGCTGCGCTCGGCACGGGGTCGGACCGTCCGACCCAAGACGGCGGGGCAGAAGCGCTACACCGACGCCATCGCCACCAACGTGGTGACGTTCGGCATCGGCCCCGCCGGCACCGGCAAGTCGTACCTGGCGGTGGCGCTGGCGGTGCAGGCGCTCCAGGCGCGTGATGCGGACCGCATCATCCTCACCCGGCCGGCGGTGGAGGCGGGAGAGCGTCTCGGGTTCCTCCCCGGCGACATCATGGCGAAGGTCGACCCCTATCTGCGTCCACTCTACGACGCGCTGTACGACCTGCTCGGTCCCGAGGGCGCGCAGCGC
>Ga0116219_10004419_pt1 | contig 10597 bp, 7 predicted proteins | sample Sb_taG_4_FD_91019 | JGI IMG/M metagenome (GOLD analysis project Ga0116219, IMG submission 91019) | Peat soil microbial communities from Weissenstadt, Germany - Sb_50d_6_BS metaG | ecosystem: Environmental > Terrestrial > Soil > Wetlands > Peat | place: Germany: Weissenstadt | collected 2010-09-21
TCGCAGCCGACGGTGACCGCCCGGGACCGGTTGCGGGCGGCGTCGGCGGGCGCGATCGGGGCGCCGTCGGTCCCGAGCACCGCCACTTCGGCCAGCCCGGGCGGCTTGAGCTGGTCGAAGCCCAACGCGTTGCGGTCGATGACGTCCTGCCAGTCCAGCAGGCTGACGGTGACGGTGTCGGTAACCCGGGGCCGCAGCGGCAGGGTCTGCGGCTGGTCGCCCTTCAACTCCCGCACCTGGGGGCCGTCGCCCAGGTTGACGGCGACCATCGTCGGGCGGGCCGGCGGCGCTGCCCGGCTGGGCACCAGGCGCAGCCCGGCGACCTCGGTGGGCCCGCGCAGGGTGAGGGTGAGGGTGGGCGGAGCCTTGTGCTGCACCACCCGCTGCGGCGCCGTCCACGCGGTGGCCGGGTCGCCGTCGGTGGCGGCGTAGGCCGAGCCCAGGATGTCCACCAGGTCGGAGTCACCACGGGCGCGGGTGGTGTTCGGCTCGGCGACCAGGTCGGCGAGCTTGGGGCCCTGCCGCGGTCGCACCCACACCGTCGGGGTGACCGACATCGGCGCCGGAACCGTCAGCGTCCGGCTGAAGGTGACCGGCTCTTCGGGCGCCAAGGCCATCGACGCCGCGCACCGCACGGTGTCGGGCCCCGCGGCGCAGCCGGGCCGGCCGAGCAGATCCGACCCGAGGTCCCAGCCGGTGACCTCCGTGCCCGCGGGCGGGCCGGGGACCAGCACGGTGTGCCGCAGGTCGACCGGGTGGGCGAACCCGGACGCGTCGTACTGGGTGATGGACAGGTCGGTGATGCCGAACTGCGCGCCGGCGGACCCGTCGTCGGTGCCGGCGGCGGTGACCCGGACCCACGAGGTCTCGCCGTAGGGCAGCGCGGCGGCCAGCGGCTTGCCCGGTTCGTCGAAGCGCAGGGTGGTGCTGCCGTTGGCGGTTTCGACCAGGATGCGGCGGACCTGGGCACCGACGGCGGACGCGCTGGGCGTCAGCGTGATCGCGGCGTTGGTCAGCGGGTGGTCGAAATCCACCCGCAGCCACTGCCCGACGGCCGCTTGCAGCGAGTTGGACACCCAGGCCGTGGCCGGGTCACCATCGATCGCGGCGGCGGCCGAGGTCGCCGGGGCGACGTCGGGCATCGCGGTGGAATCCGCCGACGAACTCGACACCGTGATCTTGCCGCCGGTCCAGGCGCCGTACACCGGGTCGGCGCCGGGGACGGGGTAGTCGGGCACCCGGTTGTAGGTGTGCCGCGCGTCGCCGGGCGCCCGGATCGCCGACGCGTGGTTGTCGACCCGGCCGTAGTCGGTCTCGCGGGCCAACGGGGTGTCGGTGACGGTCGCCCCCGATGCCGGCAGTCCCGCGCTGCGGGCGTCGGCGGTCAGCAGCACGGGTCCCAGCGGCGGCAGGCCCAGCAGCCGTCGCCGCTCGTCGAGGCGCAGCAGCACCTCGGGTCCGCCGTCGACGCGGGCCGCCCGGCCGGCGTCGACGAGATACGGCGCGCCGGGATCACCGGGCACGGCGACTCGGTATATCTCCACCGCCGGATACCGCGGCCGCAGCCCGCCGTCGGCGACGAAGCCCTCCAGCGTGCCGGGCCCCACGGGCGCGCCGAACTGTGCCACCTTCTGCAGTCCCGGTGAGCCCTCGATGGCGCGGTGCACCAGGATTGGGCGCGCCGAGCGGGAGGTGTCCGGATCCAGGTCGTTGCGCACCACCACGTACGAAACACCCTGGCGGGCAAGGGTATCGGCCAGCCCGAGTGATGGACGGCCCGCGGCGAAAAGCCGTTGCACCGAGTCCAGCGCCCGGATCGTTTGCGGCGGTGTCAGCGGGATCGAGTCACGCACCCCCCACGGGCCGGGGCCGAGCACCTGCAGCGGCTCGTCATGGCTGGTGCCCCACACCTGGGTGGCGAACGGCGCCCCCGGGACCACCAGAACCCTTCCGGGCGTTGGTGTCCCGGTGTTGTGTGCGCTGAGCCAGTCGGCGGCGTCGTGCCAGTACCGCGGTATCGCGGTGAACGTGCCGGGCGGCGTGAGCCGGCCGGTCCACGCCAGTGAGGTGCTGACCGCCAGGGCCGTCAGGACCACGACGGTCACCGCGACCCGCTTGTCGCGCTCGGGGTGGGCGAACGCCGGCAACCACTCCGACCGTGGCGGGCTGCCCGGCCCCCAACCAGGAAGGGGTACCCGGCCCAGCAACTGCGCGATGCCCAGCACCACCGGGATCCGGATCACCGACCCCAGCTTGTGCACGTTGCGCAACGGCGCACCGCCGGCGTCCAGGAACGCCTGGACCTGGTGTGCCAGCGGTGAGCCCAGCCCGCCGCTGTAGCCGGCGGCTATGAGCACCACGCCGACCACCAGCGTCGCCACCAGCCGTCCCCGCGCCGGCATCCCGGGGCTGGCCAGCCCGGCCAGGCCGGCGGCCGCGACCAGGCAGGTGGCCAGGATGGCCGCCGAGCCGGTCACCAGGGGTGCCCCCGCGGTGGCGGTCGGCGCCACGAACGGGGTCCAGCTGTCGGTGCCGCGCAGGATCTCGGTCAGCGACGACCATTGCGTCGTCACGCCGGAGGATTCGATGAAGTCCAGGAAGGGAGGGCTGATGGCCCGCAGCAGGGCCAGCGCCACCACCCACCACAGCATCGCCAGGCACAGCGCCAGCGCCCACCACGCGGTGTAGCGCCACCACACCCGGTTCGGGCGGTGACACGCCCACCAGATCACCGCGGGCAGGCAACCGGCCAGCGTGGCGATGGCGTTGACCGCGCCCATCAGCGCGACGGCCAGGCCGGCCTGCGCGGCGAGCGCCCGCGCCGACCGGTCCGAAGCCGACCCTGTGCCACGCAAGGCCAGGATCGTGGGCAGCAACACCCACGGCGCCAGCATCATCGGCAGGGTTTCCGACGAGATAGAGCCCAGTGTGGTCAGCACCCGCGGTGACAGCGCGAATGCGACGGCTCCGATGACGCGCGACGGTGTGCTGCCGACGCCCAGCGCCTCGGCCACCCGCAGCAGGCCCCAGAACCCGACGGTCAGCAACAGGGCCCACCACAGCCGCTGCGTCACCCATCCGGGCAAGCCCAGCAGATGGCCGGCAAGGAAGAAGGTGCCGTGCGGGAACAGGTAGCCGTAGGCCTGGTTCTGAGCCTGGCCGAAGGGCAGTTCGCTGTTCCACAGGTTGGTCGCGCGCGCCAGGAACCGCAGGGGATCGGCGGTGAGGTCGAGCTTGGTGTCGGGGGAGATCTGCCCCGGTGCCTGGGCGAACGTCAGGGCCAGCGCGAGCGCGCCGACCACGACCAACCACCGTCGCGAGAGCGGCGGGGCCGACGGGCACGGGGCCGGCGCACCGGCCCGGGTCCTCGCCGGGCTAGCTACGGTTGCCGTACTCGACCCGGTTGAGCACTGACGACTGCGGATCGCCCCCGGGAAGTGGCGGCCTCGTGTCTTGCTGCACCATCAGGGTGATGCCGAAGATCGCGGCCGCGCCGAGCAACAGACCGACCACCACGCTCGCGGCGGCGGGCGCAATGATCCGGTTCAATGGTGGCTCCTTCGGTGCTGCGGTCTGGACTCGGCGACCTTTCGTCAACCTAGCAGAAGAGCGGCCCGCACCCCGGACCGCAGGTCAACGCTACTGACGCAGGTCTGGCGGCAGCTGCTCCAGGCAACTTTCCCTGCTGTCGCAGGGCAGGCAGTGCCCGTGAAAGCACCGGTCACCGTATTGCACGAGGTTGGGCCCGGACGGAGCCGGCGGGGCCTGTGCCGGCACCGCGGTGCGCACCTCGAGGGCGTCCAGGCTGAGCGTGGCACCGACGTTCGCCGCGGCACCGATCGACAACCCCACCGCGATGCTGGCCGCAGCCGCCAGAGTCACCCCGCGCATCACTGGCTCCTCCCTGCCAGTCACATTGCTGGCCAAGGTAGCAGGGGGTGCCCCGGGCGGCGCGCATGAAACCCACGTCGGCGCGCCCCGAATCCCGCCCGAATGTCAGGGCCCGAGTCCCGCCTGAAAACATGGCCCGATGGCCTTGCCTCGGACTCTTGGGACCCTGGCTGTGCTCACCGCCGCCTCGGCGCTGTTAGCCGGCTGCGGCCACCATGCCGTACGCCCCCCGGCCGCATCGTCGAGCAAAGTGACTATTCCGACGGCCGCACCGCCGCCACCCGAGTGCGGTGACCCCACCGCGTTGCCGCGGCGCGACAAGCTCGCCCAGCTCTTGATGGTGGGGGTCAAGAACGCCGACGACGCCCGCGCGGTCGTCGCCAACTACCACGTCGGCGGCATCTTCATCGGCAGCTGGACGGACCTGTCGATCTTCGACGGCCCGCTGGCCGACATCGCGAGCAAGGCCGGGCCGCTGCCGCTGGCCGTCAGCGTCGACGAAGAGGGCGGCCGGGTCTCGCGGTTGAAGAAGCTGATCGGGCCCGCGCCGTCGGCCAAGGAACTCGCCCAGGCCGAATCTCCCGACCAGGTCTACGCCTTCGAACTCGACCGTGGCCGTCAAATGCACGCGAAGGGCATCACCGTTGACTTCGCCCCGGTGGTCGACGTCGTCTCCGACGCTCCAGACGACAGCGTGATCGGGGACCGCTCATTCGGCTCAGATCCCGAGACGGTCACCGCGTACGCCAAGGCCTATGCGCAGGGCCTGCGGGACGCCGGCGTGCTACCGGTGCTCAAGCACTTCCCCGGCCACGGCCACGGCTCGGGCGATTCGCACAAGGGCGGGGTCACCACGCCGCCGCTGGCCGAACTGCAAACCGACGACCTGGTGCCCTACCGAACGCTGACCAAGGCCAAACCGGTCGGAGTGATGATCGGTCATCTGCAGGTTCCCGATCTGACCGGCAGCGACCCGGCCAGCCTGAGCCCCGCGGCGGTGCAACTGCTGCGCACCGGCACCGGTTACGGCGCCGATCCCTTCGACGGCCCGATTTTCAGCGACGACCTGTCCAGCATGGCCGCCATCACGGACCATTTCGGTGTTTCGGAGGCGGTGCTGCGCACCCTGCAAGCCGGCATCGATATCGCGCTCTGGGTCACCACCGACGAGGTGCCCGCGGTGCTGGACCGGCTGGACAAGGCGCTCACCGCGGGCGAGTTGAAAATCCCCGACATCGACGCCTCCCTGAAGCGTGTGGACGTGATGAAGGGCCATAACCCGAAGTGCGGGCACTAGCGGCCGCAGATTGCCTACGCTGGGGTCAAAGTGGTCAGAGAGGCCTTAAAAGGGAGAGCGATGGCGGGTGGCACCAAGCGGCTACCGCGTGCTGTCCGCGAGCAGCAGATGCTCGACGCCGCCGTGCAGATGTTCTCGATCAACGGCTATCACGAGACCTCGATGGACGCCATCGCCGCCGAGGCACAGATCTCGAAGCCGATGCTCTATCTGTATTACGGATCCAAAGAGGACCTGTTCGGCGCCTGCCTGAACCGGGAGCTGAGCCGGTTCATCGATGTGGTGCGCGCCGACATCGATTACACGCAGAATCCAAAAGACTTGCTGCGCAACACGATTGGGTCTTTCCTGCGGTACATCGACACCAACCGGGCGTCGTGGATCGTGATGTACACGCAGGCCACCAGCTCACAGACGTTCGCCCATCTGGTGCGCGAGGGCCGTGAACAGATCATCGAGCTGGTCGCCGCGCTGGTGCGGGAGGGCAGCCGCAGCCCGCGGCCGGACCGCGAGTACGACATGATGGCCGTGGCGCTGGTGGGTGCGGGCGAGGCGATGGCCAACCGGCTCAGCACCGAGGACATCGACGTGGACGAGGCGGCCGAGGTGATGATCAACCTGTTCTGGCACGGCTTGCGGGGCGCGCCGGAGGAGCGGGAAGCCGCCGCGGCGCTGCCCGAAACGGGCGGTCCCGGCGCGACCGCCGGCTAGACCCTACATTCAAGGAGTGGCCCCTCCGGCTCGATTGCCCAGCCGCAGTCTCGACTTCTTCTGCGCCGCCGTCATCGTCGGACTGCTGGCCGGGGTCGCAGGGCTCGCGACGTCGGCGGTGCTGCGCTTCGTCGAACACCTCACCTACCACTACACCTTCGGCACCCTCCTGGTAGGAATCGCCGGCAGCAGCCACATTCGCCGGACGTTCGGGCCCATGATCGGCGGCGCGCTGACGGCATGCGGGTGGTGGATCCTGCGGCGCCGCAGCGACATTCCTCCGCTCGCGCAGACCATCACCCGCCACGGCCGCATCCCGCGGTCGGCCTGGAGCGTCGACGCCTTGCTGCAAGTGGTGCTGGTCGGTTCCGGCGCCTCGCTGGGCCGCGAAGGGGCTCCACGCCAATTCGCCGCGGCCCTGGGCGATATCGGAACACGGTGGCTCGAGCGGCTCTCGGCGGACGATCGGGAGATCCTGCTGGCCTGCGCGGCCGGGGCGGGACTGGGTGCGGTCTATGCCGTGCCGCTGGCCGGCGCGTTGTTCACCGTGCACATCATCCTGAACAGCTGGCACCCCCGCGTACTCGGTGGTGCGCTGATCAGTTCCAGCCTGGCCGTGGCGATCGGCTCGCTGATCACCCATGACCGACCCGAATTGGACTGGCCCAGCGTGGATTCGTCCCCCGTGCTGGCCGGGCACGCGCTGCTGCTGGCGCCGGTGGCGCTCGCGGTGGGACTGGGATTCAACCGACTGATGGCGGCGGCGCGGCCCGCCAAGCAGATACGGACGTGGGTGCTCGTCCCCGCGCTCGCCGGCGCCGGTTTGGTCATGGGGATCTGTTCGCACTGGTGGCCCGAACTGCCCGGCAACGGGCGGAGCATCCTGACCGTCAGCTTGGCCAGCGGGATGACGCTGTCCGGGGCGGCGGCGATCTTACTGCTCAAACCCTTGTTGACCGCGCTGTTCCTGCGCGCCGGCGGTGCCGGCGGCATGCTGACGCCGTCGCTGGCCACCGGGGCGGCGGCGGGATCGCTGCTGGCGCTGACGGGCAACGGGGCCGCCGGAATGCATTTCCATGTGGCGACGGTCTCGCTGGCCGGTGCCGCCGGGGTGCTGGCGGTCACCCAGGGCTCCCCGATCTGGGCCGCGATCTTCGTCTGGGAACTCGCCCACCCGCCGCTGTGGCTGATTTTCGTGTTCCTGGTCACCGCCGTCGGCGCCCACGGATTGAAACTGCTCGCCACCGGCCGCGGACGAAACCGCAACGGCTAGAGCGCCCGGACCGTGCCGGTCAGGTGCGGGTATCCCTTGGCGATGTTGCGCAACGAAATATCCCAGCCGTCATTGCGCTCGTCGATGTAGAGCCCCGTGGTGGCGGGCAGCAGGACCGGCTTGCCGAACCGCACCGAGTACCGCACCCCGTCCGGGAGACGTGCCTCGATGTTGGCCAATACCGCTGCGGCGCTGAACATCCCGTGCGCGACGACCGTGGGGAAGCCGAACAGCTTGGCGGCGATCGGGTTGGTGTGGATGGGGTTGTGGTCACCACCGACGACCGCATAGCGCCGGATCTGCCGGGGGGTGACGCGCAGGACGGTGCTCGGCGGCGACAGCTTCGACTGCTTCTGCGGTGGCGGTTTGGGCTCGTCGGACAGGCTGGTGCGCTGCTGGTGCAGGAACGTCGTCACCTGGTGCCACGCGGTGTCGTTGCCGACGCTGACGTCCGTGACCAGGTCCACCAGCAGGCCCTTGCGGTGCTCGCGCAGGTTTTCGGCGTGCACGCGCACGCCCACCGTGTCCGTCACCGCGATCGGGCGGTACTGCGTGATGTGGTTCTCGGTATGCACCGAACCCATTGCTGCGAAAGGGAAGTCGAACCCGGTCGCCAGCGACATCACCGCGGGGAACGTCAACGCGAACGGGTAGGTCAGCGGCACGTTGTTGCCGTAGCGCAGGCCGGTGACCGCCGCGTACTCGGCCACATTCGTGTGGTCGATGGGCAACTCGTCGACCGAGACCGTCCGGCTGGGCACCCGGCCCCCGCGCGACACCAGCGGCAGTGCACCGGCCGCCGCGCGCAGCATGTTCCTCAGGCCGCTTGGCTGGCTCATCGCGTTCTCCTAAAAGCCGAACTCATGCGCCCAGCATGGCCTGACCGCATACGCGAATGACGTTGCCGGTGACAGCATTCGACGCCGGGCTGGCGAAGTAGGCGATGGTCTCGGCGACGTCGACCGGCTGCCCACCCTGTAGCAGCGAGTTCAGCCGGCGGCCCACCTCGCGGGTGGCCAGCGGAATCGCCGCCGTCATCTGGGTCTCGATGAATCCCGGTGCCACCGCGTTGATCGTGATGCCCTTCTCGTAGAGACCGGGCGCCAACGCCTGGGTGAGTCCGATCATCCCGGCCTTCGTGGTGGCGTAGTTGGTCTGTCCGCGGTTGCCCGCGATGCCGGCCATCGACGACAGGCCGACCACCCGGCCGCCCTCCCCGATGCTGCCGTTGCCCACCAGGCCTTCGGTAAGCCGGAGCGGCGCAAGGAGATTGACGGCCAGGACGGCGTCCCAGCGGGCGTCGTCCATGTTCGCCAGCAGCTTGTCGCGGGTGATGCCGGCGTTGTTGACCAGGACGTCGGCGCGCCCGGCGTAGTGGTCGTGAAGGTGCTCGGTGATCTTGTCGACGGCGTCCTCGGCGGTGACGTCGAGCCACAACGCGGTACCCCCCACCCGGCTCGCGGTCTCGGCCAGCGTCTCGGCGGCGGACTCCACGTCGATCGCGACCACGCGGGCGCCGTCGCGGGCGAACACCTCGGCGATCGTCGCGCCGATCCCGCGCGCGGCGCCGGTCACGATGGCGACTTGGGAGTCCAGCGGCCGCTCCCAGTCGGGCGGGGGGGCGGAGTCGGCCTCCCCGATGTAGAAGACCTGGCCGTCGACGTAGGCCGACTTGGCCGACAGGATGAACCGCATCGTGGACTCCAGGCCCGTCGCGGCGGGCTTGGCGTCCGGCGAGAGGTACGCCAGCTGCACGGTGGCGCCGTCACGCAATTCCTTGCCCAGCGAGCGGGTGAAGCCTTCGAGCGCGCGCTGCGCGATCCGCTCGCCGGTGCTGGCCGCGCCGTCGGGCGTGGTGCCGACCACCACCACGCGCGCCGAGTGGCCGAGGTTGCGCAACACGGGCGTGAAGAACTCGTGCAGCCCCTTGAGCCCCGCCGGCGTCGTGACGCCGGTGGCGTCGAAAACCAGCCCGCCGAACTGGTCGGCCCAGCGGCCGCCCAGGTTGTTCCCCACCAGGTCGTAGTCCTTGGCCAGCGCCGCGCGCAGCGGCTCGGCCACTCGGCCGTCACCGCCGATCAACAACGACCCCGACAAGGGCGGATCGCCGGGCCGGTAGCGTCGAAGTGATTCAGGCTGGGGTAGTCCAAGTTGCTTGGCCAAGAACGATCCGGGGCCGGAGTTGACCACCTGCGAGAACAGGTCCGGCGAGAGCTTGGGAGCCACTGAGCTGCCTTCCATTTCTTCTGAGGCTTGCTGGGTCTTGGCGTGCCGCTATAGGCCCACCGTATCGGGGACGAACTTACTGCAGAGTAAGAACAGTGGGTAGTATGGCCCTGAACGGGCGATCCAAAACTGACCAAACCTCAAGACAACCGGAGAAAAACAGTGGCCCCTGCCAGTGCCGAAAACAGGCCCGAAATCGGGCCCGGAAACAGGCGACGCGTCGCCGTGCTGGGTGGCAATCGCATCCCGTTCGCACGATCGGACGGCGCCTATGCCGAGGCGTCCAACCAGGACATGTTCACCGCGGCCCTCGGCGGGCTGGTGGACCGGTTCGGGCTGGCCGGTCAGCGATTGGGCGTTGTCGCCGGCGGCGCGGTGCTCAAGCACAGCCGCGACTTCAACCTGATCCGCGAGTGCGTGCTCGGTTCCGAGCTGTCGTCTTACACGCCGGCGTTCGACATCCAGCAGGCCTGCGGCACCGGCCTGCAGGCGGCGATCGCGGCCGCCGAGGGCATCGCGGCCGGCCGCTACGAGGTCGCCGCGGCCGGCGGGGTCGACACCACCTCCGACCCGCCGATCGGCCTGGGCGACAACCTGCGCCGCACCCTGCTGAAGCTGCGCCGGTCGAAGTCCAACGTGCAGCGGCTGAGGCTGGTGGGCACCCTGCCCGCCACCCTCGGGCTGGAGATCCCCGCCAACAGCGAACCCCGCACCGGGCTGTCGATGGGGGAGCACGCCGCCATCACCGCCAAGAAGATGGGGATCAAACGCGTCGACCAGGACGAACTGGCCGTCGCCAGCCACCGCAACACGGCCGCCGCCTACGACCGGGGTTTCTTCGACGACCTGGTCACCCCGTTTTTGGGCCTCTACCGCGACGACAACCTGCGGCCCAACTCCAGCGTGGAGAAGTTGGCCACGCTGCGGCCGGTGTTCGGCGTGAAGGCCGGCGACGCCACGATGACGGCGGGCAATTCAACCCCGCTGACCGACGGCGCGTCGGTCGCGTTGCTGGCCACCGAGGAGTGGGCGGCCGGCCGTTCGTTGACCCCGCTGGCCTACCTGGTCGACGCAGAGACCGCCGCCGTCGACTACGTCAACGGACGTGATGGCCTGCTGATGGCGCCGACGTACGCGGTGCCCCGGCTGCTGGCCCGCAACGGGCTGAACCTGCAGGATTTCGACTTCTACGAGATCCA
>Ga0116219_10004422_pt1 | contig 10594 bp, 6 predicted proteins | sample Sb_taG_4_FD_91019 | JGI IMG/M metagenome (GOLD analysis project Ga0116219, IMG submission 91019) | Peat soil microbial communities from Weissenstadt, Germany - Sb_50d_6_BS metaG | ecosystem: Environmental > Terrestrial > Soil > Wetlands > Peat | place: Germany: Weissenstadt | collected 2010-09-21
CAATCCGAGCACGACGCCACCGGCGGGCGCAGTGGTGATCGCGGCGTCACTGGTCCCCCAGGACCCCGCCACTGTGGAGGCGGCCAACACGACCTACTGGTTCGCGGCCGGCGCGCACTACTTCACGGGCAAGATCAACGCGGCCGACAACAGTGTCTACGAGGGTGCCACCGGTGCGGTGCTCGACGGGACAGACGCCGGGTTCACCTCGGCCTTCGGTGGACAGAGCTCGGGAGTCACCATCGAGTACCTGACCATCCAGAATTATCTGCTGGGGGCGGGCAGCAGCGCCGAAGACGACGACGCGGTCAACGACGACCTCGGTCAGAACTGGACCATCGAGTACGACACCATCCAGAACAACGGGAGGCTTTCGGTCCTGAGCGGTGACGGGACCGTGGACAGCCCCGGGGGTGGGTATGCGACGGGGCTCACCACCGGTGACGTGCTGCAGTACAGCTGCCTGACCCACAACGGCCAAGGAGGCTTCAACGCCGGGCGGCCCACCGGGGTGAACGGGAGCTTCGGGTCCGATGTCACCATCACCCACAACGAGATGAGCTTTGCCGGCAACATCGCCAGCGTCATCGGCAACGGGATCTCGCTCAACAACTTCTGCGGCTGCAGCGCCGGTGGCGGGAAGTTCTTCTTCCTCGAGAACTCGTCCATCACCGACAACTACGTCCATGACAATGCCGGGATCCCGGGCATCTGGGGTGACACCAACAACGCCGGCGTCGTCATCTCGGGCAACTACATCTCGCACAATGGCGACAGCGGCATCATGTACGAGGCCAGCTACAACGCGTTGATCGAGAACAACACCGTCATCGACAACGGCTGGGCCCGGGGAGCCCAGAACATCTCCCAGGGGGGTGGCAGTTTCCCCGAAGCCGGTGGTGTGTACGTGGCGGACTCCGGCGGTGACAGTCGGATCGCCGGTGGGAGCCAAGGCATCTCCACCCTCACCATCTCGGGCAACGCCTTCACCGACAACTGGGGTGGGGTCATCGTCTGGAACGATGCCAACCGGTTCTGCGGTCCGACCGGAGGTGGCGACGCCAACGTCTGCACCTTGGGGCCGAACGCTTCGGAGACCGCGTGTGTGAAGCCCGGCGACATCTTCACGCCCAACGCGAGCAACCCGGCCACGTACTCGCCCAGCTACTCCAGCGCGGCGGGGCTGTACTGGGACTGTCGCTACAACGCGAAGAACGTCCTCGTGAAGGACAACGTCTTCAGCTTGACCCCGGCCAATGTCCCGGGGTGTCAGGCGGGATCGCCCCACAACACGATGTACTCCGGAGAGTCGGGGTTCGCGAATGGCACCGACGGGGGCGAGTGCGGATTCGTGTCCACGGTGTCGGAGTTCGCATCGGGCTCGACCTGCTCGCCCACCTCGGGCAGCTGCACCGGGAACCCCTATGTCGGGACCGACATCGAGAACGCCGTGGCGTTCCACGAGAACAACGTCTTCTCCGACAACACCTACATCGGCCCCTGGAGCTTCCAGGCCCCGGAGGTGGGCGACGCCACGCTGAGCTTCGCCCAGTGGCAGGGCGCTCCGTTCCACCAGGACGCCGGCAGCACCCTGCGGGCCAGCTGAGGCCTCTACCGGGAGGGACCGGGTGGGTTCCGAGGGGTGTCCGACCCCCACGAGGAGCAGTGGTGCCATCGCTGTACGGGTTGTGGCGGTGGTATCCTGGGTGTTTGGTTTGTTGGGCGGGACCGAGAACTACGAGACTGCCCTTTTGCCCCCGAGGCGCGACTCCGACCGATCGATGTGACCACCGGGAATATGGCCAGCGAATTCTTGGGGGACCAGGCGTCGCGGTCGGGACAACGCCGTCGCCCGCTCATCATCGCCACGATGTTGCGGGCGGCAGGGGCGACCGGGGTCCAGACCCACGTTCGAGAGGTGACGTCGTACTTTGCCGCTCGGGGCAACGAGCCGCAGGTGGTGACGCCGATGTCGTGGGGTGGGCCACTCGCGGTGCCGGCCTTCGCCCCGAGGCTGGTCCTCGATCAGATCAGCGGCACCGCCGGGGTGGTCTGGTACCGCTTCTGGCATTTCCGTTTCCTGCGTCGCGCCCTTCGCAAGAAGCTTCCCGGTCTCGCCGAGGATGCGGTCATCTACGCCCAGTGCCCGTTGTCGGCCCGGGCCGCGCTGGAAACCCGCCGGCCCTCTCAGCAGGTCGTCGCGGCGGTGCACTTCGGGAGCTCCCAGGCCGACGAATGGGTGGACGCGGGAAAGATCCGTCGCGGCGGGCTCGTCTACCGCGCCATCCGGGAGACCGAGAAGCGTGTGCTCCCGAAGGTCGAACGCATCGTCTACGTTTCGTCGGCCTCGAAGCTCGAGCTCGAGCACTATGTCCCCGCCGTCGCGGCCGTGCCGGCCGCGGTGATCCCCAACTTCATCTCGTTGCACCGGGACAAGGAAAGCTCGTCCGACACCGAGCTGTCGGCCGACCTCGTAAATGTAGGTGGACTCCTCCGGATCAAGAACCACAAGTTCCTCCTCGAGGTTCTCGCCCACGCCAACCGGCTCGGACGGCGCTACACCCTCGACATCATCGGTGACGGGCCCATGGCGAGCTCCCTGGTGGACCTGGCGCGGTCGCTGGGCGTGGAGGACCAGGTGCGGTTCCTCGGCCGGCGCGACGACGTGCAACAACTCCTGCCGCGTCACCGTGTGTATGTGCATGCGTCGACCCGAGAGAGCCTCTGCATCGCCATCATCGAAGCCATGGGAGCTGGCCTACCCATCGTGGCGTCACCCACCAACGGGATCATGGAGCTGTTCAAGCCCGGTGTAGAAGGCTACGTCTGGGGCCTCGAAGACCCAGAGACCGCAACGCAGATCCTTATCGGGCTGTTGGAGGACAGTGCGCGATTGGCGTCGATGTCGAAAGCGGCGCGAGAGCGCTTCCACCGGGACTTCGACAGCACCGTGGTCGGACCTGTCATCGAGCGGTTCCTCATGACCGACTCCTCGGACGCCACAGGTGACCGGTCGACGACACCGAGCAAAGAGCACCGCGAGTGAGCCCCGAAGACCGATCAGCCGGGAACGCTCGGTGGTCGCGCGTCACCAAAGTGGGCGCCCGGCTCGGCATGAGCCCGGCGGCGGCCAGACGGGCGTCGGTGACGATGACCGACCAGTGCTTCGCCTCGGGCACCAACTTCATCGTGGGTGTCGTCGTGGCTCGTCTCGCCGGGCCCGCCGGGCTCGGGGCCTTCGCGCTGGCGTATGCCGCGTGGGTCCTGCTCAACAACCTCCATCGCGCACTGATCACCGACCCCATGGCCATCTCCCGGGACGTGCACCACGGGAAGGACACCGACACGCTCCGCCGGGGATTCGGAGCCGAGGTCTTCCTCGGGCTCCTCGCGACCGCGGTGTTCGTGCTCATCGGCGTCGTCCTGATCGTGTCGGGACAAAAGACCTTCGGAGACGGCATGTTGGCCGTGGCGCCGTGGCTGGTCTTCCTCGACCTGCAGGACTACTGGCGCTGGATCGGGTTCATGCAGGGCAAGCCGAGCAAGGCCCTCGTCAACGACATCGTGTTCGCCATCGCGCAGACCGGAGCCTTCGTCATCGTCTACGTAACCGGCGTGCGTTCGGTCTTCGCGGTGGTCTCGGCCTGGGGTGCCGGCGCGGTGGCCGGCGCGCTGTACGGCCTCTGGCAATTCTCGGTCCGCCCCGGCCTCCGGGGTGGCTACGCCCTGCTGCGCTCTCGCTGGCACCTGAGCAAGTGGCTGGCAGGAACGCAGGTCACCGCGTGGGGGGCGGGGCAGCTCTACCTGATCGTCGCGGGTGGGATCCTCGGGGCTGCGGCTCTCGGGGGGCTCAAGGCGGCCCAGGCTCTGGTGACCGGCCCATCGTCGATCGTGATCCACGCCGGGGGTAGCTTCGGGCTGCCCGAGGCGAGCCGCGCCCTGGCCGAAAAGGGATGGAACGCGCTGCGCCGAGTGTCGTGGTGGATCTCAGGCGCAGGGCTGCTCAGCGTGGGAGTCTTCGGCCTCGTCGTCATCATCGACGGCGCCCCACTCCTGCGGCTCTTCTACGGAGCTTCGTTCGTGCGGTACGAGCCCGCCGCCAGGCTGATGGCCGTGGCTTTCGTGATCAGTGCGTTCGGGCTCGGGCCCATCCTCACGTTGAAAGCCATGAAGCGGACGCATGCACTCTTCCACATCCAGGCGATCACCTTGGCGGTGTCGATTCCCGCCGTGGCGGTGCTGGCCGTCACCTACGGCGTGACCGGTGCCGCCGCGGCCGCCCTGTTCTCGAACGCGGCGGGACTCGCCGCCCTCCTGCTCTACGTGCGCGGTGCCCGGCGATCCCTCGGCCCGAACCTGTCTGTTCCCGTGATCGACACACCCGAGCTGGGCGAGGTCCCGGCCTCGTGACCGAAGAAGGCGCGGCGCCGCGCGCCCACTCGCAGGGCCCCGGTCGCGACGCTCCCGAGGCTCCTCGCCGTCCCGTGGTGATGCTCATCGCCTATTCGTGTGTCCCGGGAGAGGGATCGGAATCCGGAGTCGGGTGGACGTGGGCCAAAGCGGCTTCGGAATTCGCCGACGTCATCCTCCTCACCCACTCGAACCGCTTCCGGTCCGAGATCGAGACGACCGTCGCCACGCTCGGGCTCTCCATCACGCCCTGTTTCGTCGATCCCCCGTTGTGGCTCATCCCGTTGTTCAAGGGCAAGGTGCTCGGCACGCTGCAGTACTGCGTGTGGCAGGCCCTGGCCGGACGGGCCATCCGGCGCTACGAGCGCGACCACGTCGTCGACGCGGTTCACCATCTCACATGGGCGTCGGACTCACTGCCTTCGGCCTTGCTCGCCTCGCATGCACCGGTCCGGGTGTGGGGGCCCGTCGGCGGCGTCACGCGCACGGCGCGGGGCCTCTACCGGTACTTGACCCCGCGGGGAAAGCTCAACGAGATCGTCCGGGGCATCATGAACGGCATCATGCGCGCCACGTGGGGAACGTGGCTGGCACGGCACGCCACGCTCGTGGTGGCGCTCAACCAGGATGTCGAGGCGCGCTACCGCTCGGGACCGACGCCGGTAATCGTCGCATCCAACATGGCACTCGAGAGCGACGAGGTGCAGGCGGCACAGGCACCGGCGCCGTCAAACGCCAGCGATCATCGCGTTGCGCTCTTCGTGGGCCGCTTGGTCCCGCTCAAGGGGCTTGTCCTCGCGGTACAGAGCCTGCAACACGCCCCGAACTGGAAGCTCGTCGTCTTGGGAGACGGCCCGGAACGGTCGCGCGCCATGGAGTTGGCGACCCGAATCGGCGTCGAGGACCGCCTCTTGTTCCGAGGCGAGGTTCCCCGGGGCAAGGTGCTCGCCGCCTTCGCAACCGCCGACGCACTGCTGTTTCCGAGCTTCCACGACTCGGGCCCGTGGGCTGTCGGAGAGGCCACCTCGATGGGTTGCCCCGTCGTGTGCCTCGACACCGGCGGGCCCGCGCTCCAGGCGGGCCGCAACGCGCATGTCGTCACCATCGAGCCCGCGGCGACGTTGCCCCAACGCATCGGTGCACGCCTCGAGGGACTGTCGGGACGCGGGGTACCTGACGACACCTTGCGGGCGGACCGGATCCCCGGGGTGCTCAAGGCCTGGTACTCGAAGCCGGACGGATCTCGGCGCGCTGACGACACGAGCCGTGTGCCAGTGGTGGGTTCAGGTGAGCCCAACGATGACTAGGGCCGCAATCGGCAGCGTTCGCCTCGTTCCGGCTGGTTCGCCATAGCCCGGTATCCCCTGTGGAATACGCTCCCGACGCCTGGTTCGGGTCTCCCCGACACCTGTTACTCGGGCTCGACCATCCCTACGGTCGGGCGGTGCGACGACTCAGGTCGAGACCGTTGGCCGTGGTCTCGTCGCACCGGATGGTCGATCGCGAACCGGTACACCTCGAGGAGCTGCTCCAGGTTCGCGCCGGGATCAAACCGCGTGAGATAGGCGCGCCGGGCGGCCGCCCCGTACGCGGCGAACCGACCCGGATCCGCGTCGACGTCACCGAGCACATGTGCCAGTGCAGCCGCGTCCCCGGGCGTGAAGAGCACCCCGGTGCCTTCGCCGATGAGCTCGGGGAACGAGCCGTGGGCGGCAGCGACCGGCGCCACACCCGCCGCCATGGCCTCGACGGCTACGAGGCCGAAGGTCTCCTCCCACTGTGAGGGGAGGATCACGGCGCGCGCCCGGCTCAGCAGGGCGGCGCACCCGGCGACGTCGAGGGTTCCGACGACATCGACCTCGTCGCGCCCGGCCGACCAGGCCTTCACCGTGTCGGCGAGCGGACCGTGGCCGGCGATCACGAGGCGAAGCCCACCGGACGGAGCGCCGGCCGCGAAGCGCTGCCAGGCCTTCATCAACAGCGGGATTCCCTTGGCCTCGTCCAAACGGCCGAGGTAGGCGACCAGGTGCTCACGCTCCGGTGCGGGCACCGGTGCAGCGATCGCCGGCACCAGGTTGGCCTTGACGAAGGTGCGGGCCTGCGGGAGATCGAGCGATGCGCAGATGCGGCGCTGGGACTCGGATATGAAGACATACGCCGACACGAGGCTCTGCCAGGCCCGACGATTGACGGCCAACCCGACGGCGACGGGGATCGTCGCGGCGAATGACCCCCGGTAGCACCGGTGCGCCAGCGCGGGCAGCGCCACCGATCGACCCACGCAGTCATGGCACACGTTCCCGTCGCGATACAGGTCACCCGACGCGCACAACAGCTTGTAGTTGTGGATCGTGACGACGGCGGGCACACCCTCGTCCCGACAGGCATGCAGCACCGAAGGGCTCATGACGGGGAACGTGTTGTGGATGTGCACGACATCGGGACGGGTGTGGCGGATGGACTCCGACAATGTCCTTCGGACCTCACCGTTGTGAACCACCCGGGCCGGAAGCAGTGCGCGCTTGGAGACTGACCAGTGCTCGATGTCGTCGCTCAGCCGTTCGAAGTGGTCCACCGTGTGGCCGGCGACCTCGAGGGCTTGTGTCTCCTGGTCGACCACCCGGTTCTCACCACTCGGCGCGGCAGAGCGGTACCGGTTGTGGACGACGAGAACCCTCACGAGGAGAGGGCGGGCCTGCTCGTCCGGCGCATCGCCGGAAGCATCAGCAGTGACGAGGCCAAGGACAAATCGAGGATGTACGTCGACGCGTCACCCAAGCCGGTCTCGGTGTACGACGCGATGATGCAGTAGACGACGAGGAAGACCGCCACAGCTCGCGCCGGACCGCGGCGCCGCAACGCGGCGGTCACGAGCAGTGCCAAGAGGAACAAGCCGATCAGGACGTCACCGACCAAGCCCTGATCCTGGTAGGCGGCGAGCCAGCTGCTGTCGATGGAGACCCCTTGGAAGGACTTGTTGGAGAGCCCGAGGCCGAACAGCTCCTGGGCCTTGCCCCGGGGTGCGTTCATCAACTTGTCCCATACCACCGTCCGTCCGGTCAGGTCGGTGAACGAGTTCTTCGTCTCGCCCCGCAAGAACCAGTGCGACGCCACCGGGAAGAACAAGCCGCCGCCCACGGCCACCACGATGAGGGCGATGGCGAAGACCTTGCGCACCCGGCGTCGCACCAGGAAAAGAGTCGCACCCCCGATGACGACGGCGGCGACCAGCGCGACAACCGCTGTTCTCGTGTGGGTCAACAGAAGAACGAGGACCCCGAAGCTCACAAGTACGATAGCGGCGTTTCGGCGCAAGACACCGGACATCCACAAGATGATGCCGATGCCGGCCGCGACCGCGGCGTAGTGGGCCAGCTGGGTGGTGGGGATCGGCCAGACGACACCCGAGAGCCGCCCCGACTGGAAAGCCTTGCCCGGCGCGATGACCATCCCTGCCAGCGTGATCACGACCACCCCGACCAGGCAGCGCAGATGACACCGGAGCATGAGCATGTCGCGGCGTCCGAACCAGGGCGTGAGCAACCACAGCGTGCCGAGGAAACCCATCAGCCTCATGCCGCGGTACGCGGTGCCGAGATGAAGGGTCTTCACACTGACGACGAACGACATCACCCCCAGCAACGTCGCCAGGATCAGAAAGGCGTTGGGCCGGATCGCACCGCGTCGATTCAGCGACAGGGCGAGGATGAACGCAAGCACCAACGCCCCCTGGGTGATGGCCTGCCCTGCGAGCGTCGGGATCGTGATCAGCAAGGGCGACTTGCCGTACGACAAGACATTGAGGAACAGAAGCGCCCAGATCCATAAGACCCGCCGCTGAGCCTTCGCGTCTACCTCCCTGCTCCCGACACCCACGTGCGGTGAGAGCTCCAACGTGCTCACGGCTGATGCGACGTTTTCACCGGCTCGCGGGGGACGCTGCGCAGACGCTCAGCCATGGGCGACGTCCAGCTGCGGCGTCCCAAGCTGTAGTCGTTGCGGTCGGCACCGATGAGGACCACCGAGTCGAGCCGCACACCGGCTGCTTGCAGCAGCTCCGCATTGGCCCGGACCTTTTCGCGGTCGGGGCGGCCTGCGGTCACGACGGCCACTGCTTCTTGGGCCCAGGGGAGCAGGTGCTCAGCACCGAGAAGGGGCGACAAGGTGGCCAGGACGAGCACGCACTTCCCGACAGGCGCAGGAGCTTCGACCCACCCGTTCGCACTGGGACCGTAAACCTTCACCTCGTTGCCGTCAGGGCTATCGGTCTCGCCATTGCCGCTTTGTGCGACGGCGCCATTGGCGGCCGCGGTCCCATTGGCGGCCGCGGTCCCGTTTGTCGAGGCCGAGTCGTGGCTCTCGGTACTTGCCGCTGTGCCGGGCGGTGCCAAGCCGAACAGTTTCGAAAGGACACCGTCGTCGGTGAAGTCCATCACGAGGACCTCTCGGCCGTCGCGGATGAGCTCCTTGGCACAACACGCCACGGCGAGCGCGGTTGCTTCGTCGCTGTCGATCGAAACGACGGCCAAGCTCGACTGGCCTCCAGCTGTCTTGGCCCGCAGGTGCTGGGCCAGGCGCACGGTGTCGGGCTGCGGCTGTTCCATCTGGTGACGGAGTCGCAGCGCCGCGTGCCAACGCGGGCGATGGAACGGGCCGAGATTCAGCTCCACCGGTGCGTTCAGGTTCCAGGCGACCTCCTCGCGCCTCCGGACGCGATCGGAGACCGCCGCCGCCAGCACGGCGGCGCCCATACCCACCACGGCGCCGACGAGGAGACCCACGAGGACGTCGGTGACGATTCTCTTCAGATGCGAGTGATGACTCGAGACCGCGGGAGCCAAGACGCTGCTCGATCCGATCTCTGTTTCGACGTTGAGATTGTCGGATTGAACCGTCTGCTGGATCTGCGCCTCTTGGTTGATGTCCTGGGTCTGCTCGGACTGAAGGGCCGTGATCGTGCCCGCCACCGATGAACCGGCTGTGTTCGGGCCCGATGGCAGGCCACGGATGAGTGAGCCGAGCTGCGTGACTTCCGCCGCAAGGCCGTTCTGCTGGGCATCGAGGGCCGAGACCGCGACCTGATTCTGACGCCGGTATTCCTGGGCCCTGAAGCTGAGGAAGGCAGCCGCCACCGCGTTGGCCCGAGCCGTAGCCTCGGACGCGGTCGGGGCCGTAACCGTGATCGTCATCACCTGGTTGCTCGGGGTGATCCCGCTGTACTGGCCCAGCAGGCTCTCGGCCGACTCGTGCAGGTGCAGCCTGCTCACGACTCGCTGCGCCACCCCCTGGGTCTGCAGCAGTGCCAGGTCCGTGGCCATGGCGTCTGCCACATCGACGGCCCCACTGTGCCCCAAGATGAGTTGTGTCGTGGCCGAATAACTGGTCGGCAGGAAGTACGACGCGAGAAGACCCGCCACGAGTCCGATCGCCATGGTCGTCAACCACAATCGCCTACCCCGACGCACCGCCGCGTACAGCACCCGCAAGCTAATGAACTGGCCCAGGGGCTCTTCCGCGGTCTGCTCATCGGCGTCGGTCACCAACGCAGTGGCGTCGGGCGTTGGGTAGGTGGGCTCGGCGCTCATGGCGCGACCCGCTTGACCGTGGCCTTGGCATGTCCATTCGTCGAAGGAGCCACGTCGATGAACTGGGCCGGGAAGCGGCCGGTGGTCGGATCACCCGGGTCGGCGTTCACGATCACGATCCCGGAGATGGGCTGGGCACTGTCAGCTGCCGCCGCCGAGACCCGCGCCAATTCGTCGGCCGTCGCACACCCGGGCGAGATCGCCAGCCAAGTGGTGCTCGACAGGCGGGTTCCTGGCCACAGGGGATCGCGCTGGTCGAGCACAACCGCGTTCAGGACGAGGCCCATCGGGGGCGGTTCGGACGCTTGGCCAGCGGCGCGGACCTGAAGGCCGGCGCGGCTGGGCCCTGACCCCGACGACAACACGGCCGCGGCGCGACGCAAGGCCAAGGCGCACTCGTGCTCGGTGTCGTCCACGAACGTGGTGGGGATCCCGAGCGCCACGGCATTCGCCGCCAGGTACGGGCCCAGCGCCAAGGCGGCGGGGTCGCCGGCCAAGGCGATGACCGTGACGTTGGACACAATCGGGCCGTCACCTCGCCGGCGCAACAACTTGCGCGTTGTCCAGGTGTCCTCGACGCTCGGCTCCCACCGGACGAA
>Ga0116219_10004423_pt1 | contig 10594 bp, 10 predicted proteins | sample Sb_taG_4_FD_91019 | JGI IMG/M metagenome (GOLD analysis project Ga0116219, IMG submission 91019) | Peat soil microbial communities from Weissenstadt, Germany - Sb_50d_6_BS metaG | ecosystem: Environmental > Terrestrial > Soil > Wetlands > Peat | place: Germany: Weissenstadt | collected 2010-09-21
AGGAAGTTCCTCGCCTTCTCTCAGCCAATTCTCAGGTTGCGTCCAACATGATGGTCGGCATGACGAAAATGAACCTCGGCGTGGTCGCGCTGGCGAGCATCGCCCTGCTCGTTGCCGGCTGCGGTAGCTCTTCCTCGAGCTCCGGTGTTGCGCACCTCTCGACCAGCACATCCGGCGACTCGCCCGTGAGCGGCGGCGGCTCATCCTCCCCGGACAGCAGCGCAAGCACCCAGCAGAAGATGGTCGCCTACGCCCAGTGCATGCGCACCCACGGGGTGCCTGAATTTCCGGAACCGACCGAAGGCAAGCTGCTCTTCCGCAGCAGCGACAAGAACGGCCATGTGACCGGCCTCAACCCTGAATCGTCGCAATTCCAGGCGGCGCAGAAGGTCTGCGGAAAGCTGGCGCCAAACGGAGGAAAACCTCCGAGCGCAGCAGAACAGACCAAGATGCAGGAAAAAGCTCTGCAGTTCTCCAAGTGCATGCGCAGCCACGGAGTCCCCAACTTCCCTGATCCGGAATTCCGCCACAGCGGCGGCGGCGGTCTTGGGATACGAATCGGGCGCAAGGGCTCCGGGATCGAACCCAACTCGCCGCAGTTCCAGGCCGCGCAGAAGGCGTGCCAATCCATCCTGCCCGGGCCGAAGCAAGCAGGGCCGGGGGGCGGCGGACCCTCCAACAGCTCCAGCGGCGGGCCTGGCGGTCCCGGCGGGGGTAACGCGGTGGCGATCCCGTGAGCGCCCTGGACAGCGCCGCACGCCCATCACAAGGCTCTTGAGCCTTGGGTCGTTCGTGGGGCCGGCGATACCTTCCCGAAACCGTCGATGTCGTACAAGCATCATCGATGAGCGATCCCGTGTCCGGTGAAGCCGCATCAGGGGTCGACCCGCCGACAGGGCGCGCTCGCCGGAGGGTGCTCGCGCTCGTGGGGCTGGCGCTCGTCGTGGCCGTCGTGGTGGTGATCGCCACGGACCCGTTTGGCGGCCCGGCGAAATCCACCGGCGGTGTCGCTGACAACGCAAGCGCCATCTCGCTGACGACGGTGAAACGGCAGTCGCTCTCTCAGCAGACACAGGTGAGCGGGACGCTCGGCTACGCTGGCTCCTCGAGCATCCGCGTGCCATCCGGGACCGCGCCCTCCGCCGTCCAGCAGGCCAGCCAGCAGGTCACGAGCGCCGAGGCGATGCTGGCGACGGCCAGGGCGACGCTGGCCTCCGATGCGCAGGCGCTCGCGAGCCACCAGGCAACGCTGACGGCGGCGCGCGCCAAGGAGGAGGTCGATTGCACGGGCGAGGGCGCCGCGGAAGCCGCCTCCGCCAACTCCTCGCCTGCAAGCGAAAACGGCGACGGCGGCGGGGGCTCGTGCTCGAGCGATGTGCAGGCGGTCGCGACCGCCGAGCAGGGCTCCACAGGCGCTGCGATAAAGGTCAAAGGCGACCGCTCCCAGGTCTCCTCAGCCGAAAAACAGCTCGCGAGCGCGCAGTCAAATTTGTCCACGGCGCAGTCGGCGGCCGCGCTCTACGGCCAGGGCTCCACGTTCACCAAGCTGCCCTCGGTGGGCCAGGTCCTCACGCGCGGGCAGAGCCTGTATGAGATCTCAGGGCAGCCGGTGCTGCTGCTGTACGGCTCGGTGCTGCCGGCGCGGGCGTTCATCGCGGGGATGTCGGCGGGATCGGATGTGGGCGAGCTGAACGCGAACCTGCAGGCGCTCGGCTACGGGCAGGGGCTCGCCGGCGACGAATTCACCGCCGCCACCGCGGCCGCCATTCGCGCGCTGCAATCCGCGCACGGCGCCGCGGTCACCGGCGAGCTGCTGCTGGGGTCGGTCGTGTTCCACTCCGGGCCGGTGCGCGTGACGAGCGTGACCCCCACGGTCGGCCAGGCGGTCATGCCCGGGCCGGTGCTGGCCATCACAGCGACCGCCCGGCAGGTCAAGGTCGCGCTCGATGCCTCCGAGCAGGGGAGCGTCAAGGTCGGCGATCAGGTCACGATCACGCTGCCGGACAGCCAGAGCACGCCGGGGAGGATCACCTACGTCTCCAGTGTCGCGACCTCGCCGTCCTCGGGAGGCAAAGGCGGCGAAGAAGAAAGCGCTCCCACCGTCGAAGTCGACGCCACACCGACGGATCCGGCGGCGACGGGCCACCTCGACCAAGCGCCCGTGAACGTCGAGATCACCACGGAACGCGTCGAAAACGTGCTAGCGGTGCCCGTCGACGCGCTGCTCGCGCTCGCCGGCGGCGGCGACGCGGTGGAGATCGCCGAAGGGGGCGTGCACCGTCTCGTGGTCGTCACCGTCGGCCTGTTCGACGACGCCGAAGGCGTCGTCGAGGTGAGCGGCCAGGGGCTGTCCGCCGGCCAGCGCGTGGTGGTGCCGGCGACATCATGAGCGAGCAGCCAACAGGCGTGGCGTATGCGGACGGCGGCGAGAAGACGGCGCCTGTGGTGTTGGAGCTGCGCGGGGTGAGCAAGGTCTATGGTGCAGAGCCGCCGGTGTATGCGCTGCGGGAGGTGAGCTTTGCGGTGCGCGAGGGTGAGCTCGTGGCGATTGTGGGCCCCTCGGGTTCGGGTAAGACGACGCTGCTGCACGTGATGGGCACGCTCGAGCGCCCCAGCGCGGGCATGGTGTCGATCACGGGCCTGGACGCGGCGGGGCTATCCGACCGCGAGCTCGCCACGCTGCGCGCCACCCGCATCGGCTTCGTCTTCCAGCAGTTCTTCCTGGCTGAGCACTCCACTGCCCTCGAGAACGTCGCCGAAGGACTGCTCTACGCCGGAGTCACCGTCTCCGAGCGCAGACAGCGAGCGGCGGAGACGCTCGCCCGGGTGGGGCTCGCCGATCGTGCTCGGTTCCGTCCGAGCAAGCTCTCCGGCGGCGAGCGCCAGCGCGTCGCGATCGCACGTGCGCTGGTCGGCCGTCCCGCGATCGTGCTCGCCGATGAGCCCACGGGGAACCTCGACAGCGCGTCCGGTGAAGCGATCCTCGTGCTGCTGGAAGAGCTGAATGCCGACGGCGCGACGATCCTCGTGATCACGCACGACCACGGCCTTGCCGGCCGCCTGCCACGACGGGTGCAGATGCTCGACGGGCGCATCGTGGACGACACGCTCGGGGGCGGCTTGGGACCGGCCGAAGCAGGAGAAGAGCACCGATGACTGGGATTGCGTGGCTTGGGCGCGGTGGTCGCCGGGTGCTGCTCGGGCTGATGCTGACCGCTGGCTTGGGCGCCTTTAGCGGCATGTTGGATGGCCCGCTTGCGGCCTCGGGGGCCACCGGGGGCTCGCCCAGCGAAGCTGGGGCATCGTCGAATTGCCCGTCGTCCGATCCGCCGAACCAGATGACGCTCGTCGCGGGCACACCGCAGACGGCGATACTCGGGAGCGCCTTTGCGAGCGACTTGCAGGTGGCGCTCACGAACAGCGATGGCTGCCCCGTCACGAGCGCCGCCGCGGGGATCCCCGTCACGTTCAGCGCACCCGCCAGTGGCGCGAGCGGGGTGTTCTCCACCAGCGGGTCTAACACCGTCATCGTCGGCGCCGACGCCTCGGGCACGGTCGCCGCGCCGCCGTTCACCGCCAACACCGCCGCGGGCAGCTACACCGTCACCGCCAGCTCGCAGTACGGCTCGGTCTCGTTCTCTTTGACGAACACCGCCGCGGGCATAGCGACGAGGATCGTCGCTATCCCGCTGAAGAGCAGATCGGCGAGCGTCACGGGCCGCTACCCGGAGCCGCTGCAGGTCACGGTGCTGGACTCAGACGGCAACCCGGTCGCGGGCACTACGGTCTCGTTCACGCTCGGCTCCGGCGCCGGCGCCTCCGGCACGTGCGGCACGAGCAGCTCCTCGAGCGCCGGCGCGACCTTCACGGGCGGCGGCACCCAGGCGACCGCGACGACCGGCGCGAACGGCGTGGCGAGCTCGCCGCTCCTCACCGCGAACAACACGGCCGGGTCGTTCACCGCGACGGCCGCCGTCTCGGGCAAAGAACCCACAGGAGGATCCGGTAAGGAAAACTCTGGGGCATCTCCTAGCGACGCGGCGACACCGGTGAGCTTCTCCCTTGCAAACCTCGCCGGGCAGCCCGCCAAGCTAGCCACAGGGGTCGGCTCGACGCAGTCCACCCCGGCGGGAACCCCCTTCGCGATCCGGCTCGCCGTGACCGTCACCGACGCGCAGAAGAACCCCGTCCCGGGTGCGCTCATCACGTTCTCAGCGCCGCTCGCCGGCGCGAGCGGACGCTTCGCTGGCCGATCTTCGATCGGTCATGCTCGCGGCCCCCACCACCATCGCTCGCGTGCCGCCCACACCCGTACGGTCAAGGTCAAGACCAACGCCTGCGGGATCGCCGTCGCGCCCGCCTTCACCGCCAACGACACACAGGGCGGCTACATCGTCAAGGCGACCGTCAAGCACGCCAAACCGGCAGCGTTCGCGCTCGTAAACGAAGCACCCGGACAGTCGTCGTGACCGCGGCCGGGAACCTCGCCCCCAATCCTGTAAACCTCGCTCCCAGGAAATTGCACCCCTCCGATCTCGCGCGCGTCGCGAGCGTCGGGCTTCGCACCAGGCGCATGCGTGCCGGGCTCTCCGCGCTCGGGATCGCGATCGGCGTCGCCGCGATCGTGGCGGTGCTCGGCCTGTCCTCCTCGAGCCAAGCCGGGCTGCTCGAAGAGATCGAACGCCTCGGGACGAACCTGCTGACCGTCACCAACGGCCAGAGCTTCGCCGGCAAGACAGCCGAGCTGCCGCTCGTCGCGCCCGCGATGATCGCCCGCATCGACCCCGTCGAAAGCGTCGCCGAGACGGGGAAGGTCAAAGGCAGCGTCTACCGCTCTCCACTGATCCCCACCGTCGAAACCAACGCCCTCGAAATCCACGCGGCGAGCCTCGGCCTGCTGCACACGCTGGGCATCGAAGTCGTGCGGGGCCGCTACCTGAACGCGGCCACCGCCCAAGAGCCGGTTGCGGTGCTCGGCTCCGCGGCCGCGCAACGACTCGGGATCGACCACATATACCCGGGCGAGCGGATCTGGGTCGCAAACCAGTGGCTCTACCTCGTCGGAATCCTCGGACCATCGGTGCTCACGCCCGAAATCGAAAGCTCGGTGCTCGTCGGCTTCAAGGCCGCGGAACGCTACCTGCAGTTCAACGGGCACCCCAACACGGTCTACCTGCGCGCCCAGAACAGCCAGGTCGCGGCCGTCCAGTCGGTGCTCGCCGCGACCGCGAACCCAGAAGCGCCCAACGAAGTCAACGTCAGCCAGCCCTCCGCCACGCTCACAGCCCGCGCCGACGCCCAAGGCGCGTTCAACGGCCTGTTCCTCGGGCTCGGCGCGGTGGCGCTGCTGGTAGGCGCCGTCGGGGTCGCGAACATCATGGTCATCTCCGTGCTGGAACGCCGCTCGGAGATCGGGCTCAGGCGCGCGCTGGGCGCGACCAAGGGGCAGATCCGCACCCAGTTCCTCTCCGAGGCGATCCTGCTCGCGCTCGGCGGCGGCGTGGCGGGCGTTGCGACCGGGGTGCTCGCGACCGCGATCTACGCTCAGACGAAGGGCTGGACCGTGGTCATCCCCACCCTCGCCTGGGCGGGCGGGTTCGGCGCGGCGCTCCTGATCGGCGCGGTCGCCGGCCTCGTCCCCGCGCTGCGCGCCGCGCGCCTCTCACCCACCGAAGCGCTACGGACCGTGTGAACGCCTTACCGCGAAGCCCTACCCACAACCAGCTCCGACGCAACACACCCACCGCCTCGAGGAGATCGACTTATGCCAAGCGCCAGGAAACCCGCCGTACTCACCGCCGCAACCCTCCTGAGCGTCGCGCTGGCCCTCGCCGGCTGCGGTGGGGGCTCGTCGAGCCCCGCCGTCGCGCACCTCTCCTCCAAAAAAGGGGCCTCATCGACGAGCTCTGGAAGCGGCAGCTCCTCGCCCGAAAGCCCCGCGAGCCTCCAGCAGGCGATGATCGCCTTCGCCAAGTGCATGCGCTCCCACGGCGTGCCCAACTTCCCAGACCCGAACGCCAGCGGTGGTTTCCCCGTGCGTGCTGGATTTGATCCTCGATCGCCCGCGGTCAGTGCGGCGCAGGCGAAGTGTCGACAGTTCATGCCCCCTGGCCCCGGCTCGGGGCCCCCACCCTCCCCGCAGACGCTGGCGAGGTTTCTGAAAATCGCGCGATGCATGCGCCAGCACGGCGTCTCCGACTTCCCAGACCCTCGGACCACCGCCCCGCCCAACCCCTTCGGCTCCGGCATCAGCGAGATCAGCGACATCGAAGGGGTGATCCTCCTGTTCGGAAGCACGATCGACCAGCAGTCGCCGGTATTCACACGGGCGGCAGCCGCGTGCGCGTTCCCGCTGCACAACCACTGATGGAAACTCCTGAGCTGCTTCCTACCGCGTGTCCAACGCGCGCTCGCGCTGGTAGCGGAGCCACATCCGTCGAGCAGTCGCGAGCGCGGCAAGTAGCAGCGCCAACGGCACGAGTATCGCGGCGGCGATCAGCAGGATGACGAGCGTCACAACGAGCACTCGGACCGCGTCGTGGAGCCCTCGGTGGAGGGTCAGCCCTTCGCTTGCTGTGTGCGCATCGCCGGTGACGGTCACTTCGACTTCGGCGGTGCTCGCATGTTGTGAGACCGTTTGCAGCGCCGAGCGTGCCTGGGCGATCGCGCCGCGGTTCTGTGAAATTCGTTCGCGCAGGCTGTCGATCTGACCTTCGCTGGTTGCTCTCGAGAGCGCACGGAGCAGCGCCTGCCGTTCGGCGGTTACGTCGCTGAGTCGCTGACGAGCCGCGTCGTATGTGTTAGTGATGTCCTGCAGCGACTGACTCTCGGCACGAACCGGAGCCAGCTGTCCGAGCGATGCCAGAGCGCCACTGAGCTTTGCGCTCGGGAGGCTCAGATCGAGGTTGGCTTCGCTCGTGCCTGGCTGCTGCACCTGTACGTGAGAGCTCTGCACGAAGCCGCCATCGCTCACCGCCAGCCGAGACACGCGGTCGGCGGTTTCCTGTACGGCGCTGGGAGTCGCGGCCAGGGTGATGGAAGCCGCCAGCTGCTGCACGCGTCCGGGCGCGGCAGCCGGGCCACCAGAAGCCGGCGCGTTCGAGGCCGCCCCGGCAGATGCCGAAGCACTGCCTTCCGCTGTGGCGTTTTTAGCCGCGCGGGCCACACCCATCTCGGTTCTGGGCGGTTCGGGACCAGCTCGGCCGGCGTTGCTGACCGCCGGAGCAGGAACAGCTTCCCTGGGTGGACCGCTCGGCGAGGAATCGGCGATTGCGATGGCCACCGCGAGCGCGGTCAGCCCCGCGGCGATCGCCGCTGCGGGGCGGCCGGGTGAACGCAGCCAACCCACTCGGCGATGTGGCTGCTTGGGGGTAGAACGCGCCTCGCGCTCGGCGATCCGCTCCCCAAGCTGGCGCTCGAACTCAGGATCCATCGGCGGCGCAAGCGCCCGAACATCGTGGCGCAGCTCGCGCCACGAGTCAGCGATCGCGCCCTCGCCGTCTCCAGTCAGTGCCGCCTCGAGCTCCGCCAGCCAGACATCGTCGGGGCTCGAGGAGCCACCGCCTGGAAAGGGAATGACCTTCACGCGATCTCCTCCTGTCGTTCCGCCTGCAGGCACCCCTCGCGCAAGCGCGTGAGCGCCCGGTGCAAACGGGTGCCGGCGTTGGACTCGCTGATTCCAAGCGCGCGCGCAAGCTCACTATTGGAGAGCTGGCCGTGGAACTTGAGCAGCACCACCTCCCGCTCGCGCAGCGGCAACGCCGCAAGCGCAGCGCGCACGGTCGCACGACGCTCGACGTGCTCGAGCGCCTCCAGGCAATCACGATCAGCGGCGAGCTCATCCTCCAGCTCGTACCGGGGCTGGCGTCGCCGTCGGCGCAGTTCATCCAGCGCGGCGTTGCGCGCGATCGCAAACAGCCAGGCCCGAGGGGTGCCACGACGGTGGTCCAAACGCGAGCGCGAGCGGTAGAGGCGCTCGAACGCAAGCGCCGTCACATCCTCCGCCGCCGAGCGGTCGCCAAGGAGCGAGATGGCATATCCGTGCACGTCGGCCCCGCACTCCCGGAAGAGCGCGGCGAAGGCCTCCGCACTGAGCGCGCCGGGTGCCGCTGCAGCCGCGACAGCTCGCGGAGCGTGCTCATCGGAGGAGGGCCCGGGCCTGCTCATCACCCTAACTACGTTCAGGGTCGCAGATCCGTCACATATCGTCGCGCCCGCGTGGCCGCCGGGGCGGAGCTGCTCGCCGGCACCAACCAGCCGTAACGCACCAGCGAGCCCGGTCGAGCCCGGAGATGAGCGGGGCTAACGCGCGGGACTGACCGCGTACCAGTCCAGCTCGAGCTCGGGAGCCCGTTCGCAGACTTCGCCGACGATCTCGAGCACGGCCCGGCGGCCGATGTCCGTGCGTTCGTCGTGCGTCATCGCGATCGGATCATCGCGATCGAGGTTTGCTCTGATCTCGGCACCGACGTGCACGAAGGACACGTCTTCTTGCCTGTTGCCCATCCGCTCAGTCAGCAGATCCAAGGCGTGCTCGGGAGGTGACGCGGTGGCGTGTTGAGTGATCCTGAACTTCATCGGAGAAAGCGTAGCGCGGCAATTTCGGATGCGCAAGGGATTGCTCTGGGATCTCGATGCCGAGCCAGCGAGGCGAGCGAAAGCACCCAAACGCCGACCGGGTGAAGCGGGGCTCTGCAGTGAGTGGCCGTCCTCGTCGCCCGTGAGCTCAGAACCAGTCGCGACACGCTACCGGTCCCAGGACGCGAGCTCGCGCTGCAGCGTGAGCGCCGCCCAATACGCGCGCTGCGCGTGATTCTCATGCGCGAGCGGAGCGCCGAACAGCGCCATGATCCCATCGCCGGTGAACTTATCGACAGTGCCCTCGAAGCGATGAACACCATCGCAGAGGATCGTGAAGAAGCGATCCATGATCGACCGCCAAAGCTCCGGGTCGGTCCGCTCAGCGAGATCCATCGAGCCCATCACATCAGCGAACAGCACCGTGACCTGCTTGCGCTCCCCATCTAGATCGGCCCTCGTGCCACGAATCTTCTCCGCCAAGTGCTCCGGGGTATAGGTACGCGCGGATCACGCTCGGTCGCCAAACCGGACGCCGCGTGCGTCCCCTCCCCGACCCGGCCGCCGAACCCGCGCCGCTCAGCGCATGCCCACAGGCATCGGATAACTCGCGGAGGCTTTTGATGTCTGCGCCCACAAGCGCCCGCGATAGGAGTAGAGTCGAACATGAGCTGGTCCTGCGGCCAGAATCCTCAGCCCAGAACACGAATGCCACCGACGGCGCGAGATGCGCCACGAGGCGAGAGGCCGGGGCTACTGGTTTTGACTGCGGGGCCAGTGCCGTATCTCTACGGGCGTCACCCCACCAGCCGTGCGCTACCTGACCTATGCCGACGGGACGATCCGTCGTCCGTACCGGTGCCGGTCGTGGGCGATCAGGCGCTTGTGCCGGGCGCGGGGTGCGCCGGAGGCGAGCCTGCTGATTGGCGTCGCGGCCGTCGCTTTCGCGCAATCTGGCTGGTCGGCTGAGCCGCCGCGACCGCCCTACCCGCCCGTAGGCGCGACGTTCTCGAAGCTCGCGTTGAGCGCGCCCGCCCGCAGCCAGCTCTCAGCGGTGCCCGCTCGCGGCGCGTCGCTTGGCTCCGTTGCGAGCTGGCGGGCTGGGCGTCTCCGTGCGCCCCTCACGCTTCGCCGCCGTCACGAGCTCGCGCATGGACTGCTCAATTCCATGACACAGCACATCGATGTCCTTGGCTCTGTCGTAGTCACCGGTGACGCCGAACCTCAGCCCGCCGTCGTAGGAGAAGATGGCCACTCCGATCCGGACGTGCCCCCCGAGCGGAACGTAGGGGAAGCACTCGAGCATCCGGCATCCAGCCGCGTACAGCGGGCGCTGAGGGCCGGGAACGTTGGTCGTCACTGTGTTGACGCTGCGCTGCGGCATGCGGGTGGCGGCTCGTAGCCCGAGCGCGAGCAGCATCGCTGGCGCAAACCCACTGAGACCCACCAGGACGTCGCCCGCGACAGCTTCGCCCGAGTGCTTGAGGTGCTCCATCTGCGCCCGCATCGCCGCGAGCCGCGCCACAGGATCCTCGATCCCCGCCGGCAGGTTGGCGAAGATCGCAGAGACGCGGTTGTTGTACTCGCCCTGCTCCCCGTCCGAGCGCACGGACACCGGTACAAGCGTTCGCACGCCGCGCTGCGTGGACTCTCCGCGCCCGGCTAGCAGCGCGCGAAAACCACCCGCGATGACGGTCAGAACGACGTCATTGACGGTGCCGCCGAACGCATCGCGGACGCGCTTGACGTCCGAGAGCTGTGACCGCGCCCACGCCCAGCGGCGATGGGGGCCGATCGGTCCGTTCAGCGACGAGCGCGGTGGTGGCGGGACCACACCAGTCATCGCCCACAGCCCGCGAGCAGTCGCGGCGGCGGTCCTGGCCGCACGGCCCGGCGAGCGCACCGCGAACCGCACCGAGCGCAGCTGCTCATACGGACTGACCGCGCGCCCGGCAAGCGCGTGGATCGCCAGCTCCGCCCCGGACGGCTGGCGCTCCGGATGCCAATCCTCGGGTGC
>Ga0116219_10004424_pt1 | contig 10594 bp, 12 predicted proteins | sample Sb_taG_4_FD_91019 | JGI IMG/M metagenome (GOLD analysis project Ga0116219, IMG submission 91019) | Peat soil microbial communities from Weissenstadt, Germany - Sb_50d_6_BS metaG | ecosystem: Environmental > Terrestrial > Soil > Wetlands > Peat | place: Germany: Weissenstadt | collected 2010-09-21
AGAGCAGGATGCCGCGGGGAGAGCCGAGCATGATCTTCTCGAGCGAGTCCGTGAAATCGGACATCTGCACATTCTCATGTCCGCGCCGGGCCGCCAGGAGCGCGGCCTCGTTGGCGAGGTTCGCGAGATCGGCGCCCACCATCCCGGGCGTCGAGGACGCGAGTGCGTCGAGGTCCACCTCGTCGGCGAGGGGGATCGAACGCGTGTGCACCTCGAGGATCTGCCTGCGCCCCTTGCGGTCCGGCGCCTGCACGGTCACGCGCCTGTCGAAGCGGCCGGGCCGCAGGAGCGCGGGGTCAAGGACGTCGGGACGATTGGTCGCGGCAAGCACGACCACCGCCTCGGCCGGCTCGAAACCGTCGAGCTCGGTGAGGATCTGATCGAGCGTCTGCTCGCGCTCGTCGTTGGCGCCCGTCACCGACACCGAGCCCTGGCGCGAGCGCCCGATCGCGTCGAGCTCGTCGATGAAGACGATCGCCGGCGCCGCCTCCTTGGCCTTGGCTAAGAGATCGCGCACGCGCGAGGCGCCGACGCCCACGATCGCCTCGATGAACTCCGAGGCGGAGATCGAGAAGAAGGCCGCGTGCGCCTCACCGGCCACGGCTCTGGCCAGCAGCGTCTTGCCGGTGCCCGGCGCGCCGGACAGCAGCACCCCATGCGGCATGCGCCCGCCCAGGCGTCCATAGCGCTCCGGGGTCTTCAGGAAGTCGACGATCTCCGTGAGCTCTATCTTGGCCTCGTCGATCCCGGCGACGTCGTCGAAGGTCACGCGGATCTTTTCCGGGTCCACGCGCCTGGCCTGCGAGCGCCCGAAGTTACCGAGCGCCCCCATCCCCCCGCCCATCCTGGCGGCGCGACGGGCGATCAGCACGAACAGTCCGACGATCAGAATCGTCGGGCCGAAGCCGAGCAACAGCTCGGCGAGCAGGGACTGACTCGTTGTCGTCGATTTGGCATTGATTTCGACGTGCTTTTCCTTCAGAAGGGCCGACAGCTGGGTGTCGTTCCAAAAGCTTGGGACCTCGGTTGCGAACAGCTTCGTAGGGCTCGCCTTGGTGTCGGTGTGCGGAAAGCGCACCTTCATCGTGAACGTCCCCTGGATCGTGTCGCCCCTGGAGTTGATCGACCTCACATGGCCCGCCTGCACGGCCCCGAGGAAGGACGGATTGAAGGGGATCTGCACCCTCGGTTCGGTGATGCTCGGCTGGGCCACCAGGACCAGCAGCCAGTTCAGCGCGAGCAGGAACAGGATGAACCACAGGAAGCCGGGCCTTCGGTGCGCCGGCGGTCTGGTCGGCTCCTGCTCGGGCATCCCCCGCCCATCGGGCGCTGGAGACACGTGCCAGCCACGCTTGTCGCGCGGCATCGGCGGGTGCGCCTCGGTGCGACCGCCGTTCGGAGAACCGTCGCTCTGAGAGGCCGGCGTGGGTCTGGGCTCGTCGGGCACTTACCTAATCCTACGCACGTGCGGGCCCGCCAACGGGCATTGTCCGGGCCGGATCCCCGGCTGCATACCTCGGGCGCGTGACGGCGCGCGGGCGCGGTACCGGGGCGGCCCTACAGCCGCGCGGCGACGAGCGCGCAGGCGGTCACGGGGATCGCGAGCGACAGGGCGCCGAGCGCTCCGTCCAGCGGAGCCAAAAGACCGGCGAGCGAGAGCTCCTCGGTCGCGCCGTCGGAGCGCACGCGCACGCCGCTGATTGCGCGGGTGCGGCGGCGCAGCTCGCGCGCCGGCGAGCTCAGACGCCGCTGGGCGACGCTCATCGCCAGACACCCCAGGGCGATGAGCACCCCCGGCGCGGCGACCCTCTCCGCGTTTGCGAAGTATCCGGTGAAGGCTGGAAACGCCCCCCAGCCGAGCGCGAACCAGAGATCGCTGTGAAAGCGCCCGCCGGCCAGCTCGAGGTTGTAGGCGGGCAGGAACAGCGCGCCGGCGAGGACCAGCGGCGCCAGCGCGACCGTGACCGTCAGGATGCCGCCGACGCCGATCGCGATCGCCGCGAGCATGCTGGCGCCCGCCAGCGCGAGGAGCGTGCGGTCGGAGAGACTCGTGCCCAGCGGCCTGTCGTGGAGCTCGTCGAGCGCATGCGCGCCCACCCCCACCGCCAGGCCGAAGGCCGCCAGACCCCACAGCAGACGGTCGACGTACAGCTGCGGGGCGACCGCCGCACCGAGGGCGAAGTAGCTCAGATGCCAAGCCGTGTAGGGCGGATGCAGGAGCGTCAGCATCCCGCCCAGGCGGCCGCGACCCAGGGCATAGAATGCCGGGCGCTCAGGCGCGGCCGTCATCTTCGACCCTGGTCGCGGACATGATGATGCCCCCGCCGAGGCTCATGCGGCGCACCGCCACGTCCTCGAGGCCAGCTTCCCGCCAGTACTCGACGATCCGCTCGACCGGGTGGCGCTCGTAGAAGCCCCTGATGCTCGGCCCGAGAAAGCTGCCGACCTCGCCCCACTCACGCGACGCGAGCCGCCCCAGCGTCGGCAGGCCGATCGCCGTGTAGAGCCTCCAGGCCGCCCGCGCCGGCGGTGCCGGCGGCACGCCGAACTCGAGCGATGCGACACGCCCGCCGGGACGCACGACGCGAGCCAGCTCGCCCATCGTCGCCCGCGGATCCTCGACGTAGCGCAGCAGGTAGGTGAACGTGAGCGCGTCGAAGCTCCCGTCCACGAACGGCAACGCCTCGGCCTGCCCCTCGATCAGCTCCACGCGGGCCTCGCCGCCGCTCGGCCCGGCGGCGGGCGAACCACCGTTGCCGACCGGGCGCTCGAAGCGGGCCCGGGCGCCGGAGAGCATCTCAGCGCTCTGGTCGATGCCCACGACCGAGCAGTCGTAGCGCGCGAGCAGCTCCGCCGCGACCATCCCCGTGCCGGTCGCCACGTCCAGCACCCGCTCACCCGGCGCCGGTGCCACCTCGCCCACCAGTGCGCGCCGCCAGCGGGGATCCTGCCCGAAGCTCAGAAGCGCAGAGAGCTGGTCGTAGCGGCGCGGCAGGCCTCGGAACAGCTCGAGCGCCCGGCGCTTGACCGCGGTCTGCGACGGTGCTGTCCGCGGCCCGCCCACTCCGCCGGAGCCCCCCGCCTAGGGCTCGAGCTGGCCGGCGTACAGCGCGAAGACGGCACCCTGCGGGTCCTGCACGACGGCGATCTTGGCCATCTGAATGTCCTGCGGCCCGAAAAGCTTCGTCCCGCCGAGCTCCTGCACCTTTGACAGCGCGGCGTCGATGTCCTCGACCCCGAAGTACACGAGCCAGTACGGCGGAGCACCGGGCAGGTTCAGATCGGTGATGCCGCCGTTGTTGGAGTCGCCGTTCTTGATCGACAGATACGGGACGGGGCTCTCCTCGAAGGGCGCAATCGACCACCCGAACAGCCCGCTGTAGAAGGTGCTCGAGCCGTCGAGGTCGGGAGAGGCCAGCTCGTTCCACACTAGTGCGCCGGGCGCGTTCACGAGCGCCGCGCCGAAGTGCCCACGCGGCTGCCACGCAACGAAGTACGCGCCCTGGGGATCCTGGATGACCGCCATGCGACCCGCCTGCATCACGTCGAAGGCCGGCGCGTGGACCGTTCCCCCGAGCTCCTTCGCTCGTTCCGCGATCGCGTCGGCGTCCTTTACCGAGACATAGGACTGCCACGCCGTCGGCGCCCCCGCGTCGCGCTGCTGCTGGGGCTGGGGAGCGATCGCGGCGACATCCCGCCCGCCGAGACGCATCATCGAGTAGAAGACGCCCTCGCCCACCGGCATGTCCTCGGCCTCCCAGCCGAACAGGGCGCCGTAGAAGGCCTTGGCCGCGGGCTGGTCGGTCGTGGCCAGGTCGGTCCAGCAGAAGGCGCCAGGCGCGTATCCGGTTCGCTCGCCCATCGACCGCGACCCTACCGCAATCGTCCGGTGGGCGGGCCGTGCTCTGACACAATGACCCCGGCCATGTGCCGGAGGCTGATCCCGCCCATGCTCGCCGTCGTGTGTGGGCTCTTCTCGGCCTGCGCGGGCAGCCACGCGGCGGTCGCTAACGACAGCCGGACGCCGGGGCAGCCGCTGAGCAGGCCGGCCGCGATCGCGTACGCCCATGCGGTCAACCTCACCGCCGCGGACCTCCCGGGCTTCAAGGCCTCCTCTGACCACGAACGGACGACCGCCGGCGAAAAGCGACTCGAACAGGAGATGCTGGCCTGCGCCGGACCCGTGGCCCCGGCCACGACCGCGGGCGCGGGCGACAGCCTGGCCGACGTGGGCTCGAAGGGCTTCGAGTTCAGGCGCGGCATCGTCGAGCTCACGGTGAGCTCAGAAGTCGCGGTCAGCTCGACACCCGCCGCGGCAGCCGGCGAACTGACGGCGATTCGCAGCGCCCACGTGCGCGAATGCTTCTCGCACTACCTGAACCTGCTGTTCAAGAGCCAGCGGCACGCGGGGGCAAGCGTCGGTCGCGTGTCGATCGAGTCCGGAACCCCCCCTGCGCCGGGCACGGCCGGAGGCTTCGGCTGGCGCATCACCGCGAGGCTGATGGTCGGCGGCATAGAACTGCCGCTGTACATGGACGTCCTCGGCTTCGTCGACGGCCCCGCCCGGGTCACGCTGTTCAGCTCGGCCGCGCTGCGGCCGTTCCCGGCCGACGCCCAGCAGCGCCTGTTCGAGCTGCTGCTCGAACGGGCCAGGGCTCACACCCCGTGAACGCGTCCTCCGTGCCGGCGCGACGAGAGGCTCCAACCGTATGATCGGGAGCCCTTGCCCGCGAGCCAGCAGCGGTGGACAGCCGTCGACAGCTTCATCAACGACAAGCTCGTGGGGCCCGATCCTGCGCTCGATGGTGCGCTCGAGGCCGGCGCGGCGGCGGGCCTTCCGCCGATCGCCGTCTCGCCTAGCCAGGGCAAGCTCCTGCATCTGCTGGCCGAAGCGATCCAGGCCCACACGGTCCTCGAGATCGGCACGCTGGCCGGCTACAGCACGATCTGGCTGGCGCGCGCGCTCGGCCCCGGCGGCCGCCTCATCACGCTCGAGGCCAACGCGAGCTACGCCGAGGTCGCACGCGCCAACATCGCCCGGGCCGGCCTGCAGGACATCGTCGAGCTGCGCCTGGGGGCCGCACTGGACACGCTTCCGAAGCTCGTGGCGGAAAACCCCGACCCCTTCGACCTGATCTTCATCGACGCCGACAAGCAGAGCAGCCCGGACTACTTCACGTTCGCCCTGGAGCTCTCCCATCCCGGCAGCCTGATCATCACCGACAACGTCATCCGCGACGGCGCCCTGGTCGACCCCGCCAGCGACGACCCGGCCGTCGAGGGGTCCCGCCGCCTGCACGCGATGCTCCAGGCAGAGCAGCGCGTCAGCGCCACCACCATCCAGACCGTCGGCAGCAAGGGCTACGACGGCTTCACCCTGGCGCTGGTCACTCGGCCACACGCTCACGACGGCGCTCACGACGGTCGATGAGCGCCGTGAGCAGCAGGCTCAGCTCGAACAGCGTAGAGCGGACCCGTCTCGAGCAGGAGGGTGATCGCGTCGCCGGGAAGCAGGGCGGCGACCGCGCCACGCGCGAGGATCGCGTAGCGACGGTTGCCGCGCAGCTGATTCGGCGTGACGACACCCGAGCGAGTCGCCGGGAGGACGGCGACCGGCACCTGGAAGACGAGACCCATCGCGAGCAGGATCACCGCGGCGAAGTGACAGTGCTGGCCGGCCTGCACGAGCACGTTGAGCTGGCCGGATCAGCGAGTTCACGACGCGCTGCTGGCGCGGGGTGAAGGCCGGCAGCAGAAGGCCGTGGAGCTCATACAGGATGATCGGCAGCGCGAGGATGAACGCGAAGATCAGCGCCACGCCGAGCGTCGCGGTGAACGGCTCGCCGATGCAGAGCGTCACCGGCCTGTCCCCTTCGGGCGGCTTGGAGAGCGATGCGACGGCGAGCGCCGCAAGCGAGACGATCAGCCGTCCGCGCAGCTCCTCCAGGTGATCGACGGCGCTCAGCCGATCCTCGTGGCCGATGTGCCCGGCGGCCACGGCCATGTCAGGCGGCGAACGGAGTCCCGGGCTCCTCGACGGACGCGGGGACCGCCTGGACGGCGGGCGCGAGGACGGGCGCGGGCGCCGAGGAGCCGGCCGCGGGCGTCCGCTGCCCGTGGGAGCTCATCGCCGGTTGCGCGTCCTGGCCGCTGAGCGAGTCCTTGAAGCCGCGCATCCCGGCGCCGAGCGAGCGGCCCATCTCGGGCAGTCGCTTCGCGCCGAACACGAGCAACAGCAGGATCAGAAGGAAGGCTATGTGGATTGGATTGTCAAGACCCATTGGTGGTGCGCTCCCGAGCTGGTGGTTTCCCATGCCTTTCCGGAATGGGCTGATGGTGTGAATACGCGACTCATGCGCGACCGGATCACCGGCGCGGGCGCTGATCCGTGCGGGCGCCTCCTACGTACAGTGTTTGGATGTCACGTCTGGTGGGTACATGAAGGGCCTGCGGCGCTCGCCGACGAGCTCCAGGGACAAGCTCCGCAAGCTCGCCGACGAGGAGCTCATGCAGCGGGTCGCCGCCAGCGACGCCGACGCGTTCGAGATCGTCTTCGAGCGCCACGTCGACGCGGCCTTCGCTCTGGCCTACCGCATGTGCGGGAGGCGCTCGCTCGCCGAGGAGATCGCGCAGGAGGCCTTCATCTCGCTCTGGCGGAGCGGCGGACGCTATGACCGCACGCGTGGCAGCGTCCGCACGTGGGCGCTCGGCATCGTGCACAATCGCGCGGTTGACGCGCTGCGCCGGGACGGCGCACACGAGCGCCGGCGCATCAGCGACGAGGGGATCGCCGAGCGGCTCGAAGCGCCCGATCAGACCGACGCACAGGCGATCGAGAAGGCCACATCCGAGGAGATCCACGGGGCGCTGGGCGCGCTGCCCTCCGAGCAGCGGCGTGTCATCGAGCTGGCGTACTTCGGCGGTTTCACCCACGTCGAGATCGCCTCGATGCTCGGTGCGCCCGTGGGTACAGTCAAGGGTCGTATGCGCTTGGGCCTGGAGAAGCTTCGCGACCACGTCCACGCCTGGGAGGCCGTCGGCACATGAGCTCGCGCGGGCCGGATCTCGACTGCGAGGAGTGCGTGAATGCCGCTCCGTACGTCCTCGGTGCACTCGAGGACCACGAGCGCTTCCGCGAGCATCTAGCCGCGTGCGCGAGCTGCAGGGCGGAGGTCGCCGAGCTGCAGCTCGCTGCCAACCTGCTTCCCGAGGCCGTTCCGCCCGCGGTCGCCTCGGATGAGCTGCGCGAGCGGGTGCTCGCGACCGTTCGTTCCGAGGCCGAGCTGCTGCAGGCCGCGGGCCACCGCGCGGATGACCCACCGCGTCGCGCAGGCCTCCAGAGGCCGCGTCGGCTGCCGCCGTTCGCGGTGGGCGTCGCGCTCGCCGCTGCCGTTGCGGTGCTCGTTGCGATCGCCCTCAGCGGTGGCTCGGCGGCTCGTGAACGGGTGACCCCTGCGCTGATCGCGCCCCCGGGGGCGCGCGCGTCGCTGCGCCTGCTCGGCGGGCGCGGCGAGCTGGTGGTGTCCGGCATGCCCCAGCCGCCGGCGGGCAAGATCTACGAGCTGTGGCTGAACCGCGGCGCGGGCTCGCCACAGCCCACGGATGCCCTGTTCGGCGTGACGAGCCGCGGAAGCGGCTCGGTCGGTGTGCCGAGCAACCTGCACGGCGTGAAGGAAGTGCTGGTCACCAGCGAGCCGCTGGGCGGCAGCTCCCACCCCACGAGCGCACCCATTCTGCGCGTTGTCGTGCCCGCGTAGACGGCCGGCGAGCGTCCGGGCGGGCCGGGCTGGGGCGCCTGTGAGTCGGTTCAGCGCCCGAGCGTGCGCTCGAGCTCGCGCACCCTTCCGCGGATGTCGGCAAGCAACCTGCGCACCTCCTCGAGACCCCGGCGCAGCTCGGGGTCGCCCACCTCGACCGGCAGCATCGAATCCTGCAGCCTCGAAAGGGCGCCGTCCGCCCTGGCCACCGCCTCCACCGACTCGTCGAGCAGCGTCCTGGCCCCCTGCGAGGGAGAACCCGCGGATACCCGGTCGAAGGTCCGGCCGGGCAGCTCATGACGAGTCGCGAACTCGGCATGGGTGCGCTGCGCCCGGCCGTAGGCCGTCTGCACCGGCATGAACAGCTCTCGCTCGAGCGTCTCGGCCGTGTGCTCGTCGACGCGCTCGTACGCCTCGCCCAGGTAGGCCAGCGCCAACCCGATCTCATCGGTTGCCTGTGCCACGGAGTCGAGCAGCTGCTGCCTGGCCTCGGCGGTGCTGTACACGAAACGAGACCCTAACAACACGAACGCCGCCCGGCCCGAGAGCGCGCACGAGCCGGGCGACGGTGAGTAGCGACTCCACAACCCCTAGCCGGGGGCCAGGGCTGCGGGCTTCGACCGCCCGTACCGGACATGCTCATGTCCCTGCCACAGGGGGGCACTAGACCCCCGGCCCACCGCCGCTGGGGCTCACGATGGCGGCGGCTAACTGATCGACTGGTCGGGCAAGCCGCCCGATCGGCGACCGGACGGCTGTCTCAGCGGGCGACGGCGTAGCGGCCCAGCGCGTCGCGGCGTGCCCGTGCGTGATCGACGATCGGTCGGGGGTAGTCATGCCCGATCACGCAGCGCGCCCGGGCCTGCACCTGCTCGGGCATCCTCCAGGGCTCCGCCAGGTAGCGGTCCGGCACGAGCTCGAGCTCGGGGACGAAGCGCCGGACGTAGGCACCCTGCGGATCGAACCGCTCCTGCTGGCGCGCCGGGTTGAAGATGCGGCGCGACGGCGGCTCCTGATCGACGCCGACCGACGCGATCCACTGCCAGTTGCCGTTGTTGCTGGCCTCGTCGCCGTCGATGAGCAGGCGCATGAACCATCGCTCGCCCCAGCGCCAGTCGATGCCGAGGTCCTTGGTCAGGAACGAGCCGACGACGAGGCGGACGCGGTTGTGCATCCACCCTTCTTGGCGCAGCTGGCGCATGCCCGCGTCGACGAGCGGATATCCGGTCCGCCCCTCACACCACGCGGCAAACCGCCCGCGCGCGTGACTCCAGCGCAGCTTGCCACGGTAGCGTTGCTGGTGCTCGGAGCGCGTGTTGCGCGGAAAGCCGAGCAGGACCTGGGCGTAGAAGTCGCGCCAGCAGAGCTGGCGGCGGAAGGCCTCAGGCCCCGGTCCATCCGGCAGGCAGTGCTCGACCTCGCGCGGCGAGACGCAGCCGAAGTGCAAATAGGGGGAGAGCCCCGATGTGGCCTCTGCGGCCGGCATGTCCCGGCGCTCGGCGTAGTCGCCGGCTTCCGACAGGAACCGTGTGAGCCGCGCGCGTGCGGCGCGCTCGCCGCCGGGCGCCGGATGGGCCACCTCCGGAGAGAGGCCGAGCTCGTCGAGCCGAGGCAGCCGGCCGCGTCGCAGGCGCGCTGGCAGCGGGGGAAGCGCGGACGGGCCTGCGATCAGCTCGCGGCGCGGCTCCTGAAGCCACGCCCGGTAATAGGGCGTGAAGACCGTGTAATGCCCGCCCGCTCTGGTGCGGATCGCGGCGGGCTCCTGCACGGTGAACAGGCCCGGATGCAACCGCAGCGCCACGCCCGCCCCGCTCAGCGCACGGGCGACCCGGGCATCACGGCGCTGCGCGTAGGGCCCGACATCCGCGCTCGCGTGAACGCAGCGCGCACGGAGCGCGCCCGCGAGCAGGCAGAGCTCGCTCTCTGCGGGCCCGTGGCGCACGACCAGGCGGCTGCCGCGCTCGCGCAGCTGCACGTCCAGATCTCTCAGGCACTCGAGCAGGAACTGCGTGCGAGGGCCCGATCGGTGCCGGCCCTTCAGTAGGCCTCGATCGAGGCAGAAGACCGCGGCCACGCGTTCGTGGGAGGCCAGCGCGGCCGCGAGCGCCGGATGATCGTGCAGGCGCAGATCGCGTCGCAGCCACACGATGGCGCTCATGGCGCAAACGCCCCAGCCGAGAGGCGCACCGGCTCATCGCGCCGGTGCGGGTGCACTCGAGCTTGATCTAAGCGGACGGATCCCAGGTGGGCGAGAGTATCGATCAACTGGTGGCCGAGAGGCTCGCCGACGACGATATCGCCGTCGGCGGTCCGGCGAGCACGCCGTCCTGCACCACTAAACCTTCATCGGCTATTCGTCGAAAGGCATGCACGATGACGATAGACATCGGCATTGAGGCTCGATCGGAGCAGGGGCACACATCCGTGCTCGGAGGCAACACGGCTCGTCATGTCAGATAGCGAAACCCCCGAGCACAACCGAGAGCGCGACGGCGCTCCCCTCTCTTCCGGCTCTGGGCCGGTTGGCAATCCGCCTGCGCCCGCGCCGGCACCGGTGACCGCGCAGCCTTCCGGGACCCCGCCGCTGTCGGCCCCCGCGCCGCAGGGCGCCCCCAATGACCCCAAGGCGCCGCCGCGAGGCTCGCGCGGGGACGTATTCGCCGGCGTGAGGAACCTCTTCAAGGGTCGCAGGCCCGTATGGGTGGCGGTGGCGGTGCTGTGCGTGGCAGTGGGGACTGTCGCCTCGGTGCTCGGAGCCCATGCGGTGGCGCGCACCGATGCGACCAAGGCGCGCCAGGAGTTCCCCCGCACCTCCTCGGAAATCGCCTCCGAACTGA